>Ga0137403_10000172_pt1 | contig 77868 bp, 87 predicted proteins | sample CZOMad2_1_16fung_FD_122057 | JGI IMG/M metagenome (GOLD analysis project Ga0137403, IMG submission 122057) | Vadose zone soil fungal communities from Angelo Coast Range Reserve, California, USA - CZOMad2_1_16fungal (Hybrid Assembly) | ecosystem: Environmental > Terrestrial > Soil > Vadose zone...
GGGAGCACGCCGAGGATGAAGGCGAAAGAGGTCATGAGAATCGGCCGCAGGCGGATGCGGCAGGCTTCGATCGCCGCTTCGATTCGGCTTTTGCCTTCTTGCTGTTGCTCTTTGGCAAATTCGACGATGAGGATGGCGTTCTTGCAAGCGAGGGCGACCAACACGACAAAGCCGATTTGGGTCAGGATGTTATTGTCCATGCCGCGCAGCCAAACCCCGCCGATGGCGCTGAGCAAACACATGGGCACGATGAGGATAATAGCGAGCGGCAGCACCCAGCTTTCATACTGCGCAGCGAGCACAAGGAAAACGAACAGCACGCAGATGGGAAAGATAAAGAGGGCGACATTGCCGGCGAGGATCTGCTGATAGGCCAGATCGGTCCACTCAAACCTCATACCACTGGGCAACACTTGAGCGGCCAGCCGCTCCATGGTCGCAATGGCCTGGCCGGAACCAACGCCCGGCGCCGTGTCGCCATTGATCTCCGCGGCGGGGAACATATTATAGCGCAGCACCCGGTCGGGGCCGGTCATGCGGCGGATGTCGACGAGGGAGCCGAGTGGGACCATGGCTCCGGAGGCGCTGCGCGTCTTGAGTTTGGCAATGGCTTCCGGATCGGTGCGGAAGGGTCCCTCCGCCTGCGCCATCACCCGATACGTACGGCCGAACAAGTTGAAGTCGTTGACGTAGGCTGACCCCAGATACACCTGCAGGGTATCGAACAGATTGTTCAGCGGCACATTCAGCATCTTGGCCTTGGTGCGGTCCACATCGGCATAGAGCTGCGGGGTATTGGCGTTGAACGGGGTAAAGAGGCCCACCAGACCCGGTTGCTGATTGCCCGCGGTGACGAGCGCTTCGGTGGCCAACTGCAGTGCCATGAGACCGGAGCCAGAGCGGTCTTGGACCTCCAGTTTGAAGCCGCCGGCCGTCCCCAGGCCTTGTACGGGTGGCGGCGGAAACACCGCCAGTCGTGCCTCCTGAATGTTGGCGAGTCGCTGGCGCAGATTCTGACTGATCTCAGTAGCGCCGAGACCCTGCCCCTTGCGCTCATCAAACGGCGTCAACGTCGCAAAGATGGCGCCGGCATTGGAGCTATTCGCCCGAGTTGCACCGGAGAAGCCGGCAATTCCTACTGCATGCGCCACACCAGGTACTTTGACAATGGTATCTGAGGCCCGCAGGAGCACTGCGTCAGTGCGCTCCAAGGAGGCGCCGTACGGCAGTTGGATGTCGACGATCAGATACCCTTTATCCTGCGCCGGGATGAAGCCCACCGGCACGGTGGTGAACCCCAGATAGGTGAGGCTGATCAGACCGCCGTAGAGCACAAGGACGACGATGCTGAGCCGAAGCACCATCCCCACCGCGCGTCCATATCCATCGATCAGGCGCGCGAAGAACCAGTTGAACGCCCTGAAGAACTCGGCCAGCAACCGGTTGATCAGTGGGCTGAGAAACCATCCCACGACGCCGCCAACCAGGAAGACCGCCCCGCGGAGTGCCCACATCGCCACCGCGCTGGATGCCTGCCCCATACCTGCATCGGCGCCAGGCTCCAGACCCGACAGGCCGAGCAATGGCGCCAGGGTTGGTGTGAGAAAGCGGTAGGCCAGGAAGCCGCAGATCAGGGCGATCCCCGGTCGGGGCAGTGCCTCCCGATGCATTGCGTCATGCCCTTCACTCGGAGGTTTGATGAGTTGCACAGCCCGGGCCGGGGCCATCGTCAGCGCATTCATGGCTGAGATGATGGTGGAAGCAGCGATGGTAAGGGCAAACTGGCGATAGAACTGGCCGCTGATGCCCGAGAGGAACGCCGTCGGGATGAAGACAGAGCTGAGGACCAGGGTGATGGCAATGACCGGGCCGGTGATCTCAGCCATGGCCCTGAGGGTAGCCTCGCGGGGTTCCAGGCCCCTGGCCATCCAGCGTTCGATGTTCTCGACCACGACGATGGCGTCGTCCACCACGATGCCGATCGCCAGCACCAAGCCGAAGAGCGACAGATTATTGAGAGAAAAGCCCATGGCCGCCATCACGCCGAGAGTGCCGATCAGCGACACCGGGACATCGATCATCGGCAGGAGGGTGGCGCGCCAATCCTGCAGGAAGATGAGGACCACGAGAAAAACCAGAATGAACGCCTCGATGAGGGTCTCAAAGACGGCGTTCATCGACTCTTGGACAAATACCGTCGGGTCATAGACGAGACGGTATTCCAGACCCTCCGGAAATTGCTTGCTCAGGTTGACCATGGTCTGGCGCACGGACTCGGCCGTGGCCAGGGCGTTGGAACCGGGACGCTGGAAGACCCCGATGCCTACGGCCGGTTTGCCGTCGAGATAGCTATTGGACGAGTAGTCGCGCGCGCCCACCTCTACCCGAGCGACGTCGCGCACGCGCGTGATCCGCCCGTTTTCCCCAGTCTTAAGGACGATCTCGCCGAACTGTTCGGCGTTCAGCAGCCGACCCAGGGTACTGACCGAGAGCTGATAGGCGTTGCCCTGCGGCACAGGCGCCTGACCGATCACCCCAGCCGCCACCTGCACGTTTTGTTCGCGTAGCGCCTGCACGACGTCAGTGGCGGTCAAGTTGCGTGCCGAAATCTTCTCGGGATCCAGCCAGACGCGCATGCTATATTCGCGGGCGCCGAAGACCGAAATATCCCCGACACCGTCGAGGCGAGCGAGCACATCGCGCACCTGGAGGAGGGCGTAGTTGCTGATATAGGCTTGATCGTAGCGGTCATCCGGGGAGAGTAGATGCGCGACCAGGAGCAGATCAGGGGAGCTTTTTGTCGTGGTGACGCCGCCCCGGCGGACTTCCTCGGGTAAGATGGGTTCGGCGATGGCGACACGGTTTTGGACCAGCACCTGCGCTTTGTCCAAGTCCGTGCCGAGCTTGAAGGTAATGGTCAGGGCCATCTGACCATCGCTGGTGCTTTGCGACGACATATAGAGCATGTTTTCGACGCCATTGATCTGCTGTTCAATGGGCGTGGCCACCGTGTCAGCGATGACTTGTGGGTTTGCACCGGGATAACTGGCGCGCACCACGACAGTCGGCGGCACCACCTCCGGATATTGCGCTATCGGCAGGGTGAAATAGGCAATAGCGCCCGCAATCACGATGACGATCGACAGTACGGTGGCGAAGATCGGTCGATCGATGAAAAAGTGGGACAATGTCATGCAGCCTGGCTCCTCTCCAGCAGGCTTATGGCCTGGCGACGGTCGCTTCTGGCGCTGGCAGGGCGTGGTCCCCGGGGATTGTCTGCCGCTCGGGATCGACCTTGGCGCCTGGCCTCACCCGCTGCACGCCGTTGACGATCACCCAATCCTCCGGCTTGAGTCCGTTGCGAACCACGCGCAGACCGTCGCTCATCGGTCCCAGCTCCACCTGGCGGTATTCCACGGTGTTCTGGTCATTGACCACGAAGGCGAAGCGCTGCGTTTGATCGGTGCCGAAGGCCTCGTCCGGGAGCAGCAACGCCTTGTACTGGCCACTCCCCGTGATACGGACGCGCGCAAAGAGGCCGGGGGTCAACATGAACTCAGGGTTGGGGAGTACGGCCCGTCCCATCATCGTGCCGGTGTTCGGATCGAGCCGATTATCAACGAAATCGATATAGCCTTGGTGCGGAAATCCCGTTTCATTCGCCAACGCCAGATAGGCGGGATTGCGTACGTCGCGGGAGCTGGGACGCTCTCCAGTGCGCGACAGACGGACGTACTTGAGATATGAGCGTTCATCCGCCTCGAAATAGCAGTAAATAGGGTCGAGCGAGACGATCGTGGTCAACAACGTGGATTCCGCCGTCCCGCCATTGATGAGGTTGCCCTGGGTCACCAAATGGCGGCCGATACGGCCGCTGATGGGAGCCTTCACCTCGGTGAATTCGACATTAAGCCGTGCCGCTTCGACCGCGGCGCGCGCCGCCTGCACTGCCTCTCGCGCCTCGCGCTGGTCCGCGCCCCGCGTGTCAACTTCCTCCTCAGAGATGGCGCGGGATTTGACCAGCTGCTGGGCCCTGGCGAAATCCTTCTGAGTACGCTCATGCCGGGCGATGGCCTGTTCTAACGTGGCCTTGGCGCGATTCAGTTCGGCCTGATACGGCCGGGGGTCGATGACGAAGAGCAACGCCCCCTTCTTCACGATCGCGCCGTCGGTGAAGTGTAGCGATTGCAAATATCCGCTGACGCGGGCGCGGACTTCGACCGATTCCACCGCCTCAAGTCGCCCGGTATAATCATCCCACTCGACGACCTCGCGCACGACCGGTTGACTCACGGTCGCCTTCGGCGCCGGGGGAGGGGGCGCGGCGGCTTGCTGTTGCTGGCAGGCGCTCAGCAGTATGCACCATCCAGTGAGGACACAAAGTAATGCTCGGGACCATAGTAGTTTCATAGTATTCGGTCCTACCGAGATGAGGATGGCCCTTGGGTCACCTCGCCCACGCCCTGGCATTCGTTGGGGGCGCCGATCACAGCTCTAGGGGGATCTGACGGGATGATGTGGGCCGTCGAGATGACGGCCCCGGTGAAACGGCATGAGCACTATGACTTCCTACTCGGACGCGTCTCCCTGGTGAGCCGGATGAGCTCGTCCAGGACTTGTCGGCGGAGCTTTCCATCCAGGGACCAGATGCCCAGCAACTCAGCTAACCACAGACCATCGACAGCCAGGCGAATGACGGTCGCGCGCGCCGGGTCGATGCCATCCGATTCGATCGCCTGTTGCCAGGCCAGGAAGCGCTCACGGAGTGGATCAAGGAGCCGAGGGATGGTGGTGGCGGCGGCCACTAACCCGGCTCCCACCTCCTTGGAGCGGGGAAAATCTGCTTCACCCGGATAGGCCAACATCGGCTCTGATGTCTTCCGCACATAGGCGCGTGTCCAACTCCCTGGCTCGCTATCATGCTGCTGATGTGCTTCCATTTCCCGTTCGCAGTAGTGAATCAGGCGCTCCAGCATGGCCTGGATCAACGCCTCCTTCGTCCCAAAATGGTACAGCACACCGCCCTTGCTCAACTTGGCTTCACGCGCCACAGCGTCGATCGTCAGACGCGTCACCCCGTCCCGCATAACGACCCGCTCAGCCGCACTGAGGATGAGATCAATGGTCTGTATGGTAGATCGCTGCCGTTTCACCATGGCGGCACTATACCGTCCAGACGGTATAGTTGTCAAGAAGCCTTTACGGTCAGACACTGCCTCGGGGCGGCGATTCCTCAGGGACGATCTCGAGCACCAGTTTCTCGGTGCGTCGGATAACCGTCAGACGCGCCCGGGCTCCCAATTGTATCTCGGTCAACTGTCGATGTAAGTCATCGATGCCGCCAATGGCTTGGTCATTGTAGCCAACGATGATATCCCCTTCGTGTAGACCGGCGTGCTGGGCTGGGCTTTCCGGTTCAACGGAGGCGACCAGAATGCCGCCTTCTAGCCGCAGATTGTGAAAGCGTGCCAGACGGCGTGGCAGCGTGACGTTTTGACCCGCGACGCCAATGTAGCTGCGCCGCACTTTACCATCCTTGATGAGACGGCCGGCCACGAACGTCGCCGTGTTGATGGCCACCGCAAAACACAGCCCCTGTGCCGGCAGGATCACCGCTGTATTGACGGCGATGACTTCGCCGCGCGAGGTCACCAGTGGGCCGCCAGAGTTGCCTGGATTCAGCGCCGCATCGGTTTGGATGACGTTATCGATGAGCCGACCCGACCGGGACCTGAGCGAACGACCCAGCGCACTCACCACGCCAGCCGTGACCGTGCACTGAAAGCCGTAGGGGTTCCCAATGGCGATCACGACCTGACCCACGCGGATCGCTTGCGAGTCACCCAGCGGCGCCGGCACTAGGTTCGACCCATGGATTCTCACCACGGCGATGTCCGTATCGGGATCATCGCCGACCAGGTCTGCCTGGAAGCGGCGTCCATCCGACAACGTCACCTCGATCCTGGTGGCCCGATGCACCACGTGGCTGTTGGTCATGATGAAGCCATCCGGTGTGAAGATGAACCCTGAGCCACTGCCGTGCGTCTCCGGCGGGCGGCGCTGCTCGGCTGCCTGCTGTCCTCTTGGCCATTGCCCGACATCGAGATTGACCACGGAGGGGCTGACTTTCTCCGCCGCGTCGATGACCGCTCGCGAATAGGCGTCCAGCAGCTCACCATCCGATGGGACGGAAGGGTCAGGAACGCGCGCGCCTGTGGAATTGTCACCCTCATTTGCCTGTAATCGTAGCACGCCTGCCATAGCGATCATTCTCCTTCTGTTGAGAGGTTTATCCCGCTCATTTCCCACGAGAGGCTTAGGGAATAACCGGGATCACGAAACTGTAGATTTATGGATAGCAGGTAGTGTAAAATCTGTAAAGTACATACTTCAAAGTGTTATACGCACCAATTGGAAACTATATGCCACACATGGGCCATCGTGCTGATGGCGTGGGGTTTGTCGCTAGCGTCTGTGTCCCCAGCCTGAATGTCGTGCGAGCTGGACTGTCACAGGAACGTGCTCTGTCAACATGTAGCCGCCTATGAGTGGCGGGGTCCTGAAATGAGGGAGGTGCGCATGCAACGGAAAAGTCAGCAATGCCCGGCGGAGCGGACTCTCGACATCATTGGTGGGCGATGGAAGGTGCTGATCCTATGGCAGCTTTTTCAGGGGGAGAGACGCTTTTCCGAGCTGTTTCGGGCCCTCGCTGGTATTACCCAGAAGATGCTCACCCAACAACTGAGGGAGTTGGAGAAAGATGGTATCGTGCATCGCCAGGTCTACCCGCAAATCCCTCCCAAAGTCGAATACTCCCTGACACCCTTGGGGGAAAGCCTCAGACCGGTTGTGGATGCGATGTGCAAGTGGGGGCTTCGGCAGGGTGAGGGCGCGCGGAAGCCGGGAACATCCCAGAGCCCTGCGGTCAACTCGGACGAGCCTGTGTAAATGCCGGGAAGAAGCCGGCCATCCACTTCTGCAGAAGGGGGCTCGGTATCGCCCCCATGCGACAGCACACACCCCCAATGGTTTGTGCGCGCCAACAGGAGCACCTGCAGCTTGTGCAAGCTGGACCGGCCGAAGCAGTCAATGCCGGCCAAGATGTGCCGTGTTATTAGCGATTTAGCTGTGTCCGATCAGCCCCTTCACATACTCCACCGATGGCTTGGTGTCGTACTCCATCGCGATGGTCAGTTTTTGCGCCTCCAGGGAACCCTCAGCGTGAATGGAGAGGATCTCATTGTAGCCGCCGATGTCGGAGGTGGTGAGGTCACGGATCAAATTAAAGAGCCTGAGGCGATCCTCTGTCGGGATACCTTTTTTACCGCCGAGATATTTGCTGATATACCCGGCCGTTTCGGGGTTCTTTAAGTCCTCCTCTGCTGGACCCGTGACCAGGAGTCCGCCGGCGATATCTTGCAAGTAGGCGACATGCTGGTGAAAGTTATTAGCGAAATACCACTTGGCCATATTGGTGGTGACGGGATCGGGCACAGCAATGCGGCCATCCAACAGTTTGCAGTCCCAGGCCGCAGCTTTGGTAAGGGCGCGTACCGTCTCCGCGTAGGCGATGAGTTTGACGAGTTTCTCGCGCACGTGTGCCGCCCGCCGAATGCCATTGGCCTCGGCCACCAGCTCCGCCGCTCCCACGAAGAAATCGAGTAGTGGCGCCTTGTAGGACACGGCGGTGAAGCGATGGAACTGAACAAAGGTCAGTGCCAGCGGCCCGGCAAAGTCCCACTCGCCCTTGAGGAAGACACGGTCCCAGGGCACTAAGACATCATCGAAGACCGTCAGCGTTTCTAATAGGTGATGCCGGGCGCTGACAGGGTGGTGGAAGGTATTGTGATCAGTATGGCTGAACGGGCTGACGATCAGTTTGAGCCCTTTGGTATCCATTGGTACAGCAAACGCCACGGCGTATTCCTGGTCCTCCGGACCGAGGCTGCGCGTGGGAATCACCATCAGCTCATTGGCGCATACGGAGTTAGTGGTGTGGGCTTTAGCACCACGTACCACGATACCATCTTTGGTCTCGTCCACGACGCGCACGTAGTAGTCGGGATGCTCCTGCTGATGGGGATGCAGTGACCGATCGCCCTTAACGTCCGTCTGCGCCACGGCCATGGCGAGATCGTGATTGCGGCAATACTCGTAGTAGCGCATGACGCGCTCGCGATAGTTGGTGCCATACTTGGCATCGACGCGCTGGCTGATGATGTTCAAGGCGAACAGACAGTCGCTGCCGATCTCCTTGATGATGAGGAAGAAGGTCCCACCCTCGCGCGTCCCCAGCTCGATGATCTCGCGACGCCGCAGCAAATCCTCGGCATTCTCGGGGATCTTGAAGTAGCGGCTGAAGCGCTCCGGACTGCCGGGCAGGGTGTAGGTCAGCACCTCCCGATGCACGGGGTCTTCGCTGAGCTCATATTCCAGGGCGGCATGCTCAACCGCGGTCTTGAGGATTGGATGGGTGGTGACATCCGCAACCCGCTCCCCTTTGTAGTACACCGTGCGCCCATCTTGCAAGCTTTTGGTGTAGACGTCTGTAGTGCGTGTGGCCATGGCAACATCCCCTTCTCTGCAAGCTCCCGATCAAGCTCGCGTGGACTTGACCTCAATTACCCATATTCCTCGTGATAGTCCTCGATGGCGGCGGCGATCACGGCAAACGCCTCCTCACAGCCATAGACTTTCTCGATAGAGAACTGTGAGGGCTTGCCGGGCACCAGTTTGTAGGTCATGAAGTAGTGGCGGAGGCGCTCGACGAGGATTTCAGGCAAGGCGGAGATCTCGGTCACCTGTCCCCAGATATTGTCGTTCTCCAGAACCGCCACGATTTTGTCGTCGGCTTCGCCGCCATCGATGGTTTGCAACCCCCCAACCACCCGGGCGGGGAGAATCACCTCGGCTCGCGTGATCTGTCGTTCGCTGACGACACAGATATCGAGGGGGTCGGAGTCCCCGTGCTCCACCCCTGGACACAGGGCACCGACCCGCCTACCACAGAAGGTGCGTGGGATAAAGCCATACAGTGTGGGCGGCTGCGATGACGTCCGTTGCGGACGATCGACTCGCAGATAGCCTGTCACCTTGTCAATTTCGTATTTCACCACATCGAATGGCGTGATTTCGATATAGGCATACACCAGCTGAGGAGGGTTCGAACCGACCTCGAGACCATGCCATGGATGCGGCCGCCAACGGTAAAAAGGTGTTGGAAAATTCATAGGGAAACTCCTCATCCTGTCCCATTCTTCCAGGCACGGCCTGGGGCGCCATCCAGGGATAGCAGCAACGCCTTCCGGCCGGCACCTCAGCTCAGGGTGGTAGCAACCGCTAGGCTGGACGATCGCCGCGCCCTATGCCCCTGTAGTCACAGCTGCAAGATACTCGACCGGCATCGGTTCTTCTCGTACCTCTGTACCCGTCGCATGGACGCGGTAAGCCGTGGCCCCCTTGCGGGAGGCAACGACGCGGTGGACCTGATCGTTCGTAAAGTGGATGGCGGCCCCATCATCGATGGCGAAGCCAGGGGCGATCTCTCCATGGCGTAACAGTCTATGAAATGAGGGACGCCGGTCGGCTTCGCCACTGTAGTGGGGGCAGCAGCTGCCGGGAAGAAACCCAAGGCCATCGATCACCCTCAGTTGATCCGCGAAGGAATCGGTGACGCCCTGTTCAAACCAGCAAATGGCTCCGGCGCTAATACCTGCCAAAACGATACCGGATTCCCATGCTTCTCGGAGTAGTTCTGGAACCCCCCACTCACGCCACACCGCTAACATGCTCTTGGTGTTTCCCCCGCCAACGTATATCACGTCCTGAGTGAGCAGGTAGGACCTCAGGTCTGGGGTCCTCCGGAAGAAGGCCAGATGCGAGGGGCGGCACGGGAGCCCGAGATACGCCGTATAAAATCGTACGATATAATTATCGGACTCGCCACTCGCGGTAGGCACGAACGCCACTGCAGGTTCCGACACCCGCGCCTGCGCCAGGATGTACTGGTCGAGCACCAGATTCGTGGAGTCCACTCCGAATCCGCCGCCGCCAAGCGCGATGATCTGCCGTCTTATTTCTAACACCGCTCTATCCCCCGAGTGACAGTAAGAAGGCTATACAGGAACCCTGATGGAAAGCAAATGAAAGACTGCCAAATGACGAGAGCCCACCGGTTTACCGTCAATCACACCAGCGGTCGAGGACAATCAAACTGAGCTATGACTATGCCAACATCAGACGCCGACCCTTAGGTTCTGGCACGGGGTCACCGAACTCCCGCGCGGTTTCGATCCATAATTGAATCGCTTCCTTGGCGTTTGCTAACGCGGCCTCTTGCGTGTCGCCATGTGCCATGCATCCGGGCAGCTCCGGTATCTCTGCGACAAAAATCTGGTCCTCATCGCTCCAATAGATAATGATTTCGTACTTGTGCATTACTCTTGGCCTCCCAACCTATACTTTAAGATGACAGCACGACTTGGCGCACTTGATACGCCTTGGCTTTGCCGTCATCACGCTGCAGGTTGAGTTTTTCTTCGATTCCTGGCTTCCTGAAGATATGATGACTGCCGCGTATGCGCTCCTCAAATCCCAAGCGGCGCAGCAACCGCCGCAGCTCGTCGAACGAAATGTTCGCGTCAGACGTACCACGCAATATTTGACGCAGCAGCCTATCGTATGTTGCCATGCAGCTTATTTCTCGATTAAGAATTCGATGGCGTGCCGACAGCCCTATGACACGAGCTTAGCAGATAGTGCCAAGGAATCCAGGTCAATCCGCTCAGGAAGATCGTTGGCGCCGGAGGCGGCTCATCGTGGCAAAGGCTGGATATTTTGCATAGACGGTGGCTAGAAGTTGATTATGGCTTAAAGATCCATAAGGCTCCAAAATCCTCATGACGTCGGCCCTGAGACTTTCGGGCAGTTGGGCAATCACTTCCTGAACCGTTGTTTCCTTCGAGGGGTCTAGAGCGATTTCTGTCCTTTCCTCATCGCTCTCGGTTACAGAGATGAACCCTTCGGCCGCCAGTGCTTCGAGATCTTGATAGAGTTCTCTAGCGAAGGGGCCATACTTATAGGGGACAAAGTAATAGAACGTCTGCCCAGTCGTCCCTTCCTTCTGGAGGAGGAAGGCATATTTCATCAAGGAAGTGATCAGGACTGGCTCACTTGGGCGGCGTCGCTGACGCTCGCGCACGAAGTCCAGGAGGACCAACTGAGGTAGCCGCTCACGCTGCGCCTGCTCGGCGGAGATCTCGTCCGCGTGCGCAGCCTCCCAGGCAGCGGTGAGTTCACCGGTGAAGGCTTGCTGTATGATGCCTTGGAAGAGCCTTTTGCTCTCTGCGAGTCCATCTGTCAAGCGTCTGTGTATTTGTTCCCATTGTCCTACGGCGGAGACGAACATTTGTTGTAATGTGAGCGGAGGTTCAGGTATTGGAAAGGCTTTGACCTGCGTGGAGTTGACAGACGCCAGATTGCTCGTACGCTTGGCGCAGCGGAGGAAATATTCCTTTGCATACTGGGTGCGCAGGAGAGCCGCAAGGTACTCGGGAGCAAGACGTGACCGGTCGGGTCTGACGCGGAACACGTGATTTTGATGTATGCACCCTTTGACTTCACTTCGCCAAATGCAGCCACGACCAAGTTTATCCGGGTCTCCTTCCTCAGTCATGAGAACGTCGCCATCTTTGAGGCGGTACTTTTCAATGTCATCTGGCAGTACTTCGATGGTCTTAATTTCTGACAGATTTAGATACCCATCTTGCACATTAGCTACGCGCAAATAGGGAACTTCAACAGTCCCTTTACTCCCAAACTTTCGGCCCTTCGTGACGCCGGATCGAACATCAGCGATCTCGCCGAGCGGAGTGATGTTGAATTCTCGGGAATTCTCTCCTGGGTCGCCAAACATCTTGATGAAGGCAGCGGACAGAATGGCGTCAGCGAGACCAAGAGTCTCTTGTCGCTTGCGGCGGATGGCATCGGCCTTCTGGAGGATCTCCACGATCCGTCCCTGAATGGGAAGTGGGGGGATGGGAATTTCAAGGTTGAGGAGATCTTCTTGGCGGACCCCCTTGACAGTTGAACCTTGGCCATACCTTACGTACTGCCAAGTGTAGTTGTGAAGAGCAAAAAGCAGATAATGAGCGGATACTTGACGTTTGGGTTGAAGGGCCTTCAAATCTTGATTAATTGCTACAGGGACGCTGGTGATCGCAACTTTTCCTAACCCAACACGGGTGACTGCGATTACTGAAGCAGCGGGTATCAAATGAGCAGCACTCTTCTCTACTGCTTCTTCTGTGATATGTTCTTGTGCATCATCAAGAGAGAAGACTCCCTCAACCATATCCTTCACGGTGACCCAAGGTATATGCCCTTGCTAATACCTCTTCACTTTGCGGCTGGGTGTTCCACCTCCCGTAATCTCGCAGAGCTGACCCAGCTTCGCCCACTTCCACCCCCTCGGCAGCAGCGGCTGACTCATGGCCTAGTCTCCGAGATGACTTCGAGACCATCCACCCCGGCATAATCGCTGGAATTGTGAGTGACGAGCGGGATGTTGTGTAGCACTGCCGTCGCTGCAATCCAAGCATCGGCGCATTCAATCCGCCGTCCGTTGCGCCGGGCGCGGTCACTGACTTCCGCCCACTTCGAGCAGAGCACGCGATCAAACGGGTATACAACGAAATTTCGCAGGTATTCTTCCATCCTGGCGCAACGTGTCTTCCCCCAGTTGCGTGCCAATGCCCAGCGGTCCAGCTCAGCTACTGTCATGAAAGAAAGAACCAGCAGCTTTCCGGTCAAATGGGGGCGATACCTTTCTGCCCGCGAGTCACGTTTGAAGAGGAATGATATCACGTCGGTATCCACCACCACGCTGGCCATCAGGAGTTGCCCCTATGCTCCCCTTCGCGACGCCACTCTCGCACGCTGGCAATGAACTGGTCAGCACTCTCTTCTTCAGGCCAGAAGTCGCCCAGCAGGCTGTCAAAATCGCTCACGGCGGAGACGCCTTGTTGCGCTGCAAGACTCCCCAAATCCGTCTTGCTCTCAAAGAAGACGGCTCCCTTCTCTCCTCTTTCCTCTGCCTCCACATCGCGATCTAGCACCTCAATGTCGCCGATCTTGAGGCTCAGAACCTCATCCTCGCCTTCTGTAGCCTCGCCCACCAATCGAACGTAGCGGGTCATGGCGGCGAGGACGGCCTCTTTCTGTGCCTCATCGAACAGGCAGGAAATTGGTTTCCCAATGGGCGGATGGACACGGCAGCGAAATCCCGTCTCTTTAAAATCACCCATCAGGAGGCGCCCCTCAATGGTGCGGCGGTTCTCAATGGGCTCCTGGATACGGCTCACGACGCGCGTATGCACCTCTCTTGTGTAACGGGATACCCAACGTCCCTTGCGCGTGCGGAGGTCGAAGGTGATCGTTTCAATCCCATGGTCGAACAGTTTGCCCCCCTCACGGAGAGCCAGCAGCACGCCCTGATCATAGCCTCTCGGCATGGCTACTTGCTGGCCGCCCACCGACTCAATCCCCTCCACAAAGGAGGTAAGCGCCTCTTCACCAAGATCCTCATTAACATCCTCAAACAACTCGGCTTGGCTTTGAATCGGTAGATCACAGATCACAGCAACACTTCCATCCCTGACCTCGATGAGGTCCAATGAGCACGATCGGATGATCTCCGATGGCTTGCGCCCAGGCTGGGTACTTATGCCTTGGCCCAGTAATACCCTTGCAACGCGGTCCACTGCAGTTTGCACCTGCTGGGCAAAGAGCGCAAAATCCTGGAGGGGGAGGCGATGGTGGCGAACCGCAGGACCGTGCAGATGAATCTTCAACGGTGCTCGGAGGTTTGACGTGTCTTGTTCAGCCATGACGATCCCTCCCCATATAATTCTCTTCCGCATCTGCTGCCAACTGCGATGCCTCCGCAACTTCTTCAATATACGGCTCACTCGGCGCTGCGACCATGGCCAGGAGATCTTGAAGGTCCGTGGTGACCTCTTCCTCCAGTTCCAGCAGGCGATTGATCAAGACTTCCGGTTTCTCATGCTCCACCGCCTCGGCCTGGTGTGGGCAGTAGCGCCCTGCCGTGAGGTTATAGTCGTTCTTGCGAATTTCCTCCACTGTGGCCCACCAGGATCGTTCACTCTCGAACTGCTTAAGGTCATCTGCCTTAAGGATGGCCTTCACACCCCCACCCAGTTGCGGGCGGAAGGTATAGGGGAAGAGCTTCACCATATGCTCCAGATCGCCATCTGTGTTGAAGTCCGAGAGCTGCCGCCGGGTAGCGCCCAGATCTCGACCGTCACTGTCCACGCGATAGAACCAGACACGGCTGGTCTGGACGTCGTCCCGGCCAAGAGGTCGCCGGAAGACGATTATGCTTGTTTTGGCCCCGCTATAAGGGTTGAAAACACCATTCGGAAGCGAAATGACGGTAAGCACCTCAAACTGCTCGACCAGTTCGCGGCAAATCTTGCGGAGCATACTCTTCGAGTCGAACAGGAGTCCTTCCTTGAGCACGACGGCCGCCCGGCCACCAGGTTTTAGAGCGTTCATCATGTGTTGGATGAACAGTGCCTCGTAGAGCTTGATATGAAACTCAAACTCTGCCGTGCGTTCCTGCTTGCTCGGGCCGAACGGGGGATTTGCCAAAATCACATCGTATTTACCCTTGTGAAGGTCTTGGGCCTTGCTGGAAAGGCTATCATCATTGTCCAGATGTGTAGACCCATCTCCATGGAGAATCATGTTCATGAGCCCGAGTTTGTAGACGAGCCCTACCTTCTCCACGGCGCACAGGTGTTTTTCTTTGAGATCACGAAGCATCCGCTCTCGCTCGCTACGATCCTGTTGTCTGCTGATGTAATAATCGCGGACGTACTCGAAGGTCCGGACGATGAACCCGCAGGTCCCGCAGGCAGGATCATAGATGAGTTCTCCAGGCCGTGGGGCGATGAGCTGAATCATCCGGTCGACGATGTGGCGAGGGGTGAAGTACTCAGCGAACTCTTTGTTTTGCCCGAATTTTTGGAGCAAGTACTCATAAGCACGGCCGAAAACGTCGTAGCTCCCTTCTGTAGACTTGCGGGACATGATCGCCCGGATATTCACATCTAACAGTCGGATGGCCAGTGCGCGGACAGTTGTCGTGTAGCGTAGCTGGAACCGATGCTCCGAAAACAGGCGACGAACGAGGCCGGCCGTAGGGTGCTTAGAATCGAACTTCGCTAGATCATTGAACATCTTCCGGCAGAGCTCAATAGAATCCTCGAACTCATGTATTCTGGCGTAGCCGTCCGGGTCAAGGGCCCAGTTATGAAACCGGTACAACTCGGGGATCAACTGTGCCTCGGGAGTTTTCTTGCGTCCAAGCTCCTCTTCCTCCTCGATCTCCTTTTCATCCCACAGTTTAAGAAAGAGAAAGAGGCTGAACGTTTCCAGGCGCTCGGTGGCATGCAGGGCATCATCGCGGAACACATTGGCAATTTCCCACAGTTCTCCGCCGAACTGGTTGAAGTCGGGTGAGCGGTTCAAAGGTCTTCACCTCCCTTTTCTCCAACGGGCGCACCTATGAGCAGCTCCATTGCCTCTTGGCCAAACTTCCAATAGTTCTGGACGTTCCCAAAGAGCGAACGGATGCGTGGTATCCCTCCGGTATACTCCAACCACTGACTGCGCAGGAGTTGCTCTACCGTGAGGTCAGGGTTTGCCCGCTTGAAGTCACAAATCATCAGGACCATCTCGCGCTGTTCTTTCGAGAGCCCCTTCTCTTGAGCCCATTTCTCAAACTCTCGGCGTTGATTGAGAAGTTCGAAGTCTGCCTCTCCGGCGGCCACAGCGATGAAGTCCTCTAATGTGGCTTCAGGCTCTCCGTAGAGCTCGCGCAGGGAAGGAAGATCGAATCCGAGGGTCGAGAGGAATGCGTGATCGGGTGGGCTGTCACTCTTGAAGTAGTGCCAACAGAGGATCGTCTGCGCGAATCGCTGTTTGAGGCTTTCGCGTTCCACGGCAGTCTTGAGCTGGGCTTCTACCTGGCGGCGGAGCTGTTCCAGGACCTGAGGAGAGATGGTTTCGGAAAAAACCAGGTGTACCGGCACATCAGCGATAACCATTTCCTGCTCGCTGCCTTTCTCTCCTCTCTTCTCAGCTTCACCTGTAACTTCTTCACCGCGCTCACGACTGATAAGCTCCTCTTCTTCTTGCTCAATCGGCTCATCTTCAATACCAGGGGTTTCGTTCGTAATAGCTGGCTCGAGTCGTGTAATATCCACGAAATCGACGAGCTTGTAGATGTCTTTGCCGGTCTCCTGGCATTTTCTTGTCCCTCGCCCCTTCATTTGGACGTAGAGGATCTTCGATTTCGTCGGTCTGGCCATGAGAAGTAGCTCGACGTCTGGTACATCGATGCCCGTGTCGAGCATTCCAACCCCTACCAAGACGATTGGGCTCGGCGCCATATTGGGATCTTGGTGAGCTTGATTGACGATGGCCTTCCGTCTGGCCGCATCGGTGACTTTTTGAAACTCTGAGATGAGCTCGCGAGCCCCGGACATCTCGTTGTGGACGGCTACGATAAACTGTTCAGCGCTCGCATCGTTCGATGGAAGGTTATTGAGATCGTTGTACTTGGCGATGAGGGCATAGCGTAAGTTTTTGGCGTGTGCGATAGAAGCCGCGAAGACGATGGTCTTCACCGGTTGCCTGGTACCAAGGATTTCAAAGTACTTGTCTGAGATAAGTTTATTACGCTCGGGAACGTCTACCGCTCTACCCAGCTCATCGGGCTCGAAGTCGAACCCCATCTCATGCACGCCTTCCAGGTCAACATTCGTATGGAATTTAAAGTGAAGACAGGAGGCCAGTCGCTCCCACTCGGGCACTTCGGGGTTGGTTTCCGCTTGCCTGATCGTGTAGCGGTATATAGGCCCTTGGTACTGCCCCTTGTCAGTGAAAAAGCGGTCTGTGTTGAGCGTCTCCTTGTCCGCGGGTGTGGCAGTAAGACCCAGAAGGGTCGCGCCACCCGAGGCAAAATGCTCCAGTACGCGATTCCATTCCCCGAAGTAGGACCGATGGCATTCATCGAGGATCACCAAGCTGAAGTGGTCTACGGCATACCGACCATACTTATTCCGGGCAGCCAGATGCTGGACGGTTGTTACCAGTACGTCAGCATACCGGTCCTCTCTACCCCCAGTCGCTCGTTCGACGCGGAAATTGTCTCCGAGGTGTGTCTTGAATCTATTTTTGGTCTGCTCGGCTAAGGAATCGCGATCGACGAGGAACAGCGCGCGGCGCACCAAACCGACCGACCACAATTTGGCGATGATACCGGCTGCAGTAATCGTCTTCCCAGTTCCCGTCGCCATCTGGATGTACATGCGCTGTCGGCCTGCCTGAGCTGCACCAAGCACTTGAGAGACGGCAACGCGCTGATAATCTCGCAGTGTACCGTGAAGTTCTGTGGCTTGAGGTCGGAATAGCTCGCCGAACTCTGCCGGCGTAGGGAAGTTATTGATGTACTCGGGCAGGGTGTTCGCCTTCAAGTTTTGCCGAAGGTAGGTGCTCCCATCGCTGGCAAACAATAGCAGGATATCATGGCCAGTGTTCTTCTTGTAGGTCCTAACATAGCGCTTAGCCTGATCCAGGGCGGCCCACAGATCCCTCCCCGGCTTCTTGGCCTCGATGATGGCGACGATTCTGCCTTCATATAAAAAGACACGGTCAGCCTCTTCTCCGTCGAGGTGCTCGCGCCAGCGCTTTCGAGTCAGCGTGAAATCTGTGAGGTTCCAGCCTTGCGCGCGGAGGTGTTCCTCGATAAGCAGTTCAGCCTCATCCTCGTTAATGGCCCTCATGTGCCCTCCAATGCCAATGAGAGGACTGCTGCTGAGCTTAATAAAGTGCTCCAGCCTCCATTAGGCGCTGAATCTCAACTTCAGGCAAGCCGAGGAGATCGCCAAAGACATACTGATTATGCTCGCCGAGCAAGGGAGCAGGACGGTGGATGCGACCGGGGGTGTCGCTCAAGCGCCAGGGAATGCCGTGCAAGAACTCAAGACCTACCTTGGGATGCTCGGATTCAAGATGGATCTCGCGCTCGCGCAGATGCAGGTCGCGGAATTGATCTTCCAGATTCATCACCGGCATAGCGGCCACGCCAGCAGCCTGCAGTTTCTCCATGACCTCATAAGGCGTGTGCTGGCTCGTCCAAGCAGTAATCAAGACGTCCAGTTCAGCGCGGTGCTGTCGCCGCAGGTAAGCGTCGGCGAAGTGCAGGTTGTCCGCCCATTCAGGATGGCCAGTAGCCTGACAAAAGGCGCGCCATTCATCCTCCGACCGCACGGCAATAGCTACCCAGGCATCGTCTCCAGCGCAGCGGAAATGGTCGTGCGGCACCATGGTGGGATGAACGTTGCCGACAGGCCCGAGCACTCGACCATTCATCACATAGTCCAGAAGGCCCTCACCCAACATGGAAGCTGCCGCTTCCCACTGCGCGATCTCGATCGCCTGTCCCTCCCCTGAGGTCTGGCGGTGCCGGAGCGCCGCCAAGATAGCGACGACGGCGTGTAAAGCTCCGACCGCGTCGCAAAAGGCCACCTGCAGCGTGCCTACGAAATCCTCACGTGCACTGGAGTAGCCGACCAGGCCGCTGATGCCAGCCAAGGCGGCGATCACCGGCGCATAGGTGACGATGTCGCGTAACGGACCACTCTCGCCCGCGGCCGGCAGTGAGACGTAGATCAGGTCTGACTTCTCCACACCTAACGCTTCATATCCCAGCCCAGCGCGGTTCATCACCCCCGGCGCAAAATTATTGATCACGACGTCGCTGATACGGACCAGTTGCTTGAGGATCTCCACCCCCTCGGGATGCTTGATATTGACCGTAATCCCCAACTTGCTGCGGTTCAATCCATGGAACACCGGCTGATATTCCGGCCACTCCCCGCGGTCGCCGCCGGCGATGTCCTCTCCCACAATGGGGCGGCCCAGGCGAAGGCCATCCAGTCGGGTATGCGACTCGATTTTGATCACCTCGGCGCCCATGTCTGCCAGGAGATGCGCGGCCATCGGAGAGGCGAAGGCGGTGCCAAAGTCGAGAATACGGTAGCCAGTGAGGGCATCCGGTGGCATGTTGCGCTCCATATCGTTAAAACTTATGCGCCTTGACAATCTCCTGGGCGATGGATTCGATGGGAATCGCGCACTTCCCCTTACCCCGACCCTCTCCTCAGGGGAGAGGGAGCAGGTGAAGGTTAGATAATCCCCGTTTGCCCCAATAAGAGTAGCTCTTCGCGCGATACCCCCAGCCGCCCACCATAAATCTCTTCGTTATGTTCTCCCAGGCATGGAGCTGGGCGGCGCATGGCCCACGGGGTTTGGCTTAAACGGTAGGGCGCTCCAGGATAGGTCAACGGGCCCGTGTCGCTGCGCTCGACGGTAACGAAGTACTGGCGGGAGTGCAGATGCGCATCTTCAACCACATCTTTCATGGTATTGACCGGCCCGGCGGGGATGCGCTGGGCCTGTGTCTCCCCGAAAATCGCTGCCTTGTCCCGTGCCCTTAGCCAGGGAGTTATGAGCGCGTCGACCTCCTGGGGGTACTGCTCGGTGATCTGCCGCCGATCCCGGTACCGTGGCTCGTTGAGCCACGACGGATTACCCATGACCTCTAAGAGCCGATTCCACTGGGCCAATTGCGGGCAGTCGATACACACAAAGCCGTCCTGACATTCGAATACCGTGTTCGGGTACAAGCCCAGACTCATATGACGGCCGGCGCGAATACCCGTCACGCCGCGGTAGATGTATGTTGGAATCCCATATCCAGCCAGGAGGATGGCAAGGACATCGGTCTCCGAGACATCCACGAATTGCCCCCGTCCGGTTATATCCCGGCCAAAGGTGGCGAGAAGAATCGCTGCAGACGCCGCCACGCTGGCGAAATGTGCACCCAACGCCAGGGGCAGCGTGAGCGGAGGACGGTCGGGGAAACCAGTGCCGACGCTTACACCGCCAGCGGCACAGGCGGTGATGTCAGCCCCGCGATAGTTGGCATACGGCCCAGTTGAGCCATAGGGCGTCACGGCGGTGATGATGAGATGCGCGTGGCGCTGCCGGAGTCGCTCATACTCCAGACCCAGCGTCTCAGCCTGGGCCGGCGACCAGTTGTGCAAGAAGACATCCGCCTCTGCCAACAAGCGGTACAGCAACTCTCGCCCTGTTGGCAGCGCAGGATCGAGAGTAATGCCGCGCTTGTTGGTATTGAGATACAGAAATAGGCCGCTACGTTCGAGATCAGGGAGATCGTCGGGGAAGGGTCCGTGGTAGCGGGCAGGATCGCCGGTGCGTGGTGGCTCGATCTTGATCACCTCCGCCCCGAGGTCGGCCAGCATTTTGCCGCTGGCCGCCGCCGCAATCGAAGTGCTGTACTCGACGATGCGCAGTGCTGTCAGCGGTCCGGGCTTCATGCTGGCGGTTTCGACGGCAGGCGTACCACCGCTCGGCCGGGGGCCGTGATCTCGCCGCGTTGGTTCTCGGCCCACACCTCAACATCCACCAGATGCTCGCCGTTCTCGACATACTTGCGGGTTACCTTACCCTTGCACCAGGTGGTGTCGCCGACGACATTGAAGCGGCGCAGCTCCATGTAGAATTTTTTCAGGAAGCCGTCATCCCCCATCCAGTTGGTCAACATATGCCCCAGCCACGAGCTGCGCTGACAACCATAATCATAGGCGCCTGGAATACCGATCTCCTGAGCCCGCGTTTCTTCCATATGCACAAGTTCGGGCACATCCATCTGCCCCGTCTGCGAATCGATCATCACAATCGATGGATGGCGCCGTTCATACTCCAGAGCAAAGCGATGCGCTCGCATGTAGGGCGAGCCCGCCCCCATCACCCAGGTCACCAGGTCGCGCAGGGTAAGCGGACCTTTGACCACTGGGGTCAGCTCATCGCCAACATTCACAGCTTCCCAATACCGCGGGTTCGCGCCACGAATCTCCTCACGATCGTAATCATCCCAGATGGCTTCGAGTTGCTCGCGGGTGTACTGAGCTTTCTCGATGGCGCTGTATTTGCCGCGTGCACCGGAGGCACGGCGTTCGGCCCGTACACTCCAGCCGGTGCAGGACGCCACCAACTGCTCGTGCTGGTTGCGATAATCCACCCGCATATACTCCATGAAGATCCGTCCGGCCATCTCGCTGCGTTTTTCCTTGAGGTCGGTGAGTGTCATGGTGTAGGTGAAGCGATCGCCCAGGCGGATGGGATGGAACCACTCCCAATCGCTCCCCGAGTTCCAGGCGTGGATGCCGGGAAACCCGACGCGCCCTGTCGCCCAGCACACGCTATACAAGAAGCAGGGAGGGGCGATAATCGCGCCGTAGGCCGTGTGGCTGGCATACGCCTTGTCACGGTACAGTGGATTCGCATCGCCCACGGCATCACAAAAGTGACGAATGGTGTCGTGTGAGGCTTCGGTATTGAAGAACGGTGTGGTGGGGGTCACGGTTTGCCCAAGGCGCCGCTTCACATCGTCGACCATCTCTTGGGTGATGACTGCATGCTCGGCCATACGCTTTTCACTCCGGAGCCATCCCCCGTCGTCGCAGCAGCCATAGGCGGGGGTAGCGTTGTTGTCGCCTCAAAAATACTGATCCGGCCTGGTGTGCGGCCAATTATAACAACCCCGGGAGGGCTGTCAAGGCTGGCGATGTCGCATCTCCAGGCCACTCCAGCTCTAGGCCCAGCGTTATGTGCTCCGCAGCGTTTGAATAGTGCGAATGACCTCGTCGCCCACTTGCCGTGTAGTGGCGTGGCTGCCCATATCTGGCGTGCGTACCTTGCGCTCTGCCAGCACCTGTGCCACCGCACGATTGATCAGGCTGGCGGCCGTCTTCTCGTTGAGGAAGTCGAGCATCATGCCGGCCGTCAGAATCGACGCCAGCGGATTGGCGATCCCCTTGCCGGCGATGTCAGGCGCCGAACCATGCACTGGTTCGAACATCGAGGGATGCTGGCGGGAGGGGTTGAGATTCGCCGCCGGCGCCAGACCCAGGCCACCGACGAGCGCAGCACTGAGGTCGGTCAGGATATCCCCGAAGAGGTTGGAGGCTACCACGACATCGAAGCGCTCGGGACGCAGGACGAAATTCAGACAGGCGGCATCGACGAGCTGCGAGTTCGTCTGGACGTCCGGGTAATCTTTGGCCACAGCGCGAAAGACCTCGTCCCAGAAGACCATGCTATGGCGCTGGGCATTCGACTTGGTGATCGAGGTCAGATGTTTTCTGGGGCGCTGGCGGGCGAGGTCGAAGGCGTAGCGGATAATGCGCTCGGTGCCCCAGCGCGTAAACATCGCCCCCTGGACGACGACCTCGCGGTCGCTCCCCTGGTAGACGCGGCCGCCGATATCCGAATATTCCCCCTCGGTATTCTCACGCACAACGAGCATATCGATGTCGCCCGGTTTCTTGCCCTTGAGGGGGGACTCGATCCCCTCGTAGAGGATGGCTGGCCGCACGTTGACGTATTGATCGAAGGCACGGCGAATCGGCAGCAATAACCCCTGCAGGGTCACATGATCGGGGAGACGTGGATCGCCGACCGCACCCAAATAGATAGCGTCGAACGCCGCCAGGGTTTCGAGCGCGTCCTCCGGCATCATGCGGCCATTCCGGAAGTAATACTCCGATCCCCAATCGAAGCGCACGAAGGCGAACGCCAGATTGGGAACCTGCATGCCTAGCGTCTCCATGATCCGGATGCCTTCGTCTACTACCTCTTTGCCCACCCCGTCGCCAGGGATCACCGCAATGGTGTATTTGCCCATACCTCCCCCTTGTTTCTGGCCTCCAGTCCCCATAAGCGGCTACAGGTGTTCATGAGATGGTAACACATTCTCGTGCGGCTGTCCGCTCCTTTGACAGCCCGCCAACCGCTCTGCTACAATCTTTCCCCATAGCGGCCACGATGGAAAATGCCACCACGAAAGGGCACACCGATGGAGATCAAAGCGATCCGGGGAGTCAAAGATATCCTCCCCGGCGAGGTTGAGAAGTGGCAGTTTGTCGAGCGCGTGGCGCGGGAGGTCTTCGAGCGCTATGGATATGCGGAGATCAAAGTGCCGATCTTCGAACACACCAGCCTGTTTTCCCGTTCGATCGGCGAAACGACCGACATCGTTGAGAAAGAGATGTACTCCTTCGAGGATCAGGGTGGTGAGCAATTGACCTTGCGGCCTGAGGCCACCGCCGGTATCAGCCGCGCCTACGTCGAACACAAACTCCACCAACAGCCAGGCTTTGTGAAGTTTTACTGTATCGGCCCAATGTTCCGCTACGAACGTCCCCAGGCCGGCCGGTTTCGCCAGTTCTATCAAATCGATGTGGAAGCCATCGGTGAGGCCAGCCCTGTCGTCGATGCCGAAATCTTGACCATGCTCATGACCTTTCTACGGAGGCTTGGACTACAACAACTGGAGTTACACCTGAATTCCCTGGGGGATGCGACTTGCCGACCGCGCTACCGTGAAGAGCTCAAGAGTTACATCCGCCGCCATCTGGATCAACTCTGCTCGGAGTGCCAGGGCCGCTACGAGCGCAATCCTCTGCGGGTACTCGACTGTAAAAAAGAAGGCTGTCGGGCCGTCATGCGCGACGCGCCGCAGACCATGGCATTTCTCTGCGAGCCTTGTCGTCAGCACTTCGAGACGCTGGTAGACCTCCTCGCTGGGGTTGGTATCAGCTATGTCCTCGATCCCAAACTCGTCCGCGGGCTGGATTACTATACGCGCACGACGTTTGAGGTGGTCGCCGAGGGACTGGGGGCGCAAAATTCCGTCACCGGCGGTGGGCGCTATGATGGCCTGATCGAAGCCATCGGTGGGCCACCCACGCCCGCTATTGGGTTCGCCATCGGGTTCGAGCGGCTGGTCACCGTCCTCGAGCACCACGGCCTGACCATTCCAGAGCCACATCCGCAGGTATTCGTGGCGCCGCTGGGCGCATCAGCGCTGCGTGAAGCCTTTGTTCTGGTCGAACAACTCCGCAGCGTGGGGCTCCGCGCCGAGATGGGCTATGATGAGAAGAGTTTGCGTAGCCAACTGCGACGCGCCAATAGGCTCGGTGCAGCGTATACCGTGATGCTGGGTGAACGCGAGTTAGCCGCCGGAAAGGTGGCCCTCAAAGACATGCAAGGTGGGGAGCAGGAGGAGATGCCCCTCGCTGAAGTCGTCGGTCAATTGCAGGAGCGGGCGCAGACGGCGCAAGCCTGAGGGTGCGGGATCATTGGAAGCATCGAGCGGCCTGGCAGGTGCAGCGACTCAACGCAACGAGGTAAAGATTGCAACACACACCGAATTTGTGCGGTTGACATTTGGCTCTGGGCCCATGCGTGGGAAGAGCCGGGTTGCCTAGGGTCTCCTACCACAGCCAGCGATTACTGGCGTATAGGTGGTAAGATAACCTGCCATCACCGCATTGATGGCTATATTTGCCGTCGTGAGGACCTACCGTTGGGTAGGGAATTGTCCTTCGACGTCGTGCGGAGCGTTCCCAACTTCCCCCAGCATGGCCCAACTGTGAGACCTCGGTCCTCGCGCGCACCTGCCAAGCTCGTGGTTATTGTAAACAACAGCCGGCACATATGTCAAGCGCGATGATGTGTTCCCCCATCTCACGCTGCTTCCGCCGGGAGAGGAAGGCAGCCTCTTCGTCTTTATTCCCTAAAGCGTGCATCCCGCCAATCCAATGCCGCCCGTAGTCCCTTCTCCTGCTTGATCTCATTGAAGGTGCGTTGCACCTCTGTTTCGGTGTTTTCCATGATGGTCACGACCTCGACGTTATACTCCAGCGCGTGTTTAAGGCCCATCATCTCGAAGGTCTTGTTAATCGCCTGCTTGGTCAGGCGGATGTTCTCAGGAGCGATTTTGAGAATGCGGCGGGCCAGCTTATGAGTTTCTTCTTGGAGCGTCTCGTGTGGCACCACTTTATTGATCATATTCAAGCGCAGGGCCTCATGCGCATCCATGGTATCGCCAGTGTACAGCAGTTCCTTGGCCTTGGTGAGCCCCACGATCCATGGCGTGATGAGGATGGGGGCACCGGCGCCGAAGCGGATTTCCGGTTCACCGAAGGTCGCTCTATCGGAGGCGACCCGGAGGTCGCACATGAGGGCGAATTCACAGGCCCCAGCCAGGCAATAGCCATTGATCATAGCGAGCACCGGTTTACTGGCCTGCCAGGGCTGCAAGCTGAAGGTCAAATTCTCACGCTGATGCAGTCGCCAATTGTAAGGTGATCGTTCCTGCTCATCACGCCCACCGGAGATGTCATAGCCAGCTGAGAAGGCCCGCCCGGCGCCGGTGACAATGATGAGATGCACGTCATCGTCCGCCTCGGCGAGTTGGAAAGCCTCAATGGTCTCGCGCACGAGCTCTCGGCTATACGCGTTGAGCTTCTCAGGGCGATTAAACGTGAGGGTAAGAATATTGTCCTGCATATCATAGAGGATGGTGTTGAAGGGCACAGCGGCTCTCCTTGTGATAACGTGCACCGATCAAGGACGCCTCAGGACGCGCGTGAGAGGGAGAGCCCACCTCAGAAAGCGTGGAGCAGTCGCCACAGAGAATCCATGTCCTCGCTCCCGCCCCGGCCTCTCCCATCGACAGGGGAGGCCGGGGCCACTGTGTGTGGCTATTTGAACTCCTGAGCGTATTTTACTTCGCAGTGCGTGGTCGTGAAGGCATTGATGTGATACGGTTGCAGTGGGGCGAGGATCTCTTTTTTGAAAAACTCACTCTGCTCATACGCCTGCATGTCTTCAGCGCTATCCCACAGACTGACGGAATAGCCGGCATCCTTATCGGCCGTATCTTGGGCCAGCCAGCGCCCCCTCAGCCCCTTGATGTTCTTGCTCTTCGCCACCACCGTGGCATTGTACGTCTTCTCGTATTCATCCCACTTGCCCGGATGAATTCTACCCCAGGTAATCCGCATGATCATGGTCGAGTCTCCTCTTTCGCGATTGCGGTGCTGTGTCTGGCTACTGCTTCCCATCAAGCCACTACCGGATGCCGCTAAGGGCTCCTTGACGGCCTGTCCAACCAGGTGGTCTCGAAACGGATCTTGAATCCATGCAAAGGCTCGTACCCCTTCACTGAGGCGCGCGCTGCCTGCAGGAAGGGGAGCGAGGTCACGCTCGTGATCATCATGTTCTCTGCGATGTACCCTTGGAAGTCATACCCTGCCTGGAGGAAGGCCTCCTCCGTCCCCGCCTCTCTCATGCGATCGATTAACACATCCACCTGCGTGTCGTCATAGTTAATCGTATTGTTACCCGCCCGGGTATCGATGGCTCGAGCGATCATATAGAGGTCCAAGGCGGCCCCGGTTAAATTAAGCATCTGTTCCCAGTCGCGGTCCCGCGTCAACCATCGCAGGAAAATCGGCCTATTGATGACGTCAACTGTCACCTCCACCCCAAGCTTGGCGTATTGCGTTTTCATAAGGGTCGCAATGGTGGGGAGCGCGCCCTCCGCCCCATGCGTCATAATGGCATAACGCAAAGGGTTTTTCTGGTCGAATCCTGCCTCCTTGAGGAGAGCCTTGGCCGTCTCAGGATCATAGGGGAATTGCTCCCCAAAGTCAATGTGACCTCGGCTTCCCGGCGGCACAAAACTCCACAGGGGCTGCGCCTGCCCTAGTCGTGTCATGGTGCGCCATCCCTGAGGTTCAGTGTGCCTCCTCGCCTGGGGCTATACCGGCTCCACCACGGATGTCCCTCCGCTTGACGGGAAATATGCGGCAAGCATGGATGAGCCTCGAACGCACGTCCTGAACGAAAGCGTAGACCTCTGCTAACGAAGGGGGAGGGTCTGGCGCACAACCGGATACCCTGCGAGAGCTGCCAACGATCTCCAGTAAACGGTGCCCCCGCCCTTCAACGAGGCGTCAGGGTATGTTGTCCGCGCTAAAAAACAGCTGACACACGGGTGAGGAGCTGTGGCCTTATGAGAAATCGGCGGTAGATCAGCGGACAGCCTTTGAATCGCTGCGCTATTGAGAGGAGGTGCGGGAGGTGGCTCATATGCGTCCTCCTAATCAGTGACAACAGACGCGAGCCGCTTATCTCAGCCATATGCGCGGAGTGTAGCCGCTCTGCATCGGCGTGTCAACGGTGATGTTGTGGCGACGGCGCCAACGATGGCCCACACCCGCGTAGCGCACTTTTCGCGATCGAGGGGCTCTTGTTCCCGACACGTGCCCATCATCGATGCTGGGCCGGTTGGAAAGAGGAGCCTTCTCGGTCCCTGCGAATTCTCCCAGAGAATGAGAGCGATTTATGCTAGGATGGTTTCCTGGACCTTGGTGCGGAGACAACCCATGCCCGGTGGCGCGGCGGCTGTCATAGCGAGCAGGGAATCGTGTCTAGACGCTCAACCTTTTCACCGGTGTCCTCCAGCAGTGAGCAACGTGATTCTCCGCCGGCATCAGCCCAACGGCCGTCGGTTGGCGTAGCTTGCAGCAAGAAAGGAGGCTCTTTATATGTCGATCGTGACGATTTCACGAGGACTTTTCAGCAGTGGGCAGGCGTTGGCGGAGCGTGCGGCGGAAATACTGGGCTACCGCTCCATGAGCCGAGAGTTGCTCATGGAGGCGGCGACACGCTACGAAATTCCTGAGGCGAAGTTGACGGAACTGATGGAAACGCCGCCGGAGGTGACCCCCATCAAACCCGAGCTACTCCGTCTCTATCGGGTGGTCATGCAAGCCGCCATGTGTGAGGTGGTCCAGGGGGGGAAAATCGTCTACCATGGTCACGGCGGGCAAGAATTTCTACCTGGCATTCAACATGTGCTGAAAGTGCGCCTGCTGGCGCCGCTGACCTACCGTGTTGCCCGAGTGCGCGAACAGCGCCAGATGGACCAGGCGTCGGCGTACTTGTACATCGCCAGAGTCGATGACATTCGAGCGCGTCGCGTGCAGGAGTTTTTTGGGGTCGATTGGCAAGATCCACGCCAGTATGATCTACTCTTGAATCTCGGCCGGATGTCCCTGGAAGAAGCGGCCCAGCAGGTAGCGGAGTCGGCCAAGCGTCTGCAGTTCCAACCCACGCCGGCATCGGAGCAGGCTCTCCAGGACCTCACCGTCAAGGCCAGGGTAGAAGCGGCCTTGGCAGTGAAAGAGGAGACACGGTCGGTCATCCTGAATATCCTTGTAAGGCAGGGCACCGTGCATGCTTGGGGAGGACTGCCCGGCTTTGGCCTGGAGCGCGAAGTCATACGGGTGATCGAAGGCGTCGAGGGAGTACGGGACATTGTCCCCGATTTCCGCGTGGTATTGGAAAAAGTGAGCGTCGGTGATATCCATTAATGCGAGGCTGCGGGGATACCGGCGTGTGCCGGCGTTGACAACATTTCCCCTGCCCCCCTTGTGCTCAAAGGGGGGGCCGTGCGAAGTGCCGGGGGATTTGTTCCAGCAGATCATGTGGACGAAGCTTGTATAGTCTGTTTTAGGGTCAGGATCGGGCCCCGACTGTGCAACTCACCGCTTTACTGCGCCGGTGCCGCCAACACGACGGCTACGGGGGACCGTTTGCAGATTGTCTGGGCGGTACTCCCGATGTCGAACAGCCGCCGTTTACTGTGCGAGCCGATGACGATGAGATCGGCGCGGACCTCCTCGGCGACGCGGATTACCTCCTCGCGCGGATCACCGGGGCGGACGAGACGCACGACGGCTACGCCAGCGTCCTCGATGTCCTGCACATACTGCCGCAATTTGGTTTCGACGGCCGTACGGACCGCATCTTCCTCGGCTTTCATCAGATGCTCGGTTTCCTGCAGCACCTGTGACCCGATAAAGGGATTTTTTTCGATGGTCGGCGCCTGGTAGTGATAGAGTGTCAGCACGTATAGGGGATTCGACGAGCCCTTGGCCAGTTGGATGGCGACCTCGCGGGCGGCACGGGCGTATGGATTTGGAGCCTCCCAGTTCTGTAAGGCGGCTGCTAGCAACACTTTGCGGAACATGGTTGCCCTCCCCGATTGCTCTGGCGGTCAAGGCGACCAAAGCCGAGGTGCTCTCCGACCGCCCGTCAGATGTCAAAGGCGTGGATGACCAGACGGATACCGATCAACAGGAGTCCACCTGCCATGATCCGGCTGATGATCGTCCCAGTATCGCGCTGGGAGAGTTGTGCGCCGATCTGGGTGCTAATCAGTACCCCTCCACCCAAAAAGAGCGTGCGGAAAATGCCATGCTCGAAGCCGCTGGCGATAAAATGGGCCGAGCTCCAGCTCAGACTGATGATCATCAGCATGAATTGAGTCGTCGCCGTTGCCACATGGAGTGGGAAATAGAGAGCGTACACTAACATGGTCACATAAAAAGGGCCACCGCCAATGCCCAGCATACCACCCACAGACCGATGCCACAACTGTGCAGCACGCCGCGGCGGACACTGAGCGAGTATTCGAAGCTGTTCCCTTTAAAGTCGGTGAGCCGATGGATGGTTTCGCGACTCATCGCCTGTTAGTCATGATGCGTTGGCGTCGGACGCAGGAAGCTGAACGCGGCTAACGACAGAATGAATGCACTAAAGGCGAGCTCGAAAAGACGTCGCGAGAGAAAACTGGTCACGTATGCCCCGACGAACCCTGCAGGCACGGCACAGCCTGCAAATAGGAGGTCCGCTCGGCAATCGATCCGATGCATATAGCCATAAGCCAGCGTCCCCGAGACCGCATTAAAAAATCACCCCCAACGAGATGCTCGCGAGGGTATTGGCAGAATCGTGTGGATAGAGCAATAACAGCGTCGGGACGATGAAGATGCCGCCACCGGCACCGATGAAGGTTCCATACGTCGCAATGACGATCCCAAGGGGGATCAGCAGAGAATACGTCCAGAGGGCTGGTAGGTCGGCCATGCGTTCAACTCTTGCAGTAAAAAGGCAGCATCGCATCGCGGCATCAGGGCATCAATTAGCTGAACAGCTGCAGCCTTTCCTGCCTCGGCGCCTGCTTGCGGCATGGCTCATCTCGAAATCCATGGGAGTAGCAGTGTTGCGAGGCCTAGGTAGATAAGGATCCCAGTCGCATCCTGGATGGCTGTGATGAATGGGCCAGCTGTGATAGCAGGATCAATACCGAGACGATGAAAAAACGTCGGCAAGAGCACCCCCATCATCGCCGAGGTGTTCAGTGCGAAAAACATCGCTAACCCTGCCACCATGCCAAGCATCCAACTTCCGAGCCACACTGAGGCCACCACGCCGAGACCTAGCCCGCATACCGCCCCCATGATGCAACCAACCACAAACTCTTTCCACAGCGGCTCCAGGATGTTGCGGATTTCCCCGGTGGCTAACCCACGAATGAACATCGTCGAGGTTTGGATGCCATGGTGGCCTCCCATGGCCATGATGACGGGAATGAAGACGCTCAGCGAAATGAATTCCGTGAGGGTCCCGGTGAAGAAATTCAGGATGCTCCCCGTGAACAAGCCTCCCAAAAGTGCGGTGCCCAACCACGGCAACCGCGCTCGCGAGACCACCAGCGGCGATGCAGTGATTAGCGTGTGCAGTGGCTGCGAACTGCCTGATAGATATGCTAAATCCTCCGAAGCCTCCTCATGAATGACGTCGATGATGTCGTCCACTGTCACCACCCCGACCAGGACATTTTGTTCGTCCACGACTGGGATGGCCAAGATATTATAGTGTCCCACGAGGCGGGCGACCTCCTCCTGGTCCGTCTCCACATGCACCTTCCAGACGTCTTTGGTCATGATCTCCCGCAGGGGTTGCGCTGGCTCGGTCAGAATCAGTTGCCGTAACGAGACGACACCACGCAAGCGGCCGTTATCATCCGTCACGTAGACATACGACACCATGACCTTATCACCGGCAGCGCGCACCTCCTTGATAGCCTCCTCCACGCTGACGTGCTCATTGAGGGCCACAAAGTCGGTGGTCATGATGCCGCCGGCGGTGTCCTTGCCGTACTGCATCAAGGTCCGGACGTCGTCAAGGTCTTCTCTTAAGGAAGGGAGAATCGACTGGCGTAGGTCATCTGGCAGCTGGGCCAGCAGGTCGGTGAGGTCATCCGGGGACATACTCCGCAGGACAGGCAGGATGAAATGCGGCGGGGCTTGTCGAACGAGGTGCTCGCTGATGTCGACGTCGGCTTCACTGAGGATCTCCGCCGCGAACTCGGGATCATCGATGACGCCGAAGATCAGCCACTGCTCCTCAGGGTCGAAATGCCGTAGCAGCTTGGCCACGTCAGCGGGATGCAGCTTCGAGACGATCTTGCAGATATGGTTTTTGCCTCCCCGGCGGACCATCTTCTGCAAGGCGGTAAGCACCACCCCAAAACGTTGGTTGTACTGACTCTGCATCCGTTCTCTGAGTGGCACTTCCACAATTCCTCAACTGCTGTTGACCCCGGCGGATTTGTCCCTGGCGAGCAGGCCGACGACCGCTTGTCAATGGATCGTCGTGGCCAGGCATCATGAGCTGGTCGACTAGATGGACACCTTTTTCAACAAGTCGATATGGTCGAGAACTCTCCCGGTGCCGAGGACGACCGCCGACAACGGGTCCTCCGCAATGGAGACCGGTAGCCCTGTCTCTTCCCGCAGCAATGTGTCCAGGCCGTGCAAGAGCGCCCCACCGCCCGCCAGTACGATCCCCCGATCGACGATGTCAGCGGCCAACTCGGGTGGCGTCCGTTCGAGGGCAATCTTGACGGTTTCGACAATGGTACTGATTGGATCCCAGATCGCGTCCCGGACTTCTTCGTCGGTGATGATCATGGTCTTGGGAATACCAGTGACGAGATCGCGTCCCTTGATCTCGATGGTCATCTTCTCTTCCATCGGATAGGCCGACCCGAGTTGGATCTTGATATCCTCACCAGTCCGTTCGCCAATCAACAAGTTGTACTTGCGCTTAATATAATTGAGGATGGCCATGTCCATCGTGTCGCCGGCGATGCGCACGGAACGGCTGTAGACGATCCCCGACAGCGAGATGACGGCCACCTCGGTGGTGCCGCCGCCGATGTCGACGATCATATTTCCCGCGGCCTCCTCAATCGGCAGTCCAGCGCCGATCGCGGCCGCCATGGGCTCTTCGATCAAGTACACTTCGCGCACGCCAGCGGATTCTGCTGACTCCCGCACCGCACGCTTCTCAACCTGGGTGATGCCGGAGGGCACGCCAATGACAATGCGCGGGCGAATAAACTTCTTACGATTATGCACCTTCTGGATGAAGTAGCGCAGCATCGCTTCGGCGGCGTCGAAATCGGCGATGACGCCATCTTTGAGTGGCCTGATGGCCAAAATGTTGCCGGGTGTGCGCCCGAGCATTTTCTTGGCCTCGACACCTACGGCCAGGATTTGCTTGAAGTCGCGGTGAACCGCCACCACAGAGGGTTCGCGCAGGACGATGCCACGCCCCTTGACGTAGACTAACGTGTTGGCGGTTCCCAGATCGATCCCGAGGTCACTCGAGAACATGCCCCATAATCCACCGAAGACCATAGCGATTTACCCCTCACCTGCTAATTGACGGTGACGACGGTGGGAGAGACGTCGGCAAGGTCATGCGGGTCTCTAGCCCGGACGCGGTTTCCCCAGTTTGAAACGATAGCCCAACACTTTGTAGACGAGCTTGGCAGCCAGGAAATCCGGCGCAATATTCCCTGGAATGGGGAACAATTCGACGACATCGAAGCCGACGATGTGGCGTGTTTCTGCCACTTGCCGCACGATGCGCAGGACATCATACCAACCGAGACCGCCAGGCTCTGGAGTGCCGACGGCGGGCATGATCGACGGATCGAGGCCATCAAGGCAGATGGTGATATAGACCTGGTCGGTGAGCGCTTCGCTAATCGTCGTGGCGATCGTGCGCGATCCCACGACTTCCGACGCATAAAACAGCTGCGCCCCACGCTCCTTCACCCACACCGCTTCTTCACGACTCAGGCTGCGGATGCCCACCTGTACAGCAGGGACAATTTCGGAGATGCGGCGTAGCACGCTGGCGTGATTGTACGGTGTCCCCTGATAGGTGTCGCGGAGATCGGCATGGGCGTCAAATTGCAACACCGACAGCCCTGGAAAACGCTCGGCGAAGGCGCGTACAAGCCCAAACGAGATCGTATGCTCGCCCCCCACCCCGACAACGAACTTGCCGTGGTCCAGTAGTTCGCCGGTCACCTCGGTGATCCGATCCAGCATCAACTGCGGGCCGCTGGCAATGGGCTCTAACTCGCGCAAGGTATGAAGACCGACCTTATAGACCTCGTAATCAAGTTCTTCGTCATACAGCTCCATGTGCCGTGAAGCGGCGATAAGGGCCTGTGGTCCCTCCTTGGTCCCCGTACCATACGTCGTGGTTTGCTCGTAGGGAATGGGCAGAATGGCCACTTGCGCCGACACAAAGGCACTCTCCTCCGGTAGCAATCCTCCGTAGGTAAACGGCAGCGAAAATCGCTCATCATGGTGGTCGACAAACACTGGAATGTCACGCATATTTAACCACTTCTCTTGGATCGCTGTTGAGGGGACGGGGCTGGAGCGACAGTCGACTGCTTTTAGCAAAATATCCGCTCAGATGGAACTCTGGTCATATTAAACTCTGGATTCAGGTTTGGCAAGGGGCTTTGCGACAATGTCTCAATCGCACGACACCACGTCGCTTAACCGTGGAAATGATCGAAGGCTTGGGGGGACAGAAGGGCTTGCGAGCCATCGGTGTGCACCAGCTGTAACGCACGCGCTGACGTCATGGTGCCGACGCGCGTGAGTCCGATGCCAAACTGGGCCCGAAATGCGTCTAGTAAGGGGCTGAGCGTTCCTGGACGAGCCGTGCAGCAGAGTTCAAAATCCTCTCCCCCGCGTAGCGCCAACTCCAGTGGTTCCTCGCCCAGCGCCACAGCGACCTCGCGCACACCAGCTTGCAGCGGCAGCGCTGCCGCTACGATCTGCGCCCCGACGCCGCTCTCTTCACACAGATGTCCAAGATCCCCGGCCAGGCCATCGCTGAGATCGATCATGCTGGTGAGGCATCCCGAAACACGCAGGAAGATAGCCTCACGAACCCGCGGTTGTGGCTGCGTATACCGCCATCGCAAGGCGGTGCAGACGGGGTCAGCAAGGGGGATGGTGTGCAAAAAGGTGCGTAATCCTGCTGCAGACCCACCCAATTGGCCGCTGACCCAGATTTCGTCGCCGGCACTGGCCCCCCCTCGTAACACCGACTGGCCACGAGGGACATGGCCGAGGACGGTGAGGGTCAGGGAGAGATGGGCCAGGTCTCGCGTCAGGTTGCCGCCGATGAGCGCACATTGGCAACGCAGACCAAGGTCACATAAGCCATCGAGGACTTGGTCGAAAAACGCCGCCTCGGTGGCGGCGGGGAAAGCCAACGCCGCCAGGGCGCCAAACGGTTGTGCGCCCATCGCCGCGATGTCGCTGAGGTTGACCGCCATGGCGCGCCAGCCGATCTGATACGGGGTCAGCCACGCCCGGCGAAAATGTACGTCTTCCACCTGAGTGTCAGTGGTGATCACCCATTCCATGCCAGCCTGGGGGTGCAGTACAGCGCAATCATCGCCGATTCCGAGCGCCACCTCCGGGGGATATTTTCCCTCCATGCGACGGCGGATGCTGGCGATCAGCGAAAATTCACCCATCCCACCGATGTCCATGCCGGTCTCCCCTCTGCCGCTGCTGTCCCTGCCAGTTGTTTCTGCCGCGCCCCCATCCCAACCTTCCCCGCGCTGGGGGGAATGGGGCTTGAAGCGGGTATACCTATCTCAGTCAGCCTCCACCTCCAGGGCCATCGCTGCGGGGGCAGCGCTCAATGGTCACTGGCCGGATGAGGGTCTGGTTTGGTGGGGGTCCTCTCCGGCTTCGGCGGGAACAAGAGCGAGGCAATCACCGAGATCACCAGTACCGCGGCGACCGTTCCCAGCGCCATGCCGATCGGAATTTTGTAAATATCTACCAGCAGCATCTTAATTCCCACGAACACCAGGATGAACGACAGGCCATAGGGCAGATAATGGAAGAGCTGCATGATGCCGGCCAGGGCGAAATACAGTGCCCGGAGCCCCATGATCGCAAAGACGTTTGACGTATAAACGATGAAAGGGTCCAGCGTGATGGCGAGGATGGCGGGAATCGAATCGACCGCGAAAATCACGTCAGTCGTCTCCACCACCAGCACGACGATGAATAATGGCGTCGCGAACAGCCGTCCGCTGCGCCTGATAAAGAAGCGCCCGCCCTCATAGTTCTCCGTTACCGGCATCACCCGACGAAAGAGTCTCAGTACCGGATTGCGCTCGGGGTTGATCTCCTCATCTTTTTGCAGGGCCATTTTGATGCCAGTCAGCACCAGAAATCCACCCATGATGTATATAACCCAGTGGAATTTCTGAATCAGCGTGATCCCGGTGAGGATGAACAGGGTACGCGTGAACAGGGCGCCGAGGATTCCCCAAAATAGCACTCTATGCTGGTGCAGATAGGGAACACGAAAGTATGTAAAAATCATCAAAAACACGAAGATGTTGTCGACGCTCAGGGAGTACTCGAGCAAATAACCGGTCAGGAACTCGAGCGCCGGCTCTGAACCAAGCCGCAAAAAAATTCCCAGATTGAACAGCAAAGCTAGCGTGACCCAGAGCGCACACCACGCGAGGGCTTCCCGGACGTGAATCAGATGCGCTGTGCGATGAAAGACCCCCAGGTCCAACGCCAGCATCGCTAGCACAAAAAGGTTGAAGATGACCCACAGGAGTACTTGAATCGACATCAGTATTCCACCCTTTGCGCTATACCCTCGACTACCTGAGGCGGGGAGTTATCACCTTATATTCCGTGACGCGTGACGTCGGGCACGGGCGTCAATCTCTCAGACTCCACGGGATTCCGGCGTTGATGAGCTTGATTAACGGATGCGGAATTTGAACGGGATAATACCCCATTGCTCATCCTGGAGGGTGTCGGGTGGCAGCGGGGTGAACCGCCAATGGCGCAAATAGTTGATGACAAGAGCTTCGAGCCGCGGATCCGATTTTTTCACCGGCACCACACGACCGACGGCGCCATTCGGTAAAATCCAAAAACGCAGCTCGATTTCACTTTCACTCTCGACTGTCACACTGGGGGGCGGCGGCTGAAAGATCACCTGCCGCTCAGATGCTGGCCCCTTAATGAGAGAGGTGACCTGAGGTGAGGGCAAAGTGAGGGTTGCCGGCCGGGCAGGAGCCGTCTCTCGCCGTGCAGGGGGCGCAAGGGTCGGTAGCGGTGGCAAGGCCTTAGTCTCGGCGAGCTGGCGTGCTGGCGCCGGAAGGTCGGGGAGCACAGCAACGTCGGCCAGGCGAGGTTCGTCCTGTAAGGAATCGCGCAGCCCTTCCGCCAGCCGGACGGGGTCGTGCTGTGAATCCATGGTGGGGAGTGCCGGCAGTCGTTCAGGGAGCTGGATCTCGACACGGTCAGGGCGCACGGGTGTCAGAGCTGTTTGCACAGCATCCTGCAGGGCCTGCGTGTTGGGGGGAAGCACGGGTTTCGCTGCCGGTGGCTCCTCAATCTTCACCGCTTCCAGCGGCGGAGAGGCAGGCGGTAGCGTGGGCCATTCGCGCAGTTGCACCTCGACCTCGGGCGGTGGTCGCCGAGTGGCCGTTGGCATGGAAAACGGTGGCCCCCACATCACGATATACGCGTGGATCAGCAAAGAAAGGACGAGGCCGATGAGAAGATTGGCGTAGGTGCGCTCGCGAATCATGGCGCTCCTCCTCTGCTATCGGGCGCCTTCGGTTCCGTGGCGATTGCCAGGCGCACCGCGCCCGCGCTCTTGGCAATGTCCATCACCTCGACCACGCGACCGTGCAACACCTCCTTATCGGCCTTGATGATCACCACCCCGTCATGGCGATCACGCAAGCGTTCCTGCAAGCGCGCCCCTAATTCGTCGAGTTGCACGGGATCGTCATTGAGGTAGAGACGATGATCGCGGGTCAAAATCAACACGAGGTCCTGCTTGGGCTCCTCCTCCTTCGAGGCAGCCTCGGGAAGGCGCACGCGGATGCTGGGTTGGATGGCAAAAGCGCCCAACAGCAAGACGAAAATGAGGAGGGTTAACATGGTATCCACCAGTGGGGTGATGCTCAGACTCACAGCTCGGAGCGGGGTGAAATCGAGCCCGGCGCGCCCGCGCTGGGAAGATCGAAATTGCATGGCTTAGTCCCGTTTCAAAATACTGAGCATACGGAGCGAGTTCTTCTCCATCTCGATGACCAGGGAGTCCACCCTGCTCGTGAAGAAATTATACAAGACTAGCGTCGGGATGGCGATCGCGAGCCCTGTAGCCGTGGCTACCAGAGCCTCTGAGATGCCACTGGCCAGGGCCTCGGGATGGCCGTAACCAAGGGCTGCAATCGCATTGAAGGTACGGATCATGCCCATCACCGTACCCAGCAGACCAAGCAACACGGAGATGCTGGCGATCGTGCCCAGAATCGTCAGATAGCGCTCCAGCACCGGAACCTCCTGCCGCCCTGCGTCCTCAATGATTTCCTTGATCTCCTGTCGACTTTTGTCATGGTTAAGGATTGCAGCCAAGAGGATCCGGGTCATCGATGAGGGATATCGCTTGCACAGCGTACTGGCCTCGGGGATCTTGCGGTCGCGGAGGAGTTCCTCGATGCGCTGGAGGACGTCATATTTGAGAATGCGATTGCGCCGCAGACTCAGACATCGTTCGACGATAATACTGAGTGAGATCACCGAGCAGAGCAGTAGCGGGACCATCACCGGCCCGCCTTTGATGACAAACTCGAGCATCCGTTCTCTCCCGCCTCATCCCCTTGTCGTTGCTATGCGCCAGACCCGATCTTCTTCTTGAGTTGTTCGATCTTTTGGGCTGCCTGCTCGCGTGACTCCGCCTGTGCCACCTCTCTGACGATCTTCTGGTAAATGGCCAGGGCTTCTTGCCACTTCTGCTCCTGCTCGTAATTCCCCGCAGCCTGAAAGAGCGCGCGTTGCACCCAGCGCTGTTGCTGCGGATACAGATAGGCCACTTTCATCAGCTCGACCGTGCCCTGCTGGTAGTCCTTGAGCAAGGTGTACGTCCGGCCAATTTCATACTGGGCACGTGCGGCGACCTCCGGGTTCCCCTGGGTGACGGCCCTGCCGAACTGCTCGATCGCCTTCCGATGCTCGCCTTCGCTCTGCAACAATAGGCCCAATTCCACGGATACATCAGCCATCGAGGCATCCTTGGAAGCGCGCTGAAGCAGGTCCTGCCATGCCTGCTTGGCGTCGGCTTTGCGCCCCGCCTGCGTCAGACTCTGCGCCAAGCCCCGCAGGCCAGCGGCGACAAAACGACTCTTCGGGTAGTCCTGGACCAGGCGGCGGTAACTCTCTGCCGCAGCCGGATAGAGCTTCAGCTCCTGCTGCGCCTGCGCCACGGCATACAGGGCATCGCTCTTGACGACATCGCTTTTCGCTACAGCCAGTGCCTGCTGCGCTTCAGTCAGGGAGGCCTGCCAGCTACCCTGCCTGGCGAGGATTTCAGCTCGCCGCAGATGTGCCGACTCGACCAGTTCGCTCTGGCCGAACCGAGTGATAACCTCCTGTAGAGTATCGAGGGCCAATTGTGACCGGTTTTCCGCCTCGTAGATCTCAGCCAGTTGATACAGCACCGTCACGCTCAGCGGATTCGTCGGATAGCGCGCGATAAACGCCTTCGCCCGTGTAGCATACTCGTTTAAGCGCCGGAGCTGATAGAGCGCCAGGATAACACCATACTCTGCATCGAGTGCGTGGACATCTGCAGTCCCCGACGCGGTCAGTCGTGTATAGGTGTCGATGGCCTGCGTGAATTTGCCCTGATTGTAGAAGGTATCACCCAGTCGCAGAATGGACTGGCTCCCCACCTCCGAGGACGGCCACTGGGCCAGGATTCTCTCGAACTGGGCGCGGGCTTCGTCGAGCTGTTTCGTGCTCAGATAGGCCATGCCAAGCCAATAGTGGGCTTCTGCAGCGATCGGCTGATTGGGCTGATCGCGGATCAAGTCGGACAATTCGCGAATCGCCTGGCCGCTGTTGCCAGCCTTGTAGCGGACCCAAGCGGTGCGCAAGCGTGCATTGGGCACCAACTTCTCCTGAGGATACTCGCGCAGCAGCTGCTGATACGTAGCAATCGCCTTATCGAAGTTCTTCAGATTGAACTGGACTTCTCCCAGACGAAACAGCGCTTCCGGTCGAATACTGGCCTCGGGAAACCGCTGCACCACCTGTTCAAATTCCAGCGCAGCCTTTGGCCAATCGCTCCCCTGATAGTAGACCCAGCCCCGGCCGTATAGGGCGTCAGGATAACGCGGGCTCCCCGGCGGAACTTGTTGATAGGCGAGCAGTGCAGGTCGATACTGGCGATTGTAAAAACATGACTCTCCCAGCCAGAAGGCTGCCTCGGCAGCATTGGCCGAGGACGGGAATTGGCGGAGGAGGCGCTCCAGATCGGTGGCGGCATTGGCGAAATCGCGCCGCTGGTAGAAGGCGAGGGCGCGCTTTAGCAGGGTGGTTTCCAGAAGATTGTCGGGGAGCCCGGCCCGCTCGGCGCGGCGATAAGCCTCGATGGCCTCGGGAAATTTCCCCTCGCGATAGAGCAGATCGCCCTGCAGCACCAGGGCGACGGGCGCCAACGGGCTCGACTTGGTCGCGTCGGCGACCTGCTTCGTGAGTGACGCGGCTGTTGCATAATCACCAGCCTCATACGCGGTGCGTGCAAATTCGAGGGTGGCGGCACCGAGCCATCTGCCCTGGGGAAACTCCCGCGCCAGCTGCCGGTAGGTGTCCTGCGCCTCCGGCATTTGGCGAAGCCCTAGATAGCTCTTGACACGGGCGTAGGAGACCGATTCCTGAAATCGCGTGCGTGGGAAAGTGCGTCCAAGCTGTTGGAAAGTGTCGAGGGCCGAGCGATACTTTTGGCCATTCAGCTGCGCCCAGCCCAAGCCGTACAGCGCCTCTTCTTGACGCGAATGACGAGGGTATGCCTGCAGCAGCTCGCGGTAGCCCTGTTCAGCGCGGTCGAACTCTCCTAACTGAAAGAAACTCTCGGCCCGCCAGAACACAGCATTTGGTTGATCCCCATCACCCTGACTCGCATGGAGAAGCTGGCTGTATGCGTCAGCGGCCTCGGCATATCGCCCGGCACGGAAAAGGGCCTCGGCGAGGTAGCGTCGCGTCACAGCGTTAGTCGAACTGCTCGGATATGTAGCCATCAGCTCACGCAGCAGCGGGATGGCATCTGCTGGGCGCTGCGCCCGCAGCTGTACATCGGCAGCCGAAAGCAAAGCATAATCGCGCAGGCGCTCGCCGGGAAAATGCTGGATGACCTGTTGATAGGCCGCAAGCGCTTTGTCGTACTGCCCCAATCGGTAGTAGCTCTCCCCCTCCCAGTAGTACGCCGACCCCCGGAGGGTGCTCTGCGGATAGTCTTGATGCACACGCGTAAAGGCGTCGATAGCCCCTTGGTAATCGCCGTTCTGATACCGATACAGCCCGACCTTATACTGCGCTTCATCGCCGAGGAAGGCGCGCGCAATCGAGCCCGTCACCGGGTTCCCAAACAGACATCCCGGACTGGATACTTGTGGAGCGGTCTTACTCCCTTGGTCCAAGGCGGCCAGATTGATCTTCTCGCGTGCTTCAGCGGGAATTTCCTTGAGCGTTGGGGCCAATTCCTGCGGCACCAGGCGCTCTTTCGTCTCTTTCAAGACCGAGATGTCTTGCCCGAGGATCACCACCTCGGGGAGCTTTAGGGGTTGCTTCTCCTCCTCTCCCCCACGGCTGTCAGGGGGATACACCACCCCGAACACTATGCACCAGAGCACCAACCCCACGAACCTAGTGCATCTCCCCCCCAGCCGGAGCTGAGAGCGCGAGTGAGGTATGTTGATGGTGAGTCGGCGCTGGCGTGGTGAGGCATCACAAATTACGTTCGGCTTGCGACGAAGCAGGCTCTCGACGGGCATGAACATCGACCGTCTCCTCGAGATGTTGGGCACGCTCACGGGCTGCCTTCACGAGCTGTGGGTCCGTGGCAGTTTTGGCCGCGGTTAGATAGGCCTGCCACGCCTCCGGCCATAGCTCCTTTGCCTCGTAGAGGAGTGCCAGTCGGTAGGAGGCAATGCCCACCCAGGCAGGTTGCGAGGCCCACTGTGTGGCCAGCTTGTGCAACAGGGCTGTGGCCTCCGCCGCCATCCCCTCCGCGAATAAGAGATCCGCTAGCCGATATGTGGCTTCGGCCGCGACCGATTCATCAGAGCCATTCGCTGCCTCGTCAAGATGCCGTTTGGCGTGGTCTGCTGCTTGGCGCTCTAGATACAGCAAGCCAAGTTGCAAATGTAGGTGCTCCTTGGCCGGCAGCTCGGGAGCTATGATGAGGAGTTGCTCATAGACCGGCAGCGCTGCCTCGACCTGCCCGATCTTCAGCAAGCTAGCTCCGAGGCCGGCCAGCGCTTGTACAGCTGCCTTATCCGTCGGGGCAACGGCCAGGAATCGCCGATAGCGGTCTATGGCTTCCGCATCTCGGTTAAGGGCCGCTAGACTCTGTCCCAACAGCAGCAACAGACTCGGACGATCGCCTCCAAAGCTGGCATCGTCGACGAGCTGATCAAAGTCTTCGACAGCGGCGGCGAAGGCTTTGTTCCGATAGGCACACATGCCCCGTTGCCAACGGGCTTGTTGTTGGGCCTGTTGGTCACCCTGCTCGATGACGGCGGATAGGTGCGGCAGCGCCGCGGCGCAGTCGTCAATCCTGACGTAGCTCTCGGCTAACACCGCATGGGCGAGAGCTCGTTGGCGGGGATCGCCGGTTTGCCGCAAGACCTCAGCAAAATCCTCGGTAGCCTGGGCATTGTCCCCTTGCGCCCGACTGATCAAGCCGTGGCGCATCAGGACGTCGGTGCGATGCGCGTGGCCGAGAAACTCCAGAAGCCACTGTGAGTAAAGCTCACGTGCGTGCGCAGGTTGGCCGCTTTGCTCATAGGCTTCCGCCAAGCGCAAGAGCATGGGATCACGTCGGGAGTCGGCGGGAAACTGCTGCAAGAAGGTTTCGCGCGCGGCAATCTCCGCTGCCAATTCACCAATGGCGTGGGCGCACATGGCAATCGTCGTCAGGGCATCGCCACGATACCTTCCCAGTGGGAAGCGCTGGAGATAGACTTGAAAGGCAGGCCTGGCCTGGTCACAGCGATCAGCGCGAGTCCAACTCTCTGCCCACCAGAAGGTCGCCTCCTCAGCCTCTGCGGGGGACGGCGCAGCCTCGCTGATATGCCCCCAGTGAGGTGCGGCTTCTGCAAAGCGCTGCAGCGTCACGAGCGCGCGCGCAACTCCATACTCTGCGGCGCGCTGGAGCTGGCTCTGGGGAAAACGCTGCAGCAACTGCTGGAAAGCGTCGAGGCCCTGTTCATGGGCATCGGCCTTCTGCCAGGCATACCCAAGCGCATACAAGGCAGATTCGAGGGATTCACTGCTGGGATAGTTCTCGACCAATTGCTGCAGTTGGCGAGCGGCACCAGCAAAATCACCCAGGCTAAGCAGGGCTTCTCCGCTCCAGTAGAGCGCCGCTTCGTGCCAGTGTCCGCTATGGCCCGGCTCGATGAGCGGCTGAAATGCCTCCACGGCCTCGGTATACTGCCCCGTTTCGAGACAGCTTCGGCCCAGCAGATAATAGGCGTCGTCATGTAACACCGCGGGGAGCTGGCGTTGCAGGGCATCGCGCACATGCTGCACCACTGGCGCAAAATTTTCTTTGCGGAAGAAGTAATCCCCCAGCAAGTAGTGGACTTCGGCGACATGCTTGCCCTGGGGATACGTGGCCAGGTAGGTTTGGAGTTGATCGCGGGCGAGGTCCAGCAGGCCATCGCGATAGGCCTGGACAGCAATTGAATACACAGACGCCTCATCGGGCTTCTGCCCCTGTGTCTGAGATGGGAGGCTCACTAGGAGCAGGCAGAACCCAAGGAAGAGGGCACCGATAAGCGAGATGGGCCTGTTTGTGGTCAGAACCTTTCTCACTGAAGCCATTCCCGACCATACGGGCAGCTCGATGGTACACACGCCGGGAGGAGGCTTCCGACGTACGCGCGAGGTGGTAACTGTATTGGCACGCTGTGTAGAATAGCGTAGGGGTCACCGGTGTGTCAACGGTCGCCATCGGCAACACCACCCATGCGCCCACAGGAGCCCGAGACGGTCGTCGGTTTGTAGAGATGCAGAGGGCCGTCTACAATCCAACTTTCTTCAGGCGCTCGATGGCCTCCCGGATGCGCTGTTCAGCTACTGTGAGCGACAGCCGGATGAACCCTTCTCCGTAGGTTCCGAACCCGATGCCGGGTGTAGGCACCACCCCAGCCTCACGGATCATACGCGTGGTCAACTCGGAGGAGGTGTATCTTGGAGGCACAGGAACCCACAGATAGAAGGTGGCACGTGGCCGCTCGGCGTGCAAGCCGATCTCCTGCAGCCCGGCCACGGTGAGATCCTGGCGCTGTTGGTAGATCTGCCGCATCTCTTCGACGCAATCATCGGGCCCACTCAGCGCCGCTATCGCAGCATCCTGTACGGCCATGAACACGCCCGAATCGAGGTTCGTCTTGATCGTTGCCAAACCGGCCAGGATCTGCGCATTGCCCACGGCAAAGCCAATGCGCCACCCGGTCATGTTATAGGTCTTCGACAACGAATGCATTTCGATGCCGACGTCGCGCGCGCCATCGACTTCCATGAAACTCACCGGGCGGTATCCGTCGAATGCTACCTCTGAGTATGCCGCATCGTGGCACACGATGATGTGGTGTTGATGGGCGAACTCGACAACCTCCTCGAAAAATGCCTTTGGTGCCACAGCAGCGGTGGGGTTGTTGGGATAGTTGAGGTACATCATCTTGGCTCGCCGTGCATGCTCGGGCGTGATCTGTTGCAAATCAGGGAGAAAGCCGTTCGAGGCATGCAGCGGCATCACCACCGATTCGCCCCCCGCGAATACCGTCCCCGCGTGATAGACTGGATAGCCGGGGTCTGGCACCAGGACAACATCGCCGGGATTGATAAAGGCCAGGGGTAGGTGGCCAATCCCCTCTTTCGAGCCAATCAGCGACATGACCTCGGTGGCTGGGTTCAGTGTGACCCCGAAGCGCCGTTGATACCATTGGGCCACCGCTTCGCGAAACGCCAGCGTCCCTTCGTATGGGGCATACTGATGATTAACGGCCTTTTCGGCGGCGGCTTGCAGGGCCTTCACGATATGCGGCGGCGTTGGGATGTCGGGATCGCCGATGCCCAGGCTGATGAGGTCAACCCCCTGACGCCGCATCTCATCTTTGACCTTATCGATTTCTGCAAATAGATAGGGGGGCAGGCCTCTCAAGCGCTTGGCCAATTCGACGGTAATCAAGGTATCCTCCTCAGGATTGCAACCCGAGATGCACACAGATAAACACAGATCATTCGGTGTTTATCTGTGTGCATCCATGGCGGTCAACTCGATGCGCGCTACTTTAACCCCAGTAAGTCCTGCATATCGTAGAGTCCAGGCTTCTGCTGGACAATCCAGCGTGCAGCGCGCAGGGCACCGCGGCCAAAGGCGTCGCGGCTTTGGGTGCGATGGATGATTTCGAGGCGTTCGCCCATGCCGCCAAAGGTAACCGTGTGATCGCCGGTCAGATCGCCCGCACGGATGCTCAGGATGGCGATCTCCTCGTCTTTCCGTTGCCCGACGATACCCTTACGCCCATGCACCGCCACTTTCTCCAAATCTCGGTTGAGGGTTTGGGCCAGGATCTCGGCCATACGCACGGCCGTGCCACTGGGCGCATCGACCTTATACCGATGATGTGCCTCGAGGATTTCGATGTCGAAATCTGACCCCAACAACCGAGCCGCATCGGCAATCAACTTATACATGACGTTAATCGCTGGGCTCATATTGGGGGCCATGAACAGCGGCATGTGCTGGGCCAAACTGCGAATCTCCGCCAGTTGTGCTGCGATGAAGCCAGTTGTCCCCAGGACCATCGGCTTGCCATAATTGGCCATCACCCGTACATGTTCAAGCGAGGCTGCGGGGATGGTAAACTCGAACAGCAGGTCGATGTTTGGCACGAGAGCATTAAGATTATCACTCAGCGGCACGCCAAGCGTGCCCAGGCCCACGACTTCCCCGAGGTCCTTGCCGAGCGCTGGGTGTCCAGGGCGCTCAAGACCTCCGGCGATCTCCAGGTCGCCACTTTCCTTCACAAGCTGGACAAGCCGTCCACCCATTTTCCCGGATGCACCCGCAACTGCGACACGCACATCTGTTCTCCTCGTCAACCAAGCTCGGACCTAGTTGACTGCATGGTTTGCGTCACCGAGTGCCTTCCCCCCAACTGCTGCTGCTCCCGCTGCCTTCGGGAAAGGACTCGTGGAGAGTCCTCCCCACTCGGGAGCGGACCTCATCGCGGGGGTAGAAGATGTCTTGTGCAGGGCGAATTATAACAACCCAAAATCCTTCAGGGCCATTTCCAGCTTGGTGCGATTGTTCGACAGCATCGGCGCCAGCGGCAGGCGCACTTCGGGGTTGATCTTGCCCATCATGCCCAGAGCCGTCTTCACCGGCGTCGGGCTGGTCTCGATGAACAACGTGCTGTGCAGCGGCCAGAGTGTGTAATGGAGCGCTCGGGCGGCGGCTAGGTTCCCCTTCTCCCACTCGCTGATGACCGTGGCGACCTGACGCGGGACGATATTCGCCGTGACCGAAATCACGCCCTTGCCGCCGACCGCCAGCAACGGTAGTGTCGCCCAATCATCGCCCGACAGCACCGTGAACTTATCGCCGCAGAGCTTGATCATCTCTTGCACTTGCTGCAGGGAGCCCGTGCTTTCTTTGACCCCCACGACGGTTTCGATGCTGGCCAGCCGTGCCATGGTGTCGGGCAAAACATTGGTTCCCGTACGACCTGGAATGTTGTAGACGATGATCGGGATATCCACCGCCTTGGCCACGGCTGCGAAGTGCTGATAGATGCCCTCGGGGGTGGGGCGGTTATAGTACGGCGTGACGATGAGCGCACCGTCAGCTCCGGCTTTTTTCGCAAAGCGTGTGGCTTCGATCGTCTTATCAGTGGCGTTGAAGCCCGTCCCGGCGATCACTGGTAGGCGTCCATGCACCATCTCGACGGTGATCTCGATGACACGTTCGTATTCGTCGTGCGACAAGGTGGGTGATTCGCCCGTCGTACCGCACGGGACGATGCCATTGGTGCCGTTACTCAGGTGAAACTCGAGCAAGCTGCGGAGAGCGGCTTCATCGAGTTTGCCATCGCGAAAGGGGGTGACGATTGCGACGAAAGATCCTTTGAACATGCCTCATTCCTCCTGGCTCACGGGGGCTGATGCGGCGCTTCCAACGCGGAGGCACGTGCCCAGCACTCCTCTGGATGGTTGAGCATCACTCCTTCAATGGGCTGGTTCTCGAGTGGCAAGGTCTGCTGCCGAGCCGCGCGCCTTAGCGCCGGCCTCGCGATCAGGCCGGCGCAGGAAATGATGCCACATCACGTCGCGATGACATCGGTCCTGAATCTGTTGGCCTCGCGTGGCCGCCATGTACCTCACCTCCCCCCCGCATATGCGATTAGGACCAGGTCGGAATGATTTCTCCGCGAATCAGGTCTTCGTATGTCTCCCGCGCTCGAATCACTGCGAACCGATCCCCGTTGACCATTACCTCTGGGACGCGGGGACGTGCGTTATAATTCGATGCCATCGCAAAACCATAGGCGCCCGCGCTCAGCACGGCGAGGAGGTCTCCTGGCTGGCAGGCCGGTAAGGAGCGGTCTTTGGCGAGGAAGTCACCGCTCTCGCAGATGGGTCCCACCACATCGAGGGTAACCTCGGCATGGCCGTTGGCACGCTGCACAACCGGCACAATGGTATGGTAGGCATTGTAGAGGCTAGGACGGATCAGGTCGTTCATGCCGCCATCGACAACGAGGAATTTCTTGTCCTGATTAGCCTTCTCATATAGCACCCTGGTGACCAGGCTCCCAGCGTTGCCCACCAAGAAACGGCCGGGCTCCATGAGCACCGTACACGCGAGCGCATCGAGTAGCGGCCGCAGCGTGTTGGCATATTCGATAGGCGCCGGTGGGCCCTCGTCTTTATAGCGAATGCCAATCCCACCGCCGATGTCGAGATACTGGATATTGAAGCCATCCTGGCGCAGCGCCTTCACGAGCGGTACGAGCTTTGCCAGCGACTCCTGGAATGGTGCCACCTGGGTGATCTGCGACCCGATGTGGGCATGCACGCCGACAGGAGCGAGGTGATTCAGCGCCCGCATACTGCGATAGAGCTCCAGAGCTTCCTGAATTGGCACTCCAAATTTACTCTGCCGTAAGCCGGTCGAGATGTATGGGTGGGTTTTCGGATCGACATCGGGATTGACCCGCACCGCCACGCGGGCGGGCGTGCCAAGCTTGGCGGCCACTGCGTGGATGGCCTTGAGTTCCTGCGGAGATTCCACATTGAACAGCAGGATGTCAGCCCGGAGCGCTGCTTCGATCTCTTCGGCGCTCTTGCCCACCCCGGCGAACACGATACGTTGCGGATCTGCCCCGGCGCGCAGGGCGCGGAACAGCTCACCGCCTGAGACGATATCCAACCCACCCCCCTCATCGAGGAACACCCGCAGGATTGCCAGGTTCGCGTTGGCCTTCATGGCATAGCAGATGAGATGGGGCAGTCCGGCGAAGGCCTGGTCGAGCGCGCGATAGCCCTCGACCAGCATACGGCGGCTGTAGATATAGCAAGGGGTGCCCACGTCCTGCGCGATCTTTGCGAGCGGCACCTCCTCGCAGCACAACTCGCTACCCTGATACGCAAACGCCGTCATTCACACGCCTCCGGCCCCACACGATCGCTTGTCAGCAGACATTAGCGCGGTCAGTTCGGAAGAAAGCAAAGATTTCGCCACGGTATTTCCGGATCTCTTTGTTTTTCCTATGTGGAGTATACTCGCGTCAGGTGTACCATAGTCATGAACGACGTGTCAATGGGAAACCCCGGCAACCGCTTGCGCCCGATTTGATGGAGGTACTGGAGGGCCCTTTTTGCCACAGCCAAGCGTCCACAGGATGAGTGGCAGGATGATGATCAAGGCCAGCAACACGCGTCCCATCGGCCTACCATCCCCTGACGGCGCGGATGGCTTTGAGACGTTCAGCGACCACGGCACGGGCCGGGCCGCCGCGCACCTGGCGGCGATCGACCGATGCTTCCAGCGCGATAGCCGCATAGACGTCGCGATCGAAGAGCGGCGAGAACGTTTGCAGCTTCTCTAGGCTCAGGTCGTCCAGGCTCCGCTGCTGGTCGAGGCAGTGGCGTACGATACGCCCGACGATCTCATGCGCCTCACGGAAGGGCAGTCCCTTCGCCGCCAGATAATCGGCCATATCGGTGGCGGTGCCAAAGCCTTCTGAGGCCGCGCGGCGCATCCGCTCGGGATGTACCGTTAGGGTAGCCAGCATGGGGGTGAAGACGCGCAGGCAGGCTTTCACGGTGTCGATGACGTCGAAGAGCGCCTCTTTATCCTCCTGCATGTCGCTGTTATAGGCCAGCGGCAGCCCTTTCATCACGGTTAGCACTCCCTGTAGGTGGCCATACACACGTCCGGTTTTTCCCCGTGCCAGCTCCGCCACGTCGGGGTTTTTCTTTTGCGGCATGATGCTACTGCCGGTGGAAAAGGCGTCCGAGAGCTCGATGAAGCCGAATTCGGCGCTGCACCAAAGCGTGATCTCCTGACTCAAACGACTGAGATGCATCATCACCAACGCTGCATCGGCACAGCATTCGATCACGAAGTCGCGGTCGCTGACAGCGTCTATGCTATTCTCTGCAAGCGCCGGAAAATCGAGCAGCTGGGCCACATAGGCGCGGTCGATCGGGTAGGTAGTGGTGGCAAGAGCACCGGCCCCGAGGGGGAGGACGTTGACGCGCGTCAAGCATTCGGCAAACCGCTGGCGGTCGCGCTCAAACATTTCGTCGTAGGCCAGCAGATGATGCGATAGGCGGATTGGCTGCGCACGCTGCAGATGCGTGTATCCAGGCATGATCACGTCCAGATGGCGCTCCGCTAGATCAACCAGGGTGCGTTGGAACTGCAAGATGTCGTCGAGGATGGTACGAATCTCGTCACGCAAGTAGAGCCGCACGTCCAGCGCGATTTGATCGTTGCGGCTGCGGGCGGTGTGGAGCTTGCCGCCGACGGGGCCAATCGTCTCGATCAAGCGCCGCTCGATGTGCATGTGGATGTCCTCCCAGCGCACATCAAACGCGAACGCGCCGCGCTCGATTTCCGACTCGATCGCCTGCAAGCCGTGAATAATGGTGCTGGCCTCCTCGTCGGCGATAATGCCGCACTTGGCCAGCATCCGGCAGTGCGCGATACTGCCCAGAATATCGTAGGCGTAGAGCCGCCGATCGAACAGAATCGAGGCAGTGAAGTGTTCGACGAGGTCGTGCGTGGGCTGGTTGAAGCGGCCTCCCCAAGCTTTGGTCTCCACGGTGCTGCGGTCTCCCCTCTACAAATGGTGCGCCATGAGCGCGCGTCCTCGCCTCTGGAAAATGCCCCACACCGTAACAAGGCCCCTGCGGTTTGTCAACGATAAATTGGTGCAGAAAATTGGGGTGAAGTCAACGAAAACGAGGGGCGACCGAGGTCGATCACCGACGACATTGGGGGTCAATCGGCGATCAATACCCCGAGCGCTCTGTTGCAAGGACTCCAGCCGCGGTCATTCCACACCGCGGCGCGCTGAGAATCTCGCCCGTAGAGAGGCTTCACCGCGCTCGGGTGGCTGCGAAGGAGGGGGCGGAACAACCGCTAAAACAGCCCAGAAACGGAACGGACCAGTCCTTGGGTGAGTTGTGGGGCGGCCTCTCCGTAGTCCAGGTTGGCTTTGTTCGCGGTACTGACGATGCGTGTCCGATACTTTTTCACGTCGGTGACCTCTGAGGACGTCTGCGTTCGCCTGCCCCCGACCCCTTGCGACGCGTCTTGCTGGCTATCTTGCCGCACCATCACTCCGGGTCTGGCTTTTTCGGTGATCTCGATATCGGTGACGATCATGAATGTCACATCTTTCACCGCTGCATTGGCGACCGTCTCTGTTAAACCGCCAACGATACCTCCCACGGCCCCGCCCACCGCTGCGCCGGTCCAGCCATGCGTGGCACCGCCAACCGCAGCCCCCACGGCGCCACCCCCAAGGACTCCGCCGTAGCCACTCGCCAGGGCCACCTCGGCTGCTGTGGGACTCGCCTTGGCAACACTCAATACATTGCCGAGCAGTCTAAAATGCGCTTCATCAGGATTCAGTGTAATGCGATAGCCCCTTGCCGCAATCGCGCTCACAATAGGTCCTTCGATATCGAATGGCTTATCCGAGGTATTACGTATTTGCACAAAGACAACCTTCTTATCTGGACCAACAGGGTCCAGGAATACCGTGTCGCTCATCTTGGTTTGGACATCGAGATCTTTCTTCGCGATAGAGGTATGAACCGCAGCACATCCAGCAAGGATTACTAAGGCAGACATAATGAACAGTAAGACCGTGACGTGAGGCCGTTTATGGTTTTGCATCGTTATCGACTCCTTGTCATGAGGGAAACGGGGAACTATCTAGCCTGGAAAAGATAATGACCATTCTACGGATAGTACCGACCATAATGGGAATAATAATAGCGGCATGCCAAGTATTCTCGATAGGAATATGGCCGTAAATCGACGCAGGTATATCCCGGCCTCCAGTTCTTTCCTTTATAGGCCTGCGGCACTTCTCCGCGTCGTTGTGCATCTTCGATATAGGCTTTGACTTGCGCCTCATCGGCGACACTGAAAGGTTTCGATAAGACTTGGTCGTTGAGCTGTTCCTGCATTTTCTTCATCTCGTCAGATATTTCACCACTGTAGGCTATATCAGCCTGAAAGCCAGCGAAGAAGCTGTACACTACTCCAAAGATCATGAGAGTCAAAAGGGGCCACTTCACCGCATCATCCCTCCCGTCATCGTTCGCATGATTGAGTCAGTTGTACCTTGCTATAGCGCGTAGTGTGCACCTGTGGTGTACACCCGTCGCCCGTCGCTCCCGTGATGATAGGCCGCTGCGGAGCACATCCCGTCTGCAATCCAGCCTAGGTGGCCCACGACAATCGACATCCTGTACAGGCACCTAGAGTTGAGAAGTTTCATGCCTGTGTATAGATGTATTGAGACCCCGATCAAGCGAGCGCAGAACGACAGTTGATTAAGTATCATGGCATTTCCTTGGGAGTCAAGGGCTTTCTGTTAAAAATTTATATATAAAGGTTAATAAAGATATAAATAGGCATATAAAATTCAATAAATTTATGACCAAGCAGTGATGTCAGTCACCACTCTCGTCATAGGCCGTGCGGATAACCTCATTTGACCTGTAAGACCGACTGGTCAGGGTGGGCTGGGTTCGGCAGCAAGCGTTTCTGATGGCAATCGACATAAAGGTCGGTTTTTTCGAGAATGGTTTGTCCAACGATGACCTCATCGCCGAGCATCAAGGCTTCTTCAACCGTATGGCGCCCCAGTAACTCGACGAATACGGGTTCGGTGACGTCCACCTCTTCACGCCGCCCGTCAGCATATTCTGCAACCTGTTTGAATGGCCGTGCCAACCCCAGTCGCTCGACGACCAAGCACGGCAGGACAAAGATTACGGCCCCTGTATCGACCAATGCATCAGCTTCCAGCGCTCGTATCTCTTCTGGTCGCATCAAATTTCGGCGGGCCAGAGCCATGTCGGCGGCGTTGCACAGCCGCAGCATCACCCGCACCTCTCCCATCGTTCGGCTCCCAAATATCAGGCCATCAGCACATCCATGAGCGTGCCGATGTCGTCAAGTTGTTCCAGACCCTGCACCAGTTCGATTACTTGGCGAAGGTCCTGACGCTCCAGCACGCCATAGGCGCAATCCTCGAACTTGTCCTGCAGTGCGACGGCCGTGAGCGGGTTGGCCGGATGGCCCTTCGCGTGCTGGATCGGCGCGCTGAGCGTGCGGTCATCCCGGAGCGTGACCGTCACCGTCACCGGCAGCTCTTCGCCGTTGGTGCTCTTGTCCTGCGCCTCGGGATGGAGCCTCATGGTCACCCGTTCGAAGAGCTGCTGTGCCGCCGGGCGTCGGACTTTCTCGTCCGAAAACGACAGCAACCCAATGCGCTTATCGAGCAAGGCCGCGGCCAGGCAATAGTGCATGCTGAACTTGCCTTCCAGGCCGGTTTGCGGGCGCGAGTGCATGAGGACTTCGATGGTTGGCCGTCCGACCAGACATTCGACGGCGACAACGTCGGCCGCGCTCAGCTGGTGCTGCTGCACCAGCGCTAGGATGCCATCCAGCGCACGGTGGGTAAAGGCACAGCAGGGATATTGCTTGATCGCCACCCCGGTGGCCAGCAGTTCATAGGGATTACCCAGGCGCCTGACCATGTCCTCGAGGTGATACTGATTGGCGCCCGCATAAAGCTGGCAGAAGCCGTAGGGGGCCTCGAGTATATTCGCATCGGCTGTCCATCCGAGGTGGGCCAGTTGAGCCGCGGTGGCGCCGTTCATCGCTGCCTGCCCAGGGTGTAGAGGCTTGGTCATGGTGCCGAAGTTCTGCCGCAGACCGGCCGCCGTTGAGGCCGCTATCCCAAAGGTCATGCGGGTTTGCTCGACATCTAGACCCAACAGTTTCGCACACGCTGCCGCTGCTCCCAGCGTGCCAAGCGTCGAGGTCGCATGCCAGCCGAGGTCGTAATGCCGGGGGTTGACGCCCAGGCCAATCTTGGTCTCCACCTCAAAGCCCAGGGCATAGGCCAGCAGCACCTCTGACCCGGCGGCATGGACTTCCTGGCCGAGCGCCAGCACCGCCGGAAGCAACGGCACGGTGGGGTGGCCATTCATGCTCCAGTTGACGTCGTCGAAATCGAGCGCGTGAGCCATTGTGCCGTTCGCGAGGGCCGCCAACGCTGCCGAGGTCTTGAAGCCGCTGCCGATCACCGCGGCTCGGGGGGTTTCGCTGCGCTCATGGACATACCGCGTAATCAGCTTGCCGATAGGCGTGGGAGAACCGACGAGGGCACAGCCGAGCCCATCCAACATCGCCTCCTTGGCGCGGGCGTATGCTTGCGGTGGGATGTCTGCGCCAGTGGTATCGACAATAAAGGCGGCCAATTGCGCGGTGACGCCCATGATGCCCTCCTATGAGCTGCGTTCAGCGCCAGCATTCCTTGGCAGCAGCCAACGCCGCAGTGTTGCCTCATCGTCCAGAATACGGGCCGCAGCGGTATGGGGATCCACCTCCGCCCGCATGACTTGCTCGACTAGCGCCGCCAGCACGCTGTCTTCTCGTACGTGCTGTGTCAACCGCTGCCTCACCCGATGCTCGACGAGCGCCCACAATTCATTGCGGCGATGCTGGGCTCGTCGTCGTTGCAATTCCCCCGACGCTTCCAAAAGGCGTCGGTGGGAGTCGATCGTGTCATACAGCGCCTCGACTCCGACGCCCCGATGAGCCTGGGTGGCGACGATAGGGACGTCCCACCCATCTGGCGCCTGCTGGATCTCCCGCATCATCCGCAGCTCCGCCATCAGCTGGTCTGCGCCCTCTCGATCCGCCTTATTGACGACGAAAATATCAGCGATCTCCATGAGACCCGCCTTGAGCGTCTGAATGGCATCCCCGGCCTCGGGTACCAGCAAGACCACGGTGGTGTCGGTGGTTTCGATGATGTCGAGTTCCGTCTGGCCAACGCCAACGGTCTCGACCAAGATGATCTCTTTGCCCGCCGCGTCCATCAGCTTGATCACATCTTTAGCCGCGAGCGGCAACCCTCCATGACGGTCTTTCGTCGCCATGCTGCGGATGAACACCCCGGGGTCGAGGTAATGCTGCTGCATGCGGATGCGATCGCCCAAGATGGCGCCGCCCGAGAAAGGGCTGGTTGGGTCGGCGGCGATAACGCCAACGGTGAGGCCCTTCTGGCGCAGGATGGCGGTCAGTCGGTCGACGAGCGTGCTTTTGCCAGCACCCGGAGGGCCGGTGATACCGATGGAATAGGCCTTGCCAAGGTGAGGATAGAGCTGCTGCATGATCACCGGCAGCGTCGGGTCGTCGCGTTCAACCATGGAGATCAGCCGCGCCAGAGGCCGCTGGGCGCCGGTGCGCATCTGCTCCACAAGAGCTGTCACGGAGACCTCTTGCGTCATGACCGGCTGCCCTCCGTCAGGCGTACCTGCCGGGTGTGGTATCGACATGCCTGGTCAGACCGGCGGCATGGTGCTGGGGTGCGCCCGACTCGCCGACATACTAGCCCAGAGCCCGCGGGTATTGGAACTTGGCAGCGAACGTGACGGCATGCTGAGCATGGCATGGAGAGGTCCAACGCGCTGTGCACTCGATATTATGGCAGGGACGAGTTCTGCGGCTCGACGAACTCAATGAGCACGCCTTTGGTGCTCTTCGGATGCAAGAAGGCGACGCGCGCCTTGCGAGCCCCGGGGCGCGGCCGTTCGTCAATCAGTGCAATGCCCTTCGCACGCATATCTTGTAGCGCCTGCTCGATGTTGTCGACGCGGTAGGCCACGTGCTGCATGCCCTCCCCCCGTTTCGCCACGTGGCGAGCGATGGCGCCGTCGGGGGCCAGGTCCTCGATGAGCTCTAGCTCGCTGTCGCCGATGCGCAGAAAGGCGATTTTCATGCCATTGAAGACCTCGGTGGAGCTCACTTCAAGCCCCATGACCAGGCGATAGAACGCCACCGTCTCGTCGAGGTTCTTGACAGCAATGCCGATGTGGTCGATCTGCTGCAGCATACCCATCTCCCGTGCCTGGAAGTGGTAGCGTTCTTAGCCGTTTCCCTTATCGACCGAGCGCACCAGGGCTTGGCGGATATAGTAAATAATATCTTGCGTCGAGGTCCCAGGTCCAAACACCTCTGCGATGCCCAGTTCCTTCAGCTTGGGGGCATCTTCCTTGGGAATGATGCCGCCGCCGAGGACCAGGATATCATCGGCCCCCTGGGCACGCAGCAGCTCTACGACACGGGGGAAGAGGTGCATATGCGCTCCCGACAGGCAGCTCATGCCGACCACGTCCACATCCTCCTGGAGCGCGGCCTGGGCGATCTTCTCCGGGGTCTGACGCAAGCCAGTATAGATGACCTCCATACCGGCGTCGCGCAGCGCCAGCGCCAGGACTTTCGCGCCTCGGTCGTGGCCGTCGAGGCCCGGTTTCGCGACCAGGACTCGAATGGGTCGCTCCCTATCCGCCATACGTCGCATCCCTCCTTTCTGCCCCAAGTGAGGGGACACCTTCTAATGTGTCGCAATGTATCACTGGCTTTCGAAGCTTGTCAACGGCATTCCCTGGTGGGCGTATGCTTGACTTTTCGATTAAGCGTGCATATATTTGGACGCACGCGAGTGGCTGTGCCGAAGTGGCGGAATTGGTAGACGCGCCAGATTCAGGGTCTGGTCCGGGCAACCGGGTGGAGGTTCGAGTCCTCTCTTCGGCACTAACAGGATAAGATATCAAACATTTCAACAAGTTACAAAAACACGCCGTTTTCCGTCCGTCTGCCAGGCTTCGCCTCTTCGGTTGTACCTGATGGCACCCGTCAGACGACCCCCCTGCATATCAGCGCACATGAAATCAGCTGACTTGTGCGGGATATATCTCTGAAAATTAGCAATTCTAGCCAATTTCGCTGTTCAACCGCTTACGACGCCTGCGTGTGAGGTAGACCCATACGACGCGGATGTGCGTCCACAACGGTACCGTGCCCCGATATCGGGTGCTATGGTCGGCATGGCACCGCCAATTCTCGGTATACACCCCTGCAAGTCGCGGATCCCGGATCACCAGTAGATTCTCGCCATTTTCCTTTTCCGCGGCGAGCGTCCAGTTATATGAGCCTGTGATGACGATCTCCCCATCCAGGATCATAATTTTATCGTGCGCCCACGCATGCCGCCCATCGAGGGATACTGCGATCCCCGACCCCAAGAGGAGTGCGACGGCCGGGACAGGGGGATAATGGGGCTGAGCGTTGGCATCAAGGATGACGTGTACCTGCACGCCACGTTGGTGGGCGCGTACGAGCGCCCTAGCCAGTTGCATTGAATAGAAGAGATGCGCTTGCACGAGAAGGGTACGCTTGGCGCTCCTGATGCCATCGAGGATCGCGTGAGTCGCACCGCCGTTGGGACTGAAATAGACCGCCCACGAGGTTTCCCATGTGCTGTTGCCAGCAGGAGCTTGCGGCCGACTGAGCCGCCCACATAGCCAACTGAGGACACATAGCCCGCCACTGATCAGCCCCCACCAGGCCCATGCTGGCATCCTTATGCCTCCTACGTGCCCCGTTACTCGACCTCGACCAGCGCATCAATGCGCGCTTTGGGAATGAGCAGGTGCTTGCCGTTCACCTCCAGCACCACAAACCCATCCTGGTCCAGCGCGACCAGACTCCCCCGCTCGGTTTGCGCCTGTCCCCGTCCATCGGTGTACATCACCAGGTATGTCCTACCCAGCACGTTCGCCCCTCCCCCGGCCTCGCTCACCATGGTCGCCCTGGCTCGCGTGCTCTTGTATTTGGTTCATGCGTCGTTCCTTCCAGTGATTATCGCGTCTGTCCCCCTCCGCTCTGCAACCTGCGTGTCATGACGGGGGTACCAACTTTTCGAAAAAGGTCCGCCAAACCCTCACTCAGGCGCGCTTCATGAGCTTTTCAAGTCACGCGATAGAGCTAGATCAGTGAGACGCTCGCCAGGTCGGACGCATGATGCCACAGAAGCGGCAGCGGTCGTGCTTCCATACTCGCGACTGCCTCATCACACCTTCTCTACCCAGGAGACTAACGGGCTCACCACGCCTCGCTACCGATCCGCCTTGTCGTACTGCAGGCCAGGGAGCAGTTGCAGGCGGGTTGCGTAATCGAGCAGGCCCGAGACCGGGAGACCATATCGGGCCTGGTAGGCGCGCACGGCGGCCTGCGTCTGGGCCGTATAGATGCCATCGACGGGGCCTGGGTCAAACCCGAAGTCTTGCAAATGCGCTTCCGCGACCTGGATGTCTCCTCGGTTCAAGAGCCGGTCCACCGCGGGGCGTTCAGGCCCGGCCTGGCGATCCCCTGTGTGAGACGCAATGCAGGCGGTGAGCAGCACCAACGGGAGCCAGCCGATGGCACCCCAGGATGGTCTCATACCATGCCTCCTCTCTGTAGCGCGCGTGCCGCGTGGCACGGCGGTGTCTGTGGCCTATCTGACGTATCCCCTGCCAGTATACAACTGACTGTGCTACCGATGGGTGTCCCAGTTCTGCCTGTACGGTCCAGCCAGTGTTGCATACACGATGGTACCCATCATTTGGCTCCCCACACCCCACGTCCCGCCTCCCGCGCCTCCCGCTGCAATTGCTGGAACAAGTGGGCATACTTCCCGCTGGGCGGGACGGTGGTCACTTGCGCATAGCCCTGACGCACGAGTTCGGCATTGACCATGAGGTCACCCACATAAACGTAAGCCAGGAGGCGACCATCACTATCGCGGAGCGGGACGTCCAGCTCGAGCCAGACGTGTTTGCCCTGGACCAGATGCCGGTTGGCCTCAGTAGCCGAGGGGCCGAGGGGCTCAATACCGAGATAACGTACATGCTCATGTCCGCCCTCGATGTCCACCTGGATCGTGGTACCGTCGACCACCCCGAGCACCTGCGCTCTGAGCGCGTCCCCGGGGCCGAACGGGACCGCCGGCGGCGGCGGTGGTTCGGGGGTTCGAATGGCCCACCAGATCACGAGCACAAGGGCACAAACCCCCATGGTGATCAGGGCACGGCGACGCATGGTCGAGGGCCGAGTTGATCCCCTCACCGGACCACCCCTGGCCTGACATACGGCTGACTATGCTGCCGATGCGCTTGCCAGTTCTGGGTATACTGGGCGGTAAGGACCTGATAGCGGATGAGCAGAAGGTTTTCCGCGTTTTTTTCTTGGGCCGCTGTGGTGCAGTTAAAGCTTCCAGTGATGGTGGTTTCACCGTCGATGACGATGATTTTGCTATGGGCAATGGCGTGTTCCGCATCGATCATGGTCGGGACCCCCCTGGTTCGCCAGGAAATCGGCAGACGAGTACTTCTCCGTGCGCTGGCTCTTGTCTAGGATGACCTGCACGAAGGAGCAGCGCCACCGCAAGATCGTCATTGCCAGAAAACCGCGACGATTGGACATCATACCGAGCCCTCCTGAGGCCGCTCGGGGGATTCTAGATAAAGAAGCCCCGGCGCGCCATGTTCACGTGCCCGACGGGCCAGCTCCTCATAGACGGCCCGCAAGCGCTCCAGATCCCGCTCCTCGAGTTCTTCCAGGTCGAGCAGGGAATTATGGGCCCCTTCGATGGCCCGGATGAGTTCATCCAACTTTAATTGCACCGCCGTGCTGTCCCGGTTCTGAGTATTTTGGATCAGGAACACCATCAGGAAGGTGACAATCGTGGTGCTGGTGTTGATGACCAACTGCCAGGTATCGCTATACCCGAAGAATGGTCCAGTAACGGCCCAGCCCACGATGACGATCACAGCCAGAAGAAACGCCAGCGGATGGCTCATGGCCCGAGCGGTGCTGGTGGCAAAACGTCCAAAGAATGAGCGCTGAGACATAGGACTCCTTTCATCGCGAGGGGTGGTCCCGTCGTTCCCTGAATGGCCTCATACTCTGGGTTGGGGGGTCTCCGAACTTAAGATCACGGCACCCATTTCTACAATCCAAGTACGCGAGTGCGCCTAGTGATGGTTCGACTCCAGTAGGGGTCAGTCGCGTTTGAGGGTTAAGCCCTGATTGACTGACAAAACTCTAGACGATCACGCGACGGCATCTTGAAACTCCAGAGTGAAGAAAGGCGGAGATTGTTTCGGATGCTGGATTTTTGAGGCCATTGCTGGTTCTGGATCGGTTTCGCCAGAAGCGAGTCATTGCCGGGCGAAGATGATCGTAGCTGCATCCTCATACGGCCTCGAGCGAAGCCAGGTTGCCCCAAGGGGAACCGCTCACCGACAGCTAACGAATAGCTAACGAACATTGCAGCACCGCGCCATTTTTCATAGACAGCCCACCATGAAGGACCAGGGGAAAATCAGACGAGACAAGGCGTTACGGACACCGCAGCACCAGGGAACACAACCCCAGTAGAGTCCTCTCTTCGGCACTATGAAGAACGTAATGTCTGTCGATTACTGCTCGCTCAGATGCCTGAGCTGCAACGAACCCTTCACACCCCTCACGATACTTGCCACCGGCCCTCACGGCCGTTTCCCTTCTCCACTGTATGGCTGACTATTGCGGTGCGTCGCCAAGAAGTCTCTCCCCCACCCCAAGAGGATCCTCCGACGGTCGAAGACGAGCGGGGTAAAATCGGTCTCCAGTGTGGTCCGCGCCCCCTTGGTCAATGCCGTGCGGTAGAGCCATACTATGCCCCATGAGTAGCCTTCGACGCGTTGCGGTGGCCCCATGATGTCAAAGACGTGCTCCTCGAACAGGTCCACCTGTAGGCGGAGAAGATTGTGGGTGTTCCGGTCGATCATGGCCTGAATGTTACGGTCGCTCGGACCGCTCGACATGAGCAACGTGTCACATCCCAGGCCAGATGCCACCGCCCACCCTAACAGGACCCAGAGCCATAGTCGCCCCCGAGTGACCCCTGCCTTTGCCACCCGCCCAGACATCACTGGCGCTCCCCTCGGACCACATGTGGCCGATTATGCTGCCGATGGGCTTCTCCGTTCTGCGTGTACTGCACGGCCAGGGCCTGATCGCGGATGAGCAGCAGGTTCTCCACCTGCTGCTCCTGGGTGGTCTTCGTGAAGTTAAAACTCCCAGTGATGATCATATCGCTGTCGATGCCCATGACCTTGTATCACTCACTAGCATATGCACTCGTCCTGTAGACGCCAGCGAACCATCCTGAAGGAATGCTGCCGATGGCAACTTCTCGCCAATCATGCTCGTAATGCTTGTTCCTCCGATGTGCCCCTCCTTATGGCCCCTGCCACGGCATCACTGGAACGGACGAAAGACTATTAAAGGGGGACCCTTCGACGATCTTTGTGCTGTAGGCGAGGTACACAAGAGTCCGACGCGCCCGATCCACTAGACGCACCACGCGCGTCTCCTTGAAGAAGAGGGACGTCCGCTCGCTAAAGGCCTCTTCCTCCTTAGGCAGCGTGGCCAGATCCACCGTGATGGGCCCGACCTGTCGGCATGCAATGGAAAACCGCGACCGATCCTCCGCCACCCCGACCGTTCCCTTGAACCCACCCGTGCGCGCGTGCGACAGATGGCACGTGACACCTGGAACCTTGGGGTCATCGAAGGCGCTCACACAAATCTTGTCATCAGCCCACACCCGCCAGGTGGTGCTGACGCAGCCGATCTCTTCGGCATCGGCCGCAATCGCAATGGCCAGACAGAACATCATTATCGTCATGATCCATCTCACAAGGGTCATACATCTCCCTTCTGCCAGTGTTCTTCCACTAATCATATTGCCAGTCCACCACCTTGCCGTCTTCACACAACACAGTGTTGCAGCACACATCTTCGGCGGTCCGGTCGACGATGAAGGTCTCCCGTACATCATAGTACATACAGACTTCTCACGTCGAACTCGACCGCAGCGCACGGCCAGCGAACCATGCTGTCGAGGTGGCGATGACCGAACGCTTGCTGCGTCTTCACGGAGTCACCCTTGGGCACCGTATAGATCTCGTTAGCGAAGGTCGTACGCATATTATAGGTGCCGAGCCGGAGATTCAGGGCTTCGACGGCTCAGCGGATGAACTTATCGACTCGGAAGAGAAGAGATAAAGTCATCGGGAGGCCGAGAGCGTGGGCCGTCTCGACGTTGCAGGGGAAGTTCAAGTTAACATACGTGATCAGATGCAGGCTTCGCCAGGGCTCTGGGGCTGGTAACATAGCGCTGGGGGGAGTCATGAGCTTCTTGACAACCAGGAACCTCATATGGGTTAGGCCTGGTGCGCTACGACGAAGGTCGGGATCACCCCCAAATGTCACCGCGTGGATGAGGATAGCTGCAGAACAGCGGGGTGTCAAACGTGCTACTTATGAAGAGTTCCTTGGGAGGGGTCCGACGACGCCGACGGGAGACCGAGGCACGAAGATTTTGCCCCGGTCCACCGTCGCACCTTAAGGCTCTATGGTTATGTCCAGTGTGGTGGTCTGCGGCGCCTGCCATGGGTCGCCGGTGACCACGTCGATCGTCGCTCGACCGGGCCCGCGGGCAAGGAACCATACCGCGTTAGGAGCCCCCATCGGAGACAAGATCTGGCCATTGTCCCCCAGGACAGCGGGGAGGAAAGGGCCTAAGATCTCAATCACGTTCGCGCCGGACTGAACGTGACCGCCAGTCGCCCCGAATGCTAGCACGTCGCCAACTTGAATAGTCAGGCTCGGAGGAAAACCCTGCGCATGCTGGACTTCGATCAGTCTACCCATGGTGCTTCAACCCTCAGGATCCCTATACCGCACCGGGCCACTCATGACCCCCAGGTGGGTCAAACTGGCACTTCTACGTCTTCCGATTCGTCCCATTCGTCTTCGTAAGCGGACATCTGTGCCCGCCCGGACATCTGTGCTCCCCCGGGCTTCGGGTAGATCCCGCCGGCAAACGCATAGTCCGTCTGGTTGATGTCCACACCACCAAGAATCGGTTTCCCATCACGGGTAATCGATCCGGGTAGTTGGTAGCACATGATCGAGGTCTGGTCGGCGGGAGTGCCCATGATCGACCGCTCGTCCAGCGGGGTGAGGACCTGCTGATCCACCGTCCGTGGGTCCCAGCCCTGCGTCCGGAGGAAGTATTCGTAGGCCTTTGCGGGGTCGATACGCTCAACCAACTCCTTCCGCATATGTTCGTGCGGAAAGCCGAGGGTGTGCCCCGTCTCGTGCCGGACGACACGCTTGTACTCCGACTCGGGGGTGTTCATCGTGAACCCTTGCAGGTTCATGGTCTGGCGATTCTTCGGGATGAGCAGCACGTCAGTCCCGAGATACGACCAGTACCCCTCTGACCCCCGGGAGATCCGGACGTCGCCGGTCCCTTGCGTCTCAACAAACGAGATACCCGCCACTTGGCTCCACGCGTTCATGTGGCTGAGGATCCGCGCCCGCAGGTTGGCCGCTGTGCGCTCCATGAAGCTTACGGTCAGTCGTCGCGCCGCCGGCCCCCAGTATTTCGACGTTAACACCGCGATGTGCATGGGATCGAGTGGGAAGTCTGGAGCCACCTCGGCGAGCGGCCCGAACGCCGGTGCGTTGACCGGGTAGATCTTCACGGCGGTCTCCGCCGCTTTCATCAGCAGTCGCTTGGGAAGGGTTTTTGGCGTGCACGCGAGCATATCCTGCTGCGGGACATGCTCCGACGCGTGGTCATTGTCGTACGCATCGTCCTGATACTCGCTGTCGCTGACTGCCGCGCTTGCCACTTCGGCGATCTTGGTTAAAGCCTCGCGAAGTCGTCCTCCGTTCTCATTCATGGTCGTACCTCCAGTAGGGGAACAGTATCCGTGTTGTCATTCTTCACAGGAATGCGGGAGCTGAGCCATCGTGTCACTCACATTCGCCCCTTGGCCCTGTGCGCCATGGTTCCGATTCCGTGACTGGCTTCTAGAAGCAAGAGCCATACCGACTTTCGACACTCGGCGGAAGCGCTTGAAATGCAGGATAAATCCTGTGTTGAAGGCCCGTGAAGTTAGATTCACCACATGTCCAGGATTACGCAGCGAGGGACCAATCCAGCCGCCCATGATGTGGGAAAACTGAGATAGACAGAGGGGTTCACCCGCTGCGCATGATTGCACATGATGGTTCAATCTAGACAGACGGGAGGGAGAGTTGAGACACGCATGAGGCGTTGTAGCCTCAGGAGGAAGCCGTCTTGCCCTCTCCTCCCTCCGGCGTCTCTGGATGGCTCTCCGATTCACCGGACAGATCCACGAACAACTCGATGATCAGATAGGTGATATGCTCCTGCAGACGTCTGTCTACCGAGACGGACCCCCTCTGCATGGCCTGCTGTACCGCCTCAAGCCACGCGGGGTCCTCTTGGGCATCGGCGATGAGGTCTTGGAGTTCGGCGATCTCGTCGCCGAAATCGCGATCGACTTGGGCGAGCATGGTCTCCAGCGCAGGGTACAGCTGCGGTGAGAGGGGCTTCATCAGTAACTGCAGGCCGGCGGGGTCAGCCACGCGCAGGGCCATCGCCAGGCAGACCAGGCGAAGGGTGCCGGGATCAGCCGGGGCACCGCCCTGGGCGAGCTTGACCTGAATACGTCCCCGAAGGTCATCCAGGTATTCCTCGATTGTGTAGTCTTCGCCCATCGTGGTAGCCTTTCGCGCGGTGATGCACCTGGGCTCGATGCAGGCCCTGTGAGCTCAAGGCGGCCCATATCCTTCGCGAGCTGCACCGGAATGATTAGGCACTGGCCGATGTATCGTGGATTTGCCACATCGCTGTCATTGTACCATACCAGGCCATCTGCGGGTTGCGCGCTTGCCCCCGACTTTCCCATTGTCAAGGCCATTGCAATCGGCATATGATGCACATAACCAGTTGATTTGTTGAGCGCTGGGAAGGGCCTCGCAAGGTGGAATCGGTGCACATAAGGGCGGAGGGGGCAGCCATGCTGGGACAACTCGTGGACTATCGGGTGGAACAGGGGCTGGCGATCATCGAGCTCAATCATCCCCCTGCCAACACCTACAGCTACGAGATGATGCGCGAGCTCGATGAGGCGATTCTGACAGCACGCATGGACGAAGCCGTGCACGTGCTCATTGTGCGGGGCAAGGGCGAAAAATTCTTCTCGGCCGGAGCCGACATCAAGATGTTGGCTAGCGCCAATCCGCGCTTCAAATATTATTTCTGTCTGCATGCGAATGAAACGCTGCTGCGCCTGGAGCAGACTCCGAAGCTCGTGATCGCCGCCTTGAATGGTCACGCCGTCGGGGGCGGACTGGAGATCGCCATGGCATGCGATCTCCGCATCGCCCGCCGCGACGCCGGGCGCATCGGTCTGCCAGAGGTCAATCTGGGGGTTCTCCCAGGCACCGGCGGCACCCAACGGCTCCCTCGCCTGGTGGGTCGATCGCGCGCCATCGAGCTCATGGCCACCGGGCGTACCATCTCGTTCGAAGAAGCGCTGGAGATGCACCTCGTCGATTATGTCTTTGACCGCGATGAGTTCTGGACGCAGAGCCTCGAATATGCCCACCAGTTCGTGCCCCCCAACAAGGCCAGTAAGGCGGTGGGGCATATCAAGCGGGCCGTGTGCACAGGTATGGAGATTGCCTTGGCCGAGGGGCTCGCGGTGGAGCGCGAGCTGCAGCAGCGGCTCTTCGACAGTAGCGACGCCGCGGAAGGCCTGGCAGCGTACATCAATAAGACCGTGCCGCGATTCAAAGGGGTCTAGCTGGGGAACATCCTGTGTCTACAGCAGGGTCTCGGGAGGACGACTCATGCCTAAAATCGCCACCTTTGACGACTGGATCGATCTGTTTCGACAGTGGCAAGAGGACGTCGGTGTCGATCGTGCGGTGATCGGCGACTACCGCTTTGAGGCCAAATTCGGCGACCTGGAGTCGGCGGAGATTGAGTTCGGGGCCTTTGCCGGCGAGCGTAAATGGGAAGGGGTGTTGCAAATCCCTGACCAACGGATTCGCGACGCCCTGCTCAATTACCTCATCGTGCAGGGCGACACCGAATTCGCCTCCGTCGAGCAGCAACGCCATCTCATCGCCACCGCTCCGAGCGACTATGATCGACGTGCCCTGGTCCGCATCATGACCGAAGAGATGCGCCACGGCTGGCAGATGAGCTATCTGCTGCTCACCCACTTCGGCGGCTCCGGTCGTGTTGAAGCCGAGAAACTCCTGCAGCGTCGCGCCTTCAAACGTAACCGCTTGCTCGGTGCCTTCAACGAGGAGGTCCGCGATTGGCTGGATTTCCTGGTGTATACCGAGTTCCAGGATCGCGATGGCAAATACCAACTCACCATGTTCCGGAGCTCCGCCTTCGCACCGCTGGCCCGCAGCATGCCGCCTATGTTGAAGGAAGAGGCATTCCATCTCGGCACCGGCCACAACGGCCTGAAGCGCGTGGTCAAAGCCGGCAAAATCCCTTCCACGCTGCTGCAAAAGTATATTCATAAGTGGGTGCCAGCGTGTTACGACCTGTTCGGCACCGATGGCTCGTCGTCGGCCCACTGGTCCTATACCTGGGGGCTGAAAGGTCGGTATAACGAAGGGGCGACGCCCGAGCCGGCGGACCTCGACCATCTCAACGAGATGGCGCGAAACCTGTATGTGCGCGAGCTGGAAGAGCTCATCGCCGACCTCAATCGCGTCATCCCCGAGGATCAGCCCAAGCTGCGCCTGCCCGACCTCAAGTTCCGACGCCGCATCGGGGACTATGCGCGTCAACCGTATGCCGTCGATGGCACCCTGCTGTCGCCAGAGGCCTACGAAAGACATCTCCATGAAATCCTGCCAACGCCCGACGATCTCAAGCTGATGGATGCACTGATGCAGGAGTCGGATTGGATCGAATCGCGACCCGTCAAACCATGAGGGATGACCATGCAGGCGCCGACCGTCCAACTGCCAGATGTCTTCAACGCCGCTGTCGAGTTCATTGATCGCCACATCGCCGAGGGACGCCCCGACCGAGCCGCCCTGCGTCATGAGGGCCGCACGCTCACCTATGGTCAGGTGGCAGAGATGGTCAATCGGGTGGGGAACGCCTTGCGTGGCTTAGGTGTGGACATGGAGAACCGCGTCCTGCTCTTGCTTTATGATTCTCCCGAGTTCGCGGCCAACTTCTTCGGGGCGATGAAGATCGGCGCGGTACCTGTTCCGGTCAATACTATGATGCGCGCCCAGGATTACGAATATTTTCTCAACGATAGCCGGGCCAAGGTGTTGATCGTGCACCGGCCGCTCTGGGATGAGGTGGCGAAGGTACGAGACCGGCTCAAGTATCTCAAACATGTGGTCATCGTCGGTGAGCCTGAATCAGGGCAGGAGGCGTTCGACAAGTGGATTACCCGGGCCTCGCCGGAGCTGGAGCCGGCGCCCACCAGTAAAGATGACACGGCCTTCTGGCTCTATAGCTCCGGTAGCACCGGCTTTCCCAAGGGGGCGGTGCATTTGCAGCATGACATGGTCTACTGCGCTGACCTATATGCCCGTCCGATCCTGGGGATCCACCCAGAGGACATCACCTTCTCGGCAGCGAAGCTGTTTTTCGCCTATGGCCTCGGCAATAATCTCTACTTCCCGTTTCGCGTCGGCGCTTCGACGATTCTGTATCCGGGACGGCCGCTGCCGGAGACGATGTTCGAGATCATCAGCCGCGAGAAGCCGACGATCTTTTTCGGCGTGCCGACATTATACGCCGCCATGCTGGCGATACGCGATGCCGAGACAAAGTACGATCTGTCGTCATTGCGCCTGTGCGTCTCCGCCGGGGAGGCCCTGCCGCCGGAGCTCTTCAGGCGCTGGCAGGAGCGCTTCGGCACCGAGATTCTCGATGGCATTGGCACCACCGAGATCCTGCATATCTTCATCTCAAACCGGGCCGGGCGGGTGAAACCCGGTAGCTCAGGGGTGGTCGTCCCCGGCTATGAGGCCAAGATTGTCGATGAAACAGGCGCGCCGGTCGTGTCCGGCGACATCGGCAACCTCCTGGTCAAGGGCGAGAGCACCTGTGCCTATTACTGGAATCAGCACGAGAAGACCAAGCAGACCATCAGGGGCGAGTGGATCGTCACCGGCGATAAGTATTCTCAGGACGAAGATGGCTACTACTGGTACGCTGGCCGCGCTGACGATATGCTGAAGGTGGGTGGTATCTGGGTTTCGCCCATTGAGGTCGAGAATACGCTCATCCAGCACTCAGCCGTGCTCGAGGCCGCTGTCGTCGGCCATGAAGATGACGATCGCCTGGTCAAGCCGAAAGCGTTTGTGGTCTTGAACGAAGGCTACACGGCTTCGTCTGCCCTGGTGGACGAGCTCAAAGAGTTCGTCAAGGATAGAATCGCGCCGTACAAATACCCGCGCTGGATCACCTTTGTGCCGGAGCTGCCCAAGACGGCGACGGGGAAGATCCAGCGCTTCAAATTGCGAGAGCATTGACAAGCCCATGGACGCAAACGTCATGCCTAGAGCACACTGCTGGCTTGGTCACCGACTCCCGCTGGGGATATGTGCCAAGATAAGGCCCTCTCTTCCCCTGGGAGAGGGCGGGGGTGAGGGATGTTACTCGTATCCATTCATGACCTGATCAAACATCTTCCACTCCAGCCTGGCGAGAAGCTGTATAAGCTGTTCGTGGTGCCGAGTGGCTTCGCCATGGTGGCAAAGACGACGCCTGAGGGTTGGATTGCCTACCGCATGGGAAGTTTCCAGTTCTTCGGGGCCAATAAGGAAGTCATGCAGTATCGGGAATTCGCCGGTATTCGGCGCAATCTCGAACTCTTCGAGGCATTTGTCAAGCGGTACCAGACGCTGGCCTACGACAACGATCTGGAGTGGATTATCGAGGATCTCCGTCCTTTTCCCAGCGCCGCGGTGCAGCAGGACTATTTGGCTGAGCAGGGTTATCTTGACGCGTAACCCGTGATGAGGTGCAACGGTGCGACGTTGGCATTTTGAGCGACTAGTTGCTGAAGCACTCGACGAGCTGCCACGGCGCTTCCGTCGGCGCATACGCAACATCGCCGTGGTGGTGGAGAGCGAGCCATCGCAGGAATTGCTCGAAGAGATGGGGCTCTGGCCCCACGGCACGCTGCTGGGGCTATATCAAGGCGTTCCCCTGCCCCGGCGCGGATTGAGTTATGGCAATGTGCTCCCCGACCGCATCACCATCTTTCAGAAGCCTCTCGAGGCCATGTGTCGCACCAGGGACGACCTCAAGGAAGCTGTCAAAGACACCGTCAAGCACGAATTTGGCCACTACTTCGGCCTCGACGACGCACGGTTGGAGGAACTGATGGAGGAGTGAGCATGAGACTCGACAGCACTTTTCCAGAAAGGCAACATAAGCGAAGAATCAATGCAAAGTGCGATGAAGCGTAGGTTGAAGATATGCAATCCCCTTTCCCAGGCATGGACCCATACCTTGAACATCCAGCACTGTGGCCGGATGTGCATAACCGACTCATTGCTGCGCTGGCCGATGACCTGAGCGAGCGTGTCGCTCCGCGATACTATGTGGGACTCGAGCGACGCACATACCTGTTGAAAGCGGATGACCTTGTCTTTGTGGGTCGTCCCGACCTTGCCGTGGCACCCGCGTCCGGTCCCCCAGTTGTTGCCCCGCAGCCGGCGACGACATCCACCCTGGTGCTGGAGGTCGACGTTCCCATGCAGGATGAGGTCTCTGAAAATTTCCTCGAAATCCACGAGGTCAAGACAGGGAAATTGATCACCATTGTAGAGCTGCTCTCGCCTGTCAACAAGCTGCATAAGCAGGGGCGAGAAGAGTACGAACGGAAACGTGGATATGTCTTCCGCAGTTGGACGAGCCTGGTGGAGATCGATCTCCTGCGTGCAGGGGAGCCGATGCCAGTTATCGGGGCACAGGTGAAAAGTGACTATCGGATCCTCGTGAGCCCAGGCCTCCAGCGACCTCGCGCCGCCTTGATCGCTTTCATGCTGCGCCAGCCGATGCCCGCCTTTACACTCCCGCTACTCCCGGGCGACGCAGAACCTGAGGTCACCCTCAATCATATCCTCCACGACCTCTATCGGCGTGCCCGTTTCGATCTCCGGCTGGACTATACCCAGCCACCCGTTCCATCCCTTTCTGAGGCTGATAGGGTATGGGCCCAGGCATTAATCCAGGCGAGTGGGCTAGGGCGGTAAGGCTCAACGGCGTACCGCACCCAGCGCCGCCCACAAGCATCTCAAACGAAATCCACATGACCCGTTGGCTCGGGCCCCGGCATAGCGCTTCCGTCGTTACTGTGCTTTCCCTACATCAGGCCGTGGGTCGGGCACGAATCCATCGCGGTGCGGCATCTTGACCAGCGGGAGGGGTATTGCATCCATGACATTCTGCGCGCCGATGGGGCTGTTGGGGTAGGCAGTCACCCCGTACACAGGGAAGGCCACCAGAAGGGACAGAATCTTCCCAAAGCTCGATCGCCCTGTCAGAGCATCACTCATCCGCCCAGACCGGCGAGGCTCTGTGCCGTGCCGGTCTGCTGTGAGCCTGAGATGCCATCAGGCAGAAGGCCCGTAACCGGGGAGCAAGGACCATTTCAGGCTCTTGGGGTCATGGGGTAGCTCGACCTTGTTCCCCTTGGAGTCCTCCATCCCCAGCGGGTGGTGCACGAGCTCGATTGTGTTCCCATCTGGATCCTGAATATAGGTAGAGTAGCCGCCGCTATACTCGCGGCGCCCATAGTTGGAGCCGTTTTCTGCGGTGCTGCCTCGCGTCCTCGTATTATAGGGAACGCCCAGCTTATCCAGATTGGCGATCATCTCATCCCAGTCAGGAATCTCCACCGCGAAATGGCCCGACGGCACCGGCTCAGCGGTATGGGTCGTGTGGATCTCCGCGCTGCCGATCCGCAACTGCAGCTGCCGTTTGTTGAGCTCCGGGCCGCGGTCCAAAAACTCCGCCCCCAGGACCTTCTCGTACCATTCTCTGGTGCGCTCGCGATTGCTGACCTGGATATTGATGTGCTGGATCAAGGACACTCTGGACATCAGGTCACCTCCTGCCACCGAGTTTGTACACCGTTGACCGGGTTTACCAACCAAGATGGGCGCTATTGTACTCTAGTGGAGGTGCCGAAGGGTAGAATCTATTCGTCGGGCACGTGGCGATGGCCCAGTGCTAGTTGCCCTGGCGCATGAGCGCGGCGATCCTTTCTGCCATCATCAATACGGTCGGATTGATCGGGGCCCGCACCAGGGTGGGCATGATCGAGGCGTCGACGACGCGCAACCCATCCAGGCCATGGACCTTGCCGTCTTGATCCACCACTACCATCGCATCCGAACCCGGCCCCATCTTGCACGTACCTGAAATGTGAGAATACGTCGTAACCTCGCGCTGCAACCATTCGTCTAACGCGGCATCGGAGACCAGGTCAGCGTCCGTCGGGTCGAGACGTGGCCCGATGATCTCCTTGAGGTCGTCGTGCTTCGCCAGTGTGAAGGCTAGCCGCATGCCTGCTCGCAGGCGTTGGCGGTCGAAGGAGTCTGCCAGATAGTTATAGTCCAGGAAAGGCTGGGCCTGTGGATCGCGGGATGTCAGCCTGAGCTCGCCTGATCCCACCGGGAAGAGCAGGGCGACCATCATCTCAATCCGCCGGCGGGCTGGGCGTTCTCCACTCTGGGCCAAATCCTTGATGTCTGCCCATGGAATTCGCTCGGTGACGAATGCACCCATATTAATGCTCACGTCGTTGCGCCAGTCCGATCCTGGGGCAGTGAAGCGCAACACGACCCCGCCGCGGGCTGGCCTTGGCTCTGTTGGGTAGCCGTCTTTAACATCCCACGTGACGTAGACCTTGGGATGGTCCCTAAGGTTCTGCCCCACTCCAGGCATATCCTGCACAACCGGGATGCCAAGGCCCCTGAGCTGTTCACCCGGCCCCACGCCCGAGAGCATGAGGAGCTGGGGTGAACCCACGGCACCGGCGCTCAGGATGATGTGTTCACCTTCGACGGTGAACATCTCACCACCGCTGTCAACCGTTACCCCCACCGCTCGCTTGCCGTCAAACACGATGCGGTGGACCAGACAGTTGGGTCGGATCGTCAGGTTGAGGCGGTGCCGGCACTGGCCCAGGTAGCCCAGGGCGGTACTGAAGCGGACGCTGTTGTGGTTGTTGGAGATAGATGGCCCGACACCCGACGCGTCGGGGCGATTGTGGTCCACACACTCAGGAAAGCCCAAGGCTCGACAGGCGTTGTAGAAGGCCCACTGGGTCGGATGCCACTGCTCTCGATTGGCATGGTGGACGAAGATCGGCCCGTCGCTTCCATGGTACTCGTCATGGTAGTCAACGTCGGTCTCGATCGCCCGGAAGTACGGAAGGACCTTGTCGAAGCTCCACTGGTCATTGCCGCCAGTGGCCCAGCCATCAAAATCATCCGGGATGCCCCGGTAGAAGGCCGAAGTGTTGATGGCGCTGGACCCTCCGGTCACCTTGCCCCTGGGGACAGGCATCGGCGGTGCCTTCGCGGTGGCCCTGGCGACGAACTGCCAGTTATGCTGGCTGCTCAAGAGCGAGATGGGGTGACCCGCCGGAGTCCGCAAGGGTGGCGCACCTGTACCGGTGTCAAAGCCGAACTTGATCTCTTCTGGGAGATGATCAAATTCAGGGTAGTCCGGCCCAGCTTCCAGGAGGAGGACGGACCGCTTCGAATCCTCAGATAACCGGGTGGCGAGCACCGCCCCGGCTGAACCTGCGCCGACGATGATGATGTCGTACTTCACGGCAGCCCTCCTTCCTTTATTCCTTTCCCCTCCCACTTTTTCCGCGCACTCTAGTCACCATTCCATCGAATGTCAATAACCGGTTCTGAGGCGGGTGCGCCTCACCATTTCCTTCCTCGCCTACTGCCGAGGGCTGGGGTGAGGGGATTCCTGCCGTTTGCAGACGCCCCGGCTGCCCTTGCCCTATCGCTCTCCCGGAGGTAGAGGGAATCGCCTCGGAGTCGGCGTCGCAAGACGGTGACGGAGTTTACTGTGATGCCCTCTAACGTTGCCCTCGGCCGTCGCCTCTTGTGGCAGAGCTACGTTGTCGGCTATGATCCCGCATGATCGATGGCGTGAAGAACCCGCGGGTAATCAGGAGCAAGCCCCTGTTGATTGGAGGTCACGATGAAAATCACCGATGTCCGAGCGATTCCGCTCTTTGTTCCCCTTGAGCATAGCGTCGGCGCGCCGATTAGCCTGCCTTACGCTGATCAACTGGCGTCAGTCGTTTTTAGTGGCTACCGGGCCACCATTGTCCAGGTGTTGACCGATGAGGGCCTGATCGGCATTGGCGAGTGTATGACCCGCCTCGCCCCCAAGGCGCTGCAAGCCATTGTGGAAGAGATCACGCCGGTCCTACGCGGCAAAGACCCGCGGGAAACCGAAGTGCTCTGGGAACTGATGTATGGCACCATGATGAATCGCGGTCACTCGCGCGGGTTTTTTATCGAAGCCGTCAGTGGGATCGATATCGCCCTGTGGGATGTAACCGGCAAAGCCTATGGGGTACCGGTCTATCATCTGCTGGGTGGAAAGCAGCGTGACCGCATTGCGGCCTATGCCTCATCGCTCCGCTTTCGTGGTCTCGAGACCACGCTCGACACTGCCAGGAGGTTTGTGGAGCGCGGCTTCCGGGCCATGAAGATCAAGATTGGCCAGAATCCCTTCGATCCGACCGACGATCTGAGTTTGGTGAAGGCTATTCGTCAAGAAGTCGGAGACCGTATCACCCTGATGGTCGATGTCAACTGTGGTTATCATGCTGATGTGGGCACAGCATTGCGCGTCGGGCGGCAGTTAGAAGCGCTCGACGTCGCCTGGTATGAAGAGCCCCTCAGCCCTGAGCATGTCGATGGCTACCAGGCGTTGGCGGCCGCTCTGGATATACCCGTGGCGGCCGGCGAAGCGTCGTTTACACGCTACGATTTCCGCGATCTCCTGGTGCGCCGGGCCGTCGACATCATCCAACCGAATGCGTGCCGCACCGGCGGGCTGAGCGAAGTGCGCAAGATCGCCGCCCTGAGCAGCGCCTTCCACATCCCCTATGCCCCCCATACAGGCAGCTGTTCAGCCGTGGCCTTGGCGGTGGGACTGCACATCGCTGCCGCCCTGCCGCACTTTCTGACGTACGAGTATATGCAGAGCGACTGGTCCAAGGATCAGCCCAACCCTTTGCGGCACGACCTGGTCAAAGAGCCGATCGAGATCTTTGCCGACGGCTATATGGCGGCCCCCCCGAACAAGCCAGGGCTGGGGATCGAGCTGGACGACAAGATCCTCCGGAAATACGCTGTGGCCTGAGCTCGTTAGCCCATTCGCCCTCAAGGAGGAACGATCGATGCGCCAACTCTCATTTGTCCTGCAGTTTCACGGCAGTGTTGCCCCTGTTGCAGGGTCGTCGCAGATCCTTCAGGCCCAGACCACGGCAGCGAATCAAACTTTCCGCACCATGCTGGATGCCGACGGTATTCAAGCGACGCTGGAGTCGCCTGGCGGTGGAGATGCCGCCTTTACCTCCCGCGTCGTGGTCAACGCCGATGGGACGTTTGACGAAACAGGCACCATCACCTACGGCAGCCTGGGAACGGTCGAGTTTAAAACCCTGGGGCAGGGCTACATGTTCCCTAGTGGTATCGAAGGGCTGCAGCGCGGTGGTGTGCTCTGGGAAGTGACCCGCGGCACGGGGCAGTTAGCCGGGGCAACCGGGGTCATCACTTCGAACTTTTCTGTCGCATCTGACGGGACAGTGGTCGACAATCACGTCGCCGTGCTCTACCTGCCGGAGTAGGCAATGGGCGGCAGTTCGCCGAAGTCCGATCACCGCTGCAGCGCCTATACTGTCGCCCTTCCAGGTCTCCCAGGCGAAAGGCCTTTTCCTGGCGCACTGGTATCTGATAAGATCAAGCCCGGCGTCAGGCTGACAGTGGCCGACGATCAGTCCGCAGGGGGAGGGGCCGTTCCCGGTGCTCCTGGACGTACACGGGGAGCCTCGAACGACCAGGACCGTGCCCCGCCAGTTACGCGTGCGCTAGCCGATGCAGGAGCTGAGGCCAAGGGGCGTGCACCTGAAGTGTATGCACGCCCCTAGCGCACGCCAGTGATGGATTGCTCCCTGGGACCAGAAGAATGCCAATACCGGAAGAGCGCAGATGCATGGATGACAAGTTGAGCGCCATTATCGTGGAACTGCGGCGGCAGTTCGAACTCCTCTACGGCGAGCGATTAGTCCAAATGGTACTTTTCGGCTCGCAAGCACGAGGAGACGCCGAGCCTGAGTCCGATATTGACGTGCTGGTCGTCCTGCGGGGGCCGGTCGATCCGGGAGAAGAGATCTCTCGCACCGGGGAAGTGACGGCAGGGTTATCGTTAAAACATGATGTGGTGATTTCCCGTGTGTTCATCTCCGCCAAACAGTTTTCCGAGGAGCAGAGTCCCCTCTTGCTGAACGTCCGCCGTGAGGGCCTATCTGTATGACCCGTGAGCACGCAGCGTTGTTGAAAAAAGCCTACGATAGCTTGCGGGGGGCAAAGCTCCTGGCCAGGGATGGACTCCAAGATTTTGCGGCATCACGTGCATACTACACCATGTTTTACGTCGCCGAGGCGCTACTGCTTGGAGAAGGGCTTTCGTTTTCGAAGCATACACTCGATGATCAAGTTTTTTGTTCTTGACGTTTTGCTCGGCCAAGTGGTAGCTGTGTCGACCGATCCAGCTCCAGATAGGGCGGTTGCCCCATCCTTCTTCGGTAGACCGCCCGGCCAGCTACCGTCGTCCCATTATACGCTGTCCTGCTGGGTTGCGTTAGGTGTAAAAAGGGTCGATAAGTTCCCCAGGAGTTGTGGATCACTCAATTGCCTGGGGACTTCAATGATTCTTGGCAAACCTGCCCCCTTTGTGAGCGCCTTTATTGATGCCGTCGACGAAGCGATTCGTGCCCAGAGCCCAAGCCACGGCCTGTCAGCCATTCAACGCACTTGGCTGGCGTTTTGTGTCACGGCGGTTCTGATGACCAACTCCATCTGCTGGGCACGCTTTGAACGCGCGAGCCTTGGCACCTATGCGCTGGCGACCTTGTCCTGGATGTTTCGACATAGCAAGATTCCCTGGGACGAACTCTTGGTGGCCAGTGTGCGGGTGATCCTGCGCCACTATGGCCTCACGTCCGGGAGTCTCGTCGTTGATGACACGGACAACCAGCGTTCGAAAGCGGCCAAAACCCTCGCCCATCTGTACAAACTCCGCGATAAAGAAAGCGGAGGCTATCTCTGGGGACAAAGTCTGGTCTTTCTCGTGTTGGTGACCCCAAAGATCTCTATCCCCGTGGGCTTTGCCTTCTATCAGCCCGCCCCCGAGCTCAGCGCGCGGCTAGCCAAACCGTCTCCCAATCCGCACTATCCTACCAAACAGGACCTTGCTCTGCGCTTGTTAGCCCAATTCAAAGCGCAACATCCTGACGTGCGGGTGCACTGTATCACGGCGGACGCCCTCTATGGAACCGCGCCTTTTGTCGATGGCGCCTCGGCGCTGTTCGGTGGCGTGCAGGTGATCTCTCAGATCCGCAGCAATCAGAACGTCCGCTTGCAGAAGCGCACACAGCCCGTTGCCGCTTATTTTGCCACCCATCCCGGTACGCCCCACACACTCCGCATCCGTGGGGGGCAAGAGGTCGTCGCCCTCGTCGGCAGTGCGAGGTTGTACGTTTGTTCTCACCATACCAAAAGGTTCGTCATAGCGCTGAAATACGAGGGCGAAGACACCTATCGCTATCTGATTGCGTCAGACCTCACCTGGCGCACGCTCGATATTGTCCAGGGCCAGACCCTAAGGTGGCTCGTCGAGGTGTTTATACAGGACTGGAAGTCGTATGAAGGCTGGAGCCAGTTGACCAAGCAGCCCGGCGAAGAGGGCGCACGCCACAGCGTGATCCTGAGCCTGCTGGTTGATCATGCGCTGTTCTTTCATCCTGACCAACACGCCCAGCTCCAACACAACCTGCCTGCGTATACCGTGGGGAGTCTACGAGCACACGTGCAAGTTGAGTGTCTGGTCGACGTCATCGAGACCCTCGTGGCGTCTGATGCTCCTCAAGAGCACCTGCATCGCTTCACGCACGCCTTACACCAGGTGTTTGCCTTCGGCCGTTCCAAAAAGCATATGATCCAGCGTCAGTTGGGACGCCTTGACCCAACCCCTTCCTTGAAGTATCGAGCGGATGAGGTCATGCGCAACATACCCGCGTTGTCAACCTGAAAATACTTGAGGATCGAGTATAACGATTCTGCCTTCCGCTAATAGCTCGCCGAGCCCTTCGCTCGACATGATGACCACGTCGGCGGGCAGACCGCGGCGAAGCTGAGCGCCGATCGTGGTGGGTCCATCGCCCTGAGAGGCTCCCCGCGCCGTGGTGACTATAATGCCAGTGCTTTTCTCGAATTGGGGCAGAAGTTCCTGATAAGCGGCTGAGAAGCCGCCGGAGATCAGGACTCTAACCTGGGCAGGCGATGCGGAGGGCAAGGCGACAAGCATCGTGATCGCGAAGATAAACATATGCGGCGACCGGCGTGACTTGTTCATTTGGCCGTTTCCTTTCGAGTGGTCAATCTCGGCCCGGCAGCGACCTTCGCGCTGCCAGCGTCGGCCTTGATGACTACATCGCGGCCCGAAGGTGCCAGTCAACGATGAACGATTTGAATCTGGCTAATCTACCGCGTCAAGCTCATTTGGATGCCTCGCCACCATCATTGCGAAAGTGAAAAAAACGAGTAAGTAGCCTCGAACCGACTTCCAATTTCACTTCTCATCCCATTGGCGGATCGGCATCACCAGATACAAGTCGGTGCCATTCGGAAGGTGAGCGACATATGGCATCCCGTTCGATCCGTCATGACTAAACTGTTGCAACTCCTTCTGATTCTGACGAGGACTAACGATCATAATGTGCGGCCCTACATGGAAGTCGTCACTCTTTGAAGAACCGCCCGACTTATTCGGAACCCACGCACCCACGTACATGTAGGCGATCCCTACCGTTTCGATATGAGGCTCACGGCCGGCGAGGCTATCTTTGATCCACTGCATGAAGGTCGGGTCAAAGCAGCCTGGTTCGTCGTGCGAGTAGCCAGGGACGCCAGGCAGGCAGGTCCATTCGTTCGTTCCTTTTCGCAGAACACGATACTGGCCATCTGGTGTAGCCGGCCAATCGAGGATCGTTGCGTCCTTCGTAATAAAAGTGGGCCCAGCCCTCAGCGCGTCTGCAATTTTCTGAGGGTCGGTTGTGGGATGGTCCGGCATTGCCGTCTGAGCGGCGGTGGCGAACGCGGTGAGTAAGAACAGAACAATTAACTTCATATCGACCTCCGAGAAAATGGAATTGCCAATTGGAATGAGTTCTTCGCATTGTTAGCGGTTGGTCGGCAACTCGGAACTTGCGGCAAAAATTTTATTCCTGCTAAATCGGATTCTCCTCGAAAAGGCGAGCAACGAGGGCGGAATCGAGATACGCTCGAACCTCAACGATCGTGCCATTCACAAAGCGACATATCCAGCAGTACCGGTTGTCGAACCTGAGCCCATTCTTAGCGGTGGCGTCAGAACGCAGCTCGACCACCGCCCAGTCACCACTGACGAGTACATGTTCCACATACAACTCTGCGCCTTTCGGTAGAACCTTGCCCAGCTTCTCAAATGTATGTGCGAGGAACTCGGCCTTGCCGTGATAGTGACCGGCAAGAGGATGCGTTCCCTCGACGATCCAGTCCACGTCGTCCAAGACGTGATCGAAGAACCCTTTACCATCTCCGGATTCCAGATTTTTGAAAATTTCGCGAACGTAAGCACTCGATGATCAAGTTTTTTGTTCTTGACGTTTTGCTCGGCCAAGTGGTAGCTGTGTCGACCGATCCAGCTCCAGA
>Ga0137403_10000173_pt1 | contig 77655 bp, 90 predicted proteins | sample CZOMad2_1_16fung_FD_122057 | JGI IMG/M metagenome (GOLD analysis project Ga0137403, IMG submission 122057) | Vadose zone soil fungal communities from Angelo Coast Range Reserve, California, USA - CZOMad2_1_16fungal (Hybrid Assembly) | ecosystem: Environmental > Terrestrial > Soil > Vadose zone...
GTTATAGAGTCGACTCACTCCAAGACAGGAGTGCGCCATGCCGAAAAAGATCTTTGGCGTCCGGTGGAGTCCAGAAGAACGTCAGCAGTTACAGAGCTCTATTCACCATGGGCAACGAGCCGCCCGCCGTCTCAATCGAGCCCGTATCCTCTTACTCGCCGAGGCGCAGGGTTCTGATGCCGAGATTACCCCCCTGCGAGGAGTCAGCAGAGCAACGGTCCATCGGATACGGAAGAGTGATCCCGCACGGGGATTGCCTCACCCCTGACAGGCAAACCACCGCCGTGGTGCACCATCTAAAATAGCTGGGAGCGCGGAGGCCACCCTGACGCTGCTGGCCTGTTCAACTCCTCCCGCCGGCGATAGCCGCGGGACGCAACAATGACTCGCCGATACATGGGTGGAATGAGCGGTCATCCAATCGATCGCGCATGACTCCGTGCGCACTGCGCTCAAAAAACCGCGCTTCAACCGTGGTGAGTCAAGCGCTGGGGCATCGGGAATATTACGGGTGATGTCATTTGGCATAGGGAAGATAGGCTGACGCTGTACGAACACCCCGATGATCCGCGCCAACCAGTCGTATGTTTTGATGACCGACCCTGTCAACTCATGGACGAGGTGCTAACGCCAATGCCCATGAAACCTGGCAGGACCACACGTCAAGATGACGAAGATGTGCGCCAGGGCACCTGTGGTGTGTTGCTTGCCTTCGAACCTTTGGGGAACTGGCGTTTTGGCCAGGTCCGAATGCGACGCACGGCCATCGATGATGCGTCGTTCATGCCAGCGCTGATCGATACGCATTCTCGGGGTATCGATCGGATGCGGCTGGTCCAAGATCACCTGCATACGCCCACCCCCGGCTCGTTCTACCAGGCGTTGGCCCCGCAACAGGCCTGCGATCTCGCGCAGACAGTTGAACTGCCCTAGACCCCGCTCCAGGGCAGCTGGTTGAACCTGGCCGAGCTCGAGCTTTCTGCGCTTGCCAGGCAGTGCCTTGATCGACGTATCGGCGACAGTGATACCTTCACACCAGAAGTCGTGAGCTGGAGCGACACACGACACCCTGCCCATAAAACGGTCCAGTGGAAATTTACCACAACCGAGGCTCGTCAAACGCGCAAAAGAAAGTATCCTATGTTGCAGGACTAATTTGAAAGAGCACTAAGTACAACCACAAAAGTTATGCAGCATGTGCCCCGATGATGGATAAGACGCGTTCCGAGTGCTGGTTATAGCGGTCAAAGAATGCGTGCGCTGCCTTGAGCAGAGCGTCGAGGGAGGCAAAAAGTTCACCATGGGTGACTTCACGGCGGAAGTGCCGCCACAGCATCTCAATCGGGTTCAGCCATGGGCTGTAAGTGGGCAGGTACAGCAGCACCAAGCGCCCTGCCGCAGCCCGGACCACGGCCTCGACTTCATCATCGGCATGGGTATCCGCGTTATCCCAAGCCACATAGATGGTGCCAGTCAGATGCTCGTCGACCAGGGCTTGCAACCGTTCGGCGACCTCCCGGCGACGTTTGCGGCGTCGGAACAGCCCGACGGTTTCGCCGGTCTGGTAGTTGACGGCGCCCAGGCCATACCGCTGGTCCGGTTGCCCGGGGGTGGGACGCATGACTTGCTGGCCCCGCGGGCTCCACAGGGCGCGCAGGGTGGGCAGCCAGCGGACATTAAATTCGTCGGCATTGTAAAACACCTCGCCGGGTTTTACCTGGCTACGGGTGTCTTCAATCGTCTTTTTTTACCGCATAGTCCGGGTCGGGACTGCTGATCTTGTGCTGGGGACGGCTGAGCACAATGCCCGCCTGTTTCAGCGCGCGCCGGACCGTTTCATCGGAGACGCGAAGCCCCGTGTGCTCGGCCAGGTAATCGACCAGACGTTGGAAGGTCCACAGGGAGAACGGTCACCCCACACTCCGGGGCCGCCGCCGCACGGCGGCGAGCAACACGGCCCGATAAGTCTCGGTGACCTCAGAGGGACGGCCAAGGCGCGGCGCATCGTGCAAGCTTTCGAGGCCTTCGGCCAAGTAGCGTTTGAGCCAGCGCAACACCGTGGCCTCACTGTCGCGGACGATGGCAGCAATCTGGGGCACCTTGAGCCCCTGTTCCGCCGCAAGCAAAATCATCTGGGCCCGCGTCCGCATCCGCGACGCCTTGGTGGTGCGGTAGAGTCGGTCGAGTTGTTCACTTTGCGTTGGCGTCATCGGTGGTATTTGGATAGATCTCATACCACCAGTATACCACCATTCGTCGAAACTTTCGTGGGTGTACTTAGTCCTGCTATCTGTTCCATGGTCTGAATAACGTCCTGGCGTATTTGGCCATAGGTATTGTCGGGACAACTCAGGTTCCTCGCGTCTTTCCCTGATTACGTTCCTGTTGGACGGTGACCACTTTTCGTCATCCCTCGATTGCGAGGGCGGAGACCATGAAGGTCTCGGGGCAATTTCCGAGTATCGCATGAGTCCTTCGGTCACCCACCACACCAGTACACCACTAATTACCGTCGCTATGATACCTCCCAGCCATTTACCTATGCGGTTTTCCTTCGGCTTTCACAGCAATGAATGAACTGGAGCGGAAGTTATGTGCACAGACTTTCTTATTGCTCATTCTAACCGTTTTGAGCAATGAGGGAAGGCCGATGCGAGCTAAATACTGGATTTTCAGAAGGGCACAGCAGGGAGATTTTGCGCTGTTTGGAACAATTGGGTATTAACGGCTGGTCGACGCACTGTTCTTGCGAGAACAGTGCGCTGATACTATTTCTTGCGGTTGGACCCGTTCTTAGAGGGTAAAATCGCCCTGTCCTGCTTTAACCTCTCAACCCGAAGAGGCAAGACGTAAATTGTGTTCAGTAGCCCTTCAACAATTTTTAAACCATCATCAAGCGCCTGTATTGTCAGTGTCTTCATCTCATGCAAAGCGAAATCCCGATATATCTCTCTTCGTGAAGCAGGTCCGCTTGAGCTTTCACAAGATACCCCTGCTTGACCAGCTCATCGATCATGTTTGCTAGGGGCGCGCCTGTTACTTTTCGATCCTGACAGATGGCCTCAACAATGGCTCGCAAACCATCACCTGCCATCGTGAGTGCTCCAGCATTGAAGCATCGGATTGTCTCTTGGTACATTTGGCGAACATCATCAGGAAATTCAGGCAAGTCTTCCGGCTGACGGCCCGATTGCGGGTCGTCAGGATAGATGCGATCCCTAGGCCCAGCCTCCGGATTGTCGTCAGAGCAGTCTTCGACGATCCTGAAACGGATAGAATCGCAGCCCATGCATCTCAGGATTTGGTATGTCGCCGTGCCGTAGACTTGTGCGTCGTCGTTATCTCACCTCACATCATGGCTGTAGTTCACCTGGTGATTCCGTGGGCTCCCACCGCAGTCGATACAACGGACCCGAGGGATTCTTTCTCTATTTGCCATGTTCTTACTCCTGGTGTGCAAAGCTCGTCACGACATCCTGGGTCATCGTCATTTTTGGTAACGAGGGTACGGTGGCGGAGGCACAATTGCGGTATCATAAAAGACTATGGCTCAACCACTCGACACACTCATCACCGCTTTACTGCCACCCACTCGTACTGTGCGCTTCGCGCAGCTGACTGTGGAGCAGGACACGATACAACTCCAACTCACCGTAACCGCGCCGACTGCCTCTTGTCCTCGCTGTATGCTGCCGTCATCTGCCGTCCAAAGCCGCTATCAGCGCCACGTGACGGACCTGCCGTAGGGCCCCCTTGCGGTCCGCATGCAGCTCTTCGTGCGTAAGTTCATCTGCCGCAATCCGACTTGCGTGCGTCGCATCTTCTCGGAGCGCCTGCCCGGCCTCGTCGCCACGTATGCCCGGAAAACCTGCCGGCTGGTCGCGGTCCTGCAGGCCATCGACGTAGCCCTGAGAGGGAACGCGGGCGCCCGGCTCGCCGCCCGCCTGCGGCTCCCCACCCGTCGGCTACCCTCATCCGGCTGGTACGGGCGGCCCTGGGGCCCCGCACCCCAGCCCTGCAGGCCCTCGCGGTGGACGAGTGGGCGTAACGGAGAGGCCATTGGTATGGCACCATCCTCGTCGATCTGGTGACGCATCGCGTTGTAGACCTGCTCCAGAGCGCTCGGCGGCGATGGTCGCCGCTTGGCTCGCCCAGCACCCGACGATCACCGTGGTCTGTCGCGATCGCAGCGATCTGTACGCCGACGGCATTCGCCGGGGAGCGCCCGGCGCCGTGCAGGTCGTCCACCGCTTTCATCTCGTCCACAACCTCCGCCAGGCGCTGGAGGCCTTCCTCATCAACCATCGAGCCGCGCTGCAGGCTGGGGCGATAGGGATGTCACAGGCGCTCCTGCCGCGCAGCAGCCTGGTGCCCAGCGCGCTGATGTATCGCGGGCGGCGCCAGCGTGCCACGAAGGGGCAACTGTGGGCGGAGGCTGAACGTCAGCGCCGTCACGACCCTTGGGTCGCGATCTATGAGGCCCTGCACACGCGCTATGCGCAGGGGACTCCGGTGGCCACCATTGCTCGGCAGCTGGGCATCAGCCGCCCGACGGTCTATGCCTATCTGCGGCGCGACACACCGCCCGTCCCGAAATGGCCTCAGTAGCGGCCATCAGCCCGGGTGCTCACGCCGTACATACCCTACTTGATCCGCCGCTGGTGCCAGAGCAGGGCCGATAGCGTCCAACTGTGGCGCGAGATTCAGGCCCTGGGCTACACCCACTCCGCCCGGACAGTCTGCCGTTTCATCACCCAGATGCGATGGGCGAGCCAAGCAGGACACGCCCCGGAGGCCCAGGCTTCGCCGTATACTCGCCCCCAGGGACCATCTGCCCGTGCAGTGTCATTCGCCATGGTCTGCCCGGCCGCCAAACGATCGCGTGAGGCTCGGACGTATCTGGACCAACTCTGCCAGATGGATGCCGACATCGCACGGGCCTATGCGCTGAGTCAAGCCTTTCTGGCCATGGTCCGGGAGCGCCGGGGCCACGACCTGGAGGCGTGGATGGCCGAGGCAACGCACAGAGGCATCGGGAAGCCTGCCTGCTTCGCGCGTGGGCTGCAGGACGACCTGATTGCGATTAAAGCCGGGCTGACCCTGGAGTGGAGCAATGGCGCGACGGGAGGCCGGATCCATCGCCTGAAGCCCGTGAAGCGCCAGGGCTATGGGCGGGCCGGCTTCGCACTCGTACGGTAGCGCCTCCTGCAGGCCGCCTAACGGTGGAGATTGGCAACCCTCTTCACCCATGGAGAGGTCAGAGGCGCGATGCCTTCGCGCCCACCCCTGGTGTCCTGATGGAACCTCACGGGCCTTTGAGTCGTATGGCTTCGAAGGAGAAAAAGGAGTGTGAGGGGATTGCGTGGAGCGTGTGCTCCGCGATTCGTGGCCCCACCCCCTGGAACACCCGATTATCCATGACCGGCGCGAACATCACCCGGTCCACTGTCAGCTGCTGGATACGATGCAACAAGCCTTCCCGTGTCGCGGGCGCCCGCTCCACGGCCTGCTGCTGGAAGAGCGCATCGATGTCCGGGTAGCCTCCGTAGGCGTAGTCCCCTTTAGAGTAAATAAACGTTTCCACACGGGTCGCGGCATTGCCGGCAGCCCCCGCCGACGTGAGAAAGAGTCCCCGCAGCGTTTTCTCCCGCCAGGCGGTCAGAAACGACGCCCGCTCCATGGTGCGCAGTTTCACCCGAATCCCGACCGCGTGCAAGTTGTTCACGACGGCCTCCGCGATGACGAAGTAGGGGGGCGCGGGCACGAACTCGCCGGCGTCGAAGCCCTTGGGATAGCCCGCTTCCGCCAGCAGCTGCCTGGCCTTCTGGGGATCATAGGCCGGGGGTTCGACCTGCAGCGCATAGTCCATCAGACGGGGGATGATCACGCCAGCGGGCGGGCAATAGCCCAAGCAGGCTGCCTCACTGATCGCCTGCCGATCCAGCGCATAGTTCACAGCCAGACGCATGCGCTTATCCGCCCAGATCGATGTCGGCTCCCACTGCGCGGGAAACTCGATCCAGAACACGGAGGGCAGCCGCACATCCACCAACCTGAGGTTCGGGTCCCGCTTGACCTCCTCAGCGATCGGGCCATCCAGGACGAACGCGATATCGGCCTCCTGCCTCTTCAGCATCGCCAGCCGGGTGGACCCCTCGGGCACCCCCTTCATGATGACCCGCTTCACCGAGGGTACCTGACGCCAGTGCCCTTCATAGGCTTCCAGCACCACCTCCACCCCGGGCGTATACCGCACAAATTTGTACGGGCCAAGGCCGATGGGATGGTGTTTGAACCCCTCCTCCCCGACCTGCTCCAGATAGCGTTTGGGCAGCACGAACCCGGCGGCCGAGGCGGTCGTCCCATAGAAGGTCAGGAAGTCAGGCCAGGGCGCTTTCAGGTGGAAGCGGACCCGAAAGGCATCGACGACCTCCACCGTTTGCACATGAGCACGCAATGGCTTGGCCCCCACTCCCCGGTAGCACTCGAAGCTGAACTTGACGTCCTCGGCGGTGCAGGGGTCGCCGTTATGGAACCGCAAGCCGTCGCGGAGCTTGAACTCATACACCAAGCCGTCCAGGCTCTCCCTCCAGGATTCGGCCAGGCTGTGGCCCAACTTCTCCCCCGGCAGGGGACGGACCAATGCATCGTGCAGGGCATAGTAGAGATCAAAGGTGCCAACCTGCGGGGGCGCCTCGGCCGGATCGAGCCAGGCGGGGGGGATCGTGACATGCCAGGCGATCACCAGCTCTCCCGTGGGGCTGGAGGGGGCACCCAATCCACGGGCCGCGCCCAGCGTCAGGACAGCCACGAGGAGCAACAGCGCCACTTGAGGGTTGTGCTTCATCATGACGGTCCTCCGACCTGTAGCAGCTCACCGCGATGGCAACACTCCGATGCTACGGGAACCCTAGCACGCGATTGTAGGGGAGGCCGGTCGCCCTCGTCAAGGCTCACTTGGCTGGACGTGTCATGGTGGCCGTAGGAACGTGTCGCCCCAGCAGGCAGACGGCAACAGGGAAGGCTGGCTCCTCGTCGCGCCCTCATCACCAAAATCGACGCCGACCGGACATCTTTTACACCCGTGGGAATGAAGCTGACCTTCTTGCCTACGCCCTCGCAACGGCTGGCCATAACAGGAGGCTATCGCGCAACTGCAGAGAGATTTGACGGCAATGTCCTCTGATCGAAGGAGTGCGGAAATACTCTAGGGGTCAGGGCAGGGGAGCCGCTGGGTTGCGCCTGCATTGACCAAGAATGGTCGCTGCAATAGCAGACAAAAGAAGGAGACTCCTCCATGGATGAGCCACACACGCTGTTACGTCATTTCCTCGCGGTCATGGCCTACCGCACCCAAAAGGCACTGCGCGAAGCGCCAGCCACGTTCGGAACCTTCCAGATCGACCCTGGAGTCCGCACACCTGCAGCGATCGTTCGCCATATGACGGGCATGCTCGGCTATGCCCAAAGCTTCTTCATCGGTGGGACATATAGGCCCCAAGCGCCCACAACCTTGGCCGAGGAAACGGAGCACTTCCATGTAATACTTGAGGATCTTGCCTCGCACTTGGAGGGTGGTGTCGCTCTGAGAGGCACCACACCTGAGCGGTTGCTCCAAGGTCCATTCGCTGATGTCATAACACATAAAGGCCAGCTGGCGATGCTTCGTCGGTTCGCAGGTGGCCCTGTGCCGCCGGAGAACGTTCTCGCCGCCGATATCAATGTGGCGAATGTGGGCCAGGCTCAGCCGCTGCCCGTGAGTCCGAACCCTGAGTGGTCCGAAGCCCTCCCGGGACACCACACGGACATCGAGATGGCCAGGCTGGGCCAGATCTATCATCTGGAAGTCTTGTTGTCAGATCCGGGCTTCCCCATCACGACCCGTCATAGTGAGATTTCTGAGAAAAAGGCCGACTGCAAAAATGTCGAATCCTATTGGCCTCTCTTCGCGTCTGAGTGGAACCTGTACCTACCCGAATTAGTGCAGAAATCTCAGTTGCAACACGTGATTCTGCGCGAGAGCTTAGCTTATGCCGGGCAACCGCGCACGTCGGCTCCAGATCTTGAGAGTAGCCTGTACATCGACGTCGGGCGTGGCCGCTACAGCGACCTGTACACCCGTAAAGTGATTCATCACGAGTTTTTTCACATAATCGACTGGTGGGACGACAGAGAACTCTACACGGATAGCAGCTGAATCGCCCTCAATCTTCCAGGGGCCAAGTATGGCCCAGGAGGGAGAGTTCTACCAGCAAGAGGCATTAGCCTCGCTACTGACCGAGGATTATCCCGGCTTTCTCACCCGATACGCGACCGCGGTGCTCGCGGAGGACAAAGCAGAGGTATTCGCCAACATGATGGTGAACTTGCAACCTGTGAAAGCGCGCGCCCAAAAAGACGCCGTGATTTTGGCCAAGATGCTCCGGATAAAAGAACTGCTCCTGAGGTTTTGTCCTCAGGTGGATGACCACTTCTGGCAGAGGATTCGACAGTTGCCACGTCTCAGTCCAGTGGTGTAGGTAACGGCATGTCGGGAGGCTACAGAGGTCCAACGATGGAGAAGAGAAGCGGCCTCGGAGGTCGGGCCAGAAATGAGCAATTGACACGGAGGCGGCAGCTGCTGCTTCATGCAAGGGTCCTCAAAGATATTTGTAAGTGCAGAGGTGGATATCGGCCAAACGTGTGCCCGGGGAGAAGAGCGTCAGAGGCTCATTGAAGGTATCTCCTTAAGAGACTCCTCCTGGCCTACCAATTCGCCTAGTAAGTGGTTCATGTATCGTTGTTCTACATGCAAAACCACACGTTCAACGGGAGACAGATATGATGGACCACAAGGTTGGCTATACGATGACCGCGTTCATTCAGGATGGTGCGGCCTCCATATTGGCGGAAAAAGTACTGCTGCGTATTCAGGACGTGGGTGATGTATCGCTGATCCAGCAGTTAGAAGATCCCAAGCTAGAGACGTCTCAGAAGCTGACTCTGAATTTATCGGACCTCCTCGATCTGCTGGATCTCACGAGGTTCCGGGGGTGAGATAATTTCCTCATGATGATTCTTGATAGCTTCGTTGGGAAGCCTGCCGAGGTCATCCGTGCGCTCATTGAAGCGAGAAACCCTGCGGAGGTAGGCGACGCCGTCAAGGTCCTCTTTTCAGGGGATCCGCTGGAGGAGTTCCGGAGCTTAGCGACCACGATACGGCCATTCCTCCAGCGGCAAGTCAGCATCGCCCTGTCGTTCGCCACGACCTTGAAAAATTTAGGAGATCCTGCACTCTGGGCAGCAATCCCCCAGGCGCACATCACCTATTTCTTCGGTGAACAGGGGTTTGTCGCGGTTAATGGGATCCCAATCCTCCCACCCATGCACTTCGGGGGTGCGACCCTCGCGGACCCCGGCAATATGAGGGAGCAACTGGACAGCTTGAAAGGGCTGCTCTCCGAGAAGACGGCCGAGCGGTATATCCGTGATCTAATCCGCATCACGGTCGAAGCAGCAGTGGATGGCCAATACCAGCTCCGCTCTCGCTATGCCAGCCTGTTGGGGTCGGGCGATGAGCAGCAGCAGACGAAGGCCGCACGGTGGTTCAAAGGGGTCGGTTCGTTGGCGGAATCCCTGGTAACGAGTGCCGTCGAGGAGGCTATCCTGGACGTCGCGCAGTTCCAGACCAATGCGTTGATTGCGGCCTCAGCCGGGACCTATGCAGGGACGGCGGCGCGCAAGGCCGCCCAGCATGTCTTCCTGCGAGAGCTGGACATCTAGAATATTAGTGGAAGCAATACATGCAGGAGACGGAAAGACGGCACGGGGGTGGCCGTGCTGAGGTGGGATACACTGCAGTGCCCTACTTCTACAGTGGTCAGTACAGCTCCGTGCTGGTATCGTGGTTCCAGACTCATAGCTGGAGGATGGAACCATGCAGCAACGCGATGTTTCAACAGATGTCGTGACTCTTGCCCCAAGGGATGAGACCGCCAGCACCGTGCAGGGCGGCCGAGCAGACTGGGCGGACATGGCAGGGCGGCTGGCCCCGCACGTGGCGCGCTCGGAGCCCCCGCAGTAGGCGATGGCATAAGTGCGCGGCCTGCTCAGCTCGGTCGAGCGGAAGAACAGCTGGCAGTTGGCCGAGGTCTGTGGGGACGCCACCCCCTACGGCTTCCAGCACTTGTTAGGCCGGGCCGACTGGGAAGCCGACGCGGTCCGCGATGCGTTGCGCCACGATCTTGTGCCGCATCTGGGGAGCCTGGAGGCGGTACTGGTCATCGACGAGACCGGGTTTCCCAAGACGGGGCGCCACTCGGCTGGCGTCGCTCGCCAGTCCAGCGGGACGCTGGGCAAGATTGACCATGGCCAGGTGGGCGTCTTGCTGGGCTAGACCCAGTCAGCTGGGCCATACCTTGCTGGACCGTGAACGCTATGTGCCCCAAGCGTGGACGAACGATCGGGATCGCGGCCGGCAGGCCGGCATCCCGGAGGCCCGGCGCTTTGCCACCAAGCCACAGCTGGCGCAGCAGATGCTGGCCCGGGCCTGCGCGGCTGGGGGGCCGGCCCGGTGGGTCACTGGTGACCGCATGTACGGCGCGGATCGCCGGCTGCGGATGGGGCTGGAAACCCCGCCTGCGGCCTGCGGGCTGGCGGTCTCGGGCCACGCCTATGTCTGGGCGGACGGACAGCAGCGGCCCGTCAAGAGCCTCTTGGCCACGCGGCCAGAGGAAGGCTGGCCCCGTCGGCGTGCCGGCGATGGGGCCAAAGGCCCACGCTGGTATGACTGGCGCTGGCAGCCCCTGGCCGCGCCGCTGGAGCCTGGCTGGCGTCGCTGACTGCTGGTGCGGCGCCGCATCAGCCCGCCCAAGGAGCGACCGCCTCTATCGTCTTGGCGCGGCAGGAGACCACGTTGGCCGAGGTCGTGCGGGTGGCCGGGACCCGCTAGACCATGGCAAGCGGGTTCGAAGCCGCGAAGGGTGAGGTGAGGCTCGATCATGATGCAGCGCGGAGCTGGACGGGTTGGTCTCGACATATGACCCTCGCCATGTGGGCGTTAGCCCTGTTGCCGGTCAGGTGCGCGGAGACCTGCGCCGTGGAAGCGTTAAAAAAAGGCTGCCGCCCTCTCAGGGGATTAGCCCTCGAGCGGCGTTCAAGGCCAGCCGAGGCCTCCCCTCCCGCATCGCATCCCCGAGATTCGGCGGCTGCTGCGGCGCTTGGTCCTGGCCGTGCGGCAGACAGCCCGCCACATGCTGGCTTGGTCGCAGTGGCGCGGGCATTGCGCACCTAGACGATTTTGGCCACCCTCCTCGATGAACGGCACCGGCGTCAAGTACAATGTATTCGCTCTTGCACAGCCAGCAGGCCCCAGTGTTTCAGTCGCACACCCGCAGGGTGAACGGCCTGCACCAAGGCATTAAGGAGTAGAAATGAAATAACTTCGCCAGTGTAAGCTGCTTCTGGAAGAGCCCTGGAGTGCCAGGATGGGAGGTCTTCATCAACGATCCCTCGCCTCTGTTCTTTGAAATCAGCCGGGACGTTGCGACCACTCGTATCGACTTTAGCGAGCCTATGACCACTCACATGCAGACCTGGTTTCGTGGTCGCTTTCTCCATCAGCTCTTTCACCCCTTCGACACTGGTGCAGATCACGCCCTGACAGGCATGCGGCAGATGTGGAAACAGGCGATGCGCAAGGGGATTGTCCTGCGACGTGTCGACTGGAGAAGGCGCCCACCGTACGGCCAAGCCCGTCTCCTGCGCAAACCGCTCGCGTGCCGCTTGGACGAGGGAGGGGCGTGCACCCTTGCTGCCTCCCCCATCACACAAGCGCAGTCGCGAGCTGGCGTGCGGAGAGGCTGCCTGCCCTTGTGCCTGCCACCACTGACGCACGCTGTCACACGCAACTTCACGGGTATCGCGGCTCCTCCCCCAGTTGATAGACCCAGAATGCTTCTTCAGATCATCAATGCCCTGTGGGATGATCGCCCCGTGTGCCAGACTTGGGAAGTCATGGTCAAGCGTTCCCACGACCCCTTGTGTGTACCGCGTGCCGGGACGGGACCGATGACCGATCAACGCTTTGTTAGCATATCCAGGCTGAGGATCGGATGGGGACTCCCAGCAGAGGCTGCCCGGGGCTGGGCGATTGTAGCACATGGCTCGTCACGCGGCTCACACAATGGTGCTGCGGCACCAGTGGCTTGACAACGGTCACACGCACCTGGAGGTCCGGCTCGTTGAGATGGTCAGCCATCTCTGGCTACGTGAGGTGGGCCCACTGGACCTCGGCGTTCATGGGTGCACCCGCCGTGTCATGCTCCAGCACGCGGAGGCACGCCGCTTCCAACGCCGGGGTGGCTTCCAGGCTCGACTGGCGTCCGCCGCCTGAATGGGGGAGACGCACGTGATCGCGCGCGTCAGGATCGGTCAGGTCCTGCATGCCTGGCGCGATAGTCTGGCGGTCACACCGCAAAAGGCTCGCGATCTAACTCAGGCCGCCGCGGCCGAGCTTTCGCGCGTCGATCGCGGCAGACCGGCGACGGTCTTTGTCCGATACGCTCTAGTCGACAGCACCCAGCTGGGCTTCGATCGCAGGACTAGAGTGGAGCATCGTCTTGGCTCGTCTCGCCGGGAGCGTGGATAGCGGTTGCTCAACGAGGTTATTCTAGCGGCGACCTTCGGGTGAAGTTATTGAAGATTCACTCCTAACGAGATGCCGCAGGCCGACGATGCCGTGCAGGCTAGGTCGCCTATCTTAGAACTGGGAATAGGCTGCGGAAGTGCGGAGAGGCGCGTAGGTGCCGACGCCGAGTCCGCCTCGACAGGCCCGTCCACCAGGTCAAAGATGGCGACGTCCGCCGGGGCCCCCGTCTGCAGCGTCCCCAGCCCCGGACTCCGGCCGATCACCTGCGCTGGCGCACTCGTCGCCTTCGCGACGACCTCCTCCAGCGAGAACCCCAGGGCCAGGAACTTCGACATGACCCAGGGGAGGGTCGGGTTGCCGGGGGAGTTGATGCTCACGGCGTGGATGTCGCTTGAGATGGTGTCGGGTAGGAGCCCCTGGGCGAGGGCCGGCTCAGCCACGGTGTAGTCGAATCTGCCCCCGCCGTGCCCCACGTCAATGATTACCCCGCGCTGCTTGGCCGCGAGGGCGGCGGGGAGGAGCTGGCCCTGCTGCACCACATTGTTGCCCGCCCCGCTGTACGCGTGGGTCAAGATGTCCCCAGGGCGCAGGAGGTCCAGCAGCTCCGAGAGGGACCCTGGGGCCCGGCCGATGTGGCACATGACGCGAAAGGACGGGCCGGCGAGCTCGGCCGCCTTGATCGCCCGGCGGAGCGGCTCCAAGCCATTCTGGCCGACGAGGGCATCGGTCATCCGGACTTTCACCCCGAGCACGAGGTCCGGGTTCTCAGCGATGGCCTTCGCACAGCCCTCCACATTGGCGTAATCAATGTTCAGCATCTCCCCGGGCGCGAGGCCTCCGGCCAGCCCGATACTCGCGATATGGACGAAGGCGAAGAGCCGTGTGCGCGACTGCGGCACGACCCAGTGGCGAAAGGCCCCAAAGGTATGCCATCCTGCGTCGCCTGCGGAGACCGCCGTGGTTGTGGCGGTGAGGGGGACGAGCTCATCGGCCGGGAGCCCAATGCCAGAGACGAGCGGATAGCAGTGCGTATGGAGGTCGACGAGGCCGGGGGTGACCAGCTTGCCGGTTGCCTCGATGCGCTGCATCGTTCGGTCGGCCGGGAGGCTCGGCGCGATCGCCGCGATCTGACCATACTTGATTCCGATGTCCCGTGTGCCCTTGAAGTGCTGGCTGGGATCCAGCACCTCACCGCCGGCGATCACCAGGTCGAACCTGAGCGCTGGATCGGTGGGATTGAAGCCGATGGGCATGGGCCGTGCCGCTTGCGCGACCACGAGCGGCTCGGCTGGCCCATCTCCAGGATGGACACCGAGCGTCGCGCCCGCGACCGTCGCCGCCGTCGAGAGCTTGAGGAACGTGCGTCGTGACAGGGTCATGGTTTTCCCTCCCGTGCCTGTCTGAAACCTTGGAGGATCCCACTGGAGCCCGCGACGCGTGGCCTTACAGATGTGGACCGCCTGGGATCCATCTGACCCGTGATGCCTGCGAAACGTCCCGTGACCTGCTGGCGCTGGTCCTCCAGGGCGGCTTTTCGTGGAGGTGTCGCGTGAGGGGAGGTGTGGGCGTGGATGCGCCAGGGCCACGCCCCTGCTCCCTGACCAGCCTCAGGGGATCGCCTAGGAGAAGCACGCTGAGTATACCAGTCGTACGCGAGGGTGGGATGACAAAGGACCCTTGACGGCCGCAACCTTGTCACGGGGCCTGTACGCACGGCGATGGTGACGTGCCTGTTTCGCCTCACACGGCCAAAACCCCTGGCTCAGCGCGGGTCAGCACGCGAGGAAAGACGCCATCATTCTGTGTCAACATGGGCCTGGTCGGAAACTCATTTTTTTGGTCAGGGCCTCTATCTTCTGGTTGCGCGTATCTCGGCTGTACCCGGACAATGTCCACCACAAGGGCATCCACTGGCGCCTCTCTTGCGCGATCACCTGACTGAACGGCAGCATCCGGGGGCTCATCGATCGATCTCTGCGAGCACTGGAAGGTCTCTAGGACAACGCATGTGAGCGACTCTATCAACATACTGTTGATGTATCAATAAAAACCTCCCGGCTCTCCGTTCCCCTGAGCCCACTTCCCTGTTGCACAGCTGCTCATCATCCTGATAACCTCCCATCCATACCTTCCCATGCGTCCCACGCTGGTCATCTCAGGAGGAGGTTGCTGATGGACGAGCATATACAACACGCCCTGGCACGGGACCATACCATCGACATCACCACCCGGGGCCGGAAAACCGGACAGCTCCGCCGCACTGAGATCTGGTTCCACCATATTGATGGACACGTGTATATCACAGGGACTCCGGGCCGCCGTGACTGGTATGCCAACTTGGTGGCGCACCCCGAGTTCACGTGCCATCTCAAGCAGAGCGTGAACGCCGACCTGCCCGCCAAGGCCATGCCCATCCTGGATGCGGCACGACGCCGTATGATTATTGCCAGCATTCATCACACGCTGGGCGGCTCACGGGATCTGGACGCGTGGGTCGAGGGCAGTCCACTAGTCGCCGTGGAATTCCTTCCTTCGTGATGATGCCGGATGCCGCATGCTCTATGAACACGTCCGTGAGACACAATGGCGTTGAGCTCCGACCAGAACGCGAGAGACCCTATGACCCAACAACCCCCGACGATCGAATTTGAAGATGTGCCGCTCGACGAAGCCCGCCGCATGAGCCGGGGGCCTCGGATGAACTCGGAGCTCTACAACGCCCTTAAGCAGAACATCCAATCGCTGGACACCACCGCCACCCGCATGCCGCTTCCCGAGGACACAGGCCCGACGACGATGAAAAACCGCATCCTCCGGGTGGCCGCGGAACTCAACGTTCCGGTAGCCGTTAGAAAAGTCCCCGGAGGCCTGATCTTCTGGGGCTCGACTGACGAAGATCTCCGACACGCGAACGAGGTCGCGCCGCGTCAGCAGTCCGCCCAGCGCACAGATCGGTCACGTCCCTGCCGACGCCGGCGTCGACCATGAGGACCGCACACAGGTCATCAGTCTCCGCACCGTGGCACGGCCACCGCACACGCCGAGTTCCGTGCGGAGGGCCACAGGCCCAACAGGGGCGGATCCCATACCATACAGGGGGGTGAGACCTCATCATGTCCGATCGCATAGACACTGACCGCAGGGACGCGTCGGTCACCCAAACCGAGATCGATGCGCTCGTGGTGAGGATCGAGCTGACGCTCATCAGCATCGTCCAGGGTGTCGCGCTCTCCTTCCTCGCGGATCAGGCACACGCCGTCCTCGTGAGTGGGCCCTTCAGCAGCTGGCCCTATGTCGTGACGGGGCAGCTGATCATTCTCTTGTTTTGGTCCCGCTCGTTGATCCATACCTTGACCGTGATCCGCTGGCCGCTGGAGTTCGGCCATAACTTCCTGTATATCGCGTGCACGTTGGTCGAGACTGTGACGTTCACCCAACCGACCCAGCCGTTGCGGTGGTATGCCCTGAATGTGCTGTTCGGCCTCACGATCTGGGCCGTCTTTACCCTGGACCTGCGGATGATCCGCCGTCGCATGCGGGATAGTGCGGGGCCAACCGGCAGCCAGTTGTATGCCATGGTCACGCGCGAACAGGGGGTCAATGTGAAGGTCTGGATGCCGGCCACCGTCGTGTGCAACCTGCTGGCGGCCGTGGCAGTGTACCGATGGCCGGGAGCCCTCATCGACGCCGGCGGCCATGTGATCATGGCCGTGGGCCAACTGACGGCGGCCTTGGGGTATCTCTGCTATGTCATGCGCTTTTTCACACGCATCAGGCCGTTGATCGTGACCACGCGTCGGGAGTGGCGCGATGATGTGCTCCCCTAGGAGAGTCACGGGCTGCTGCTCCCCACCGAGAGCCCCAGCCAGCAGTATAGACATGTCCCTCTCCGTGCCCTGGCATATCGTCTTGGCACTGCTGATGCCAATCATCTTCGGCACAACCGCCTTCGCCGCCGTTATCGGCGACCCCGTTGAGCTCAAAGCCACGAATCAAGCTGGTGTCCCCGTGCACCAAGAACCGCGCGGCACGAACGGTTTCCAACGGGTGCCTGTCGGCACCAGGGCGACAGTGCTTGAAGTCGCACAAGATGGCCGATGGTTGAAACTGTCCCTGCCCAGTGGTCGCACCGGTTGGGTGACCTCGCGCGATGTGAGTCAACCTGCGACCGGGACTCCATCACCCGGAATATCCGCTACCACAAAGAAACCGCAGCGCATCGAGGAAGGCATCGTCGAGCGCGTGGCCGACGGCGATACCGTCACCGTAATCACGCCTCACCAGACGAAACTGCGCACCCGATTGTTTGGCATCGATGCATCAGAGACTCCGAAAGGCACCAAATTTCCGGGTCAGCCCTCTGGTCCGGCAGCCAAGGCCTCTCTCAAGCGGCTGGTCGAAGGCACGCGCGTCATGGTTGAGATCGACGGAGGTAATCGGTACACGCGTCTGCTCTCAACGATTTATATTGATGGGGAGGACATGAACCTAACGATGCTTGAAGCCGGACTCGCCGAAATCTACCGGAGCCCTGAATCCGGCAACCCCTACAAGCCGCAGGACCAGGCTGCGGAAGAGGCCGCACGATTCGCCAAGAAGGGTATGTGGGTCCTGGGCGATAGCTGCGAAAGTCTCCACGCCTCCCGCAAGCGGGTGGGGATCGGGTAAGCAAGATTCGACGGCATCGAGCGCATCAAGAGGAAGCACATCGATGACCTCACCTCCGGATAGGCCTCATGAGCCACGCTGAGCATTGCTGGAGCTGCACGCATCCGCTGGATACGGCTGACCATTACTGCCGCCACTGCGGCAACGGCCAGGGCCGCTTCCTGCAGTGGTACTATCGGCCGGTATGGATCATGGTGCTTACCCTGACGGCCCTTGGTCCCTTAAGTTTGTTCTTGGTGTGGCGCACGCCACGACTCGGTCGGGTCGGCCGATGGATCGCGACGGTGCTTATCCTGGGCGTGACGGTGTATCTGGGCCACCAGCTCTGGCAGACGCTTCGCGTCTTGCACAACCTGCTCTGATCACGATCGTCATCGGTGGAAATCACTCGACCGTGATCCTCGCGCATCGAGGCCATCGAGACCGAAGGACATCTATAACTTCACCGCCAGATTAAAAGCCCAGAGAGCCATGCGCCATGTTGCCCTGATCATGCGATATGAGGGTGGTTTTCGGGTAGTGTTACCCGATCCCTGTGATCAGCGATCTCAGGGTGCCCTGACGGAGACCTTATCTGCCTGACGCGACGAGCCGTCAACCACCAACACACCTCGATGAAGTCACGCGGGGCTCTGTCTCCACCACGATTCTATGCACACCGAGCGCTCCTTTGTGGCGTGGATCGTCCAGTCCGTCCAGTTCCATGGTTAGACGATCACGACAAGATCTGTTCCCCGCCGCAACCGACGATCGCAGCGTTCCGGACGGACCGGGTTGTGGACAGACACGTGGCTCCCGCTACCCAGCCGCAGGCGCGGAATGCCCGGGTGTGCCTCGACACGCACGTGCTCAACCACGCGCGGCCGAGCTGGATCATGGCCAGGCGCGCTGACCAGCTGATCACCGTCCTCGTGGTCCTGACACACGCAGCAGTCGCCGCTGGGCTCTCGCGCATGGCCGGAACCGCCCAAGTGGTTGCCACGCTCCTCAGCGCCGTCGCCCGTGAACGGATCAATGGTCCCTTCAAAACGGTGCATGGCCGCCATCACACGTTCCAGCACCGGGTCGAGAATCGCCCGTGCGTCTTCGGGATCCCGGTCTGCGAGTAACTCCATGGAGCCCTTGAGATCGGCGAAGAGCACGGTGACCTGCTTGCGCTCGCCTTCCAGGGCAGTTTTCGAGGTAAGGATTTCCTCGACGAGGTGGGCTGCTGTGTGCGTCCGGGGCGATGGGGCGGCCAGCGAGGGCGCGGCGGTGAGCGGCGTGGCTCATTACCCACAAAATGCAAACTCCGGAGGGTTGGCAAAGCCACACTGCGGACAGCAACGGCCGAGCGGGCTCGCACACTGCCCGCAAAACTTCATCCCCAACGGATTCTCAAATCCGCAGCTTGGGCAGCGCATCGGCCTCCTCCCCTGTGGTGCGCGTCGGCCAAATCGGGTCGACAGAATCGGTCATGTGTGAGACATGCGGCACGATGGGGAAAAACTCGCTTGTCAGTACTCCAAGCTGCACCGCAAGTCAAGCAAAAGTGCGGAGGCATCGGTGAGGATTGATCCGATTACCGGAGGGACAGGCGAATGCTGATTTCTATTCGTCCCTCTCGATGATGGTTCGGTCTCGTGTCCCCTGGGCAACGGTAAGGGCACCAAACGTCAGAATTTTTTGACGGTGGGGGCGGGCGAGTGAGGAGTGCACGTCCAATTCTGCGATGCGGCATCAGCAGGTCGCACGATGACAGATCTGGTGCAGGTGAAGCTGGGGAGGCTGCATCGCTTGGGAAGGTCGTGAGCTTGGCGCGAACATAGTCGCCATGGGCACCGCTATGGTGCGATCTCTTTAGAACCGATCCCACTAGGCTATCTTTCGGGTCTCCTGTGGGGAGAAACGTCTCGACCGAAGGCGCCTGCTCCATGCGTGACGATCCGCAGAACGTTCGGCGTGATGGGCGGATACCCGATGCACTGTGGGCCCACATCCACCCCTTGCGCCCGCCACGGAAGTCACACCCGCTCGGGTGCCAGCGGCTCCTGGAACTGATCGGCGCCATCGCGTTTCTGCACCAGTACCAACGGCCGCAGGGAGAAACCCATGGCATCACGTTCACTGAGGCCGTCCCCGACAACTACGAACTGGCCGCCCAGCTCATGCAGCGTTGTCTCGGCTATGCCTTCGAGGACCTCTCGCCGAAAGCCCAAGAGCTGTACGCCTACGTGCAACAGATTATGCGGGAGCACCACCAGACCACGGTGACCCGTGGCGACATCTGCCGGTGGACGAGCTGGCCGCTGGCACAAGTCCGCAAGCTGCTGCCCCAGCTCACAGAGCTGGGCTACCTCCGGGCGCTCAAGGGGAACAAAGGCCAGGAGTACGTATACCAGCTCGCGGAGTCGCCTCGGATGGGTTGTTCTTGGCCACTCGGCGAGGTCGCCCCGGACGAGCACGCCGCGAACGGCCTGCCGGTGGACGCTGAAGGGACTGGTGATAATGGCGAGCCGTCAAACGGCTCTGCGGGGGTGGTCGAGGCGTCTGGGGTGCACGCGTAGCCTGTCGCATGCCCCCGCTCCAGGCCGTGCCACAATCCAACGGGCCGTCAACCAGGCGCAGCCTGGAGGAACGGTCCGCCGAGGTCATGACGCCTTCAATCGATGAGGGCGAGCAGCACTCGAGCGCCAATTGTCCAGCTCCACTCGTCTTGAAGGGCGAGGGCCTGATGTGCGCCAGCGACGGTTTGGTGATGCATTGAGCCGTCAGACGGAACGGCTTGCATGACGAGATCCGAGGTGGCCTCTCATGCCTCATCGCACACGAGACGCCACCGATCCGCAACCGATGATCTCATGCTTCTGACCGTGATCGACAGGCGATCGTCACTCCAGGAGATAATGGCTCCGGAACAGTGCTTCTCTCCTGGCCTACACCGCCGAAAGAGGTGTTCATCCACCCCCGCAGGAGGCCCCCCGAGAAAATTATCGGGCCCAAGAACGATGAGTCCTCAGGGTATGCGATCCATGGTGTGGACCATTGTTCAGAGACTTCATCATTTCCCATCGTTCCAGGTCAGCGTGGTCTCGCAAGGGCACACCTCCGTTCGTGCCAGCCGCATCTGCGCACATTCTGAAGGCTGTGCAACAGCTCTCCGCTTCTTCTCCACATCCCTGATGCACAGCTGCTGCCCTGATGCACGGCTGATTGTATACAGTAACCACTCGACGTCCTCCAATGGCGTGACGTGGTGGCACGCTATGACTTTCCGATGACCGCGTTGCCCCTCTTCGCGGATCCGGACGTGCATCGTGCGGCACACGAAGGCTGAGTGGCAAGAGGATGAAGGAGGGGAGGGATCATGCGCCAATGGTCGGTCATTCCAATCGGACGGCCATCGGCGTGGAGCCCATGTCTGATCGACGCGGCCAAAGGAGACGCGCGTAGCCACGCGGTCGGCACTGAGTTTATGATCATGTGCCACATAGGCCCTGATCACCGATTGCCACTGCACGTTGCGCAGTGGCGCACAGATGCGAGGGTGAGGGGGCCGAGGGAGATGGCCGGGAAGATCGCGCCACAGGGGTGCCACGGGTGACGGTGATGTTCGTGCCACGTGTACAGCCTTCCGTAAGCCTGCAGCCTCCCTGCGTGACCTGCACGAGATCTGTCATGGTGCGACATGCTGATGTCGCATCGCAAACATGGACGCCTGCTCCTCCCGTCGCCAGCCTCCACGGTCAAAAAATTGTGGCATCACACGGCCCTCTCTCGCAAAGGGGGCACACACACCGATGACTATCGACTCTGTATCACAGACGATCGTCACCGAACTATACCCACGGCGGCGACCTCACCAATCTCACCTGAACTCGATAGGCTATCGTGCGTCTTGCTCAATGCGCACCGCAGGGATAAACGAGTGCACATCCCTTCGTCACCCCCCACCGTCACAAAATTCTGCCTTCATGGTGCTCTCCCTCGCCTAAGGCAGATGAAACCGTATCATCACCGAAGGGGACGAATAGAGAAGATCGCTCCCTGATGTCCCCGGCCAGCCTCTCCCGTCCGCGCCACAAGGTTGACCCAGCGCGCTTGCATGGCCTGCGGTTCTCCCGTATGATAGCAGTCCGCTACGCCTGGAGCGCTGAGGCCCCAGGCGAAGGCCTCATCCAATGGTGACCATGGCAGCGCCCAGACAGAAGACTGCCTCCACCTCCCGCTTGCGCCCAGGCGAAGGCCTCATCCAATGGTGACCATGGCAGCCCCCTGAGGACTGGTGCGCCTGGTATGATGTACACGTCAACGCTGTCATTCCGTGTGGCGACACTCAATCTCGAACAAGACCACAAACGTTGGTACGCCCGCCGAGAGCTGGTGGTCGACCAACTCGCCGCGCTGCAGCCGGATGTGATAGCCTTCAATGAGATCTGCGTGCCCCTGCAGACCGGGCGCTGGCTGCAGCGCAGGACCTGCGAACGCCTGGGAATCCCCTCTGCGCTGGTGCAACAGTCCAAAGTCAATGGGTCTTCGTTGATCGACGGAGAAGCCTTGTTGACGCGGTATCCCGTGGTCGAGACCGCCAACTGGGACTACCGGACTCTGGATATGGTCGCGCAGGTGGTCCGCCTCGACATCGAGGGTCGTTTGCTCGATGTCGAGGTGACGCATCTCTACCGCTCCCGGGGTGACGATGCGCTTCGTCTCTATCAAGTCCAACAGCTGTTGGCCTGGATTGCGAGCCGTGACGATGTGGAAGCACGCATCGTGTGTGGCGACTTTAACGCCATCCTGGAGATGCCCTCGGCGCAGCTGATGGCCAGTGTCTTCCGCCCGACCCAAACCGCCCCCACGGCCTTCACACCTCTGCAAGACACGGATGGAAACGTGTCTCATCCTTACTGGGACCGGTTTGATCGCTGTATCGATTACATCTGGGTGGCGGGACCACTGACCCTCCACGCCAGCAGCGTGTGTTTCAACATCCCCAGTGCCGCCGACCCTACCTTGTGGCCCTCCGACCACGCAGGAGTGTGGGCTGATCTGGCCTTCGTCTAGACGAACGGTGGCAGAGGTCGTGCTCGGCTGGTCAGCGTGCCGTCAAACGGTGCTGTTGGCGCTGACGGCCCAGAGGCCAGGGCTGTTGATCGTGGAAGACCTGCACTGGATCGATCCCTCCACGCTGGAGCTGCTCACCCTGTTCCTGGACCAGGGGCCGACGGCACGCGTCCTGACGTTGCTCACCTGTCGGCCAGAGTTTCGCGCCCCCTGGGGCTTCTGCGCCCACCTGACCTTCCTGACGCTCAGCCGCTTACTCCCCACCGAGACTGAGGTCATGGTGGCGCGGGTCGTGGGGCGGAAGGCGCTCCCGCCCGAGGTGGCCCAGCAGGTGGTGGCCAAGGCCGATGGTGTACCCCTCTTTGTGGAAGAGTTGACTAAGATGATGCTGGAGTCGGGGCTCTTACAGGAGCAGGAGCACCAATATGAGCTGAGGGGGCCGCTGTCCTCGTCAGCCATTCCGGCCACGCTGCATGACTCGCTGATGGCCCGGCTCGATCGCCTGGCCGTGGCGAAGGAGGTGGCGCAACTCGGCGCCACGCTGGGGCGGGTCTTTCCCTATGAGCTCCTCCAAGCCGTTTCGCCATGGGATGAGCAGACGCTACAGCAGGCGCTGGCGCGGCTGGTGGAAGCGGAACTGCTCTACCAGCACGGGGTACCACCACAGGCGACGTACCGCTTCAAGCACGCCCTCATCCAAGGGGCGGCCTATCAGTCGCTGCTCAAAAGTACCCGGCAACACTATCATCGGCAGATTGCCCAGGTGTTAGAGGCGCGGTTTCCAGAGATCCGCGCGACCCAGCCCGCACTGGTGGCGCAGCACTATACCGAGGCAGTCCTCACAGGACAGGCGCTTGGCTACTGGCAGCGAGCCGGCGAGAGGGCTATCCAGCGTTCGGCCTATGTGGAAGCCATTAGTCACCTCACCAAGGGCCTGGAGCTGCTCACAGCTCTCCCGAACACCCCCGAGCGCGCACAACGAGAGCTGGACCTGCAGATCACCCTTGGCCCGGCATTCATGGTCATCAAGGGCTGGGGAGCCGCAGAAGTCGAACGTGTCTACACCCCGGCACGCGAGCTCTGTGAACAGGTGGGACACACGCGTCAGCTTCTCCGAGCCCTCAATGGGCTTCATGCGTTTCATCTGGTACGGGCGAACATCCAGACGGCGTGGGAGCTGGGGGAACAGTTCTTTCGCATCGCCCAACGTGTACAAGACCCACAGGCCCTTCTGTGGGCCCATTATGAGTTGGGGGAAACCTCCTTCTATCGTGGCGAGTTCGCTTCCCCCCGAGCACACTTTGAGCAGGGCATGGCTTTCTACGCATCTCAGCAGCATAACCCGCGTGCCATGGGTTCTCCAGACCCCGGGATGGCTTGTGTCGCCTGGGCGGCGCATGCCCTCTGGGTGCTCGGTTATCCAGACCAGGCCTCGACACGCATGGAGGAGGCGCTCACCCTCGCCCAGGAACTGTCTCATCCCTTAACCTCGCATACGCCCTAGGTATGGCGGCCGAATTCCATCAGTTCCGCCACGAGGGGGCATTGACCCAGATGCGCGTAGACGCCTTGATGGCCCTCTCGACCGAGCAAGGATTTTCGGTCGAGAGGGCGGAGGCCATGTACCTACAGGGTTGGGCTCTGGTCAGGCAGGGGCAGGTGGAGGAAGGTATTGCCCAGATGTGCCAGGGGACAGCGGCCTGGCGAGCCACGGGTGCCATAATCGGACAGCCGCATCAACGGGCTCTATTGGCTGAGGCCTACAGAACGGCGGGGCAAATCGAGGAAGGGTTGCGCGTGGTGAGCAAGGCACTCGATGGAGCCCTGCGCACGCAGGAACAGTGGTATACCGCGGAACTGTATCGACTCAAGGGAGAGCTGCTGCTGGCGCAGTCGTGGGGGTATCATGCAGAGGCCGAAACCTGTTTCCACCAGGCCCTCGACATCACTCGCCGCCAGCACGCGAAATCACTGGAGCTGCGAGCCGCCATGAGCCTGGGCCGGCTGTGGCAGCAGCAGGGCAAACGGGACGAGGCCCGTGAGTTGCTAGCCCCGATCTACGGCTGGTTCACGGAGGGCTTCGACACCGACGACCTCCAGGAGGCCAAGACGCTGCTGGAGGCGCTGGCGTAATCGCGACGTCAGCGCCGGTATCTGGCGCGAGAGGTCTGCCGCCGTTCACAGGCGTTGGCCGGCGGTGATACGGGGCCACGACTCGCGCCTCTGGTGTCCCAAGACGGCGGCGTGCCCCCTGGGATTTGGACCATCGAAGGAGCGGCGTATGCCTCCACAGGAACCCTGGCAGCTGCGTGGCAGTGCTCCCGAACTCTTCGAGCGCTATCTGGTACCGGCCGTAACGGCTCCCTGGGCGGCCGATCTCGTCGCCGTGGCCGACCCTCCCCTCGGGGCGCGGGTGCTGGATGTAGCCTGCGGCACCGGCATTGCGGCCCGGCTCGCGGCTGAGCGTGTGGGACCGGCGGGCCACGTCGTGGGCTTGGACCTCAACCCGGGCATGCTGGCGGTGGCTCGTGGGCTTCCGCCCCTGCCAGGCGCCCCCATCACCTGGCAAGAAGCCAATGCCGTGGCGCTGCCCTTCCCGGAATCGACGTTCGACGTGGTCCTCTGTCAGCAGGGCCTGCAGTTCTTCCCGGATCGGCTGGCCGCGCCGCGCGAGATGCACCGAGTGCTCGAGCCTGGGGGCCGGCTCGCCCTGAGCGTCTATAGCGCCATCGAGCACAACCCAGCCACCCAGGCCATGGCCGACGCGCTGGCCCGGCACGGCGCTCCGCAGGCGGCCGCGATCAAGCGTGCCGAGCATGCCTTGGCGGATGCGGACGCGCTGCACGCGCTCCTCACCGAGGCGGGGTTTCGCGACATAGCGTTGCGGACTGCCACCCTGACGGTCCGCTTGCCATCGCCGCAGGCATACGTCCAAATCCAACTGACCGCCACCCCGCTGGCGACTGTCGCCAGCGACCTCGATGACACCACCCGCGCCGCGCTCGCGCGGGTGGTCGGCCTCGCCTTCCCGCAGGAAGCCCATGTGGCGGTGGCACACCCCTAAGCCCACAGGCCGACGCCACGACCATCCACGTCATCCACACCTGGCAGACGGGGGACAGGTCGGGCATGGTCGTGGGCCGTGTCGCCGCTCTGTTCCGGGCACGCGAGTCCCCTGACCAGGGAGGCCCCCGTGTCTGTGAGAGGACATGGGACCTTGCCCACATCGTGCTCATGGCCGAGACACAGAGGCGTGATGGCCCACAGGTGGCAGGGCGAGGAGGCGCAGAGGGAGATGGCCGGAGAGAGCGCACCATAGCGGCGCACATCACGACGGTAATGTGCATGCCAAACGCACGGCCGTCCCAAGTGATGCAGCCTCCTAGCCTGACCTGCACCAGATATCTCATCGTGCGACGTGCTGATCACACATCGTCGCGATGGAAGGGTCATCCTGACCACGTGCACACCCACCGGCAAACAATTGTGCCATCCTGGTGTCCCCTCGGTCGCCAAGGGGTGGCGAACCCCTATGACCATCGGCTGTGTATCACACATGATGGCCTCTGAACAATTGGTAATACGGATACCGAGCTGCCATATCGGGCGCTGCGGTGCTGCTGTGACCAGTATTCGAGCACCACAGCGAACGGCCCAAAGCATCCTTTTGACATCGGCAGTTGGGCATGCTACGGTGTTCTGCCTTACTGAGCTTGCGGACGGGTGAAGGCTTCACGCCTGGCTCGTCGCCTCAAAAGTTCCGCCCGTTCAGCGACACAGGCCAGCTTCAGCCTTTTCAGAGAGGTGTTTAGGGAAGTGCACGATGGCTGCGATCGCGTTGTGTTATCTGCGAGCCACGGATCTGGGGGTGGCGATCTGCGCCAAGCAGGTATCCCCGGTGGTGATGGACGCCGTATTGGCGCGCATCGAGCACCTTAACCCCAGGCTCGATGCCTACGGCACCGTCACGGCCGCCGCCGCGCACGCCGCGACCCAAAAGGCCAAGGCCTCCGTTATGCGGGGAGACTCCCTGGGAATGCCCCATGGGATCCCCATGTCAATCAAGCATCCGGTGGCCACGCAGGGGGTGTGCATCACACATGGATCGAAGCTCTACGAGCAGTCTACCCCCGACGACGATGCACCCATCGTCGAACGCCTCGAGCGCACTGGCGCCATCATTCTAGGTAAGACACACGCACCAGAATGCGGACACAGGTGGGGCTGGTCCCGCCCGCCACGACGTTCGGCGGCCTCGAGACACTCTTGCACACGGACCCGACGGACCAGGACCGTCCGCGATGCCGCCCGGACGTGACGACACTCGACGGCCTCTGACAAGACGGCATGCACTGGCATCAGATCGCGTATGCGGGTTGAAAGGGCCTTGGAGGGTGCCAGATGAAACGACAGGAGATGCGCGCACGCGTTGCTCAGCCCGCGCAGGAACGACGGATCATGGCGGCGTGGGAACGCTTCCTGCAGAGTGGCGAGGTCGCTCCCAACGCCGTCCGCCCCCTGATCGAGGATTCCTGGGGGCGCTGTCGGTCCGCCGGCATTGACCCTGCCCTCACGCAGGCGTCGACGCTGCTGACAGACGAGGCGCTCATGGCGTTGCGGGCCCGCTCCCGGAATCTCCTCGAGGCGAGTGTGCCGATCATGGCGCAGGCCCGTGAGATCCTATCGGAGTCGGGGACGATCATGATCCTCACCGATCCGCGCGGGGTGATCCTCCAAACCGAAGGCGATCCGGCCACGGTCGACGCGGCGCGTCACATCCTTCTGCAGACCGGGGCCAATTGGCACGAGCGTGCCTGCGGCACCAATGCGATCGGCACGGCATTGGCCGTTGGGGGGCCGGCGCAAGTCCACGGGGCGGAACATTTCTGCGCCGGCATCAAGCCCTGGACCTGTGCCGCCACGGTGGTGCGCGACCCCGCTGATGGCGACGTCGTCGCCGTGCTGGATGTCTCAGGGCTCCGGGGTGTGTTCGACCGCCACGCGCTCGCGCTCGCGATGACCGCCGCCGGCCGCATCGAAGAGCGGCTGGCGGGGCGGGAGCTGGCATGGCGGCACCGCTTGCTCGAGGTGGGGCTTGGGCGGCTGACGCGGATGGCGCCGCGTGGCGTGCTCGTGTTCGATCGCCAGGGGCGGCTCGTCCAGACCGACGCCTGTGCGGGAGAGCGGCTCCTGGACATGGGCTTCCCGCTCGACCTGAAACCCGACCTGCGCCTCGACGCCTTCAGCCTGGAGGACGCACCGCAGGCGAGCGAGGTGACGCTGCCGGCATGGCTGCGCCCCGAGTGGATCGAGCCGGTGATCGAGGGGGGCACCGGGCTCGGGACCCTCGTCGTGCTGCCCGAGGCGCCGCGGCGCGGCAGCGGTCCGCGGACGCTCCATGCCCCAGCCCCCGCGCGGGTGTCTGGTGGCGCACGCAGCAGTCTGGGCCCCATCATCGGTCACAGCCCGCCGTTCCGGCAGGCGCTCGAGAAGGCCAGGGTGCTGGCCGCACGGAATGTGCCGGTATTGTTGCAGGGGGAGACTGGTGTCGGCAAGGAGGTCTTTGCCCGGGCGATCCATGCGGGCGGGCCTCGCCCGCATGGGCCGTTCGTCGCGCTCAACTGCGGTGGGCTCCCACGGGACCTCCTGGCGAGTGAGCTCTTCGGCTATGTCGAGGGGGCGTTCAGCGGGGCGCGCCGCACCGGCCGGATCGGGCGCATCGAGGCGGCTCATGGCGGGACCCTGTTCCTCGACGAGATTGGGGAGATGCCGCTCGAGCTACAGCCCTCCCTCCTGCGCGTCCTCGAAGACGGGGAGGTCTATCCCTTGGGCGAAAACCGGCCGCGCACGGTGGACTTCCGGCTGATCGCGGCGAGCCATCGCGACCTGCGCGCGGAGGTGGCCGCCGGGCGCTTTCGCATGGATGTGTTCTATCGCGTAGCGGTGACCTCGCTCGCCATTCCCGCTTTGCGCGAGCGCCAGGACGACCTTCCGGCCCTGGTCGAGCAGTTCAGCCGCGACGTGGCGCGGCGCCATGGGATGTCGGTGCCACGGTTCGAGCCGGAAGTCTTGCGCGCCTTCGCGACCTATGCCTGGCCTGGGAATGTCCGGGAATTGCGCAACGTGGTGGAGGGCCTGGTGCTCATGACCACGGGTGAGACCGTCACGGTCACAGACCTGCCGGCGGAATTTGCCTCCTCGATCGTCGTGGGGACACCGACCTCTGGGGCGCCGGGCTCCCTCCCCGTGACGGGCCTCGACGCGGTGGAGCGCGACGCCATCAGGGCGGCGATCCTGACGTACCACGGCAATCTCACCCAGGTCGCGCGCGCCCTGCACATCGCCAAGAGCACGCTGTACCTCAAAATCGAGAAATACGCGCTTGACCACGTCCTCCGGACCGTCAGGCCTAATGGCCGATAGGATGGCGCGGCCGTGGGTCCTGGCCGGGGATCGGCATCGTCCGACACGGGGGTCACGGCCAGATTGATACGGCTGGCCAAGGCCATGGCCCTACCACCGTCAGGCGTGGGGCCTGGGCCGGTCTTGGCAGGTTGCCCCACCCGCAGGGCAGCAAGGCCTGGCGCACCCCGGCGCGCCAAGGGCTCACACGAGCCAGAGAAACATTACGATGCCGAGGGTGAGCAACGCCGTCGTGACCTCCCCCCAGGTGATTCCCACCGATTCACACCGCATGGTGCGCGTCCCTCCCAGGCCTCAGCGCGCCGGACACCGGCGTCACCGGTCCCTTGATTGCTGGGCCATCTTCGGTCCAGGCCTCGCCAGCCATGCACCGCACTGAGCTCTCGGGCTTCAGGCCGCCGTGTCCTCCGTGACCGACACATCAATCATGGCCTCCACGGCGTCGCCGCACCGCCGTACCTGGCCGCTGTTGATGCGGTCGGCGACCGTCGCCAGTATTTCCTCATCGCGCGCGACCACCTCACTGACCGCCTGGATCACGTCAAGCAGCGTCAGATATCGAGTGCTGTCCATGGCAAAGGTCTCCTGTCCACGATCGTCCAGTGTCGTGGGGCGGCACGTCACCGCTCAGCGCTGGAGATAGCAAGCCGCATGCCAACAATGGACGAGGGTGAGTCAACGCATGGGCACATGCCCACCATGGGCCAGCCAGAGGCACGGTCACACGCCTGACCGCTGTTTCCCACCCACCACTCCGGCGCGGTGCCGTCGATCGCCTCCAGCGTTGACTGTGCAGATTCCCCCCGGCGTGTGTCGGCGTGAACACCTGAGGGGTCCGGTCGTGATCGCGCCGCCTGTCATGCGGCGGGAGGGCCCCTGAGCGATCGATGCATGCGAACCGTGGGGTCTGTCCTGATGTTCGCACATCCCTCGAGGGCATTGGCCTGCCCGATCAAGGTTGTGGAGTGCCCTCCTTGTCTTTGCTAAACCTCAGGCTCGAAACAGCTATTTCGCACGGCACGCCTGTTGCCTTGACCAGTCTCCACCCCCACGAGGCGCCCCGTCCGGATTTCAGCCGCTATCCGGCCGAGCGTCCGAGATTCGGACGCCACAGGAGGTGTTCCGCTGATGCGTATTGTGCCCCCTCACATGCAAAAACCAATATTTGGGTTCGGACGCCTCGTCGTTGAACACGTGGCACGCTCCTTGCGCTCACACCTCAGCGAACAGAGAGGACCATGACCGAAGGTGACGTTCGAAAAAACGTTCCTTTCAGGCCTCGTATCGACCCGGCCGACCCGGCGAGACTGTACTGGTTGATCGAATTGAGCGTTGGCACCTAAACCGGATCTGTGGGGGAGATCAACTCGGTAGCCATGGTCCGAAGGTGCGCTCGTTGGCACTAGAATGCCTTCCATACCATGACTGAACCGCTGAAAGAGGGTTCGGCCCGCGAAGGTCGACTATCCGGCCGGGCCGAAGATGTTGAAGCAATACTCTGCTAAAAGAGTACCTCGCACTTCAGAAAGTGCAGGTCATAACCGGCAAGACCACTAGCATGCGCAGGAGATTGTATAGAAATGAGGAAGCTGCCAGCCGATGTTGAAGACGAGGTCCTTCCGGTTGGTCCTGGCGGCCAGTTTCCGTTCGCATGTCTCGGCCGAAAGGCGCCAAGGGTCTTCTGCCGGTCGTGATGTACTTCCGCGGTGGTGGCTGGATATTGGGCAGCAAACAGACGCATGACAGATTGTTGCGCGATTTGGTGAATGGCACCAATGCCGTTTTTGTCTTTGTGAACTACACGCCCTCTCCAGAGACGCTGTTTCCAGTGCCGATTGAACAAGACTATGCGGCGACCACGTACATCGCCGAGCACGGCAAGGACTTCGACTTCGATACCAGCCAGCTCGCGGTGGCCGGTGACAGTGTCGGCGGCAACATGGTCACCGTGGTCACGCAGCTCGCGAAGGAGCGCCAAGGGCCAGCGCGATCCGCTACCAGGTTCTCTTCTATCCAGTGACCGATGCGAGTCTCTCTCAGAGGTCCTACGAAGCGTTCGCCAATGGTCCATGGCTCACAACGGCGGCGATGGAGTGGTTTTGGGACGCCTATGCTCCCAATAAAGAAGATCGTCAGATGACCACGGCATCGCCTCTATCGGCGACAGGGGAACAATTGAAGGGCGGGACGCACGGCCTGATCTGGACACACGCGGAGCACGTGAACCCTGCGCTGGTGGACTTCCTCAGGTAGCGATCAGTCAGCACTCCCGGGCCCTCGCGGCCGGAGCCGAAGCGCGCTTGTCGCAAGAACGAGGAGAAGAGCCGTGAACATCAACAAGCAAGGAGAAGAACCATGAACATCAACAAGAACGACACCGCGGTGGTATTCACCGACCCGCAAATTGAGGTCTTGAGTGAGAAGGGCCTCGCGTGGGGGGCGGTCGGCGACAGCGTCAAAGAGAACAAGACCGTCGAGAACATGGAGCGCATCTTCAAGGCCGCGAAGAAGAACGGGTTCAAGGTCTTCATCTCCCCCACTATTACTACCCCACGGACAAGGGATGGCAATTCAACGGACCCCTCGAGACCGTAGAGCATGAGACCAAGATGTTCGCTCGTGGCGGAGTGTTGAGCCTCGACGGCTTCGCCGGGTCGGGTGCCGACTGGCTGGAGCGCTTCAAGCCCTCCATCGAGGACAACAAGACCGTCGTTGTTAGCCCCCACAGCGTGTTTGGTCCGCAGACCAACGACCTCGTCCTGCAACTGCGCAAGCACGGCATCAGCCAGGTCATCCTCGGCGGGATGTTGGCAAACATGTGTGTTGAATCTCACCTGCGCGATTTGCTCGAGCAGGGTTTCGAGGTCGCCGTCGCGAAGGACGCGACGGCTGCCCCGCGGCATCCCGAGTGGGGCGACGGCTACACGGCGGCGCTCATCAACTTCAGGTTTCTTGCACACGAGGTTTCGTCGACAGACGAGGTCGTGAAGGCCATGAAGTAGCGGCTGCGCGAGAGTGACGACTTCACGAAAAGAACGTAGCAACTGAAAGGGGGACAGAACTAGTGGATACTCATGTTGACTGACTTTTGGGCCTGTCAGGCGACTCGAAGTCGCTCCAGCTCGGCGAGGATGGACTGCTCAGGGCACTGTTCCTTGAGGTACGCCATCAAATCCTCCCAGAGCACTCCCCGGAGCTGGTCCTGAGCGGCAGCCGTCGACAGGTCAGCAGCCTTCTTCCGTGTGCGTTGGCCTTGTGCACCGTTGCGCGCGATACGCAGGTGGGTCAGGAGGGCGTAGGCGAAGCAGACCAGATGCCGGTGGATAACTGCCGCTCTGTAGGAGCGGTTCTGGTAATGCCCCAGCCCCAGCCGCTGCTTGGTGTCTTTCAGCCCTTGCTCAATTTCCCAACGCCGGTCGTACGCCTGGATGAGCCCAGCGGCCGACGCCTCTGGTGCGTCGGTCACGAGCCCAAGGACCTTGCGCGCAGCCCCGTTGCGCGAGAAGACGACATGCAGGACACCGAGGTGGCTCACTTGCAGCCACCCGGCATCGAGATCGCGGTAACGGACCTCCCCATGGGGCTTCACCAGCACGAGCGGTGTGGTGCGCCGCCGCCGACACAGGTTCCTGCCGTAGCGGCCGGCTGTGAGCTGCCAGCCGTGTTTGCAGAGGCTGCGATGGCTCTTGAGTGTCGAGGCACAGTGAAAGTGCTGCTCCCGGCACGCCTGCACGACGGGGTGGCAGCGATAGTCAGCCTCACACAGGACCATGACCTTGACGCCGGTGGGGGCTTTGCACTCCCGGATGAGCTGCGCCGCCCATGCGGTGGTGTTCCGGAAGGGGACGCCCACGGCCCCACAGGGCGCGTGTTTGACATACCGCCGCATGCCCCAGGGGATGACCGGCTGGCGGAAGACCAGGATGCCGCACCCAGACTGGTGGCCCGGGATATACGCGTCGCTCGTCGGGTCCTGCATCTTGGCCACCGCGTCCATCCCTTTGCCCCGTGTCGCCTTCTGGGAATCATCGAGGAGCCGATAGAGGGTTTCCCCGCGCTGGGGGTGCAGGGCTCGGAGCCACGCCTGAGCCTGCTGGCGCAGGGCGGCCTCGGGGTCCCACCGCTCAACCAAGAAGAAGTTCTTGCAACGGGTCCGGTGGAACGGGGCTTCCAGATCCCGATACAGGTTGGCGACATGGCGCCGACCCCACATACAGGCGATGGTCACGACCAGCAAGCGGAAGTACGTGTCATGATGCCAGTGAAAGTGCCCCTTCAAGGGCCGGAAAAACTTGTCAAGGGAGGGAGGCACACCTATGATGCGGAACATGGGGCAATCCTCCTGGGCCCGCGGGTGAGCGGGACCTGGATCCCTTTCCGAGCCATCCAGAGATGGATTGCCTCTTCTGCCGCGCCTGTCAAGTCCTTCACGCCATCTCCCTCTGAAAAGTCAGTCAACGTGAGTAAGAAAGTAGTCACGCCAAAACTGAAAAGACTTATAGTCCACGGACTCACTCACTCACCCGTTCCCAGAGAAAATCAGCATAGTTCTACGTAAACAGTGAGAACTGTGCCTGGTCCAGCGGCTTGCCTCAATCCAACTCTCCGTCCTTAACCACGTATTTGCTGACGTAGCGCCCCACCGCGCAATGAGCGAGTTGGCTAGCATGGCCCAAGCCTCTTGCGAACCAAGTGAACAGATGTACCAGCAAGACTGTAGTAGCGGGCTGTTCATCTGTCAATAATAGCCTTTTTCAGCGGGTGTACAAGACGGCAGGGGCTCCGCCCCTTGGTTTCCCAAAAATCTCTATCCTCGTGTGCGGGTCCTCTTGGGACTCTCACCGGGAAAGGACTCTTTTGACCAACGTGCCAGGCTCGGGCTGCGCCCTAGTTCCTTTTCTGGGGAAATGGACCGTGTGTGAGGGCGGTGGGATGCTACTTTGTCCAGCCGGAAGTTACCAATAGGGGTTCCCTGGCAGCCGGCAGGCCCCCTCCCGGCAACCCTTGACAATCCTGCCAATCCTGCCGTATCCTCCGTCCGGGAGAAGCAGAGCAGACTCGCATGGAGGACAGCACATGGCGAGTCGAGGCAAGTCGAGGAACGTCGGGTGGTCCACTGCCACAGAGGATTTGCTATCTTACTATCGAGCCTACGGGACCCGTGATCCACAGGAAGCGAGCAGTCGGGTGAGGCAGCTAAGAGTGTACTTTAAAGGATGGCGATTGGCAGACATCGATGCCTCTGCGGTCCTGGGATACGTCAACTACCGCAAGGGACAGGGGCGGGCCAATGTCACCGTCAACGCAGACTTGGCAGTGCTGCGGAAGACTCAGCGAGTAGCTCAGGAGTTGGGAAAGCTGGACGTTGTGCCTCGAATACGAATGTCAAGGCCTGCATCCCCACGGGCAGGATTCTTTGAGGCAGATTCGTTCGAGCTGGTAGCCGATGCCCTACCACCTGACCTTGCGCTAGTGGCACGGGTTGGCTACGTGTTAGGCTGGCGACTAAGTAGCGAGGTGCTCACGCTGACCCGTCGCCAGGTTGACCCCGCAGAGGGTACGCTACGACTGGAGCCTGGCATGAGCAAGAATCGTGAGGCAAGAGTCGCTTACCTAACCCCGGAGCTGAAGGCTGGTATTGCTGAGCAACTAACACGAGTGAAGGACCTGGAGCGGAGGACGGGTGCTATCATGCCGTGACTCTTTCCGTACCTGAGAGGCAGGCACATTGGCGAGCGCATCAGGTCGTTTCGCAAGCGGTGGTCGAAGGCCTGCCATCAGGCCGGGTGTCCCGAGATGCTCCGCCATGACCTGCGCAGAACGGCTTGCAGGAACATGCTGCGCTGTGGAGTCCGAGAGAGAACGGTCATGCAGGTGATGGGTCACCGGACCAGCTCCATGCTTGACCGCTACGGTATCGTCAGCCCGAAGGACTTGAAAGACGCGGCACGGCTACTCTCGGACAAAACACGGCCAAATTTATCCGCTGCAGGCGATTGAGCACAGCGTAAACGCTTGGAATAAAGGAGCAACAGTATGGTAGCGCCCTTAATTGTCGATTATCTGCTCTACGAACCAGAGGACACGGGCATTCTGTGGATCAAGTTCAATCGTCCGGAGCGCATGAACGCGCTGATCGGCTCGGCGGAAGAGAACGGCACTGTAGCCAAGGTGGGCGAATACATGCGGGCAGGGGATGATGACCCTAACGTCCGGGTGATCGTCCTGACCGGCGTCGGCCGAGGCTTCTGCTCCGGCGCCGACATGAGGCGCGACATCGCCGACGCCACCAAGGGTGAGCGATTTTCCGGCGACCGCGGCACCACTGAAGGGCCAGACGCGGCTCGAGAGCACTTCTTCCACGGCTTCACCAAGCTGCATCGCGATATCTCGCTCATCCGCAAACCCACCATTGCGATGATCAATGGCGCCGCCGTCGGGTCGGGTATGGATATGGCTCTACATTGCGATATCCGCCTCGGCTGTGAGAATACGCGTTTCATCGGCTATCAGCAATTAGGGCAGATCCCAGAGAATGGCGGCTGCTACTACCTTCCGAAGATGGTTGGGCTGGGGCGGGCACTGGAATTTGCTTACACCGGCCACCTCGACGCTGAGCATGCCTTCGAGTGGGGCTTGCTGAACTATCTGGTCCCCTCCGAGAAGCTGGAGGAGACGACACGGGCGCTGTGTGACCGCATCATGCGGACGCCTCCCATGGTGCAGTGGATCAGCAAACGCATCATGCGCGCGGCTCTGGATAGTTCCATGGAAACGACCATGGTGATGACCTCCAATGCCGGTGGGATTCTAAACGGATCGGAAGACGCACAGGAAGCCAGACAGGCCTTCCTGGAGAAGCGCAAGCCGGCGTTCAAAGGGCGCTAAGAGGCGAAGGCAATACACACGCCTTTGACGGCGAGGGCGCAATGGAACGGCAGGGCAATGAAGAATGCTCCATGAGGTCAGGCGCGTGCAAACTGGCTACGAGTTCTCATGTTTCCTTTTCCGCTAACTTCTGGCGTAGCAGCTTGTTCACCGCTTGGGGGTTGGCTTTGCCCTGCGTCGCCTTCATCACCTGGCCCATGAAGAAACTCAGCAGTTTTTCTCTGCCCGCCCGGAACTCGCTGACCTCTTTTGGGTTATTGGCGAGCACCTGCTCAATGGCGGTAACCAGGGCGTTCTCGTCGCTAATCTGCCGCAGTTCCTTCTCCTGGACGATTTCGGCGGCAGCCTTCCCGGTCTCGTACATGGCGTCGAACACTGTCTTGGCCATGGTGCTGCTGATGGTCCCGTCGTCGACCAATTCAAGCAGCTCGGCGAGGTTCTCGGGGGCGATACGCGACTGCTCGACCTCGATGCCATCGCGGTTGAGGGCACGCAACAGTTCAACCATCATCCAGTTACTCACCACCTTCGGCTTCGGATAACGCTTGATGCAGGCCTCGTAATAATCAGCCAGCGCTTTGGAGCTGGTCAATACCCCCGCATCGTATGCTGGAATGCTATACTCAGCGACCAAGCGCTGCATTCGGGTGTCGGGAAGCTCCGGCAGGGTGCGCCGGATCGCCTCAACCCATTCGCGGGTCGTCGCCAGCGGCACCAGATCGGGCTCGGGGAAGTAGCGGTAGTCATGCGCGAATTCTTTGCTGCGCATGGAGCGGGTGACGCTGCGAGTGGTGTCCCACAGGCGCGTTTCCTGGAGCAGTTTCTCCCCAGCGTCTAACGCTTTCGTCTGCCGGATGACTTCATATTCCAAGGCATGCTGGACGTTGCGGAAGGAGTTGAGGTTCTTGATCTCGACTTTGGTGCCGTATTCTCGCGCACCTCTCGGCCGCAGCGACACGTTAGCATCGCAGCGGAAGCTGCCCTCCTCCATGTTACCGTCGCACACCTCCAGGTATTGCACGATCGTTCGCAAGCGCTGCAAGTAGAGCTTTGCTTCATCGGGCGAGGAGAGGTCGGGCTGGCTGACGATTTCCATCAGCGGCACCCCAGAGCGATTGAAATCGACATAACTGGCGCGCGGGTCATCCAGGTTTTCACCATGGATGGACTTGCCGACATCCTCTTCGAGATGGATGCGCACCAGTCTGATCCGTTTCATCCCTTCCGGCGTAGGAATCTCGATGTGGCCCCCGACGACTAGCGGCTCATCATACTGGGAGATCTGATAGTTCTTCGGCATATCGGGGTAGAAATAGTTCTTGCGGGCAAATCGGCAACGCGGTGCCACCTCGCCATGGCACGCCAGCGCCGTTTTGATGGCACATTCTACGACGCGTCGGTTCAGCACCGGCAGTACACCGGGCATACCCAGACAAACCGGGCAGGTTTGCGTATTGGGTGGCGCCCCGAACGTCGTGCTGCAACCGCAAAAGATCTTCGAGTGCGTCGAGAGCTGGGCGTGCACCTCGAGCCCGATCACGACCTCGTAATCCATGGCTCTTCCCCTTTATAGCGGTGGTTTGCGTCGATGATAATCTGTGTGTTGCTCGAAGGCATGGGCGACGCGGAGAATAGTCTCTTCATCGAATGGCTTGCCGATGATCTGCAAACCAATCGGCAGCCCCGCCGAGTTGAACCCACACGGAACGGAGATCCCAGGAAGGCCCGCGAGGTTGACCGGGACGGTAAAGACATCGGAGAGATACATCTGTAGGGGGTCGTCGGTCTTTTCTCCGATCTTGAAAGCCGGTGTGGGTGCGGTGGGGGCGACAATCACGTCGACGTGTCGAAAAGCCTCCTCGAAATCCCGTAGGATCAGTGTCCGGACCTGCTGCGCCTTCTGATAATAGGCCTCATAATAGCCAGCGCTGAGTGCATAGGTGCCAAGCATAATGCGGCGCTTGACCTCAGCGCCAAAGCCCTCGTCACGCGTGTGCATGTACATATCGCGCAGATTCGACCATTGTGGCGTACGGTAGCCGTACTTGACGCCATCATAGCGCGCTAGATTGGAGCTGGCTTCCGATGGGGCCAAAATATAGTAGGCGGCCACACCGTACTTGCTGTGGGGCAGCGTCACCTCTGTGGTGGTGGCTCCGACTCCCTCAAGCACCTGGACCGCCGTGCGCACGGCCCGCTCGACCTCGCTGTCGATCCCTCCAACAAAGTATTCGCGTGGAATCCCGAGGCGTAATCCTTTCGCGCTGCCAGTGAGCGCCCGAGTGAAATCGGGCATCGGCATAGCGGCCGAGGTCGAATCGCGTGGGTCGTTGCCACCAATGACATTCATGATGAGCGCCGCATCGCGCACATCCTTGGTCATCGGGCCGATCTGGTCCAATGACGAAGCGAAAGCCACCAGTCCATAGCGGGAAACCCGCCCATATGTGGGTTTCAACCCGACGATACCGCAGCACGCCGCGGGCTGACGAACCGAGCCCCCAGTGTCGCTGCCGAGCGCCGCGGCACACTCATCGGCCGCCACGGCCGCCGCCGACCCCCCGCTTGAACCACCGGGAATGGCGCTTAAATCCCAGGGGTTATGGGTGATGCCAGAAGCTGAATGTTCAGTGGACGAGCCCATGGCGAACTCATCCATATTGGTCTTACCTAGCACGATCACCCCCGCCGCTGTAAGGTGCTCGATCACCGTGGCATCGTAGGGCGGCACGAAGTTGTGGAGTATCTTGGAGCCACAGGTGGTGCGGATGCCCTCGGTGCAGATCACATCTTTGATCGCCAGGGGGATGCCCAGCAGTGGGCTGGACCCCCCCATCTGGCGTCGATGATCAGCGCGATCGGCCTGCTCAAAAGCTTGCTCAGGCGTGAGGGTCACGTATGCGTGGACGCGGTCGTCAAGCGCCGCGATACGGCGGTAAAACGCCTCGGTGAGGTCGCGGGCGCTGACCTCGCGTGTGCCCAAGAGATCCTGTAACTCATGAATTGTCAGGGCATGCAGGGCCATGATCCCAGCTATTCTTCAATAATCCGCGGCACCTTGAAGAAAAAATGCGACTCTTCAGGGGCGTTCTGAAGGACCTTGGTGCGGTCCAAAGAGGGTTGTACTGCATCGTCGCGAAACACATTCGACATCGGGATCACCTGTGAGGTCGGCTCGACATCGCTCGTGTCCAGTTCGTTGAGCTTCTCGAAGTAGGTGAGGATATCGTTGAGTTGTGCGATGAATTGCTCTTTCTCGGCAGCGGTCAATTCAAGCCGAGCTAACTCGGCGACATGCTCCACATCTTCGCGAGTGATCATGAGGACACCTTTTCCAGTTTAGCATACTTGGCCGCCACGACTTTGCGGCCCATATCGCGGAAGATGATCGTCAGCTTTAGGCTCTCCCCCTCACCTTCCTGCTTCTGCACCACCCCCAAGCCCCATTCCGGATGGCGCACGAGGGTGCCGGGTCTATACTCGCCGCCCCAGAGCTGTCGCGTATCGGGCTTGCCGTCGCGGTGCGGGTCGCTGATACTGGCTCCGACGGTCGTAGACAGGCGTGTCCCCGAGGCTGGACGATCCTCTTCGTCACGATCGCCATGCCCCCAAGTCATCCGTCCCTGCCGCCCGCTCACTCCTTGCCGTGGAGCTCGTTCCGCATTCAGCAGTACTGGCGGAATGTCTTGTAGAAACATCGATGGCGGATTGTACAGCTCGGTGCCATAGATCCTGCGCTTTACCGCGCTGGTGAGAAACAGACGGTCTTTGGCGCGCGTCATGCCGACATAGCACAATCGGCGCTCCTCCTCCAGCTCCGACGTGTCTTCGAAGGCGCGGCGATGCGGGAAGATCCCATCTTCCATACCTGAGACGAAGACTACCGGAAATTCCAGGCCCTTGGAAGTGTGCAGGGTCATCAGCACCACCCGACCAGCGTCATCGATGAGGGTGTCTTGATCGGCCATAAGTGCCGTCTGGTCGAGGAAGCTCATCAGTGACGTGTCTTGGGCGCGTTCTTCGAAATCGTCCGCTGCGGTGATGACTTCCTGGATATTTTGCCGGCGCATTTCATCCTCGCCTGCGGTACCGTATTGTTCGAGGAAGTTGGTGCGGCGAATCAGCTCGCGAATGAGCTCGGCGACAGACAAGGTCGCCGCCAGTCCGCGCAAATCTTCCGCCAACGCGAAAAATTGTTTTACCTTGCCGCCTGCGGCTCCGCTTAAGAGCCCGGTGGCCAGCACTTCCCCCACGGCATCATAGAGCGGGATGCCACGCATCTCTGCGTGCGCGGCGATCTTATCGACGGTCACCTTGCCAATCCCACGCGGTGGGACGTTGATGACGCGCCGCAGGCTCACCGAGTCCCGCGGGTTGGCCATCATGCGCAGGTAGGCCAGGAGGTCCTTGACCTCCTTACGCTCGTAGAATTTCAGCCCGCCGACGATCTGGTAGGGGATGTTTTCCTTACGCAACGCATCTTCGATGGCTCGTGACTGGGCGTTGGTGCGATAAAAAATGGCCACGTCGCGATAGTCCCAGCCCGCCGACAGGCGTAAGCGACGGATCATTTGGCAGATGAGCGCTGCCTCCTGCGTTTCATCGACTGCCTCGCAGTACGTCAGCTTTTCGCCAGCCTCCCGCTGTGTCCATAGGCTCTTACCCTTGCGTTCGGTGTTCTTATCGATGACCTTGCCCGCAGCTTCCAGAATACTCTTGGTCGAACGATAATTCTCCTCCAGCTTGACCACCGCGCACTCCGGATAATCCCGTTCAAAGGAGAGAATGTTGCTGATATCCGCTCCCCTCCACGCGTAAATCGATTGATCATCGTCGCCAACGACGCAGAGATTACGGTGTTCGGCGGCCAACAGGCGGATGATGCGGTACTGGGCGTGGTTGGTATCCTGGTACTCATCGACCAGAATGTAGCGGAATTTTTGCTGATAATAGCTTAAGGCCTCGGGGACCTCCTCAAAGAGTTGCACCGACTGCATGAGCAGATCATCGAAGTCCAGCGCATTCAGCTCTATCAGCTTTTTGTGATAGAGCTGATACACCCGCCGCACCGCCTCGTCAAATCCGAAATCTTGCGTGCCCCGCTGGGCAAATTGCTCCGCAGTCATTAGCTGATTTTTCAGCCGACTGATGCGCCCGGCGATGGCCTGGGGGGCATACCGATCAGGACTGATGTTCAGCTCGCGCAGGCACTCTTTGATGAGGGCGGACTGATCGGCGGTATCGAGGATGACAAAATTCCGGGTATGGCGCCCGAGATGTTCGATATCACGCCGCAACAGGCGAGCGCAGGCGGCGTGAAAGGTGCTCACCCAGATCTCCCGACTGGAGGCGCCGAGGAGCTTCTCGACGCGGCGGCGCATCTCCTCCGCCGCCTTGTTGGTGAAGGTGAGCGCCAGGATCTGCCATGGGGCCACGCCGCATGTGCCAATGAGGTGCGCGATACGATGGGTAATGACGCGGGTTTTGCCGGAGCCGGCCCCCGCTAGGATCAGCAGGGGGCCATCGGCATGTAACACGGCCTGGCGCTGCGAGGAATTGAGTCCTGCTAAGACATCCCCCGTGGCCGCGGGTGAGTCACCGGATGCCGGGTGCGGGCTCATTCGACGGTCACGCTTTTGGCCAGATTGCGTGGTTGATCGACGTCACACCCACGCCTGACGGCGATGTGATAGGCTAAGAGTTGCAAGGGCAGCACCAGGACCAACGGCTGCAACAAATCCGGGACGTCGGGCACATACAGGACGTGCTGGGCATGCTGTTTCAACGTCTCATCGCCCTCTGTGCCAACAGCGATGATGATGCCGTCACGCGCCTTGATTTCCTCCAGGTTGGAGACGATTTTATCATGCACACGGCTTCGGGGTGCCAGGATGACCACAGGCATCTGCGGATCGATGAGCGCGATCGGGCCGTGTTTCATCTCGCCCCCAGCATAGCCCTCAGCGTGGATGTAGGATAATTCCTTCAGCTTCAGCGCCCCCTCCAGGGCAATCGGGAACGACAGACCACGGCCGAGGAACAGGAAGTCCCGCTTGCTGGCGAACTGTCGCGCCAACTCCGCGATGACTTCCTCGTGCTCCAGCACTCCTTCCATCAGGCGTGGCATCTGCAGGAGGTCTTGCGCCAGCTGCTTGCCTCGCGCCTCGGTGAGCGTACCCTGTTGGCGCCCGAGCGCCAGCCCCAGCAGATATAAGGACACCAACTGGGTGGTGAAGGTCTTACTCGCGGCCACCCCGATTTCCGGGCCCGCATGCGTATAGAAGACGCCATCCGACTCACGGGCCAGCGTGCTATCCATGACGTTGCTAATGGTCACGGTCGTGGCGCCATGGCGCTTCGCCTCGCGGGCGGCAGCGATGGTATCGGCCGTTTCACCCGACTGTGAGATGCCCACGAACAATGTGTGCTCATCGAGCACCGGCTGGCGATAGCGGAACTCGGAACCGTAATCGACTTCAACTGGGATACGGGCCATCTCTTCGATCATATACTTGCCGATGAGGGCGGCATGCCATGAGGTACCGCAGGCCACCAGCAGGACCCGTCGCGCCTGCGCCAGAGCGTGCGCCGCGTGGCCCAGATCGAGCGCGGCATCACCCGTCTCTGGAAGCACTCGGCCGCGGAAGGTATCGAGCACAGCGCGCGGCTGTTCGAAGATCTCCTTCAGCATGAAATGCTTATAGCCCCCCTTCTCGGCCATGATGGGGTCCCATGTCACATGGCGGATATCCTTCCCCACCACGTGGCCGTCGAGGCTGCTGACGCGCACCCCTTCGCGCGTCAAGGTAGCCACCTCACCATCGTCCAGGAAGATGACCTCCCGCGTGTGGTTCAGCACCGCGGGCACATCCGAGGCCAGGAAATACGCCCCCTGGCCGAGACCCACCACGAGTGGGCAACCGGAGCGCGCACCGACCACGGTATTGGGATCGTCCGTACTCAAGACGGCGATGGCATAGGCTCCCACCACCTCCTGTAAAGCTTGCTGCACGGCGGCTGTGAGATCGCCGGTGAAGTACTTGGCGATCAGGTGGACGATCACCTCGGTATCGGTCTCGGTGCGGAATTCATGCCCCTCGGCGCTGAGCTTTTCCTTCAGGGCGAGATAATTCTCGATAATGCCGTTATGGACCAGGACAAATCCTTCAGTTTCATGCGGATGTGCGTTCAGCTCGGTGACGCGACCATGGGTCGCCCAGCGGGTATGCCCGATGCCGATCGTACCGGTGGGCGGATCATTCACCACAACCTCTTCTAGGTTCTTTAGCTTGCCCACGGCTTTACGGATCGCCAATTGCGCGTCGTGGATGACGGCGATGCCCGCCGAATCATAGCCACGATATTCCAACCGTTTCAGCCCCTCGATCAGAATCGGGACCGCATTGTCTCCGCCGATATAGCCGATAATCCCACACATCCTTGATCCCTCCAACCCCAGACGCGGGTGAGCTCCCCGTGTACAACCCGTACACGGTCCTACTCCTCGTCCTTGGTGCCGTGAGCCTTGGGCTTGCGCTGCAAGGCCCAGCCCTCGCGATGCACCTGGTCTTTGGTGTTAAAGACCAACGCGTCGGGGGGCACCTCCTTGCGCACCGTTGTGCCAGTGGCGATGTACGCCCCACGCCCGATTCGCAACGGCGCGATGATCTGGCTATCGCTACCGATGAACACGCCGTCCTCGATAACGATCTCGGTTTTCTTCTCGCCGTCGTAGTTACAGGCGATGAACCCCGCACCTACGTTCACGTCCTTCCCCATCACGACGTCACCGATATAGCTCAGGTGTGCGGCCTTGGACTCGTCACCAATGATTGATTTTTTGACCTCGACGAAATTGCCGACCCGCACCCGCTTGCCCAACACCGATTCCGGTCGCAAATGGGCGAAAGGGCCCACATGCGAGCCGGCAGCGATCGTGCTGCTGGTGATGACGCAGGAAGGGAAGATGGTCACACTTTCCTCGAGGGTACTGTCGCGGATGACGGTATTAGGCCAGATCTCGCAGTCTTCGCCGATCACTGTCTGGCCGAGGATGTGGGTGTTGGGATGGAGCACCGTATCGCAGCCGATCTGGACCTCGGGATGCACATAGGTGGTGTGCGGGTCGATGATGGTCACACCACTCGCCATCAGGCGCTCGATCACCTGTTGGCGGAGGAGCGCTTCAGCCCTCGCCAGGTCGGCTTTGGAATCCACGCCGATCGCTTCACGCCAATCGTCGCAGCGCACCGCCTGGACCAGGAGTCCCGACCGGCAGGCGGCGCCGATGACATCGGTCAGATAATACTCCCCTTTGGCGTTATCGGAGGTGAGGTCATGCAGGGCAGGATAAACGAAGCTCGCCTGGAAGCAATAGATGCCCGTGTTGGTCTCGCGAATGGCACGCTCCGCATCGCTGGCGTCGAGAGCTTCGACGATGCGCGCCACCTGCCCATTAGGCTCACGTACCACCCGTCCCAAGCGCCCTGGCCGCTCCATCTCCGCGGTCAACAGCGTCGCCACCGCTCCAGAGCGGCGGTGCGCGTCCACCAGTCGCTGCAGTGTCTCGGCGCGCAGCAACGGCACATCGGCGTGCAAGACCAGCACATCGCCAGGGAAATCTTTCAAGATCTCCTCGGTCTGCCGCATCGCATGCCCGGTCCCCAGTTGTTCCGTTTGTTCGACCGCACGCCAGCCGACGGCAGGCAGCATCTGCGTGATCGGCTCTGCCTGCTGCCCCACCACAACCACGGCCGGGGCAGCTTGGAGGGACGCGGCTAACTCAAACGTATACAAGATCATAGGCCGCCCAGCCACTGGTTGGATCACCTTGGGCATTTTGCACCGCATACGGGTGCCTTTACCCGCTGCCAGAACGACGGCTGCCAATGAGCTCATGGCCATCTCCTTCATTGTGGGGGGAACTCGCCACCGTGCTCCCAACAGCCTGTCCTCTGCTTGATGGGCACAGCGGCGGACCCTTGCTCCTGCCATTAGTGCTGCAATGATACTTCTGTCGTGGAATCAGACGTGGAAGACCGCCGGACCTCGACGCCAAGCGTGCGGATCTTCTTGCGGAGGGTATTGCGATTAATGCCCAGCAGGTCCGCGGTGCGCAATTGATTCCCATCGGTTTCGTCCAGAATCACCTGCAGCAAGAAGCGTTCGATCTCACTGAGGATGACGTGATAGATCTCACCGCTGCCCGCCGATTGCGCATTCAGGAAGAGTGCGCGCGCCTTGCGCTCCACAAGCCGGCGTAGAATGTCAGCATCGTCTGCTTCTTTGGGGCCGCCGCGGAGGGATTCGGGAAGGTGTTGCGGGAGGATCACGCTGCTGGTGGTAAGCACCATGGCGCGCTTCATCACGTTTTCCAACTCGCGAATATTCCCTCCCCAATGATAGGACAGCAGAATCTCACGGGCCTCATTCGACAGGAACTTACGTCCGGTCCCCAGCTCGGTCTCGTATCGCTGCAAGAAGTAATCGATCAATAAGGGGATGTCCTCACGCCGTTCGCGCAATGGCGGGATATACAGGGGGACGACGTTCAGTCGATAGTACAGGTCCTCACGAAAGCGCCTCTGCGCCACCGCAAGCTCCAGATTCTGATGCGTGGCCGCGATGATGCGGACATCGACGCGAATGGGGTCACGGCCGCCGACGCGGTAAAACTCCTTCTCCTGCAGGACGCGCAGCAGCTTGGCCTGGAGGTTGAGGTCCATGTCTCCAACCTCGTCCAGGAACATCGTGCCGCCGTCGGCTTGCTGAAACTTGCCGATGGTGGTGGCGGTGGCACCGGTAAATGACCCCTTCTCATGCCCGAACAGTTCACTCTCTAGGAGTTCGTGTGGGATGGCGGCGCAGTTCACTGTCACAAACGGCCGCTTGGCGCGCTTGCTATGGCGATGGATGGCCCGGGCAATCAACTCCTTGCCGGTGCCGCTCTCGCCCTCGATCAGGACAGTCACGTCACGGTCGGCCACCATGCCGATCATTTTATAGACTTGCTGCATCTGCTCCGTCCGGCCGATGATGCCGCTGGCGTGGAGACTATCGCGCAGGTCGAGGGGCACGGGTATCGTCACATCCGCCGCCGCGGCACGGGCACGCAAGGCCTGGTGCGCCAGACTGACCACATCCTCCAGGTCGAACGGCTTGATGATATACTCGTAGGCCCCCTTCTTCATGGCATTGATCGCCGTGTCAACGGTCCCTTGAGCGGTCATGATCACGACCATGGGAGGATTGGGTAGGGTGCGGATTTGCTCTAGGAGACTGAGGCCGTCGATGTCGGGGAGACGGATGTCAAGGAAGACCAGTGCATAGCTCCGCTCAGTGAGTTGGCGGAGGGCGAGGTGGGCGTTTTCCGCACTTTCCACCTTCCATCCCCGACGCATCAATCCACGGCTCAAAACCCAGCGGATACTCTCTTCGTCATCCACCACTAAAATGCGTTCGTCCGCCATACTTGCTCATCCTTCCAACGGCCCCTCGGACGTTCCTGGGTTGACCGGGAGATAGATCCGTACGGTGGTCCCCTGGCCAGGGAGACTCTTGATGATGAAGCGTCCGCCATGCTCTTCGATAATCCTATGCGCAATAGCGAGCCCCAGGCCAGACCCCTTGGCCTTCGTCGTAAAAAACGGCGTAAACAGCTTACGCTGGACCTCCGGCGGAATCCCCACCCCCTCGTCAGCAAGTTCCACCACGAGCATCGGCCCGCCACCCGGTCCGAGACGGACCGGTTCACTCGATCGTTTCGTCGTCAGGGTCAGCGCACCCCCGTGGGGCATGGCCTCCCAGCCATTGCGGATGAGATTCAAGAATGTCTGCGTCAGATGATTGCGGTCGGCCCAGAGATCGGGGAGACTGGGATCGTATTGCTGCCGTATCTGGACGCCGCGCACGGTGCAGGCCGGTCGTTCGAGGGCGATGACGCCATCGAGGACTTCGTGCACATTGACCCGCGTCCGCGATAAGGGATGGGGCCTGGCAAAATCCAGCATCTCCTCCATTAACACGTTCAGACGATCGGCTTCACGAATGATGACATCGGTGTACTCACGCGCATCAGCCGTGGTCAATTCCTCACGCAGGAGCTGTGCCGCACCCCGAATGCCGAGCAGCGGGTTTTTGATCTCATGAGCCATCGCCGCGGCCAGAACGCCGAATGCTGTCAGCCGCTCCGCTGGACGCTGACTCTCTTGTAACGCTTTAATCCGCCGCAGGTCTCTGACCACGAGCACCGCCCCTAACGTCTCCCCCACCTTATCCAGAATCGCCGAGATCGTTAGGCTGGTCGGCAGCGGTTCCCCATCCCAGCGCGGCCACTCGGCGTCCGGGATGAAAATGGGGTGGCCGGTCTCCAGGGTGGCGATGACACGCGCCGGGATCGGTGATTCCTTTGGCAGCAGCGTCGCTAATGCCGCACCGATGGCACGACGCGACGAGGTGCCGGTCATCTCTTCCATGGCTGGATTGAACAGCAACACGCGACGGGCAGGATCCGTAACGACGACGCCATCGCTGAGCGAGGCTAAGATATGTTCGGAGAGATCCGTAGATCGTTTCATCCATAGGACCTGCGTTGCCTGCAGGCTGATGAGGCAAGCGATGCAAACGTGGGGGAACATCCCTTAAGCTACCACAGCCAAAACAGCGCTATGATAGCAGAACCCATCGAGGAGATCAAGGCTTATGCCACGTCGCCACCGCTCCCGCTGGCCAACCTACCTGGCCGGGGACAGCACACGCTCACGCTGCCCGTGGTGCATCCACCACGCCGATCACAGGCCAAAGCTAGCACGAATGCGCTGGCGCAAGGCACCTTCTTCTTGGATACCGACCAGCGTCTCGAGACGTTTCCCGTTTGCATCTAACAACACTAATGTGGTATTGCCCACCCCGTGACGGTTGGCAAATGCCAGCCCCTCGGGAGTATTGAGGTCTGCCAGGACAAAAGCTACTTGCCCGCGAAACTCGAGCCGGAGCGCATCGACGACGCGCTTGAGCTGAGCGCAGTTCGGTCAACCCGGCAAAAATACCTGCACAATCGCCGGTCGCTTGCCGAGGACGTCGAAGCCACTATATCCTGGTTGGCTGGTCAGCGCCACGACGGCCACGATGGCGGCAATCACCACCGGAGCGGCGATGAGCAACATAAGACGTCGGCGCCTATGGCTGTGCCGTCGAGCCCTCGCCTGTTGCCGCGCCGCTTTCTGACTTTGGCCCATCGCCGTTTCTCCTGCTACGAGCGCACCCGGTACCGGGGCTCGCCTGGTCTCCATCCGTTTCCGCCCACCTGGTCGCCTCTGTCTCTCTACTATACCATAAGCCGATGCTTCGTCGTCACGATGGTGTACGAGTTAACGATCTGCGCAGTCGTCTCAGGGCACGTGTGTTACTCCCCCTCCCATCGGGCCAGGAAATCGACTCGCAGGCGTCGTCGTACCACTCTGGAGAGCACCTCAATTTGACATCCAGCCGGTATTTGTGCTACTAACATGCGGCCGTATCGGCAGCGAGTAAGTACTTGCAGACCCGCCTCACCTGAGCGGGGCGGATGCGGGTAGAAGGAGTACTGAACTCTATGGACAACATCGACGACCTACGCGAACGGATGGACGCGATCGACGACGAACTTCTGAGGCTTTTCAACGAGCGCGCCAAGCTGGCGCTCGAAATTGGCCGGGTGAAAAAAGACCTGGGCCTGCCGATCCATGTTCCAAGCCGTGAAGAACAGATCATCACGCGCGTACAGCACGAGAATCCAGGGCCATTGTCGCCGACCTCGATTACGCGGTTGTACCAACAGCTGATCCAAGAGTCCAGGACACTAGAGGAAGAAGATGTGGACTCGCACGCACGCGTGGACCGATCGGATTCTCTACCATAGCGTACGCTCCATGATTGGTCGATCGCTTATCCTTGGCATCCTCTCGTTCGTTTTGTCGATGCCTATGCCGGCTGGAGCAGCGCCGATTCGCGTGCTATTGCTGCAGAATTTACCCACGTTCTCGATCTCTGTGCCCCCCGATTATACGATCCTCACACAGCCTGCAGGCTTATTACCTGCCGATGTCAACCACTGGCGAGTGTTCCAGGCACAGGCCAGCACCAGAAATATCCGCATTCCGGAGCCTGGCATCGAGGTCGACGAGTTACGCCTCGTGCCCCGTACCAAGGATGCGGTCATCTATGCTGGCGGCAAAATGTACCGTGGTAGCCTTGAGGTGAAATGGGGTGCGCCGGGGCTCATGGTGGTCAATACGCTCGACATCGAGGAGTATCTCTACGGCGTCGTGGCGAAGGAGGCCCCCTCCCAATGGGAGATGGCTGCGCTGCGGGCGCAGGCCATCGTCGCCCGCACCTATGCCTTGTATAAGCGCACGCAACAGGCAAATCGCGACTACGATGTCGCGGCCCAGTATATTCGAGATCAGAATTATGAAGGCTATGGCACCGAACACCCCAGGACCACGCAAGCGGTCAACGACACGAAGGGCCTCGTGCTCACCTGCCATGGGGAATTAATTCCGGCGTACTACCACGCCGAGTCGGCTGGATATACCGAAAATAGCGAACATGTCTGGTCCTCAGCCCACCCCTGCCTGCGCGCCGTGAAAGCGCCGATGTACCCTGCTTCCCCCTATCTCCAGTGGTCAGCTTCCGTGTCCCTGCAAGACATGCGGGCGGCGCTCATAAAGCAAGGCTATGCGGTAGGGGCGATCCGCCACTTGGAGCCCGTTGAACGGAGTGCAACAGGCCGCATCATGCAGTTGAAGATCAGCCACAAGTCGGGGGAGACTGTCATGCGTGGGACAGATTTTCGCCTCGCGCTGGGGCCCGAAGTCATTCGTAGCACGCGCTTTACGGTGCAGATCCGCGATGGGCGTGCCTTGTTTAACGGCCAGGGCTGGGGCCATGGTGTGGGTTTATGCCAGTGGTGCAGCCAAGGGATGGCCGAACTGGGCTACGATTATGAGGCGATTCTCACCCACTACTATCAGGGGGCCAAGCTGAGCCACTATCAGTGACGCCGCCCGTAACGATTGGCAGACGCTCGGTTCGCTCTCTTCAACACCCCTTCTCGTCGATGCCGCACCTTCCAGGGTCACAGGCGATGATCAATCCCCAAAGCAGAAGGGATGCCGATCGACATGCCGCAACGGCTCGATTCTTGTTTACTTCAGCTCGCAGGCATGTTACATACATCGTGCGAAGTCCTGACAAGCTTGCCGCGCTGGGCATGACCCACCTGGGGCCTGATGGATGGTCTCAAATATACTGGGAGCCATGATGATGAAAGGAGAGCGGGGACCAGCGCCTCGGATCACGTTCTACACCAAGACCGATTGCGAGCTCTGCCATGCGGCGAAAGCGACGCTCCTGGACTTACAACCTCAGCTTGGCTTCGAGCTTGACGAAATCGATATCACCACGGACCCTGCCTTGTATGCTGCGTTCCATGTAGAGATCCCAGTGGGCTATCTCGACGGTCGGAAGCTCTTTAAATACCGAGTCGACCCGGTGCTGTTGCGACGGCAGTTACACCGCAGAGGTGGGTGGCGCATCGGACGCTGGTTTGCCCCCGTACGATCCTGATCCTAGCATGAGCTGGTGTCAGTGCCGTTGGTCTTCAGGTCCGCCGGGGCAGTGCCGCGAGGGCCCGCAAGGGCTGGAGCGACATCACGACTCCCTGAGGGAAGGAGTGCGAAGATGGTTCGTGGCTCATTAGTCCTGGGAGCCATTCGCGGTATTCCCATCCGCATCCACTTCACCTGGCTGATTATTTTCGGGCTCTTGAGCTGGAGTCTGGCCAGCGGGTATTTTCCACAACACTATCCTGACCTACCGATTACCGCCTACTGGATCAAAGCCATCATCGCGGCGCTGTTTCTCTTTGGCTCTATACTGGTGCACGAGCTCATGCATGCCCTGACGGCGCAGAATCTCCGGGTGCCCATCGCTGGGATCACATTATTTGCCCTGGGGGGCGTATCCGAAATGAACCAGGAGCCCCCCAGCCCCAGCGCCGAATTTCTGATCGCCATCGTGGGACCCTTGGCCAGTTTTGTGCTGGCCGGATTTTTTTGGTTGGTATGGCGAGCGCTGGCGCGCGAGGGCCCAGACCCTTCGTTCGCAGCAATTGCGTTATACCTCACGGGTCTTAATATGGTGGTGGCTGTCTTCAACCTATTACCGGCCTTTCCCCTCGATGGCGGCCGGGTGCTACGGTCGATCATCTGGGGAATCACCAAGAATTTGAAGCAGGCCACATACCTGGCGACCCGTGTAGGCATTGTCTTTGCCTATATTCTGATCGCCTTTGGGGCGGTGTCGTTATTTGCGGGTGCGGGTTTCCAGGGGATCTGGATGGCGCTCATCGGGTTTTTCCTCCTCCAGGGTGCCCAGGCGAGTTACACCCAGGTCATGTTAAAAGAGGCGTTGGCAGGTATCCCTGTCCGCAACATGATGGTGAAAGACGTGGTGACGGTGCCACCAAACCTGAGCGTCCGAGACCTGATTGACCACTATTTTCTCACCCATGGCTATGGGGGATTTCCGGTGGTGGAAAACGGTCAGGTCGTCGGACTGGTCTCGCTGGTAGACGTTAAGCGGGTCGCACCAGAGGATTACGACCGTGTGCCGGTGCGGGAGGTGATGGCCCCGCTGGCGGAGCGCCTGACCATTGCCCCTGAAGAGGATATTTCGGTGGCGTTCCAACGCATGGCCGAGGAGGAGCTCGGGCGCTTGATCGTGATGCAGCGCGGACGCATGCTCGGGTTGGTGACCAAGACCGGACTGTCGCGTTTTCTGCGGATGAAGTTGGAGTTGAACCTGTAGTCGAGCACACTTGACCGCTCCATCGTGCCACTGGTTGGGCTGCATGTACGAGCGGGAGCCTACGCAGGAGGGTGACCAGGCCTCAGGAAACCTTCCTGCAAGGCATCACTCACGAAGCTCTGACGCCGGTCGTCGCCGAGTCAACCCTCCTTACACGGATGGCTCCCTCCGCCACACCCGCTGTCAACGATCCTGAGCTCACCTGAAGCATCACGTCAGTGTGAAACATTTTACACGTTTGTATCTTGCCAAGTCTCAAACAATCATTAAAATAGTGAGGAATTTTTGCCAGAATCCGGAGATGCCGTTCAGCTGTTGACAGCGCACCCCAAGACAGCGGGTTGTCGCCATCGGGTCAAGACAATGCTCCACTGGTCAGGGGATCGTTCATGAGCATCAGTAGCATCAGCCGCCGCGATATTGAGGAGATCTACGGATTAGATAATTGGGGTGCCGGCTACTTCAGCGTAAGCCGTAGGGGCCATCTGATGGTGCACACGCAACCCAGCCAGGCCCCTGGTATCGATGTCAAGGCTATCGTCGACACGCTGGGGGAGCGCGGTTTATACCCTCCCCTACTGTTGCGGTTTCCCCAGATCATCTCATCGCAGATTAACCAGTTGCACGAGGCTTTCACTCGTGCCATTGCGGAGGGGGGCTACCGGGGCCAATACCGCGGTGTCTTCCCCATCAAGGTTAATCAACGACGGGAAGTTGTGGCCCAAATCATGCGCGTCGGGCGACCCTATGATTACGGTCTGGAGGTGGGAAGCAAACCGGAACTGGCCACCGCCCTAGCCTTACATGATAATCCACACGCGCTGTTGATCTGCAACGGCCTCAAGGACGAGACCTTTATCCAGCTGGCCCTCTACGGACGAATGCTGGGAAAAGTCGTCATCCTCGTTCTCGAAAATCTGGGGGAACTGGCGGGGATCATTCGGGTCGTCAAACAAATGCGCGTCAAACCGCTGCTGGGCATTCGTGTGAAGCTCTTCTCCCGCGGCAGCGGCAAATGGGAGGAGGGGGGCGGTGAGCTGTCGAAGTTTGGGTTGCAGATCGGCGAGGTGCTGCAGGCGCTCGAAATGCTGACGCAACACGGCCTCCGCGACAGCCTCAAGATGCTGCACTTCCATTTGGGATCGCAGGTCACCGATATTCGTCGGATCAAGAACGCCGTGCGCGAGGCGGCACGGGTGTATGCCAAACTCTACAAGTCAGGGGTCGAGCTCGAATACCTCAATGTCGGAGGTGGGTTAGGGATCGACTACGATGGCAGCCAGACCCCATCCGATTCAAGCATCAACTATACCATGCAGGAATATGCCAATAACGTCGTATATACGATCAAGGAGATTTGCGAGCAAGAGGGCACCCGCCAGCCGACCCTGGTCTCGGAAAGCGGACGGGCGGTGGTGGCCCATCACTCTCTCCTGGTCATCAACGTGCAACGCGCGGTGTATCCGCCACAACCGTTTAAGGACGGGAAGGGCGACGACGAACCCTCGCAGGTCATCAACAGCCTGACAGAACTGCTCGAGCAATTGTCGCCGAAAAGCTATCGTGAGTCGTATCACGACGCCATCGAACTGCAGGAGGAGCTGTTCTCGCTGTTCAACCTGGGGTATCTGAGCCTCGAAGATTGGGCGCGCGGCGAAGCCCTTTTCTGGGACGTGTGTCGTAAAGCGGCGCGCTATGCGCGGCGGGCGGAAGATGTCTCGGATGACTTCCAACTCTTGCAGAAGGCCCTCGCCTCCAAGTACATCTGCAATTTTTCGGTGTTTCAATCGGTGCCGGATTTCTGGGCCATCAAGCAGCTCTTCCCCATCATCCCGATTCAACGCCTGAACGAAATACCAACGGAGGTTGCCACCCTGGGAGATATCACCTGTGACTCTGACGGCAAGATCGATCGCTTCGTAGACCTCAAAGACGTCAAAGACATGCTGGAATTTCATATGCTTGACAATGCACCGTACCACCTGGCGGTGTTGTTCCTGGGGGCCTATCAGGATATCATCGGCGATTTCCATAACCTGTTCGGGACGGTTCACGAGGCCTTGATCGCGATCGATGAGGAGGGGAAACCGCAGATCGAACAGGTCATCCCCGGCGATACCATCGAGGATGTGCTGCAATACGTGCGCTACGATGTGAAGGACTTGCTGCGGCGCTTCACAACGCAGGTACAGGCCCAGGCGCGAAGCGGGAGCATCCCCAAGCGGATGGCGCAGCAAATGCTGGCGGGCTATCGCCGCAGCTTGCAAGCATACACGTATCTGGTTCCAGATGGCTGCCTAGGTGTAAAAGAGGACTGAACGATTTCGTCGCGTGAACATTCTGCAGCGAAGATGGCTACGGCCCTAGTGCTGCGCTCTGAGCTCTCCCGCATACGTCACTCTTCGCCGTGACGTTCATGGTGAGCGCAGCGAGGCCCTCTCCATGATGGAGCCTGCAGATGGATGGACGTCCTCAAGCAGAAGGTCTCATGCCGCGACGTTGCCGCGGGCTATTCGATCTCAGACGGTCGCGTATGGGATGACAGTTCGCGATTCAGGAAGGTGATCATCATGGTAATGCGCTCATCGATGGGGCGCAAATTTAAGATTTCCTGCTTTTGATGGACGTCGAGGGGCATATTCGTCACGACGAGGTGTAAGAGATCAATGGGGCTGGCCAGCAGTTTCACATTCTTGAGCAATTCGTGTCCTTCCCCCGCCTTGGCGATGACAAAACGCTCGAATAACCCCACCATGCGACGTGTCAACGCTTCGACGCCCTCGGAATCAACCGGCTCATCAGGCCACATCTCGACTTCGGCGATCAGATAGGGCTTTTGCTGGACGTAGCGTAGCACGTGGACACGTGCCAAGCCAGAGAGCAGGATGTCCATACTCCCATTCGGATAGCGCGCCGCGCGCGTAATCCGCCCCATGCCACCCACGTCATACGGTGTCGGGACGGCGCCCTCCTCGTCCCAGCCCTGCTGCAGCAAGAACAACCCCAGGAGTCGATTCCCTTGCAGACAATCGCTCACCATGCGTTTGTAGCGTTCCTCGAAGATATGCAGCGGCACGACCATGTTCGGAAACAGCAGGACGTTGGGAAGCGGGAAGATAGGCAAGCGGTCGGGCGCCTGCGATTGATCGATGAAGCTGAACTCGTCCTCGGGTCGATTTTCTTCCAGTGGTGATTGCTCGCTGGCCACGATCTTCTCCTTTTCTCCCGCTGACGTGTTACATGCCAACGTCATTCCCGGCCATTATAGCCACCCTGCCGACGTGCTCCGCCGACACGGGCCTCTGGGGTGGTCGCCGCCATTGTCGAAATTACCCTCATTCTACCATAGCGCCTGCGGAACATCGGTGAAAAAGTCATGTATTGACACCCGCCAGCCACCGGCGTACAGTTCTGGCCCGAGTTCTTGGGAGGAGCCAGGCACCGATTGCTCGCCTACCCATCAGGTGGCGCATCATGTCGTGGCATGACTGGGATACTTCGATCATTGCCTCGAACGGGAGGAGCTATGCCGTGCGTACTGGCGGGGGAGCTACGGTCATTGGCCAGGCGCCTGTTTGAGGCCCTGCAGGTGCCGTCTGAGGAGGCGGCCTGGGTGGCTGAATTACTCGTGCGCGCCGACCTCGCTGGCCATGACTCGCACGGCGTGATCCGCATCCCGCAGTATGCCCAGGCGATCCGATCGGCCCTCACCCACCCGGGAACCCCGTCTGAGATCGTCCAGGAATCGCCGTCGCTCGCGCTCATCGATGGCCATCGGGGGCTTGGCCAAGTGGTGGCTCGGGGCACCATGGAGCTGGCGATTCGCAAGGCCAAGGAAACCAAGATTAGCTCGGTCGGCGCCTACAATCTCTATCATGTGGGGCGGTTGGCTGACTATACCCGCATGGCCGCTGAGCAAGAACTGGTAGGGATCATGACGGTGAATGCTGGCGGCGCCTCTCCCCTCGTTGCCCCCTTCGGTGGGAGGGCTGGACGGTTGGGCACTAATCCGATTTCCATCGCCTTCCCCACTGGTGGCTCCGTGCCGTTTGTCTTGGATACGACCACCAGCGTTGTGGCCGAGGGCAAGGTGCGAGTTAAACGCCAGCGCGGCGAGGAGACACCGGAGGGGTGGCTGATCGACCATGAGGGACGCCCGACCACGAATCCCAATGTCCTGTATCAAGAGCCGCGGGGGGCGATTTTGCCGTTGGGGGGACTGGCAGGCCACAAGGGCTTTGGGCTGGCCATGGTGGTCGAGATTCTCAGCGGCGTCCTAGCGCGTGGGGGGTATGGAGGGCAGGGAGCTAAGCACTTCAGCAACGGCACCTGCATCGTCGTCATCGATATCAGCGCCTTTGTCGAGCCCAGCGACTTTCACGCCGAAATCGACGACCTGTTAGCGTATGTCAAGAGCGCACCGACCGCGCCGGGAGTTGCAGCCATCATGTATCCGGGCGAGCCTGAGGCCATAGCGCAGCAACAGCGCGAGCGCCAGGGTATCGCGCTGGACGAAGTGACATGGCAGCAGATCATGGTCTTAGCGCGCGAGCTTGGCATCGCCACCACGGCGTGTTAGATAACCTATTCCGGGTGGCGCGCGCATATGGTAGCAGGAGCGCTTTGCAGCACGGTGGCCAGCAGCATGCCTGACAGAAGATCGCTCAAACGGTGTTCCGGGAGAGCGGTGAGCCAACGCCGTAATTGATCGCCAGCGCGCTTTTGCGAGCCGTCGTTGGCAAGTTGCAGGCATAGATAAAAATGGCGGTACCGCCCAGCAGCTCGATCCAGTCCATACAGATCCGCTGAAATCCCGCAAAAGTGCGTCAAGCATACCCGCTCAAAAAGGTGTGCAGCGCCCGACGTGGAGGTACATCATTGTAGAGAATCGTGTAAATGGCTTCAAGCAAGGGGAGGTTGAGCCGGAGCAGACGGGCAAACGCATGAGCGATTTTGGTGACCTGGACCCCCTCGGCGACCTCGACGCTTTCTTTCAAGATCTGCTCCCGCGTTTGCCCACGCGCCAATTTTTCGCCAAAGGTGCGGTTGCGGCTTTGCGGCCCAAGGCAGGTCACGACTAAATCCCCCACCCCCGCCAGCCCATAGAATGTCTCCGGCTTTGCACCCAGCGCTACACCGAATTGCACCATTTCGGCTAAGGCCCGGGGGATGAGCGCCGCCTTGGTGTTATTGCCATACTCCAAGCCATCACACATCCCAGCCGCCAAGGCATAGATATTTTTCAGCGCCCCGCCAAGCTCCACCCCCGCCATATCATCGAGGACCTCCACTTTGAAGGTCGGGGTTTCAAATGCCTGCCGCACGGTTTCGGCATACCGACGTGTGCATCCCGCCACTGCCACCGCCGTGGGGACACCTCGACTCATCTCGCGGGCAATCGATGGCCCTGACAGCGCGACCACGTTTTGACGCGCCGCTTCTGGAAGCTCACTATGTATCACTTCCGACATGAGATAGAACGTCTTTTCTTCGATGCCTTTGGCCACGTCCAGGATGATTTGCGCGGGTGTCAGGAACGGCGCGACGGCTCTGACGAGACGCCGCACCACGTGGGAGGGGACGGTGAGCATGACGATCTCGGCCCCCTCGACCGCGCGCTGCAAGTCGGTCTCGATGACTATTGTCTCAGGAAGCTCTATCCCTGGCAGGTATTTGGGATTCTCACGCATCCGCTGCATCTGCTTGGCCAAGTCCTCTTCAATTGTCCACAGCCGGACCCTATTGGCGTTGTGCGTCGCCAGCAGCGCGAAAGTGGTCCCAGCATTCCCCGCCCCAAGTACGGCAATCGTTTTTCCCATAGATGTCTTCCTCTGTGGAATGCTCTGGACAAAGCGGCCGGTCATCAGCATGGCCTCAGTCTAACGTCTAGACTCGGCATGTCAAGCGTCCAGCGGCGCATATGTCGTTTGACAACCGCTGCGCCGCCCTCCCACTCTTATCGTAGGCCTCAATGCTGTGCAGACCAATATCCCTCGCATTCGAGCCTCTCTACTCATGAGAATGGAGGGTATCGCAACGCTTTTCCGTTCTTGACCGCACATGGCGACCCCCTTAGAATGAGCTTCTCGATCGATGGCTGCGCAGGAGAGGAGAGCCTATGAAGACTTTAATTCAGGGTGGCTGGGTGGTGGCATTCAACGGCGAGGATCATGAGGTATACGACAACGGCACAGTCGTCTATGACGACGATCGCATCATCCACGCAGGTGGGGCCTACGCTGGCCCCGTTGATACCCGTATCGACGCTGCGGGAAAACTGATCTCGCCCGGATTTATCAACACGCATGTGCATCCGTCGGGCAATGCGGGAGATTACTTGCTCAACGATGCGTCGAAAAGCGATTACCTCACCGCCAATTATATGGCCTACGCCGCTCCGCAGAAGGGGAAGATGCCGCTGCCGACGGCCGAAGCGGTCGCGGCGATTCGGCGCTATGTGCTCTTACACGCCCTGAAACAGGGCTCGACGACGATCATCGATGTCGGTGGAATGCGCGGTAATTGGGACTCGTACGTGCGCATCATCGAAGAGATGGGCTGCCGGGTATACTGCAGCCCCGCCTTCCGCGATCGCAATACCTTCACCGATGCGCAGGGGCGTCTGTACTATGATGCCGATGAGCCGGCGGGGCGTAAGGGGCTGGACGAGGCGATTGCGTTCATCAAGACCTATGATGGGGCGGCCAATGCCCGGCTGCACGGCATGCTCTGTCCGTCACAGGTTGAGACCTGCAGCGAGCCACTGCTACGGGCGGCGAAGGAGGCGGCTCGAGAGCTGCGTGTCCCCATCTTTACCCATGCCGGCGGCAATCTGGTGGAATTCCACCGCATCATGGGCGAGCATCGCAAGACCCCGGTGCACTATCTGGCGGATATCGGTTTCCTGGACGAGATGACCTTGCTGGGACATGTGGTGTTCACCACCGCTCACCCGTGGAGCGCCTATCCCTATGGCGATGATCTGAAACTGCTGGCGGAGACCGGCGCCACCGTGGGACATTGTCCTTACAAATACGCCAAGATGGCCATGACCCTGCACTCCTATCAGCGTTACCTCGATGCTGGGGTGACCGTCGCCTTGGGCACCGATACTTACCCCATGAACTTCATCGCTGAGATGCGCTGGGCGGCCGTGTTGACGCGGGTCGTGGAAGGGAATTTCCAGGCTGGGCGCCCCCATGACATCTTCAACTCGGCCACGCTCGCTGGCTGTCAATTTATTCAACGCCCGGATCTCGGCCGGCTAGCTCCCGGCGCCAAGGCCGACCTGCTGATCATCAACCTCGACCATATGGCCTCGGCACCGTATCATGATCCGATCAAGGCGTTAATCGATTGTGGCGACAGCCGGGATATCGAGACGGTGATCGTGGATGGCAAGACGTTGGTGGATCAGGGCAAGTCCGTCGTATGCGACGAAGCTGAAGTGTATGCCCAGGCACAACGCGCCGTGCAGCGGGCTTGGGAGGCTATCCCTGCCTGGCATTGGGGCGGCCATGACCTGAACCGCATTGTGCCACCAGCGTTCACGATCCATCGCTCCTAACTAGGCGGCCTCCAGGGGCTAGCTCCAAGCTCGTATAGGTTCAATGGACACGCCGGGAGAGATCCCGCGGTGCCGCCAAAGTTAAGGCTTCGTATCAAAACAGCTCGAAGACGGCTTCCCCTCGCCGACGGTGGCGTCGATGTCTGGAACGTTGAACCGCCGTCCCTGAACCACAAGCTGTTGACCTCGTCAGGAACGAGAATTGCGCCTTTACTATCTACCTATGGAGCCGATGAGTCCGCGCTCCGACATTTCTCCACCCAGCCGGCGCCAATTTTGACGAGGGTGATCATGTCACCTTGCTGGCCTCGGCAATCGCGGCCACCTTGGAGAACGATGCGGTGGCCGCGGCCATCATGATGGATGGTGGTGTTGTTGTCATCGAACAGGATGGTGATCTCCTGCCCCAGTTGATCATTCAGGAAGTTGACAATGGTGGTAGGCGCGGTGTTCGCGGTCTTGAACCGGAGCCCGCAGGCGATGTTCGGCCTCGCCTCGCCACGCTCATGGCGCGCGTCGGCAAAGGTCAGCATGGGCCAGTATTTGAATTCATCCACGACCTTGGTGACACCATCATGGTAGAGCCCGGTCATAAGGCGGGAGGCCATGTGCAGCTTCTCAATGTCCCCGCCCCAGATCTCCCCGTTGAAATCCTGTCCCAGGAGGATCTGTGGTGCCTCTTCGTCCCCGCGTGTGATGATGTCCACCTTCTGTTCCATGCGAATATACCCGGTGCATCTGAACGCTTCGATATCCAGGAATTCAAAATGCGCGTTGCGCACCGCAATGTGCCCGGGCGGTTGATCGGGACGACTGGCATCGATGTGGATGGCATTCTCTGTGGCGCCGAGTCGCAGGCTGCGAATAAAGACATTGGTCAGGCGCTTGCCAGACCCGATGACGTGGATGGCGTCAGTCGGGCGCCCTTCGCCGTGGATACCATCACACCAAAACTCTGTGATGCCGGCGACGTTCATATCCAAAACGATTTTGGGCGCGTGATAAGTGCGGATGTAGGTTTGCCCGCTGATATGGATGCGGTCGGCCCCGCTGACGTAAAAGCCTCCCTTGGTGACATCCGTGGCCCGCAGGTATAAACCGTCGATGTGCAGATTGGTCTGGCTGCTGCCATCATCGATCGGCAGATGTGGACTCACAATGCCGTCGACGTTCGTGCCGCCGAAAAAGAAGCCGTACAGGTCAGAAGGTTGATCATCTGCTGGCGTGCCGGCGTCTGGTCCCGATGCTGACGCGGTCGGACTGTGGTGCCATCGTTCTGGAGATGGCGGGGCTGCTGTCTGATCACCGCGTCGGTCCTGTTCTGCGGACATGGTGCCATCAGCGCGCTCCACCGCGAGGATCGGGGCTCGCGGCGCCGCGCCCAAACGCCTCCGGGCACTCCCGCTTACTGCGCGGCGCGGAACCGCGCATCGCTGCTGCTGATCGGCATATTCTCCACCCCGTGGGTGCTGACCGAAAAGGTGATGGAGCACGGCTCTGGCTGTTCGACGTCCTCGCTAAGCGCCATTACTAGGCGCGCCTGCCACTCCCCCTGCACCTGCTGCAGCGTGGCGCTGAAGTTCTGCAGCAGCGGCGTCAGGTCGCGCGCATAGCCGAGCTCATCTTTGAACTCTTTCACCGACACGCGACAGTTGTCGGACACCGCAAAGCTCCCCGCGCCGTCGGGGAAGAAGCAGTCCTCTGGGATGACCACCTCGCCACACGGCTCGGGCGCCTCGGCGTCGGTCTCCAGGCGCAGCCGCAGCGCCGCGGTTGTGGGATCGAGGACGCGGTCGGGGGCCAGGGTGAACTTGATGGTGTAATCGGCGGCGCTCGTCTGGGTGGTCTCCGAGCCGCTGGCCTTGCCGCTGATCGCAAAGCTCTTCAAAGGGGTCAATTTGGCTGGTGGAGCAACCTGGGCGCGGGTGGAGTGGCCCAGCAGGAGCCCCGCCGTCCCCACAACGAGGGCCCACCGCCAGGGCCGGTTGCGCTGGTGATGCTGCATCATTGGACACCTCCTGTGGCACTCCTCGAGGGCGACACCGATATGACGGGGTGGGACATATACGACGCGGGGCGCCGAGAAACCTGCAATGCGCGCGGTGGGAGGCCGGAACGGCGCTGCGCCAGCAGCCAACGCCCTGCTAGGATCTCTCCTGACCCGGCCGATGCCGCGCGCTGCCATCTGATAACCCTCGCTAGCTTGCGCCCCTCCCATCTCTCTTGACAAGATGTGTTCGCTCTACTACTTTGGTAGTCCAAAGAGTAGGACAAAAATATTCCCATTCCATCTCAGCCCATACGGAGCAAACATCATCATGAAAGTTAAAACCTCCATCACGCTTTCAACCGAGCTGATCCGCCAAATCGACGCCCTGGCGAGCCAATATGGGACGCGCTCGGCCCTCATCGAGCAGGCGGTCCGCGAGTTCCTCGCCGCGCACGCCAAACGCACGCGGGAGGGGCAGGATCTGGAGATTCTCAATCGACGCGCGGCGGCGCTCAATGCGGAAGCCGAAGATGTCCTCTCGTATCAGCTAGAGCTATGAGACGCGGCGCGCTGTATCGCATCTATAAAGCCTCGGCACGCGATCCGAAGCGGTCTCGCGTCTTCGTCGTGGTCAGTCGTCAAACCCTGATAGACTCGCGCTTCTCCACGGCGATTTGCGCGCCGGTTTATTCCGCCTATGACGGCCTTTCGACCCAGGTTCCCGTGGGGGTTTCTGAAGGGCTGCAGCACGAGAGCAGTATCCACTGCGATGAACTGATCAGTATCCCCAAGTCTGCCTTGAGGGATTTTCTTGCGACGTTGCCCCCAGACAAAATCGAGGCGCTCAATCAGGCACTGGCGATCGCGGTTGGCATTGACGCCCCGGCCTGAGGTCCCTTGACGGCGTCTCTGCGGTCGTACCCTCTCGGCTGCATACGCACCCTCCTTAGCCACGAACGCTCGCGACCGGCTCAACGTCCTCGATGGTGATCTTGTTCCCCTCGAGAGCCATGCCGTAGCCATACCGTCGAGATAGGTACTCAGCGCGTCATGGGTCGCGGCGCTGCCCTGATCCAGGCGAGCCCCCAGCATGGCCGCGCGGCGCCGCGCTACCGCAGGGCCGCCGAGGGGCGCCGTCGAGCGACCCCCCGCTTACGGCAAGGTGGCGCGCCACTTCACATCGCTGCTGCTGATCGGCATGTTCTCCACCCCGTGGGTGCCGATCGTAAACGTGATGGAGCACGGGATTGGCTCTTCGACCGCCTCGCGAAACGTCGTGACGAGGCGCGCCTGCCACTCCCCCTTGACCTGCTGCAGCGTGGCGCTGAAGCTCTGGAGCAGCGGCGTCAGGTCGCGAAAGTAGTTGATCTCGTCTTTGGGTAGTGCTACACAAGTAATGCTATCACAGGAACGCCACGCACAAAAATCCTTTTTATTCAAATCCTTACGAAATTGGTGCATACTAGCCAGCATTACCTGTGTAACACTACCCCTTCACGAACAGCGCGTACGGCGGCATCGCCCCGCCATAGCCGATGCCCCAGAAAAAGGCGAAGAGGAAGAACATCACTGGGTGAGTGGTGCCGAGCAGCCAGACCATCATGAAACCCTGCTGGAAGACAGCCAACACATAGGCCGGTTTGGGCCCCCAACGATCGGCCAGAATCCCCCATATGATACGCCCCAGGAAGGAGAACACACCGATGGCCGACAGGATGGAGGCCGCGGTCGTGGGCGACAGGCCACTACGAATGGCGTAGGGGACGATGTGCACCAACGGGATGGCGTGGCACATACAGCGGCAGAAATGGAGAATCCCCAACTCATAGAACTGCAATGTGCGCATGGCATCGCCAAGCTCCCACTCAGGACCTTTCGGCTGTGGCTTGGGCCCCGATGTCTTCGGGCTCTTGGTGACCTTGGCCGGCCTTTCCTCTTCGCCATAGGGCAGATACCCCATATGACGCGGATCATCTTTGACGCAGGGAAGGAGGACGTTGCGGATGGTGCCATCTGGGGCCTTGACCACTGCCTCAGCGATGCGGTATAGCAGCTGCACCTTCCCGGTCACTCGCTTGATATCCTGGAGGAGGGTTTTCTCTAAGTGCTTCTCCGTCTGTGCGCCTATGCGCCGAATCACCTCCAGCGTCATCCGGATGGCACCGTCCGTCACTTCCATGGTGCGAACATGGACAAAGCTGGCCAACAGGGTATACCGGATTGGGACAAGATGCGTGTGCATCCGACTCGCATCCTCGTGGTGCGCGAAGCGCTTGAGGAGCTGCAAGACTTTGAAGAGGACGTCCGCGAGGGCCTCCGCTGGCAGCGCCAGCGTTCGCAAGGTTTGCAGTTTGGTGACTTCCTGCTGCAGATTCTTCACGCCAGGGGTCGCTGGCTTGGCTTTGAGCCGAACGAACAGGGATTGCGTTTCCTCAGAGCCCACCACGAGGAGCGCATCCAGGGCGGTACAGACGGGGGCGGACAGTCGGAGGACTACTCGGTCATAGACATCGTCCCGTCCAGTTTGCTGGACACCTGAACCATCAACGTGTGCGGACCGGCGAAGCACCGGCGGTGCTGGACTTCGAGAGAGCACGCGACCGCTTCAGCCCATGCCCTCATCGGCCTGGCGTTCGAGGATGACACGCGGCTAGACCTCCCGGGGAGGACGACTTTCCATCGGGGGATGTGTCCACCTGCCCATGTATCTTCCGGCCCAGCGCCTTCTGCTCGAGGCTCCCCAACTCCTCAAGGAGGTCCTCCAGCGAGAACCCCGCCTCCAGCTCAAGTTGCCAGATCCGATTCCCTTGCCCCCACACGGCCGCAAACGACCCCATGCGGGTGCTCTCTGTGCTCAATCCCTCAGTCGTCCATGGCTGCGAATAGATGGTGACCGCCCCTGATCGGGCATCATAGCGTCCGTCCCGTGTCACGTCCTCGCCGTAGGCCACGTCAAAGAGCGCCTGGAGCTCTTCTCGTGTATACCGGTAATCCACCTCGACGGCGGTGGTCTCCATGACCAGCTGCTGCTCTCCGCCCGCGCGCGCTGCTCCCACCGCGCGGCCAATGACGTCGGCAATCACCTGCGCATCCACGACGAAATCGGCGCGAGGCAGCTTCGCGATGACGTGCCACTGCACATCTTGATACCACTGCACTGCCATCTCCGCAGTTGTGAGTTCTAAGAAGAGCGCCAGAGCCAACTGCGCCGACCCGATGCCGTTATGCCCCCAACTGAACCCGGTGGGACTATGGTTCCTCGGTGCGATTGATCTGCTTATTTCGCAATCCCGACTTTTCGTTCAACCCGCTCCAGGCGTTTCCGGAGAGATTCGATCACCGCCTCGTACGCGGCATCACTTTGCGCCAGCATGGTCAAGGTGTTGCGGACAGAGCGCACATCTTCATGGGTCGCGGTAAGCTTCTCCATCATCTCTTTTTTGTGTCCCTTGAGCTCGGTGACGCCTTCCTTCGTCTCGGCCACGGTCTCTAGAACGGCGCTGACGGTTTCTTGCGGAGCAAGTCCCTTGACGGTGTCCTTGTCGGCTTCGATGATCTCGGTTTTCATTCCGGCAAGGTCGGCTTTGGTGACCGGCTCGCTCGCTTGGTTGTTATTCCTCTTTCCCATACATCTTCAAGCATAGCTGGGCGGCGAGGGGTGTCAATGGCGGGTGTGGATGCGGAGCTCTGGCGCGTTTGGACTTCTTTTTAGTACACAGGGGGCATGCCTCGCGCGCTCGTGCATCAACTGCCGCCCATGCCGCAGAGCCTCACACAGGTGGGGCAGGTCGCGTTCCTCGCCTGCTGCTGGAACAGCGCGCCGAAATCGTGATCGCTGTCAGAGGCCTGAGGAGCCGTCCCGAGTACAACGAGTTCGATCCGGTGGGCCGCGTTGCCGAGCACGGCGGCGGCTGGCACGAGCCCCTTGAGCTTCTTCTCCCTCCAGGCTAGGGTGAACTCCGCCCGATAGATCGAGAGGCCCCCTCTAGACTCTACAGGGGGCTGGTTGGACTCCCGCCCAGAGTCCTATCGAGAACCTGGTATGACGAGAGATATGATTTAAAAAGATATAAATTGATTAAAGTGCTGATTTTCTTGATTTTTCTCATCAAATAATATATATTAGTCATCAATTGTTTATAATTATCTTATATTACGCAGATTCCCTGCCCTTCGCCTTGCCTGCCCCGTCGAAAGGATATGTCATGACCGACGTCGCCAGCCTGCAACAGGTGGTTCACCAGGCCTGGGTCTACGCGCGCGAGGCCCGGCAATACTCCCAGATGGCCCATGACCGTGCGACCCTCACGATACAGGATGTCCAGCACGCGTATCACCGCGCCACCATGGCATGTCTGGCGCTGTCGATGTCGGAGGCCAACTCCTTCACATTGGCGATTACGGCGACCATCCTGGCGAAATACGACTTGCTGGACGAGAAGCCCGCAATCAGGCGGCCAGCGGAGGGTCGCCACCGGTGATCCGCCAAGTCGACAAGGCTGGCGACGGGCAGGCACTATGACAACTGATGATTTTCGTGAGCACTGCATCGCGCTCATCAACCATCTCCTCGCAGGCGACCATCGTCGCTCGGGTGGCGGTCAGCGTTCTGGAATCGGTGTTTGGGCCCCCACCGACCATCCCCTTCATGGCGACCGATCTCATGGACCCGAAGGTGAAGCGGCAGTTTAACAGCATCGTGCAGATGGCCGAGGAGCACAAAGATGTGCGTATCTGGGACGGCATCCGCTTCAGAAATTCGCTGGACGTCGGCGAAGACATGGGCTGGAAGATCGCCGCTTACCTGATCGACAACTCGCATACGCCAGCGCGTTGATGGAGCCGCGAGCGCGGTGCCCATGGTGGCTGGATTGTCCATCGCGGTGCTGATTTTGACGGCCAACGTATAGAACGCCAACGAAATGCGGGCTCGTGTCGAGGCTGAAGAGGCGAAGATTGTCGGACCAGAGTAGCCTACTGACCTGGCTCACTCGCAGGCTGCACCGCAGCATGAACAGAAACAGGGTGCGATCCCGCAGAGAGTCAATGCCACGAAAAATGGCGAGACGCTCCGCTTCAGCTATGGTCTTCCCCCACTATTGAAAGCCACGCCCGTCCCATCTCGGACAGCTGGTGGAGAGACGCGACCCAGCGCCGCCGAGACAGCAGGGTGGAACAGGGGAGACCGTTCCAGAACGGAACAAGGTGTTCGATGACGAAACACGAGGCCAGATGTCAGCGGGCTCTTGCCGATCCGCGCGAGAAGCTATCTGGCGCTGAGGTGGGCTTCGGGGTACCCGGCGCGCCCTTGCTCGATAGCCTGGAGAGACCCGGCATACCGCGCCGGAGGCCCTGACAGCCTGCTGATGCCGTTCGACTATTTCCGTTACTCCCTCCTTCGCCGCTCTCCCCACAACTTCTCGCGACTCCTGTCTGATTCCCGTAACCCATTGATTGCATATGAGCTATCAACCATACCCATGGATGACGCCCGGCGTGGCACGGGAGTTGCTCTCAATTAGGTGTCAGCGTCTCAGCTCCGCTGCCTATCAGGCTGCCGCACATGCGGTAGCCCGCGGCGGACGCGCTACCGGCATCCGTAGGTCACGCGCAGCGCTGAGGCGTGTCCCGTCAGCCAGGGCCGGACCTGACTTATGGGGTCGCCCCTGACCGACACCGGAGGTGCCTCACAGTGCATGTCGAGAGGGGAACCTGGCGCTGACGGGCGTGAGGACCACGTATGTATGCGTGCGAGCAAATGGAAGGACCGCGGGCGGGAATCGCCGCCGTGGTCCCCGATGATGGGTGCCTTGCGGGTATGACTCGCCCTCCGGGGCGGTGGAGCCGCTGCGGCGCCAAGAAAAGGAGAGAGTCACATGCGACGGAAGCAAATACAGGGCGTACTGATGGGTTTCGGGCTCGCGGCCTTGCTCACGGTCGGCGTGGGCACGTGGGGGGTAGCGAACGCCGCCCCACAGGGCCAAGCCCAGGCGTATACAGGGCAGGTCAGGGAGATCAAGATCGACCAATGTGGCCTTGAGCCGGGAACATGTGCCGGCTCCCTGGTGTTAGCGCAAGCCAGGGGACAGGAGGTCGATCTAACCATTCCGGCGGGGACCACGATTCAGCGCGGGAATCAACGCGTACACCTTGAGGAGTTAGGCGTCGGCAATTATGTCATGGTCCAGGCCGCACCCCTCTCACCCGCACAGCAAGGGAACGGCAGGGATTGGACCTGGGGCAAAATCGACGCGTACGAGCGGAGCCCAATCGACAGCGGCACCCAAGGAGATTGAGCTAGTTTTGCACCCCGCCGACGGCCTTGACCTCGCCGGGGGCCTACTGCGGCTCCCGACGGTCCCACCGCGGCCGTTTTCATCCAGATCACTCGCCTCACAAGCCTGTTGACTGTGGGTTTTCAGCGGCGCTGCCCGCTTTGCCGTGGTGGCGATGCGCGCCTGCTGATCGAGGAGACGACCATGTGGGCTCCTCATGCCTGGCGGCGATGCCGCCGCGTGCCCACCACCATAGAAGGAAGATCGAGTTGACACGTCGAACGCTCGTTGGATGGATCTTTGCGTTCATCTGGCTCATGGCTCTACCCGCCTGGGCCGTGGAATACCGTCTCCAGGTCACCAATGTCGGCTTCCTCAACTTCTCCGCATACATGGGGAAGGCAACCCCGTGGTGGGCTCAGAATGAACCCATGGGGCGCCTGGAGGCGCGCTTGGATATGCAGCAATTTTCCCCTGCCGCGGTCCTCCCAGGTCGCGAGGTCCAGTTGCTGGAGGACCCCGTTTATGGGGGCACAGTCCCGGCACACATCTCCCTGCTCCCGGCCACTCGACAGCAGGCCTGGACCACGTATGTCTTCGACGGAAAGCCGGGGGACACCGTCGCCTTCGTGGTGAGGAGCGACATGGCCGCTTGGCAGGAGATCTGGGATGTGGCCGCGAACCCTGGGGGCACGCTCCGGCGGTTGTCCATGGCAGGACCCGGGATCTTTGGGCACTTCTGGCAGGAGGTCCCTGAGGTCTCGCAAGACTTTCTCGCCAATGCCGTCGATCGTGGGACGTTTCCGCAGTATGTGGCGCAGCGCGCCAAGAGGGTCGATGGCATGTCCTTTGTCGTGGGACAGGGCCATGACACGTTTTACGACGCGGACCGGCTCTACGTGCTCGTCACGCTGCCGCCCGAACCTCACACGTTCAAAGTGGTGATCGGGTGGAGGGATCACGACAACCGCGGAGATGATTGAAAGACGGAACTATCGACCTCACGGTCGGTAGTTCCGCGTGCGGTGGACGACACGGAGGAGGTAGGAGGCGTGGCTCCACCGCGATGGCTCGCGAGGCCTGCACGCTAGCCGGTGACCAGCAATTGTCGATACCTCTAGCTCCCCGCTAGGACGCCAGAGATGTTGTGAGGATAGAGCCGCGAATCACCTGGGCGGTACAGCACCACGACAGCGTATCGGAGATGGACTATGGGGTGAACTTCCAATCCTGGCTCGATCCCTTGATCATCATCATGGCGTTGCCCGGTGCGCTGGCGGGGATTCTTTGGATGTTGTTCGCGACCGAAACGACCCTCAATGTTCCGGCGCTCATGGGCGCAATCATGAGCATCGGGGTGGCAACCGCCAACAGTATTTTGCTGGTGACCTTCGCGAACGAGCAGCGTCAGGAAGGGGATGATGCAATCGATGCGGCGCTGTCAGCGGGGTTTACACGCGAGTGTTCTATGCTGATGACGGCCCTGGCGATGCTCATCGGCATGCTACCGATGGCCTTGGGCCTTGGCGAGGGCGGCGAACAGAACGCGCCGCTGGGGCGAGCCGTCATCGGTGGTTTATCAATAGCCACCTCGGCCACGCTGTTCTTCGTGCCGGTAGTGTATAGCCGTCTACGCCATAAGCCATCGCACGTGTCTGCCGAGGCAGAGGTTGCTTTGCCGGAGCAGCACGTCGTCTCGTGGAAGCGCTCATCAGCAATCTCACGGACAATATCGCAGAGGCGACCCCTGTGCAAGTCATTGATAACCAGCAGTGGAGGCCGGGGCCCCTGTGCGGGACTTATCTCCGTGGAGGGGACAGTTGTTCACGCCAATCCCCCAGCAGCAATTCAACCGGACCGACGACCGTAAGACCGGGGTGCAAAGCCTCGGCGTCACGTGCTTCGATTGCCACGTCAACGTCTTGAGCGGTGTGGTAAGATACATGTGTTGATGAGTGTCGACCGACTGGTGATACGAGCTCAGGCTGATTTTCATCTAGATAGCTGAGCTCTTTTTGCCGGGGGATTGTTTTGCAGACCCGCTGGATACAGGGCGTGCAGCGCTGGACGATCACCAGCCTCCAGACGAAGGCGACCTTCCTGGTCATTGCCATTGTTGCCGGCGTCCTCGGCCTTTCGACCTTTCTCAATATCAGGGTCTCGGAACACGCCCTAGAGCAGGATCTCCGGGACAATGCCATCGGTTTGGCGCGGCAGTTTGCGGCTGGTATAGGCTCGTGGGAGGAGCTCAATAATCCAACAACGCTCCAGGTCGACATTGGGCAAGTCATGGAAGACCGTCCTAGTATTGTAGGGGTGGAGGTCTATGCCATGGCTCATGGTGTGCCGCACCTCATCCTCTCTATCGATGAGGAAGTCGAAACCGACCCAGCTCCAGAGGTTTTCCAAGTGGCTCAGGAAAATAAGCCAATGGCGCTGCAGCGGCAGGGGAGAACAGGCCGCCAATGGGATGCTGTGGTGCCCGTGCATCTTAATGACACCTTAGCGGGAGTGGTTCACCTCCAGGTCAGCCTTCGAGAGGCCGATCGCCTCGCTGGTCGAGAGCGGCGTCAGGCCGTGCTCATCATGGGGGCCTCGACGGTGGCCATTGTCCTCTTGATGAGCGTCTTTCTCCGGCAGACGCTGCACCGCCGGCTCCAAAACCTCATCACCACCATGGCGAGGGCTGAAGCAGGGGATCTCGCCGCAGAAACCAGCGTCCATACCAAGGATGAGCTCGGGCAATTGGCCGAGAGCTTCAATCGAATGCTCCGCCGGATTCGCAACTTCAACGATGAGCTCCAAGAAAAAGTGGCCCAGGCCACGGCCGAATTGCGCGATTTGAATGGGAAGCTCTTCGAGACTCGGCGGGAGATGGGCCGCCTCGAACGGCTCGCCGCCGTGGGGGAGGTGGCCGCGATGGTCGCGCATGAGGTCGGGATCCCGTTGACCTCGGTCTCAGGACACCTCCAACTGCTGGCCGAGGAGGTGCAGGAGCCGCGTGTCAAGGAACGTCTAAGTGTGATCGAGCTGCACATTGGACGCGCAATCGCGACCATTCAGGGATTCCTGAACTCGGCGCGCTTCCCATCCCCGAACCGCCGTCCGATCCAGATGAACGCCTTGATTCAAGAAGTGTTGGCTCTGGCCTCTCCGGGGATTGGGCGCCAGGGTGGGATTCAGGTGGTGACGGAGCTAAGCCCAGAGCTTCCGGAGGTCTTTGCAGATAGCAATCAGCTCCGTGGGGTGTTGCTAAACATCGTGACTAACGCCCTTGACGCCATGCCAGAGGGTGGGCAGGTCTCTCTCCGCACAAGGCCTGTGTTCGCTGCGGAGGGGACGGTATCCGTCCAGGTACAGATCGCCGACACGGGGCTGGGCATTTCACCTGAAGAGCTGCGCAAGATCTTCGACCCCTTCTTCACAACCAAGGGGCCGGGACAGGGTACAGGCCTGGGGCTTGCCATTTGCCAGCGCATCGTTAAAGCCCACCAGGGGTCTATTGAGGTGCAGAGCGAGAAGGGACAAGGGACCACCGTTCTCGTGACTCTGCCCGGACGGGACTGACCATGTCTTCCCACGTACATGTCCTCCTCATCGACGACGATCAAGCGACCATGGATCTCCTCAAAGAGGTTTTGCAGAAGGAAGGGTACGCGGTCGACGAGGCCAAAACCGGCCATGAGGCCCTGGCCCAGGCCCGAGCCTTCGCGTTCGATGTCGTCTTGGCCGATCTCCGGCTGCCAGATTTGGACGGAATCGAGATCCTCCGGACACTGCACGCGCTCGATGCCGACCTCCCAGTGATCGTCATGACAGCTTTCGGCAGCATGGAGACGGCCGTGGAGGCCATTCGGGATGGCGCCTATGATTATATCAGCAAGCCGTTCAACCTGACAGAAGTGCGTCTGACCGTCCGGCGAGCCCGTGAGCGGCGCCACCTCCTACAAGACAATCGTCGGTTCCAGCAGGCCCTCCAGGAGAAATATCGGTTCGAAAACATGGTGGGGACGAGCCCGAAGATGGTGGGAGTGTATCGGACCGTAGCCCGTGTCGCTTCAACCAAGAGCACCATCTTGCTCATTGGCGAGAGCGGGACCGGCAAGGAGCTCATGGCTCGAGCCATCCACTACAACAGCCTTAGAGGGCGTGTGCCTTTCGTCGCCGTGGATTGTGGGGCACTCCCTGAAAGCCTCCTTGAGAGCGAGCTGTTCGGGCATGAAAAAGGGGCGTTTACGGGGGCCCACGCCCTAAAGAAGGGGCTCTTTGAGGTCGCCCATGGAGGCACCATCTTCTTGGACGAGGTCGGAGACATCGTCCCAACCCTGCAGGCCAAACTTCTGCGGGTTCTCCAGGAGCACGAGATCCGTCGCGTGGGTGGGATCGGGCCGATCCAGATAGATATCCGCATCATCGCGGCCACCCGTCAGGACCTGGAGGCGCTCGTGAAGAGCGGGAAATTTCGGGAAGACCTCTTCTATCGGTTAAGCGTGGTGACGATCACCCTACCGCGACTCAGCGAGCGCAAGGAGGATATCCCTCTGTTGGCTCGACATTTTCTGGAAAAATATGCCTCTGAGACCGGTAAGGGACTTAGCCATATCGCTCCCGAAGCCATGGCCCTACTGTGCCAATACAACTGGCCGGGGAACGTCCGCGAACTGGAGCACGTGATCGAGCGGGCGGTGGCCCTCACGGCCGATCCCATCCTCCGGGTTGAGGACCTTCCGACCAGGCTGCAGGGGCTGGCGCCGACATCTGACATCTTTCCATCTCTCGATGAGATGGAGAAGCGCCACCTCCAGCTGGCCCTCGAAAAGACCGCAGGCAACCGCAGGCAGGCCGCCATGCTCCTGGGTGTGAGTCGCCGCACCCTGTACCGGATGGCCAAGCGCCATGGCCTGCTGCTGGATAACGTACATGACTGAGCCAAAAAGGAGAGCGGGAGATTCTGGGGGGCACAGGGTTGAGTCTACGCCATTCCTCCGGTAAGTTTTTCCCATGCACACTCCTGATATGTCCCCCAGAATCTCCCGCTCTCCACAAATGATTATTCACAAAGGAGATATTGTCTGGCGCACAAAATTTCTCCAAGGACCAACCTTAGTCCCCGATAGATGCGGTAATCCAGACAGTGCATATTTTATTAATTGTGTTAACTCCGACTGGATTGAGATACCCCACAGTGCTATTCAGAATACACCCGTCAATGTGGGATTGATCCTATCGCTTTGGATTAATCTTTATGACACTGCTGGCCAAGGAATTCTTGGAAAACAACCGTCAGGTTCTTGTTCATCATCTCACAGTCCAACAACTTCCAATCATGGTGGTTTGTTAGTGATCACAGTGGATGTGGCCGATTCAACGAAGGAAATTTTAAAGTTTTATATTAATGGGGAGTTAGCTGATGACCATGTTTATGATGTATACTCTTCTCCAATACTTAGCCAAGCGTCCACAGAACCTATCAGGATAGGAAAGAGAAAAGATTCTGATTTTGGCCCCCCTGGCCCTGCCTACTTTTGGGGAGCTATGGATGATGTCAGGCTCTATAACAGGCCATTAACTGCTGCTGAAGTTCTGGCACTCTATCAAGTGAATGCATGTCAGACGCCTAATACAATAGAGGCGTTAGTGAAGGGTGTCGAGCTGCGGGGGGTCTCGTGTGTCAACCTTACCACCGGCCAGTTCATCAGGATCGTCCTCAAGCCGGGCCAGACCAATGTCAACTGCACGCAGTCGGGTCTTGAGGTCGCCCCTGGCGACAAGATCAGCATTCTGCCGAGGGGGCTAGCCCCCGAGAGAACTAAATCCGCCACGAGAGATTCAGACACGTGGATTCCGGTTCATCCACTGTTGGGTTCGACCCACTGACCTGCCATCCCACCGTACACGGCCTAAATATAGAGAAGCCGTCATACAGGCCTTCCCGGTGAAAAAGCGAAATTTTTGGCGGTAGCACCACTAAGTGTCACGTATCATGCATCCGTTGATATCGTTGAGTTCTAACATACTGGACAGTATAATTCGCCACTCCCGCGTGCGAGGGCGCCGCGTGGTCCAGCGCCGCAGGCACTGCGCCCAGCGCTTCGGATCCATCTGATCGATCTCCGCATCTGTGAGGATGACCCGGCTGCGTTGCCACTGACCCCCGCGCGCCGCACGAGTCGGGTTGGCCTGGCTACCATCGACGGATAGTTGCTCGCCATCAGGCAACAGGCCTAGGTCTGTGGGATCATCCTGCAGGTAGAACACGGCCAGGGGTAAGGCCACCACGAGGATCAGGACCCCGAGGGCCACCCAGGTCATGCGCCAGTCCGTCTGTTGGAGCACATACATCCCCAACGGGACCAGGAGGAGCCCTCCAGCGGAGGCTCCAGCGGTGCTGAGGCTCAGCACGGTGGCGCGCTTCCGCTGGGACCAGCGGGACAGCAGGGCACTGGTGGTCGTGAGAGAGGTCCCGCTCCAGGCGATCGACATGATCACCCCGAAGACCAGGATGAGGAAGAGTATATGGAAGGTCGTCGCCAGGAGAACCGTGGTCACCCCGAACGTCGCTAAGCTCGCCAGGAGGACCTTGCGTGCCCCCAGAGTATCGAATAGCCGGGCCCACGAAGGGGTTGACTGAGGCCGTTCACCAGCAAGCCGAGGGCGGCCGCCAGCGCGATCGTCGACCGGCTCCGGCCGAACTCCTCGCTCATGGGGACGACGAAGACGCCGAAGGCGCTCCGACCGCCCACAGTCACCAAGGCGATGAGAAAGGTGGTGGCAACAATGACCCACCCATGGAAGATGGCCGGGCGAGCCGATGGGGTTGGCACGGAATGCTCCCCTCTTGGAGTGCAGCCACGGGATGATCGAGACGTTCATCCCGTGCCCCGACGACCTGGCTAATTATTCATAGAATTTCGTATCCTCGAGCGGCTTCCAGCCAGCGGTGGCCACGACCAGCAGCACGAGGTTCTCATCGCCCTGCGTCTCGAAGCCGTGGGGCACTCCACATGGAAGGCCAGCTTGCTGGTGATCAGATCACACACGTCATGAGCGTCACAGCAGACCGTGACAAATATTTTCTTCGCAACGGGAGGGCATTAGGGGGGTGCCCAATCAAATGGCTTGTTAGGTCGTATCGCAGCATCCCTCCTGTAGGGTCAAAAAGATACATCCTCCGACCGTCCTGACACTTGACTGCGACTGCCGCTTATCCCTGCTTTCAACGTTGTACCACCTTACCGGTGTGTCAGAAGCGCCCCTGGTCGATTGGTGCCGCTTTCCCAATCTGTCACCAAGCTTAGCGCTCGAACCATGGTCTGATAAAGGGTTATCCCCCGCTCGCTTGGGATCGCTCCTGCCCCCGGTTTGACCTGGCATAGAAGTTGTACTAAAGGCACGTTCGTGAACGGAGAGAAAGGGGTGAGCGCTGAAGATTCGGCCGCCTCCCTCACGTTCCACTGGGAGGGTTGGAGATGCCGTGCCATCAAACGGATCGGACGGGAGGGAAAAAGGACTCAGCACGGATCCTCATCGTCGATGATGATGCCGGGAGCCGGACGGTCTTGGCGGAGGTATTGAGTCGTTGCGGATATCAGGTCCAGGAAGCACCCGACGGGTTCTGGGTATCCAGGGCTCTCCAGGCCGGCGCTTTCTCCTTCGATCTAGTCGTCCTGGACTGGAAAATGCCCGGTCTGGATGGTCTGGCAGTGCTCCAGCAGCTTCGGACCTTTGCACCCGAAACGCTGGTGATCTTGACCTCCATCGCGGCAGACGACCAACTGCGGCTTGAGGCCCTGAGCCTGGGGGCGGTCGATGTCCTCCGTAAGCCGATGAACTTTGGTGCGCTGGTCTCTCTTCTGGCGAGAGCCCTCCAGCACATGGGGAGAGAGCAAACGAACGGCTGACGAACAAACCCGCAAAAAAGAGGAGGTTGATCCAGATGAGGAATCGAGTTGTCCTGCCGATGGCCGTCCTGATGATACTCTCTGTCGCTGGGCTGAGCTTTGCGCAGCCCACGACAGCTGAGCAGCCACGTGACCTCAAGGTGGCTGAGATGGCGAAGACGGAGATCCTCACAGAAGCCAGGCTGCACCATCTCGCCGGCGAGGTGGTGGCCGTGGATCCAGCGGCGAAGACGGTAACGATCAAGCATATGGTCAGAGGGCAGCCGAAGGATGCCACCTTCAACGTGGCGGAGAAAGCGGCCGCCTCGTTAGGCAATCTCCAACCTAACGATCGGGTTAAGCTCAGTTACTCCAAGGAGAATGGAAGGCTCATGGCTCAATCGATCGTCGAGACCTACCATAAGGCGAGTAAGTAAGCTGCTGAGCGCGAGTGCAGGGGAACGATGTTACGAAAGGGGGTGATACCGTGAGCAAGCGCCGTGGCAATGGCAAGAAAGGCAAGCCCGACAAGGGCCAACCAACCCAGACACCGGGTTCTCAGGCTCCTAATGGTAGCACGTCACCACAGGAGTAATACTGACAGCGGTCGTCAAGCGGGGGCCAGATGCTCTCTCAAGCCTCCGCTTGACGCCGCTTTTTTCCCTCCAATGGCCGCCTTTTGCCTGCATGGAGATGGGGCCGAAAGCTGTCTCTCGGCAGTCACTTGACATGTTTTCTGGGTGGTCGTCGGACCATGAGCCACGCGGTTTTCTTGAATACAAAGAAAGGAACGACGACATGAACCTCCGATTCCTCAGTGCAGCAGCCTTCCCGCTTATCTGGCTCCTGGCACTACCTGCCTGGGCCGCAAAATACCGCTTGGAGGTCGCGGATCTCGATTACCAGACCATGGTTTCGGAGCCCCTGAAACCCCTGCATCGGGGTCCCCCTGGCGGTTGGGAGCGAGCGCAGAGACAAAAGAAATCTCCATCAAGCATGCACATCAGGTGGGCTTAAGAACATTCGTTGTGAGGCCATGACCGAGGTCAACCAGCCGCAGGAGTGACTCGTTCCTTCGAGGTAAGATTATCCCCTCGTAGGTCATGGTGATGACGTTCATGCAAGAAGCCATCAAGAACGACATGCCGAAGCGGACGCGTGCTGCGGCGTGGCGCAGGCGCTGGTGGATTGGACTGCTGGCAGTCTGTCTGCTGGCCATCGGGGCGTACGTCTTCGTGACCAGGATGGGGGAGGCGCCAACGCGTGCCGCCGCGCCAGGGCCGAGCCCCCTCACACGCGCTGTGCCAGTGGTGGCAATGCCGGCAAGGTCGCGCGACATGGGCGTCTATCTCACCGGGCTCGGCGCGGTTACCCCGCTCAATACCGTTACCGTCCATACCCGCGTCGACGGACAACTCATGCACGTCCGGTTCCAGGAGGGGCAGCTCGTCCGCCAGGGGGACCTGCTGGCGGAAATTGACCCGCGCCCGTTCCAAGCGCAGTTGACCCAATTCGAGGGACAGTTGGCGCGCGACCAGGCCCTGCTGGCCAATGCGAAGATCGACGTGCAACGCTTTCGCGTGCTGTGGGCGCAGGATTCCATCCAAAAGCAGCAGCTGGACACCCAGGAGTCGTTGGTGCGCCAGACTGAAGGCACCGTCAAGAACGATCGAGGGCTGATCGAAGCCGTGAAGGTCCAGCTCGACTACTGTCGTCTTACCGCGCCGATCAGCGGGCGAGTCGGGCTACGCCTGGTGGACCCGGGCAACATCGTGCACACGACCGATACCACCGGGCTCGTCGTGATCACGCAGCTCCAACCGATCACGGTCGTGTTCACCCTCCCCGAGGACAACATTCCGGCCGTACTCGACAAGCTCAACGCGGGGGCTGAATTGCCGGTCGAGGCTTATGACCGCGCGCAACGGCAGCAGCTGTCGACCGGCTCGCTGCTGACCCTCGACAACGAGATCGACCAGACCACGGGCACGGTCCGACTCAAGGCCGTGTTTCCCAATGCCGACAATCACCTGTTCCCCAACCAGTTCGTCAATGCGCGCCTGCAGCTGGACGTCAAGCACGGGGCGACGGTGGCGCCGACGGTGGCCATCCAGCGCAGCCCGCGGGGGCCGTTCGTGTACGTGGTGAAGTCGGATCAGACGGTTGAGGCGCGCCCGGTCACGCTTGGCGTCACCGACGGCGACGACGTCGCAATCGACACGGGGCTGAGCGTCGGCGAGCCGGTCGTGGTGGATGGTGCGGACAGGCTTCGCGACGGGAGCCCGGTGGCGCTGCAGGCCAGGGGTGGCTCATGAACCTGTCGCGTCCGTTCATCCTGCGCCCCGTGGCGACCACCTTGCTGATGGTGGCCATCCTGCTCGCCGGCGCCCTGGCCTACCGCCTGCTGCCGGTTGCCGCCCTGCCCCAGGTGGACTATCCGATCA
>Ga0137403_10000003_pt1 | contig 77609 bp, 65 predicted proteins | sample CZOMad2_1_16fung_FD_122057 | JGI IMG/M metagenome (GOLD analysis project Ga0137403, IMG submission 122057) | Vadose zone soil fungal communities from Angelo Coast Range Reserve, California, USA - CZOMad2_1_16fungal (Hybrid Assembly) | ecosystem: Environmental > Terrestrial > Soil > Vadose zone...
ATAAGCACTGGCATTCAAGCTTGAGCGGGGGCGCCTTGAACTTACCGAACCTTCAAACTAACGACTGCCCCCTTCCCCACCTGCGAATTTACGCAGCTTGAATTGTCCAAATCCTCCGCTTCAAAGCTCCAAGGCATCCAGAGTCTTCACACAGTAAGTCTCTTTCCGTGGCTGGGATTTGGAGTCTTGTACAAAGCCTTAAAATGACTGCGACTGCCATCGCGGCCCGGAGGCCCGCTGCTAATCGGTTCATCGCCTCATGTCACCTGCCTTAATCAGATAACAAATCTGTTCAGCGGTTTGTGGGCTCTCGGTAAATGGGAGCGAAAGTGCGTGTCGTATGCTCGGTTACGCTGGTTGCCGGGTCATAACGTGGCGGCAGTTGTTGGGAATTCGACGCGTCCACTTGTCGTTGCCGGGGCGTCGCTGGGGACAAGTTCGGCCGCTGGGCCCTGATTATCATTGACCAAAAGCGAATCAACAGAGCAGTGCAGCCGAAGAGTGTAGCCAGACCGAAGATCACAATCCAAGCCAGCGCCGCGGGGTGTAATCCCAATCCCACAAGCTCAGTCGCACCTGAGAAAATTATTCCCAGGCCACCGACAATTGTCAGCCCCATAACAATTGATGGTATTGTCAATTTCACAGGCGCTGCGTACGGAGTAAGGCTGGGAACAGACAAATTGGCCCCACACCGATTGCAGTAATTGAGTTCAACGGTAATCTCGCTGCCACATGAGGGACAGTACATATATCCTCCTCATCGCTACCAGAGGGTTGTACTGTAACACCTCGAGGGTCGGGGTTGAACTAGAAAGAGATCATTTTCCATTCGTCATTTGTCATTTTCCATTTTCCATTTGACTGGCGCGAATTCAACTTGGAAGTGCAACAACAGCTCTAAGAATTGCGAGATGCCCCCGGCTTGTCCGGGGGAGATTCACGGTTGTTGCTACAACCCAGCGTCACGTTCCTTTCAGCGCGCGCTGCGCGCGCTGAAAGGAGTATAGGAACTCCGGTAGCGGCGTGCGTGAGACTCCTCCGGGCAAGCCGGGAGCATCTTCACGCTCTTTCAAAAATCGGTACTCTCCGCGGCTCGAAAACGACAGGTCTCTTCAAACCACTTTGTGTTGCACTTCCAAGTTGAATCCACCATTTTTCATTTTCCATTTGACTGGCGTTTGTATCTGTCGTTCATAATGTTTTGAACGGGCTCAGCGGATCCACGAACCTAGACGAACCACGAATTCACACGAAATTTCGTGTTATTTCGTGGATCGGATTTTGTTGCTGCCAAGCTCAACAGCGCTGAACAAATGGCAAATGAAAAATGTCAAATGACGAATGGAAAATGATCTTTGTTCTCACTTCAGACGATAGGCTTTCCCCTTCCAAACCACGATCACTTCACCATCAAGCTGATCTGCAATCGTTCGTAGTCCCGGCTCATCCCCAATCAGGGCGCGAAACTGTTCCGATCCTCTATTGACTTCCGTTGTCGACATCGAAGAGCTATAGGCTGTGTCTACCCAAACGTTGTCGACCCGGCGAAAATTCCTGCCGGACACGCTCCGCGTAGCGTCACTTCCGCCAGCTTGCGAGGCGAGACCGCCAAACATACCTGTTGCTGGAGCACCTCGCCGCGCCACTTTTTTATTTCCTTCGGCAGCCTTCTCGCGACGACCTCTTTCTTCGTCTTCAATGCGAGCTACGCTATCCACTGTTTCCTGGGGACGTTGTTTGGCTACCTCCCCAGCTGCTGGTGGACTGTCCTTTGCCGCTTCTTGTTCAGTCCTGGCGGGTGGCGGCGGCGCATATGCACCCGCCTCTTTTGCGGGTGCTGGACTTGCGGCAACTGCTGTTGAGCCGGTCGATTTTGCTTCTGCCTTAGACTTCTCGTTTGACCGCGCTGAAGTACTGTCATCAGACTTGTCTTTACGCTCGCCTTCGGAACCGGTCGCGGTTTTAGTTTCAGCGCGTTTAGCAGCCTCGGCGGGGGGTGAGTTCGCCGATCGGGCATCAGCCAGGGTTTGTGGTTTACTGTCGAGCGCTGTTGATGTGGGCCCTGTCTGAGTCTGAGTCTGTTGGGCCACCGACTCTCTTGCAGGTTCTCGCTTGATCCAAACCAGACCCGCGGCTGCAAGGATCACGACAGCTAGCGCCGGGATCGCATAGCGCATCACGACCGGAGAAAACAACGCAGTTAGAAAAGTCCACGACCTGCTTTTGGCTACAGGTTCGTTTGTCACGACGCCAACACCTGCCGCCAGCGCCAACTGTGAAACAATTCTTCGGCAGCGATCACAATCTGCCAGATGTGCAGCGTACAAAGAACGAGTCGGCGCAGTTAATCGACCCTCGGCGAAGGAGCTCAACTCATCAGCGTCGAGATGCTTGCCCTCAACAGCCTCGCGTCCATCCGGAGAGGTAGATTCTACTCGCTGGCTCTTCGCCAAATTCCTGAGCAGAATGTCGATCTTGTTTTTCTCTGCGTCTTTCATCTAATACTCAAATCTAAACTGTCATTTCTAAGAACGCTGCTGTGCGTGTCGTCTTGCGGCGCAAGCTAAACACAACATCTTTACTAGTGCACAGGTCCTTCAGAATCATCCGCCGCGAGGTCTCGACCCCCCTTTGTCTGCCGTGACTGCTTCAGCCTGTAGCATAGCTTCAACATCTGACTGAAGATGGATGGCGACGTCGGCAAATGCGCGCTCTGTTTCTGCCTCAGTCCAGCCTCGTTTCTGCACCAATATTGCGCCGATCTTTCGTCGCAGTTCGTTCTGAATTCTTGTCAAGCGCCGGCTGGCCGTCGCTTCATGAACCCCGAGCAACGCTCCGGCTTCGCGCAAACGCAGATCGTCAAAATAGTAGAGTTTTACCAGCAAACGATCTTCGGGGGATAACTCTCTGAGTGAACCTGCGAGCGCTTCCTCGATTTGTGAGCTGGCGACAGTCTGGGTAACGTTTTCTTCAGGATCGGACACCACTTTCGAGGCGCCAAAAAGCCTTCCGCCGTCAGAAGCCACTCGAGCCAGACGATCCAGATCAGCATCTTCCTCAGTTTGCACCAGTCGCGATTGTTTACGATGCTCATCGACCGCAAGTTGTGCAACTACGGCGCGGAGCCAGCCTGCAAGTGAACCACGTCCGGAATAGTAAGCAAGTTTCCCAGCGGACCCGCCATCGGGGCGCGCGCGCAAACCATGAAGTTCCGCCCAAATGGACTGCGCCAGATCCTCGGCGGCATCTTCGTTGGAACTTGCTGCGCGAGCAGCTGAGCGCACTGTTTGAGAAAATCTTTCAACCAAATCGCTCCAGGCATGCTGGTTTCCGGCTTCACATGAAATAATCAAGCACAGATCGTCAGCCTGCAAACTGTCCACAAACTCTGCCACTTCGCTCGCCGTGGCGCTTTCATTAGCGCGCAACAGGTATTTGTCGATGGTCTTCCGGATCCTTGACGAGAGCGATTCCACGGTCAGCGACCGGCCATCACCGGCGCGCGCGAGCAGGCGCCTGGCTCCTTCGGAAACTAATCGGTTGATGTCAGTTTCGCTTAGCTTCACGGGGGAATCTAATCACCAGTATCTAAAGTCTAATGCTATCACGTTCATTCACCTGATATGTTCAACCTTTCACCGGTGCTTTGATGATGAAACGGCCTTCAAGTTGCCGAGCAGGAGGCACTCGGAAACCGGCGATGCCGAGTTTTTCCCGGTTGTGCGCCCTGCCCCGCATTTGGCACAACCCGGAAACTGACACTGTTTTTAAGATACAATCCAGGAACCACTTCTTTTGACAGCCCTTAATGGCTGGGCTAGATTCGACTATTACTAGATTCGGCTATTAATAGTCACCCCTCTTTAGCGATGTTGCGCGTTACTGAAATATTTCGCTCGATTCAGGGCGAGTCAACCCACGCCGGACGTCCCTGCACGTTCGTTCGGCTGGCTGGCTGCCCCATGAGGTGCGTCTGGTGCGACAGCGAATACACGTTTAGTGGCGGCGAACACATCAGTCTAGACAATGTGATGGACCAGGTACGCAATTTCGGCTGCCGTCTCGTCGAAGTAACGGGCGGTGAGCCGCTTGCGCAAAGAGCAGCCCTCACCTTGATCAAGCAACTCTGCGACGAAGGCTTTGAGGTGCTCATTGAGACCGGGGGATATTTCTCAACAGAAGCGGTTGATGAACGCGCGAAGCTCATTCTGGACGTCAAGTGTCCGGCTTCCGGTGAAGCAGCGCGGAACCATTGGCCCAACCTTGAGCGCTTGCGTCCAGATCTTGACGAAGTGAAATTCGTCATTGCCAATCGTGAAGATTGGGAGTTCGCTCGTGGGATAGTGGACCAATACGATCTTACCAGGGGCGCAAAAGCAGTTTTGATCTCTCCGGCATGGAACAAAATCGAACTGAAGGATCTCGCCGATTGGGTTGCCGGCAGCGGACTCGAGATTCGCATGCAACTACAACTGCACAAATACGTTTGGGGACCGGAGACACGAGGCGTTTAAATGGGCGGGTCTGACGAGTCAGCGTTCAATACACCGGCGGCAGAACCAAGCCGCGGAAAGCAGATCGCTGTGTGCCTGGTGTCTGGAGGTATGGATTCGTGCGTGACCGCTGCTATCGCTGCGAAAGAAAACGACGAACTTGCGTTTCTGCACGTCTCTTACGGTCAGCTGACCGAACAGCGCGAACTTCAGGCTTTCGAACAACTGGCAAACTATTATGGTGTAACGCGTCGGCTTGCCGTCTCGATCGAACATCTCGCGAGGATCGGTGGTTCGTCATTGACCGATAGAAATATTCCAGTCGCCGAGGCAAACTTGCATGCCCAGAGCATACCCGCGAGCTACGTTCCCTTCCGCAACGCGCATCTGCTCTCCATTGCTACCAGTTGGGCAGAAGTAATCGGAGCGCAAGCAATCTACATCGGCGCCGTGGTGGAGGATTCCTCCGGCTACCCGGATTGCCGGCCAGTTTTCTATGCTGCGTTTCAAGAAGCGATCAATGCGGGCACCAAACCCGAAACTGCGATCAAAATTTGCACGCCTGTGATTCGCCTGAAAAAGTCGGAAATAGTATTGAAGGCCAGGGATCTCGGTGCTCCTCTCGAGCTCACCTGGTCTTGTTATAGACAGGAAAAGGAGGCCTGCGGCACATGCGATTCCTGCGCCCTGCGCCTGCGTGCTTTTCGCGAGGCTAACCTTTCGGATCCGATACCGTACCTGCTTGACAGCAAGCGGGTTGCTTATTAACTTTAAGGCGCTCCACATTAGTCTCGTACTGTTACAACCGGTTGCAACGTCAGGGCATCTTACGGGACTCTCCTGTAATACAATCACCTGACAATCCCTGGGAGGATTCTCGAATGTTTCGCAAGTACCTGCTTATAAACCTGGCTCTCGTAATTCTTGTTGCGGCGGCCGTGAGCGCTGAGGCCCAGACAGGCCAGCTTCGCGGCCACGTCAATATCAAACAAGCCGACGGCACGACCGTTCCGGCCAGTGAGGCCGCGATCGAGGTTTACCGCACCGACCTGCAGGGTACGTACACCACCAAAGCGAATAAGAAAGGCGAATTTGTTTTTGCCGGGCTCCCGTTTGTGGGGACATATATAGTCGCTGCCAGCCATCCAAGCGCTGCCCCTTCATGGTTACCGGGCGTAAAAGCCGGAAGAGAAATTGACTATGAGATCAGTCTTACGCCGGGTGATGGTAAGAAACTGACGTACGACCAAATCAAGGCGGCGATGTCTGGTGGCGGGCCTGCCAGTAATTCGACTGGGACGACCAAACCAGCAAGCGGCGAGAGCAGCGAGGACAAAGCAAAGCGCGAAGAGATCGCCCGCAAGAACGCGGAGATAATGGAGAAGAACAAGAAGATCGAAGAGTCGAACGCAGTTGTTAACCGGACTTTCAAAGCAGGGAATGAGGCCCTAATTGCCAAGAACTACGACGAGGCTATTCGCCAGTATGACGAAGGTCTCGCGGCGGACCGCGAACAAGCCGCGCTTTTAACAAATAAGGCGCTGGCATTAAAGGCACGCGGAGTAGATCGGTACAACGCAGCCATCCAGGCTAAGGACGACGCAACCAAGAATAGCGGTTTGGAAGCTGCAAAATCCGATTTCAAAGTTGCTGCCGAATCGACGGCAAAAGCCCTGGAGGTTCTGAAGGCAGACACAAGCGCCGGCACAGATCCCGCCGCCCAAGCCCGCTACAACGCAAACAAGCTTGCTACCTTGTCCACCCACGCCGAAACGATGCGCCTTTTTGTGACCAAGGTTGATCAGAGCCAGGTGGATGCAGGGTACAGCGCCTATCAGGAGTATATGGCTGCTGAATCTGACGCTGCGAAGAAGGCCAAGGCCCAGCACGACCTGGCCCAAATGCTCTTTGACGCCAACTCATTCGATAAGGCGCTGGCAGAGTACAAGAAGATACTGGTGCAAACCCCCGATGACACTGATGCTTTGGTCAAATGCGGAATGCTCCTCTTCAATATAGGAGCGATGAATAACAACGACAAGACTAAATACCAGGAGGCGGCGAACTACCTTCAGCAGTTTGTCGATAAGGCCCCGGACACAGACAAGCTAAAGGATGACGCCAAGGCCATCCTGGAGGAACTGAAGAATCAGCAGAACGTGAAGGCAGAAAAGACCACACCCGCAAAGGCCGGACGCCGGCGCCCGTAAGCCCCCTGAAGCGCTGACTAAACCTCGAACGGGCCGCTTCCTGGAATACCAGGCAAGCGGCCCATCTTTTTTCTGGAATCCGGAAAAAATAGTTTCAAATTTTGCCGCAAACCCTTTCCAATTAGCGCCCAACTCTGCCAAAAACCAGCCTAAATACACCTTGACACTCATCTTGTTCAACCTGTACTATGCATGGGCAACGATGTTTAGCGCATGCGTTGTGAGCTAGTCCAGCCGCTGAAAAGAGCGCCCAATCGAAGCTTCAGCACCCACCTCTTTAGTGGATTGCCCCTTAACCGTCTGAGAACCAGGAACTAAATGTCAGCGAAATTAGGCGAAATTCTCGTCAGAGAAAACCTCATCAGCGCTCAGCATTTGCGCGAGGCCCTCGACTATCAACGTGAGCACGGTGGCCGACTCGGGTACAACCTGGTCAAGTTGGGCCTGGTTAGTGACGACATGATCACCGCCGTCCTTTCGCGGCAGTATGGGATTCCCTCCGTAAATCTTGACCTCTTCCAGGTTGACGAATCCGTTCTCCGCCTGATTCCTCAGGAAGTGGCACAGAAATATTCTGTCCTACCGCTCTCACGCGTAGGGGCCACCCTCACTCTCGCGATGGTTGACCCCACCAATGTGTTTGCCATGGACGACATTAAGTTCATGACGGGGTTGAACGTTGAGCCGGTGGTGGTTGCCGAAGCGAGTGTCGCGCAAGCCATAGCGAAGTACTACGGAACTTCCCGGGAAATCGAGCTGGCGGCAGTAGCAGTTGAAGATGCTTCACTCGAGGGAATGGCAGCGAAGGGTCTCAATGGGGGCGGTATCACCCATGCTGATCTGGTTTCTTTGGACAGCATCGACTTTGATACCGACCGAACCGAAGATGTCGAGGTCCTTGAGGACAACGAGGAAATAGACCTCTCCACCCTGTCGCGAATGAGCGAGGACGCACCTGTTGTGCGTCTGGTCAATGTCCTGCTGGTCGATGCGCTGCGCCGGGGCGCTTCAGATATTCACGTCGAACCATACGAAAAAGAGCTGCGCATCCGGTTTCGCATAGACGGTGTGCTTTATGACGTAATGCACCCGCCGCTGAAACTCCGCGACGCCTTAATCTCGCGCGTCAAGATCATGTCCAAGCTGGATATTTCAGAAAAGCGCCTGCCCCAGGATGGACGCATCAAGATCAAAGTAAAAGTCGACTCCCGCTCGCGCGAGCTCGACTTTCGTGTTTCTACCCTTCCCACACTCTTTGGCGAGAAGGTTGTGCTTCGTCTGCTCGACAAAGAGAACCTGATGCTCGACATGACGAAGCTGGGATTTGAACCCGAATCATTAGTCAAGTTCCAACGAAATATCGAAAAGCCTTACGGGATGGTTTTGGTTACCGGCCCGACGGGCAGCGGTAAAACAAACACTCTCTATTCGGCCTTACAGTCGTTAAATACTATCCAGACCAATATCATGACCGCTGAAGATCCGGTTGAGTTTAACCTGATGGGAATCAACCAGGTCCAGATGAAGGAACAGATTGGTCTGAACTTCGCGGCGGCTCTGCGTTCCTTCCTACGACAGGATCCCAACATCATTCTGGTCGGTGAGATTCGCGATTTCGAAACGGCCGAGATTGCTATCAAAGCCGCTTTGACCGGCCACCTCGTTCTCTCAACCCTCCATACCAATGACGCGCCCTCCACAATTTCCCGCCTGATGAACATGGGTATCGAACCATTCCTGGTCGCTACCAGCGTTAACCTCATTCAAGCACAGCGCCTGATTCGGCGAATTTGCAAAGAGTGCAAACAAGAACACCAGATGCCGCCCGAAGCATTAATTGAGGTTGGTTTTTCAGCCGAAGAAGCCACCAAGCTAAAAACGTACAAGGGTAAGGGCTGCTCTACCTGCAATAACACGGGATACAAAGGACGCATTGGTCTTTACGAGGTGATGGAAGTCACGGATGAGATTCGCGAGTTGATCCTGATCGGAGCCTCGGCTCTGGAATTGAGAAAGAAGGCAATTGACGACGGAATGATCAGTCTTCGTGAGTCCGGGCTCCACAAGATTCGCGGCGGAGTTACCACCATCGAAGAGGTTGTTCGCGAGACGGTGGCCTAACTGGAGGTAAAACAAAATGCTGAGAACGATAACTCTTTCATTGTTAATGCTGATTTCAGTGGTGGCGATGTTGCCCTTTGCCAGTTCCACGGCTCATGGCGTGCGACAGAGTGTGTCTGGCCAGCGACGTCATTATCGTCGTCACTCACGAGCCTGGTGGCGTCGATATCGCGCCCGCCTGCGTCGGAAGCGTGAAGAGGCTTTGGCGGCGCATCGAAATGGTCTGCTGGGACCCGCGCTGACGCAAACAGCGGGACTGTCGGATCCCCTGCTGGCCCAGATGCCGGCGATCCTGAATACGGAAACACCGACCAATATCGCCGACACGAAGTACCTCGCCGGTAAAGCATCAGCCCAGGTGCCCGGCCAGGTTTCGCTGGCGGTGATTGCCTTGAGCCGGCCTAACCCTTCTTACCTGACAGCTCGCGAGCAAGGCCGCATGCTGGCAGGCATCAACGTGGCTGAACTGCGGCGCATCGTTATCGACAAAATGATGGGCTCTGGCGGTTGGGTCACCAACGACTATGTGCGTGACGTTAATGGCCGGCGCGTTTTTGTGGTAACGGCTCAAACTCCGGCTGACGGACGTTCGCCCGAGCAAGCCTGGAGCTTCTATTTCACCGAGATCAATGGCCGTATCTACAACTTGACTACCAATACGCCCGCGCAGTTCGCGGAGCAGATGGCGGCCGAGGCAGATCGGTTCATCGATTCACTACGAGCGCGTGGCGCGCTGCAACCGGCCATTCGTTAAAGGGCGATAGATTCCATGAATTAAATTCCCAGGAGCGCAGATCTCAAATGCCAATGAACGAGAGCATCCCGCAAATCTCCCTTTCCGAACTACTGCGGAAACTATCTGAGCTGAATGGTTCAGACCTCCACATAACCACCGGTTCGCCACCGCAGGTGCGCGTCGACGGGCACCTGCGCCAGTTGGAGAACTATCGGGTTCTGACTTCGGCAGATACCAAACAGCTTGCCTATTCGGTGCTTACTGATGCGCAAAAACACCGTTTCGAAGAGGACCTGGAACTGGACTTCTCATTTGGCGTGAAAGGCCTGTCGCGCTTTCGCGCCAACCTTTTCAATCAACGTGGCGCCGTCGGCGCTGTCTTTCGCGCCATCCCATATGAGATCAAAGCCTTCGAACAACTGGGACTGCCGGCGATTGTGCAGCAGCTTTGCGACAAGCCTCGCGGGCTGATTCTTGTGACCGGACCAACCGGCTCAGGCAAGTCAACTACTCTGGCGGCGATGGTCGACAAGATCAATCGCGATCGACGCGAGCACATCCTGACCATCGAAGATCCGATCGAGTTCCTGCACAACCATAAGAACTGCGTCGTGAACCAGCGAGAAGTAAACGCCGACACACACGGGTTTGCCCAGGCGCTGCGCACGGCTTTGCGCCAGGATCCCGACGTGGTTCTGGTTGGGGAAATGCGCGACCTAGAGACCATCGAATCGGCCCTGCGAATTGCGGAAACGGGGCACTTGACACTGGCTACGCTGCACACTAACTCGGCGGCGTCGACCATCAACCGCATCATCGACGTCTTTCCTGCAGACCAACAATCTCAGATCCGCGCGCAGCTTTCGCTGGTATTGGAAGGGATTCTCTGTCAGGCCTTGCTGCCGCGCGCCGAAGGCTCGGGCCGGGCAATGGCCCTGGAGATCATGGTGCCGAATTCCGCCATTAGAAACCTCATCCGCGAAGACAAGGTTCACCAGATCTATTCCATGATGCAGACCGGTCAGGACAAATACGGCATGCAGACCTTTAATCAGGCTCTGGCCACTCTTTACCATAAGCGAATCATCTCGATGGACACTGCTTTGCAGCGTTCTTCCAACGTTGATGAGTTGCGCGAACTGATCGAGCGCGGCGCTGGAGTGAATGCCGGCAATGGCGGACCAACCGGTGGCAAGCATCCCAGCCCCTACGCTCAATCACGCCCAGTCGGTGCTCGCCCCACCGCAAACCGATAGCACATCCTGGAGCCTCTCATCATGCCTACCTACGTTTTTAAAGGCCGCAATAAACTAAATGAGATTGTCGTCGGCGAACGTGTCGCCGACAATCGGGAAGCACTGCGGCAGATTCTTCGCCGGGAGCAGGTTACCCTCACGTCGGTCAAGGAAAAGGGACGCGAGATCGGCATTCCCAAATTCGGTGGTCGCAAAAAGGTCAAAGCCAAAGACCTATCGATCTTCACCCGCCAGTTTTCAGTAATGATTGATGCCGGCTTGCCGTTGGTTCAGTGCCTCGAGATCCTCGCACAGCAACAGGAGAACAAGTACTTCCAGCAAATTCTGCTTCAGGTGCGCCAGGATGTAGAAGAGGGTTCAACCCTTGCGGCCGCGATGGCCCGGCACCCACGGGTTTTCGATCAGTTGTATTCGAACATGGTAGAAGCAGGCGAAACCGGCGGTATTCTCGATCTGATCTTGCAGCGACTGTCCACGTTCATTGAGAAGATAGTTAAATTAAAGCGTGACGTGATCTCGGCAATGATTTATCCGACCGCAGTCGTACTGCTGGCAATCGTAGCCGTGGCGGTGATCATGGTCGTAGTGATTCCTCAGTTCCAGATGATCTTTATGGGACTGCTTGGACCAGGGGAACAGTTACCGTTACCCACGCGCATAGTTGTAGGGATCAGCAACTTTTTGGCCGGTTGGGGCGGGCTGATAATGCTGGTATCGATTGTGGCCGCAGTCATTGCCATCCGTTTCTACTACAGAACGCCTGGCGGCCACCGGTTCATCGATAGTCTGCTGCTGAAAATACCGATCATGGGAGATATCGTTCGCAAGATCGCTGTGGCCAGGTTCTCGCGTACGTTGTCTACGCTGCTCTCGTCGGGCGTCCCCATCCTGCAGTCGTTGGATATAACCGCAAAGACCGCCGGAAACGTAATCATCGAGGAAGCAATCGTCAAGGTGCGCACCGGGGTGGAGCGCGGTGAAAATTTCGCCGATCCCTTGAAGGCCACCGAGGTCTTTCCCCACATGGTCGCGCAGATGATCGGGATCGGCGAACAGACTGGGGCCCTCGATGCCATGCTTGGCAAGATTGCGGACTTCTACGAGCAAGAGGTTGATGCCGCCATTGCCAATCTGCTGACCCTGATTGAGCCCGCCCTAATCGCTTTCCTCGGTGTGACAATAGGTTCGATAGTCATTGCGATGTATCTGCCACTTTTCACTTTGATCGGCAAACTGTCGACCGGACACTAATCACGCGTTTCTCGCCGGCGGGACTGCAAAAGGAGGCCACGATCTGGCCTCCTTTTGCGTAGTTGCCTGGGAAAAATCAATCTCTGCCGCAACAGTGCTCTGTGTTAGGCTTGGCCTCAGATGGTTGAAGACGAAAAAAGTACCGAACAGTGGCGCGCTTTGGCCAAAAAGCTGCGATGGCTGATCGCCGGAAGGCTGGCTACGGCAATACTTCTATTGGCCGTCGGCGCGTTCTTGATCAAAGACAGCGCCGATGATGAATCGTGGAGTAATAAGCTTCCCATCTTCTTTCTGGTGCTTGTACTAACCGTCGTTTACTACATCGCCCAACGCTTCTCACGCAGGCTCCTCGTTCAAGCCCGGCTTCAATTCGCAGTTGATGTGTTTCTGGTCACCTGGCTGGTGTGGACTTCCGATGTAATACATTCACCTTATACGGCGCTTTATATAGTAATCATTTCAGTCGCCAGCCTGTTCCTGGGACCGCGCGACGCGATGGTTACATCCGTTGGTTCCACAGCAGCATTCACAGGATGTGCCCTGGTGGTCATCAATGGACTTGGCAACCACCCTTCAGCGCCGATCCTCACGAGCTCTCTCTCTCAATCGATCCAGGCTATTGGCCTCTTTGATGTGGCATTTCTGGTGGTAGGCCTGTTGTCCGCGCGCCTTGCGGAACGTCAGTCGCGTTCTGACGTTCGCTTGATCGCCGCCACCCAATCGCTTGCCAATCTTCGCGCTTTGCACGAACGGATCGTTGAGTCGATCAGATCGGGAGTTGTTACAACCGACCTGCAAGGCCGCATTTATACTTTCAACGCGGCTGCCGAGGAAATCACTGGCTACCGGCAATCTGCGGTTCGTGGCAAAGACGCCTCGATCTTCTTCGGGGAGTGGAAGCAACGCGTCGAAGATTCGGCGCGGGCCACCGAGCTGGGAAGACCCTGTCCTCGCTTTGAAGCCGACTGTCTGACCGCAGAAGGCTTAAAACTGCGTCTGGGATTCACTATTACGCCCCTATTCTCGGAAACAGGCGAGACGACGGGCATGGTCATCACCTTTCAGGATCTGACTCAAATCCGGGCCCTCGAAGAAACGTCAAAGCGCCAGGACCGTTTGGCGGCAATCGGTCGCATGGCTGCGTCAATTGCTCATGAGATCAGAAACCCGCTGGCGGCAATGCGCGGATCGATCCAGATGCTCCGTACTGAGATGGAAGGCGAATCAGCTCAGACCGAATTGATGGAGATCATTCTGCGCGAATCGGATCGCTTAAACCGAATCATTACAGACTTTCTTACCTACGCCCGGCCACGATCAATCGTTCACGCCACAGTAGATATCGGGAATCTATTGAAACAGACATTTACTCTGTTGCGACACAGCCCCGAAGTAAAAGCCTCGCAGACTATTGCCGAGGACATCCCCAGCGAGTCCCTGTTTGCCGAGGCCGATGCCGAGCAAATGCGGCAGGTTTTCTGGAATCTTGCGCGAAACGCCCTTCAGGCCATGAACCAGGGTGGCACTCTAAGGGCAGAGGTTGGGAATACCGGGTCCAACGGGCGGGTCAGGATTACGTTTTCCGATACTGGTCGGGGTATGAGCCCGGAGCAGGTCGAACACTTGTTTGAACCGTTTTCGTCGACCACCGGGGGTACCGGCCTGGGTCTGTCAATTGTTTATCAAATCATTAGGGATCATGGTGGTACAATTAACGTCCGCAGTCGCGAGGGCCGCGGAACAACGATTACGATTGAGCTTCCAGGTGCTGCAAGGGGTAATGAAGAATAGAAAGTCTTAGCGATCTTTGCGACGAATAGACTTTTCATTTTCCATTTATCATTTTCCATTTTCCATCTATCGCTACTAAACACCGAGGACGAACCACCGAAGAGTATGGCCAACCTTCTCATAGTCGATGACGAGTTAGGGATGCGCCAGTTTCTCACCCATCTCTTACAGCGTGAGGGACATGAGGTGCGCGTCGCAGAAAACGGTCGCGAGGCAATAACGCGTCTACGAGAACAAAAGGCTGATCTCGTCCTCTCGGACGTGCGTATGCCGGACATGAGCGGTATCGACTTATTGCGTTCGGTCCGCGAGTTTCAGCCGGAAGTCGAAGTCATCATGATGACGGCGTTCGCGAATGTTGATACTGCGCGGGAAGCTTTCCTGCTCGGCGCCTACGACTTTGTACAGAAACCCTTCGACAACGACCTTCTGAAAGAGACGGTATCTCGCGCGCTGCAGAAGATTTCGCTCGTCAAAGAAAAAGAGGCGCTCCTTGAAGAAAATAAAGCACTGATTCAAGGACAGCGCACCCGCGGGAAACTGGGCAACATCATCGGTCACTCGGCGCGAATGCAGGCGCTCTATCAGATGATTGAAACTGTGGCGCAGGTACCGTCAACCGTCCTGGTAACCGGGGAATCAGGCACCGGCAAGGAGTTAGTAGCGCGGGCCATCCACGATCTTGGTCCACGAGCCGAGAAGCCGTTTGTCTCAGTTAACTGTGGGGCCTTCACAGAAACGCTGCTGGAATCAGAACTGTTCGGCTACGTAAAAGGTTCCTTCACCGGAGCAAATACAAATCGTAAGGGTCTTTTCGAGGCGGCCAATCACGGCACGATTTTCCTGGACGAGATTGGCGAGATGTCTCCCGCCATGCAGGTCAAACTGCTGCGCGTTCTACAGGAACGAAAACTTCGTCCTGTAGGAGCAACGGAAGAGACATCGGTCGATACCAGGGTGATTGCTGCCACGAACCGGGACCTGGGCAACATGGTAAAGGAAAACACTTTTCGCGAGGATCTTTACTATCGCATTTCCGTAATACCGATAGAACTCCCGCCGCTCCGTGATCGCACAGAAGACATCTCCGAGTTGGCCACTCATTTCGCTAATAAGTTCTGCCATCAAACCGGGCGAACACTTTCGATCAGCGATAAGGCCATAGAGCTGCTCGAGAACTATTCCTGGCCGGGAAATGTTCGCGAACTGGAGCATACGATCGAGCGCGCCGTTGCACTGGAGACTACCGATTCGATTCAACCCGAACGCCTGCCCGAAAAGATCACTAACTATCACCCTGAACGAGTGGCCCAGGCGTTTGCGTTCCCTGAAGAAGGGATTAACCTCACCGCGCACCTGGACCAATTGGAAAAAACTTACGTTCTCGAGGCTTTGCGGCGCACCAACGGCAATCAAACAATTGCCTCGGACTTGTTAGGGCTCTCCGTCAGATCGCTCCGACACCTCCTGGACAAGCATGGAATACGCGGACTGACCGCCCAGATGCGAGACGAGCGGCGTAGTCCCGATTCCCCTCCCCGCCGGCGAGCTTCAGATCCTGGTCCCAGACGTCGCGCTGAAGACGAAGCGGAGTTCGCGGCGGGCGCCGGAGAGCCCTGATTCTTTTGCCTCTGCCGCAATCCGTCATCCTCCCCTGCCGTAGATTGTCAGCCGGTTCATCCCCAGACCATTCAACCCAAGTCGTTCTGACTAATTCCAAATCTCTTAGACTGAAATTCTGTCAATAAGGCCCGGTGGCACGGACGTTGATAAGACACAAGCCGACGGACATCGCGTTATGCGCGGCGGGACATTCTTCAGGTGAAACCGTTGGCGCGACAAATTTGCAACTCAAATTCTCTAAGGAGTGGACAGACAGAATGAACAAGAATAAACGCCAAGAGGGTTTCTCACTGATAGAACTCCTCATCGTCGTCGCGATCATCGGTATTATCGCAGCAATCGCGATCCCCAATCTTTTAGCTTCTCGCCGAGCAGCCAATGAAGGTTCGGCCCAGTCGTCAATCCGTACCATCCATAGTTCTCAAGCAACTTACCAGGCGACCGCCGGCAACGGTGCTTTCGCCGCTAACCTGGCCGCGCTTAACGGCCAGAACTTGATTGATCCTGTTCTCAGCAGCGGTAGCAAGAGTGGTTACACCATTGCCGTGTGTGATGTCAGCGGCACTGGCGCCACCGCCCAGTTTGGAGCTACTGCTGTTCCCACGACAACCTCAGGTGTTTCGCAGACCGGTACTCGACGTTTCGCTATCACCCAGGTGGGTGTGCTTCGTGGCGATACGACGATGACCGCGCCAACCACGGTTGCTGCAATTGATGCTCTTACCGCATTGGGCAACTAATTATTAACAACCTGTTAGACCGAAAGCGGGGGCGGTTCATCCGTCCCCGTTTTTATTTTTTTGGAATCAATACACCCAGAAGTCTTGGAACTAACTGCCTCACGTTCCAATTTGGCCCAGTGACAGAAAGCGACAGAAATTCACTGCCGAGAATTGTCAGCAACGCCTCGAAAGTCACCAATGCAAACAAAACAGATGGTCCAGGCACGCCCGTAAACCTAAGAACTGTAATGGGTTCTAGCAGCGGGCAGAGCCTGCGAACTGCTGGCACGGTCCTTGTAAGCATCCTCAACGACACTTCGCGCTCTGCGCGGCACAGAACATTGAGATGAAGCCGAATGGCGCGATCACTACAAGCCAACTTTCTTAAGGAGCATGACTTAGAAATGAACACAAACCGACGTCAAGAGGGCTTCTCTCTGATAGAGCTCCTCATCGTTGTGGCGATTATCGGCATTATCGCCGCCATCGCCATCCCTAACCTGTTAGCTTCTCGCCGAGCAGCCAATGAAGGCTCGGCTCAGTCCTCGGTCCGCACGATTCACAGTTCCCAGGCGACCTACCAGGCGACCGCCGGTAATGGTGCTTTCGCCGCCAACCTGGCAGCGCTTAACGGCCAAAACTTAATTGACCCGGTTCTCAGCAGCGGTAGCAAGAGCGGCTATGAGTTCGCAATGTGCGATGTCAGCGGCACTGGCGCGACGGCTCAGTTTGGAGCCACGGCTGTTCCAACCACAACTTCCGGTGTATCGCAGACAGGCACTCGACGGTTCGCGATTACGCAGGTCGGCGTAATGCGTGGCGACACCACGATGACTGCTCCGACCACGGTTGCCGCAATTGACGCCCTGACGGCCTTAGGCAACTAGACGCGACTTTCACAGTCGTTAGCGAAGCGGGGGCGGAACACTTCGCCTCCGCTTTATTTTTGGTTCGCACCTTGAGATGGCTCACGAGCCTTTTTGACAAGCCCGACCTTCTTCGACCACCCCCGGACAAGTGAGGCGTTTGAAACATCGGCATCGGAGCGGCAGATTTTCAGACACCGCGCTTGGCTGGGGCGAGAACCCAAGGTTTCTCGCAAAGGAGCACCAAGAAATGAAAACGCAAAACCACAGCAAGGGATTTTCTCTTATTGAACTGCTGATAGTGGTTGCGATTCTGGGCATTATTGCCGCGATCGCCATCCCCAATATGTTGGCCTCGCGCCGCTCAGCAAACGAGGGATCTGCTCAATCGTCGGTGCGGACTATTCACAGTTCCCAGGCCACTTACCAATCTACCGCCGGCAATGGAGCTTTCGCCGGCACTCTCGCAGCGCTCAACGGACAGAACCTGATTGACTCGTACCTCGCCGGCGGCGCCAAGAGCGGTTACGACTTTGCCCTCTGCGATGTTAGCGGCGTGGGACCCACAGCGCAGTTCGGTGTAACTGCCGTCCCTTCCATCACCTCCGGCGTGGCTCAAACCGGCACGCGCCGATTTGCAATTACCAATATCGGCGTAATGCGCGGAGATGCAACACTGACGGCCCCGACTACCGTTGCGGCAATCGACGCTTTATCAGCGCTGGGCAACTAATAACAATCTATCGTAGTGATGCAAGTTGGCCTGACTGGACCCAGGGCTGCTTGATTCAATCGGAAGCTATCTGGTTCTGACATCTGTCTCCTGGCCTAAGATGCCATTTTATCGCCGTTTACTTGCAAACGAGCCCCTCTGGATCTTCGCCGTCCTCTGGCCGCTCGTGTTTCTGGCCCCGCTTATGCCAGGCTTGCCGAAAGCCTGGCTAAATAGTCTGCCCTGGCGGCAGGAATTCCTTATCGCTCTGCTGCTCGTGATCACTTTCGTCTTGCTGATTCGCCGGGCCGCGAGCTGGTCCAAATGGTCCTTAGCGGTCTCCAAGAGTGAGTTTGGCATCCTCCTGCCTCTCGCTTTTTTTCTTTTGTGGAGTTGTTTCTCGCTGCTATGGGCCAAAGGATGGCTGAACGCCGTTCATTACAGCTTTACGTGGGCCGCTTATCTATCCTGTTTCGTCCTGATGAAACGAATAGCCGAGAAACCACGGCTGCTGCGCTTGAGCCTTGCTTCTCTGGCTATCGCACTCTCAATCATCAGCATTTCATCCGCGATAGAGTTTTGGAGCACATCTCCCGACGTCTACCAATACGCTTTGATTCTAAGAAGGTCTACCGGCTTGGGAGAACCTCTGGCTGTCAGCGTCCCGATTTTTGCTGTACTCGGCATGACGCTGCACAACGGACGCGCAGCCCTGCTTTGCAGCGCCGCAACCGCACTCGCGTGGCTCGGCACGTTGCAAACCCTCGAGCGAACTCCACTCGTTGCGCTCGGCGCAGGTCTTTTCCTAATGGTGATCGGTTTGGTTGTGAAGAAAACCTGGCGACCAAAGCGACCGCAGCGGGTGTTGTTGTTACTGGCAGTCCTAGTTGTGACTACGGCGGTTCAAACACAGCTCCCGGTCGGCTCTTCATCATCCTTGCAGCGCGTTCAGAACCTTGACGACAACGATCCCGCCGCACAAGTGCGTCTGTTAGTCTGGGCAGTAGGTCTTGAAATGTTGCGCGAACACCCCCTTGTGGGCGTGGGCGCCGGCAATTACGAACTGGCATATCCGTTCGCGCGCGGTCAATTTTCGGCCCGCTACCCGCACTCGAAACTGGTAAACCAACAGGAAGAGTTGCTGGCTCAACGCGCGCACAACGAGTACGTTCAGATGCTTGCGGAAGTCGGCTCTGTTGGGTTTGCCCTGTTTCTTCTGTTATGTGCCGCGTTGATCTGGTTGGCAATCAGAGCATTGCGTTCTGCCCGGAACCCACTTGCTCTTGGCGCCGTGTGTAGTCTGACTACGTTCGCCGTAAGTTCCGGTTCCAGTTCAGTGTCCTTCCGTTGGCTGGGCAGTGGGTTGCTGTTTTTCTTTGCAGCGGCGATCATCCTGCGGTTTGCTTCGAAAACGAATACCGCGAACGAAGTGGTAAGTTTTGGTCCGGTGTTCGGTCGTTCCGCGAATGCGGTAGGAATTGCGTTTGCCATGGCTTTTCTGTGCGGCTCAACAGCGCTGGGGATCAATTCGACCTTACGCGCCATGGCTGTAACCCAGGCCCCCGCTCCCTCGGCAAAGGACGATTCCAACACTAACGACGTTGCAGAGAGCTACTTCCGCGCGGCCCTGCGCTGGAATCCTGCTGACGCCCCTACTCACTTCGACTTTGGCGGTTGGTTGTCCGGCAAGCGAAGGTATCTTGAGGCGGCTGAACATCTTCGCTTTGCGACTGAGCATGGCTTTAACAGCTCAACCTGTTATGCATTGCTGGCCGGCGCTCAGGCAGCCGCCGGCGAGACATCTGCGGCGGAGAAGACATTGGCTTACGCGGTATCCGTCTATCCGCGCTCGGTGTTTTTGCGGGTACGCCATTCGATTGCCCTGGCTGAGACGGGCAAGACGGCTGAGGCGGCGGAAGAGTACTCCAGGGGCCTCGCAATAGATGTGTCGGCCGCTCGGGGCTGGCGGCAGTTAATGTGTTTCGGTCCCGATTCCGCCTACGCTGCTGCACAAATCGACAAGAGCATCTCTCCTCCGAAACAGCTCACACCACAGTCCTGGGCCTATCCGGCGATCGCGGAACACGCCACTCGTCCACCCTTTGCGTATCCCGCGGATAATGGATCTGCTGGGACAAATTGACGACCCGGCTTTAGGTATCGCGTGTCCACGGGAGTTTCTTCCCAGCGACAGGTTGAGTCGAAAAGCATCTTCAAAATGCAAGGCTTTTGGGGTAGAGTTGCACTTCGTTCGCCGACTCTTCTTTCACATCATGAACACCAGGATGTCTGTGGACACCATCGCAGAATCAACACTCACGAAAAATCACAAACTCGACCGGCGTGGAAGCGCTGCGATCCGTATCACCGCAATTGCCCGCAATGCCTTTCGTGAAGCGGTGCGGGATCGCGTTCTCTACAACCTGGTGCTTTTTGTGCTGATGCTGACTGGTGCGGCGATTTTTATTGGCGAACTCTCAGGGGGTCAGGAGCGCAAGATCATTGTCGATCTGGGTCTTAGCGCAATGCTTTTGTTTGGGGTATTCATTTCCATCTTTGTCGGCGTAGGGCTGGTCTATAAAGAAATTGAAAGGCGCACCGTTTACGCAATCTTCTCTAAACCTGTTGGGCGCGGTGAGTTTCTGGTGGGAAAGTATCTCGGTTTGTGTCTGACCTTGCTCGTAAACGTGCTGATCATGGGGGCCGGCGTGTCGCTCGCACTTGTCTACGTTTCCCGCGGTTGGGATCCGCTGGCTTTGAAGATATGGCCGGCTATTCTTCTTATCTATCTCGAGCTAATGATCGTGACCGGTGTGGCGCTGCTTTTCTCATCCTTCTCATCGCCGGCACTCTCAGCCCTGCTTACATTTTTTGTTTTTATCATTGGCCACTTCAGCGCTGATTTGAAAGCCCTTTCCATTTCGCTGCCAAGCATTGCGGCTCGGTGCCTCTTTGGCGGACTTTACTACCTGCTGCCGAACCTGGCTGACTTTAGTTACATCACTCCCGCCGCTCACGGCAATCTGCCGGAGCTCGGCGTTATCGCTGGTACAACCGCTTACGCTTTCGTTTACGTTGCAGTGATTCTCGCATCGGCCACATTGGTATTCAGCCGCCGAAACTTCAAATGACCATCGAACCGAAAACTCTTTCAGGACAAAGTGCGTGGCGTCCTGGTCTGATCCTCCTGGTGATATTCGGTATTGCTTGCGCTGTGCTGTTAAGCAGATGGATCGACGCTCATCGGCCGCCGGTTGATATCAAAACTGAAGAGGAAAGACTATACGTCAATGGAAACATGGCGCGGCGGATGAGTCTGGGATTCACTGGACTGATTGCCGACTGGTACTGGATGCGGTCGCTTCAATACGTCGGCGGCAAGATTCTAAGCGTACCAAACGACGTGCAGATCGATGACCTCGGGCAACTTAATCTCAAATTGTTAGCCCCGCTGCTCGATGCTGCCACCACCACCGACCCTCAGTTTTTGGAGCCCTACGAATACGCCGCTGTTGTGCTACCCGCAGTTAACGTGCAGGAGGCAATTCGCATTACTCGAAAAGGAATTGAGGCAAACCCGTCCGCGTGGCGCCTGTACCAGCAACTGGGTTACATCTACTGGCAACAGGGAGATTTTCAGGCAGCAAGTGTGGCTTACGGCCGTGGGGCGTTGATTCCCGGGGCTCCGCCCTGGATGCTGGCCATGAAAGGCCGTATGGCGGCCGAAGGAGGGAGTCGAGACACGGCCCGGGAGATCTACCTTCGCATGTATGAGCAATCAGGCGATGGTCAGGTTAAGGAAATGGCGCGACGACGCCTGCTGCAACTCGACTCGTTCGAGCAGCGAGACATCATTCGCAAGGTCCTTTCCGCTTACCGGGAACGGAGCGGTCACTGTCCGGCTGCATGGAAAGATGTCGCCGGGCTGCTGCGAGGCTTTCATCTGCCACTCGACGATTCGGGTGCTCCGCTTGATCCGGCAGGAACAGCCTATATCCTAAAAACCGCGGAGTGTAACGTTGACTTGAATCCGCAATCCGAAGTGCCATACCAATAGACGATGCCAACAGTAGTTGAAATAGAAAACTTAACGAAGGACTATGACGTTGGTTTCTGGCGCAAGCGCAAGGTGCGCGCGCTTGATGGCCTTTCACTCTCAGTCGCGCAGGGGGAAATCTTCGGGTTTCTCGGTGCCAACGGTGCGGGGAAAACCACCACTTTAAAGATCTTGATGCGCCTGATCTTTCCTAGTGCCGGCAACGCCAGAATTCTTGGCCAGGATATCTCGGACGTTTCAATGCACCAGAGCATCGGCTACCTTCCGGAGAATCCTTATTTTTACGATTACCTGACTGCCCTCGAGTTTTTGGAGTATTGCGGCCAGATCTTTGGTCTGCCGGCAAGTGACCGGCGCAAACAAAGCCGCGAGTTACTGGCGCGAGTCAGACTTGACGAGAAGAGCTGGAACACACAGTTAAGGAAGTTTTCTAAAGGTATGCTTCAGAGAGTGGGAATGGCCCAGGCACTGGTGAACGATCCCCAGGTGGTCTTCCTGGATGAACCCATGAGCGGCCTCGATCCTATTGGACGCCGCGAGGTGCGCGATTTGATCGCCGGCCTGCGCGATGATGGAAAGACGGTTTTCATGTGCTCGCACATTCTTTCGGACATCGAAGTTCTCTGCGACCGTGTTGCTATTCTTCGGAAGGGACGCCTTGCGCACTTGGGCTATCTGGAAGATCTCCATCGTGGAGCCGGCAAGGATACAAGAATGGAGGTGGTGGCGAGCGGTACTGATGCCGGCACACTGGCCCGTCATTTTGGCGACCATCAACTTCAGGTCACTACTACTCCCAGTGGCTTGCGAATCGAAGTCTCGAGTGAAACCGAAGTCGACGCAATCATTTCTGCCTTGCGTAAAGCCGGTGGAAAACTTGTGGCAGTGCAGCCACTGCGACAATCGTTGGAGGAACTTTTTCTTGAAGGGTCTGGCGTGGTTGAATCATCGAGTCCAAACACTATTGGAATTTGAACCCGGTAACTTCCATCCTGATGTTGGCCCGATCATCGGAGTCTCGTAGTCCCTCGAGCATGATCTGCACAAACATCGTTTTATTAGGGTTCAATTCAGGCTGTCTGCCCGGTATGACCACGACTGTTCTTGACTTTACAACCTTGCCCTGATGATCCAGGACGGAACCCGTTATCTCCAGACCGCCAAGAGTGCGACCGGTGAAGTTGCGGACCGTGGTATGCAAACTCATTACGATATCACCTAACGCGCGCTTTGCTTCTTCAGCTTCCGGCTCGTCCAGCACAATTCGCGAGCGGTATTGCTCAAACTCTGCGGACCCGGGTCTGATGGCTCCCTCCAACCGCGGTTCGCTTCCGCCTCCGCCCGTGGCTCGCATGAGCAGATAGAAAAGGATGGCTATGGCGACCGCCGAGACAACCGCAACTACGATAATGATGGAGCGGCGGGATTGAGCTGCGTCCTCAGGCCGCTTTTCAGATGCTGACATGACTTTGCCGGATTCTAGTTTGCGTTTGTGGTTTTGCAAAGCAAAATCGGACTGTTAGACACCTCCTTGCAAACATCAGTTCCCTCCCCCGAACAGCTGTTTATCTAATCTTCTAGTTTGTTTTGTTGTCTGACAACAAACGGCCTATCAGCGACTCCAATTCACCGAAGTCGATCGGCTTTGTAATGTAACTGTTGCATCCGGCGGCCATTGCTTCAGAGTGAAAATCGGCCGTGTCGTGCGCCGACACTGCCACAATGGGAACATCCGCAAACTCCGGCAGTGCCCGAATGCGTCGCGTGGCGGCGAGACCGTCGATGATTGGCAGGCTCAGATCCATGAGAATGATCTGCGGTCTTTCCTGTCGGGCCATCCGCACCGCTTCTTCGCCGTTCCGTGCTTCCACAACCGTGTAACCGCTCATCTCCAGTAGCCGTCTCATCATGAAGCGGTTATCCTCAGTGTCTTCAACCAGCAACACCAATGACATTCGTTTTTGCCTTCCGCGCGTCGATCTGATCCGGAGTATGACGAGCTCACTTTGCCAAACCACGCGTAAGTTGTTGAATTTACTGTATCACTAGTATACGCCGCCAAGTTCTGCTAAGATCCCGCACCGAAACGCGACACAAAAAACCAGTGATTACAGGTTTATTTAGTACACACTGGGGAGTCGGTTTCTCCTCCCCCCAAGACCGAAAGAAGCGATCAGACTCGAGCCAATGAAGCCATTACTGTCGGGAACTCAGGATAGCGACGAGCTTCAAGACATCGGGCGGGCGTCAATTCAGATTGTCCATGATCTGAAAAACCAGCTCAACGGTCTCAAACTGTATGCCACATTCTTACGCAAGCGAATGGAGAAAAGCCATCGTCCGGCTGACGAGCAGGAAACGGTTAACAAATTGATCTCGGGGCTGGAACGCGCGGCCGAAGACCTATCGATGATTGTGCGGTACGGCCGGCCTCTCGCGCTTAAGAAACAAGCGGGTGTTGATATCCAGAGAATCATGAGAAACGTTTGCGTCGGGTTGAATGAAACTCGAAACGGAACTGGCAATCTGGTCCGCCCCATAATTGTTGAATCTGAGCCCGCCGTGTGGTTGGGAGAATGCGATCCGACGTTGCTTGCCGAGGCTTTCAGATCCATTTCACTGGGCGCCCTGAAAATGGCCCGCCAACCACCAGGCCCGGAACCCGTCAGCGTGCGTTTCAGCAAACAAGCGGAGACGACAGTAATAATCGAGTGGCTGGGCCTTAATCATTCGGACCACGACCCCTTCCGGTCCTTTGCGGGCAGCGATGAGATCAGAATGTCGCTGGCCGCAAAAACGATAGAGGCCCACAACGGCTCGGCCAGGCACGAAGATGATGTCTTGCGTGTGATGCTTCCCCTTGCGGTTTAAGGAAACTTGCAACCTTAAGATAAGGAGTAGCAGTTTATGAGCCCTCAAGGTACAGCGCCATCCAGGGAGGAAAAAAAGGTGGAAAAGAAGGACGTTCGGATTCTCATTGTGGACGACGAGCCAGTAATGGCCGATTCACTTAAGCAGAATCTCATCGAAGAGGGCTATGTTGTGGACACGGCCCCAACCGGGGCTGCGGCTATAGAACTGTTTGATCAGGGTGGCCATCATCTGGCGATCTGCGATCTGCAACTGCCGGATATGGACGGGCTGGAAGTGATGCGTCACATGAAAGACGCCCGGCCAACGACTGAAGTCATCGTGGTTACCGGTTACGGTTCGGTGGAGAAGGCGGTCGAAGCGACCAAGGCGGGTGCTTTTTACTTCGTCGAGAAACCGTTCGATTTCGAAAAACTACAGCCACTGGTCGAGAAGGCGCTGGAAAGGCGCGAGTTCGTTACGGAAACCGCCAACATGCGGCGGCAGCTTTCGACTCGTTCCGAATACTACAACATAATCGGCGCCGCCAAGCAGATGCAGACGATCTACGAAACGATAGAATCAGTCGCCAAGTCGGATGCGAATGTACTGATCGTTGGCGAATCAGGTACCGGCAAGGAGCTCATTGCCAATGCAATTCACTACAACTCGCTGCGTTCAAAGAAACCCTTCATCAAAGTCAACTGCGCGGCCCTGCCGAAAGAGTTAATAGAATCGGAACTCTTTGGCCATACAAAAGGTGCTTTCACAGGCGCGCACGCCGATAAGGAGGGGTTGGTGCAGCATGCCGCCGGTGGGTCCCTGATGTTGGATGAAATCGCGGAAATGCCCGTGGAACTTCAACCAAAGCTGCTGCGTGTCCTGCAGGAGAGAAGCTTTCGAAAAATCGGTTCCGAAAAGACGTATGCAGTCGATTTCCGCCTGATATCCTCGACCAATCGACCTCCGGCGGATGCTATTCGCGATGGTGTTCTTCGCGACGACCTCTTCTATCGCATCTCGACCATCACCATTCATGTTCCCCCACTGCGCGAACGCAGTGAAGATATCCAGTTACTCACCGATCACTTTCTCCACATGTACGCGCAGAAATACGAGCGGCCGATCGCGGGAGTCTCACAAGCGGCCTACCAGCGCTTGTTTGGCCATGCCTGGCCAGGAAACGTGCGCGAGCTGCAAAATGTGATCGAGCGCGCCGTGCTGCTGGCAAAGGACAACAAGATCGAGCCTGTCGATCTGCCTTTTGATAATGGCAATATGCCTGAAGGTTCCACGCTGGCTGGCGCCTGGGACATCCCTCCGAATATGAAACTGGAAGAGATCGAAAGGCTCGTAATTGAAAAAACGCTGCAAAGGACTGGTGGCAACAAACAGGCGGCAGCTAATATTTTGGGCATCTACCGGCCTAGGCTTTACAGCAAGATAAAGAAGTACAATATTGACGTGACGTCGCTGATGACTGCCTGAGGATTGCGCAACAGCTTGCTCATCCAGCTGAGAAAATTCCGTCCATGCAAGATAGAGTGGCCGGCGGGCCACTTTATTTGTGACTGCTAAATGAAGGCAATTAGCATAAAGGCTTCCCAGGGGCGTTTGCTCAGCATCGATGCTCTTCGCGGCCTTGCCGCGTTGGGTGTGGTCCTCTACCACGCGATCCAGCAAACCAAAGATCCAATTCCTTCACCCGTAGTAAAGTGGCCCACCCTGCTAATCCAGATTGTCAGTTCCTACGGCTATATTGGTGTCTTTCTCTTTTTCGTCATCTCAGGCTTCTGCATTCACCTACAGTGGGCCAGGGCGCGCGCTGACGGTGAAGGAGGAGAAATCCACTTTGGCGCGTTTTGGAAACGAAGAATTCGGAGGCTGTATCCACCTTACTTAATCGCCTTTTCTGTCTATCTATTAATTGCGGCCCTCACGACCGGCCTAAACCTGACGCGCTTTTTCGTCTACGACGTGGGGTCGCATCTGCTGATGCTGCACAATCTCGATCCACGAACCTGCTACAGCATCAACGGGGTGTTCTGGACCCTGGCAGTCGAAGAACAACTGTACCTCGCATATTTCCTGCTGCTGTTTCTGCGCGTACGTTGGGGCTGGGGTGTGACCCTGGTTGTGTGTCTGCTGTCACGGGTGGGTTGGTACTTTCTGGCGCAGGCAATTCTCGCCGGCACTGGGTACTCACTTCCCATCGCTGAATCGGCCGCCGCACACTGGTTTACGTGGGCATTGGGAGCAATTGCCGTCGAGGCGTTTTTCGGTCAGCTGCGACTTCCTGCCTGGTGCCGAAACATCTGGCTGGGATCTGGACTGGTCGTTCTCGGAGCGCTAATCGCTTTGGCGTTGCCGTCATTCCACAATCTGGCGGTGCACGATCTGGTCTGGTTTCTTCTCCATCCTGTGTGGGGGCTGGGCTTTTTCATCATTGTGAATCGCGCGGTATTCGCCGAGCAGAGTTGGTTAAGACAACTTAGCAAACCACGCCTGGTCAGGGCTTTTGCATGGGTGGGTATCTTCTCTTATTCTCTCTACCTGACGCATTCATTAGTGGTCATGCAATCGTGGCGGTTTGGAGCCTGGAGGCGATTCCCAATGCTGAATACGCTGCTGCTCGTGGTACCGGCAACGTTGGCCGCGGCCTGGCTATTCTTCCGCTTCTGCGAACGGCCTTACATGAAAAAGCGACCGCGGAAACAAAAGACGATCGAGCGAGAAGAAATTTTCCATCCAGCAATCGAGCAAGCCGAGGCGTGATTCTGACCAGTCGCCTGGTGTTCGTGAGGTTTCGTGGATCGTAATTGCGGTTGAGGCAGATCAAAGACCTCGGGCATACTCCGAGACTAGTCGAGTTGATAAGTGGCGACGCTGGTCGGAGTTTCAAAACAGCGAACTTTGAAAATCTGCACTCGATCGTCAGCCACCCTCGAGTTCACGCGTTCCAGAATGTACCTGGCGAGATTCTCTGCCGATGGTTGCAGCTCATCAAACGGCGGTAGCTCGTTAATGTTTTGGTGGTCAAGATATTGCACCACCTCATCGGCAGCAGCTTTTAGCTCCACAAAATCAATCAGCAATCCAATATTGTCCAGTTCCCTTCCGCGCGCGTAAATCTCAATTCGATAGTTATGACCGTGCAGGTTTTCGCACTTGCCACGGTAGCCACGCAATTGGTGAGCGCTCGAAAAGTTGCGCTCGATCATCACTTCAAACTGTCCAGACATATTTGCAGTCTGTCACAGTCTGAAGCGCTATGTCCAACACGGTTTTTGAGCCTTCAAGTCGACCTCAGATTTAGGTACTGATGTGAGTGTTGACTGTTTAGAGCTGTAAAAGCATCAGTACCCAGACTTATAATCGGATCCACAATGCTTACAATTGCCTACATCATATTGGTTTTTCTTCTCGTTTTCGCTAATGGATTCTTCGTGGCGTCGGAATTTGCGCTCGTCGGTGTTCGGCGGTCGCGCATTGAGACGTTAGCAAATAGCGGAAATCAAAGTGCCCGGCGATTGCTGGAACTACTAGATCGTTTAAATGCTTACATCTCAGCGACGCAGTTAGGAATCACGATGGCGTCCCTGGCGCTGGGATGGATTGGAGAGCCGGTTTTCGCACATTTACTCGAGGCGCCGCTGAAAAACCGAGTCTCCGAGCTGACCTTGCACACGATCTCTTTTGCGCTCGCATTCACGATCATTACCTTCCTCCATATCGTCCTGGGGGAACTCGCGCCTAAGACGCTTGCGTTGGAGCGAGCAGAGAAGGTTGCCCTGTTTATTTCCTGGCCCATGCAAGCTTTCTACAAAGTTTTTCGATGGCCCATACGTTTGTTGGATTGGGCTGGCACCCGTGCCGTGCGGCTTTTTGGGCTTCATCCGGCGAAAGAACATGCTTCGGTTTACACCGAGGAAGAGCTGCGTCACCTGGTTGATGTGTCTCGGAAGAGTGGACAGTTGCAACCGGAAGAACAGCAACTGATTCATCGTGTCTTCGAATTCTCTGATGCAGAGGTGCGAGAGGCGATGGTGCCGCGCAATCAAGTAAAGGCGCTTCCAGTTACCGCTACGCTCGCAGAGGCAAGAAGTACGTTTATCGATACAGGCTATTCGCGCCTCCCTGTTTACACTGCGCACCTTGATGACATTGCCGGCCTGCTGTTCAGAAAAGATCTGGACATGGGCAGAATACTTGATGAACGCTTTAATCTTAAAGAACTGATCCGCCCTGTGGCATTCATACCCGCTACAGTTTCGCTGGGCGAAGCTCTCAGGCAGATGCAATCGACTCGTGTTCATTTTATGTTCGTGGTTGACGAACACGGCGGCTTGGAGGGAATACTCACGCTTGAAGACTTGCTCGAGGAAATAGTGGGCGAGATCAATGATGAATTCGATGAGGAAGTACGGGAACAAATAGGAAAGGATGGTGAAAACTACGTTTTGGACGGGTTACTCTCGGTCCGTGACTTGAACCGGCGTCTTGGGTTGGCGCTTCCTGAAGATGGCCGCTACACAACGATCGCCGGCTTTCTGATGGCAGAATCAGGACGAGTATTGGAACCGGGCGATAATATCGATCATGATTTTGGCGTGTTCACGATCGAGCGCGTCGACGGGCGCCGTATTAGCCGGATCCGATTTACGCCAGCCGCCAAGGCCGGGAAACTGATTCCCGTAATCGCTGCATCACTTCAGTTTGTTGGCGCCAGTTTGGCCGCACTGCCGGAGTTAGCTTAACGTGCTCCTTTGAGTCCTGCTGCGTGGGCGGTTCACTTGGGTAAGCTACCAGCCCGTTTTTCATTCTTGAGAGGCCGCTCGGCACAAGTCGGGCTGGGGATCGAACATTTTTACTACGTCATCGATTCGATTAGTCACACGACACGGAGGCAGGCTTTTCAAAAACACCCGGCCGTAAGGTTTGGTACTCAGCCGCGGGTCAAGAACTGCAAGGATGCCCCGATCGGTTGTGCTGCGAATAAGTCTTCCGAGGCCTTGCTTTAAAGCGATGATTGCCTGAGGAATGCTGTATTCGTGAAAACTTGATCCACCTGAATCTTCGATATAGCGCTGCCGCGCCGCGACGATCGGATCGGTTGGAACTGCAAACGGCAGCTTGTCGATAATTACACAAGACAACTGCTCGCCCCGAACATCGACGCCTTGCCAGAAACTTGAGGTAGCAAACAATACCGCATTGGGTGTTTCGCGAAAGCTTCTCAACAACTGCCCCTTTGAAGCGCTCCCCTGGATCAGACAAGGATACTCAAGCTCGGATGAAACCAGGTCGTATAGCGACTGCATCCCGGCGAGACTCGTGGAAAGCACGAAGGCCCTTCCGCTTGTAGCCTTCACAAGGCGCAAAGTTTCGGCCGCCGCCGCTTCAGCCCACGCCGGTGAACGCGGATCAGGCATCCTGGCCGGCAGATAAAGAAGGGCCTGGCTCTGGTAGTCGAAAGTTGACTCAGCTATAAGATCCTCCGCCGCATCGAGGCCCAACCGATCACGTATAAACGTGAAATTCCCGCCACTGGAAAGCGTAGCCGATGTCAAAACTACGACTGGGACGTTGTCGAATAATTTGTCCTGGAGCAAACCGGCAACGTCGATTGGCGAAGCGCGCATGAAAACGCCCCGGCCGCGACGCTCGAGCCAGTAAACAAACTTGCGATCAGCGCCCGCAACTATGAACTGAAGATCAAACTTAATTTGTCTGATTCGTCTGATTAAATTCTCGACTTCGGGAGGCTTCTCTTTCATCGCATCAAGCGTCGTCTCCAACCGTGCCAACGACCCGTCGAGGGCGAGGTAACGATCACCAAGGGGAGTGGCCACGTACTCACCAGAGACGCTTCTTACCGTGAAGGTCCCGGGCACAATCGGAAATCGCCCCTCATCGCCACGACCGCTGCGGAAGCTCAACCAAAAGTTTTCTGAGAACTGGGACACGCGAACTGAAGTTTTAGTCACCTCGCGATCCGTATCGACATCTTCAATCACGAGCGCGCCTACGTCTCGCTGCAAATCATCGATCTGATAGTTTGAGACCTGCGCGCCAAAGTACTCTGAAGCCACATCTTCGATGAGGTGGGCCTCGTCAAGAATCACCGCAGTGTAATCAGGCAGTACCCGCCCGTACATGCTGTTGCGCAAGGCGAGGTCCGCGAAGAACAGATGATGGTTGACGACTACCAGATCAGCTTGTTGAGCTCGGTCGCGCATGCGAGTAACGAAACAGGCGTCGTAGTCCGAACACTTCTGTCCCAGACAACTCTCGGACCGGGCATCGATATGACGCCAGAATGAAAGGTGTTCGGGAAGCGTTGCGAGTTCTGCTCGGTCGCCGGTTTCGCTGGCCCTGGCCCAGTGGGAAACCTCATCAAAATAGTCAACTTCCTCGAGTCCTTCCAGAACCGGCGAACTCTCGGCGCGGCCGAGACGGTGGAGACAAACATAATTGTTTCGTCCCTTCATGTAGCTCGCAGTGAATTTCTTCGGCAGCACGCTTTGCAGGAAGGGTATGTCCTTTTCCATCAACTGCTCTTGTAGATTCTTCGTACCCGTCGAAATGATTACTCGCCCGCGTCCGGCTGCCGCGGCGGCAACTGCTGGAACCAAATACGCGAGCGTCTTGCCAGTGCCGGTGCCAGCCTCAACGATCAGGTGTTTGCTGCTTTCAAAGGCACGCATCACCGCCTCGGCCATTTGGATCTGCCCGGGACGATATTCGTATTCGGGATGTGCCCGGGCAATGAGGCCGTCCGGACCGAAGATTTCATTCATTGTTGAGATTGCCTATCGGGTAGGTTCGTCTTCACGGCACTGCTGCTCGAGCCTGCGTCGCTGACCTTTATGATGATATCCAGGAGTTCGCTTTCATTGTCGCTTTTCAAGTCAACATCGCGGTCCTGATCGATCTGGTTGAAGATGCGCATTTCGTTCAGTCTTTTAATGCTTTCATTAAAGAGCCTCTGATTGAAGAAGTCGCCAGCTTGGACAGGTAATGCTTCATCGAGCACCGTTGTTAAGTTGCTTCCCTGAAACCTGATCGAGCGAATCTTAAACCGTTTACCTTCCTCGATATAGACTGTGAAATCAACAACACCTTCGTCTTTCATATCAGAAAGCGTTTTAAAGGTGGGATCGAGTTCCGCTGTGAATTCGAGGAATCCTATCTCGTGGTAAATGCTCATGACATCCTCGTAAAGCCATTTGCCTATTGAGTCACCTTTTGCAGTGTCTCCACGTTGTAGACTTAGCATGGCTCTAAGTTGCTCCTCCGGAAATTGCTTCGCGCCTTCAATCCTAATGTCACCCAGACGGTAGAGCGCGCCCTCATCCACAGGGATCGTAAGGACGAGGCCTTTTTCTGTAGTCTCCGCCCTTCGCTCGCCCAAAGTCGCTCTCAAGTAGCCCTTTGATCTCATGAAGTCCATCAATCTGCGGGTGGCATAGTCTAACTTCTCCTCATCATACCTTTTGTCTAAGGGCTGGAGGGGTTCCAGATACTCTTGCATTCTTGCCGTTAGCTCAGAGGAAGCAAAGCTTCGGTTGCCCTCGAAATGGATTTCTGAAATTAAAGACTGTGTACCTTCATACACCAGCAGGGTAATCGTCGGCGGCGCTTGATCCTGGTACGCGCTTACCTGAGCGTCCATGTAGCCATGGCGTTGAAGAAATTCCCTTGTTGAGACAGCCGCTCTAGCCAGAACTTTGGTTTCAGTTACCTGATTCCTAGGGAGTTCGATGCCTCGTTCGCTAAAAAACCTCATGACATCAACCGTTTTGAAACTGTGCAAGCCCTCAAACCGCAATTTCAACCGACCTGCACACTTATCGTTTGAAACTTTGTCCTTTACTGATGGCAGGCTAAGTGAAGGTGGAGTTGAGTCCTCAGGGTGAGACTTGCGCCGCTTTAATGTAGGAACTCCAGATGCTTCTTCGCAAGAGACTCCAGCCGCCTGGTTATCCGTTTGACCAAATACAACCCCGGTGAGGATTGGAGATATGACGATCAACATCACTAAGGCTTTTAGGCAGCTCGTCATTCGGCAGCTCCACCAATTACTGAAGTCTAATCTGCACCAATTGCTTCGGAGCTTCGCTTCAACCGCTTCGGATAAAGCGGAAAACGTGTGGTCAACTCAGCCACGTCTTGTTGTACTTTCTTCCGCACCTCTTCCGATTCCGGAGCCTGAATAATCTCGGCAATCAAGCGGCCGATCTCCCGCATTTCGGCTTCTTTCATTCCGCGCGTGGTTACCGCCGGCGTGCCGATGCGCAAGCCCGAAGCAACGAACGGTTTATTTTGATCGAACGGAATGGTGTTCTTGTTGACTGTGATCTGAGCTGCCTCCAGAGCCTTCTCAGCATCTTTTCCGGTAATGCCGCGCCCGTCCATCCAAACATCGACGAGCATCAGGTGGTTGTCTGTGCCGCCTGAGACAAGGCGCAGGCCTTGTTCCTGCAATTCGCCGGCAAGGGCCTTGGCATTTTTCAAGACCTGGCGTTGATATTGTTTGAAGTCCTCGCGCAGTGCTTCGCCAAAGGCAACGGCTTTTGCGGCAATGATGTGGACCAGGGGGCCGCCCTGCACACCGGGAAACACTCTCCTGTCGATCTCTTTCGCATGCTCTTCTTTGCAAAGGATCAGTCCGCCACGAGGCCCTCGGAGAGTCTTATGGGTGGTGCTGGTTACGTAATCGGCGTGGCGAACCGGCGAGGGATGAAGATCGGCCGCGATTGGACCAGCAATATGCGCAATGTCAGCAAACATCCGCGCGCCAACACTCCTGGCAATTTGTCCGATTCGATCAAAATCGATTATTCGCGGGTAAGCCGAGGCCCCGCAGACCAACAACTTAGGACGATGCTCTTCGGCAATGCGCTGCAATTCGTCGTAATCGATCTGTTCGGTTTCCCGCGAGACGCCATAATCAGCCACCTTGTAACTCAGTCCCGAAAAATTCAGTGGATGGCCGTGAGTCAGATGGCCGCCATGTGACAGATTCATTCCCAGAATCTGATCGCCGTATTGAATGGCAGCAAGATACACGGCCATATTGGCTTGTGCGCCGCTATGTGGTTGGACGTTCGCATGGTCGGCGCCAAACAGCTCCTTCACTCGGTCAATGGCAGTTTGTTCAACGACGTCAGTCCATTCGCAGCCTCCGTAATACCGCTTTTTTGGATAACCTTCGGCGTACTTGTTGGTGAAGACTGAACCGGCGGCCTCGAGCACTGCCTCGCTAACGAAATTCTCTGAAGCGATGAGTTCCAGGCCGTTAGCTTGCCGGGCAACTTCGTTATCAATCGCCTGTGCGATCACCGGATCGGTTTCAGCCAGCGGCGCATTTCGGAGATCGTCCATCAGTTTGTTGTCCTTACCGGCTTCGTGTTACTTCGTGTGGCTGGGTTCGTGTCTTTCGTGGATCAATTGTCTTGCTTACAAAACCTACTCAAAAAATAGGAAATCGCCCATTTGTATCACACTGCGTTCTGCTTACTGCCGACTGCTGCCTTCTCGATCCGGGAGATCTTCTCGACGCGAGCAGCGTGACGACCGCCTTCAAAAACACTTGAAAACCAGGTTCTAACAATGCCCGGGATTACGCCCGGCGGCGTAGTACAAGCGCCGAGCGCGAGTACATTGGCATTGTTGTGCTGCCGAGCCAGCCGGGCAGTGTCCTCGGACCAGGCGACAGCGGCGCGCACACCCGGCACTTTGTTGGCAGTAATTGCCATCCCTGTTCCCGAGCCGCAAACTAACACGCCCTGATCTGCTTCGCCTCGAGCTACCGCCTCCGCTACTTTCGCGGCATAGTCGGGATAATCCACGGCTGCCTCCGAAGACGGACCAAGATCCTGGAACTCGATTCCCAGATCTTGAAGAAGCGGCTTTAAGGCTTCTTTCTGATTATAGCCTGCATGATCACTGGCAATCGCAATTTTCATATTTTTACCCGGAAATGAAGAGTTGGATGGTACATCACGAGCAGGGGCCTCGCAACACCGGTTTCTGGCAAAGCCCGCTTTCCTTAGATAAGAAAAAATAGATCCACTAAATCCTACTAAGCCTTTCGCGTTATTTCGTGGATCTTGCTTTAGCTCTTCGTAAGCCAGTCCATGCCTTGCTGGCTGGCAAGTTCGGTTGCGTTAGCTCTTACAGCTAAGCGAGAATGGCTTTATTGATTTTTTGCCTGGAGAGAGAGGAAGCTTAGTTCAACTTTCATGCGCTGGTCACAATACTTCATTCCCACCCTACGCGAGAATCCGGCAGACGCAGAGGTCATATCTCACAAACTGATGTTGCGCGCAGGACTCATACGCCAACTTGCGGCGGGGATCTATTCAATGCTGCCATTGGGTCAACGTGTGGCGTTGAAGGTCATGGAAATTTTGCGGGAAGAAATGGACCGCATCGGCGGTCAGGAGTTTTACCTCCCGGCACTGCATCCAGCCGAATTATGGAAAGAATCCGGCCGGTGGAATGCGATTGGCGACGATATGTTTCGTCTGAAAGATCGCAAGGGTGCAGAAATGTCTCTGGGCATGACGCATGAGGAAGTCTTTACCAGCATAGCGCGCAACGAGATCCGTTCGTACAAACAACTGCCGCAGGTTTGGTACCAAATCCAGGTGAAGTTTCGCGACGAAGCACGTCCCAAGTCCGGCGTTATGCGCGTGCGTCATTTCATTATGAAAGACGCTTACTCATTCGACATTGATCAGGCGGGCCTGGATCGTTCATTTGTGAGTCAACGAGAGGCTTACAAACGGATTTTTAGTCGCTGCGGGCTTGATTTCGTTATCGTTGAAGCTTCTTCGGGAGCGATGGGAGGCTCTGAGTCCCAGGAATTCATGGTTAGAACCGACGCTGGAGAGGACATGATCGCAATCTGCGGGAATTGCGGTTATGCGGCCAATTTGGAAAAAGCTACTTCGCGGCTGGCTGAAGTTCGTGACGGGGTCGGCTTAGACTTTCCCACGGAATTTCCAACTCCGGGCGTTCGGACCATTGCCGACCTTGAAAATTTTGGGGCGGGTGTACCTGCGCAGCAACAAATCAAGACCCTCGTCTATGTTTCAAGTCAGGATGGGATGTATGTGCTTGTACTCTTGCGCGGCGATCATCAACTCCATGAGACGAAGCTCAACGATGGTCTGGCAGGACTTAAAGTGCGGCCGGCGCAAGCCGGGGAGATATTCGAACTACTCGGGGCGAACGCCGGTAGTCTCGGAGCAGTTGGAGCAAAGAAGAAGGCTCGTGAAAGCGGAAAGGAAGTCACGATTATCGCTGACCTTGCGCTACGCGGTCGGCACAATATGACCACGGGAGCCAACATCGACGACTTTCACATTCGCGGTGTAGACCTGCAAAGGGATATCTCCGTAGACAAGTGGGCTGATCTGCGGACCGTGAGCTCCGGCGAAGGCTGTCCACGATGCGGTGAAGGCACCCTCGAGGTTTCAAAAGCTCTTGAAATCGGCCATATCTTCAAACTGGGAACAAAGTATTCCGTTTCGATGGGGGCCAATGTGCTTACACAAGATGGCAAGGAAGTCCCGATCGTAATGGGCTGTTATGGAATCGGCGTGGAGCGTATTATCGCCTCAGCTATCGAACTGCACCACGATGAGGACGGGATTATCTGGCCCAAGACCATCGCTCCGTTTGATGTAATAGTTACCGTTACTAACATTAAGCAGGACGAGTTGCGCGAAGCCGGCGAAAAACTCTATAGCGATTTAGAGCGTGCCGGGCTGGAGGTGTTGCTCGACGATCGTGACGAACGGGCGGGTGTCAAGTTTAAAGATGCTGATCTGATCGGGATACCCTATCGAATTACCATTGGTAAAAAGATCTCAGATGGAGTGGTTGAGCTTTTTGATCGGCACTCACGTTTATCCGAGGATGTGAAACTCAAGGAAGTTGTGGAAAGGGTTCAAAAGCTGGCCCTGGCAGGCTTGTGAAGTATTGGGGACAGTAATTCGACTTAACGGCGCAGCTTCAGTGATGTTTTTGGTGAAACCTGATCATAAAACCATCTGTTCGTTTTGCCGGTAGGATAGATCTAGAATCAAGTATGAAAGCATGCGCGACAACCCTCTCAAGAGCTGGTGCTCATCTGCTGCTCGTTCTGCCGCTCATTCTCTTCTCACATGGAAATAGTCAGGACATCCTTCCGGAGCTTGTCCGTCGCATCAAGCCTTCAGCCGTAGCCATTGAGACGTACGATGCGCGCGGCGAAAAACTGTCCAGAGGCAGCGGGTTTTTTATCGACACGGATCGAGTGGTTACCAACCGTCATGTGATCGATGGCGCGATACGAGCCGAAGTCCACTCATCAGCCGGCATTGTTTATCAGGTCAAAGGCGTTCTCGCCGTTGATGCCGAGGGTGACATCGCGCTTTTGAAAATCGACGCTCCCGCCAATCAGATCCACCCGCTGGCACTGGATCGAACTTCTCCGCAAGAAGGCGAAAGCATAGTAGTTATAGGAAATCCATTTGGGCTGGAAGGCAGCGTCACAAACGGCATCGTTTCCGCGGTGCGAGACATTCCTACCTTTGGCCGCATCATTCAGATCACTGCACCCATCTCTCCGGGATCCAGCGGCAGCCCTGTAGTTAACATGCAAGGGCAGGTGATTGGTGTCGCCACCCTTCAGATAACCGGGGGCCAGAGCGTGAACTTCGCGATTCCATCAGAACGTATATCGCAGTTGCAGAGCGCGTCGCTGATGTCGCTTTCAGACCTGGTGGTGGCCACGGGCCGGAACAAACGCGCCAAGGCGGTTCAGCTATTTCGTGACGGTCTCAGTTTTCTTTCCAAGGACGATTGCGAAAAGGCGCTGCCTTATTTCGAACGAGCTGTCGAGTCAGATAACAATTATGCGGAAGCCTGGGCCCAGACAGGCTTTTGCAACGAAAAGCTGGGCCGGCATACGGAAGCGATTGACGCCTCAAAAAAGGCAGTCAACCTGCGGCCATCCGCGGAATCTTATTTCAATATTGGTCTGGCAAGTTTTTACCTGAAACAGTATCGCGAAGCGGTCGAGGCCTATCGCCAGTCAATCAAGCTGGATCCTTACAACGGTGCGGACGCTTATTATGCCCTCGGCCTGGTCTATCGTGACTGGGGTAAAGCAGACGAAGAAATTCACGCTTATAAACAGGCAATCCGGCTCCGTCCGGACTATACAAGTGCCTATGAGCGTTTGGGCGCGAGATATCTAAAGTCAAAGAAGTATGCAGAAGCAATTGAAGCATTCAAACAGCTATCCACCCTGAAACCTGGAGACCCAAATGCACAAAACAGCATGGGCGAGGCATATCTCGAGATGGGCCGGTTGACTGAGGCGCTCGAGGCTTTTCGCCAGGCAATTCGTCTGAAACCGGATTTTGGCAAGGCCTATTTCAATTTGGGGAAGTGTTTGTTGGCGATGGGCAACCGCGATGGGGCGCTGGAGCAATACAATATCTTGCAGAACCTGGATGCAGATTGGGCTGAAAAGCTGGATGGTTTAATCAACCCGTAAGTGGTTTTTTGACTTTTCTTCGTATGATTTAGTGGATCGCTAATTCATTGCTTCGGCAACAATAGCCGTCAATGCATTGTCCTGCAGAGTCTTATTGCGCTGTAGCTGACCGTGCAGGTCGCAACCAAAGACGGCATAGGTGAAAGCCAGAGGTGACCCCAGAACGCTGCTGTTTCTTTTGCCGGCGAGACTGTCTCCCAGTAACGAGCTCCTCGTCACGCGCCCATCGCCTGGAGCATACATGGCTTCCGTAAGCTGGCGTTTTGTGATCCGCTTCCCGCTCACAGTCACAAATTCACGTGGCCGGATCAGTGTTATCCATCGATCCGTCTTTGGGTCCCGGAACACGGCTGGAGCGTCGAGCGTTTCCTCACAGTCACCGCCAATCGCCAGCAGCAGGACCGGAGGCTGACCGTCAGGCACCGCATCAAGCGCTTCATGAAATCGTTTCGCTCTTTGCAACACTACCGCAAAGTACTGATCGTATGTCGCCAGCGCATTCTCGCCATTACGCCGCGCGTATCGCTCGCGAAATCCCGCTTCGTTTAGCGGAGACCACCCATAACGCTTCCAAACCTCAGGGTCGTAAAAATCAATCGGAGAAGGTTTTAAGTTCTCATCCAAAATCTTCGCTGATCGGGGATGTGGCAGTAGTTGAAATACAGCTGGAGAGCGAAGCGCGTCGGCCGCGGTGAGCTTGTTGAGCAAAGGCACGCGGCGGCGCAAGCCCTCCGTTATTGAGTAACCGGCGATGATTGTTGCAAACGCGTCTGCCGACCCCTCGTTCGGCACGCCAATCATGACGATCTTGCTGATGTGCGCTGCGCCGGCCCAGGTAGGAAAAATATGATCGGCCGATGGAGGAAGGTCATTGTTGCCGTACATCGCCGCATAGCGTGCGATCAATCCACCCATTGAATGCGCCAGAATCGTAAAACGAAGATCCGGCCGTTTCAGGAGTTCCTTCAGTCGTTCAATGCGCCTTACCAGTTCGCGGGCATTTTCAACGTTGTCGCGGCGCCAGTCGTATGCAAAAACGTAGAAGGTGTCTCTATCACCATCAACGCCCGGGTTGTTCCAGTCGCCGTCTCGATAACCCGCATAGTGCCTCAAGGCTTCGAGTAGATCACGATAGACATAAACCTCCGGGAGGATCTTGGCAAAGCGGACGGTTTCAATGATCTTGCCCGCCACCAGATCATCGCGGGTAGAAAGGAGATCGCGAGATATCGGGGGATAGTCTGCTTCTGACCGAAAGACTGAAGGCCAGACGATTTCCCCAGTTTTGGAATCGATCAATTGCGAGCCAAGAATGCCGGGGATGACGATGATGGGGCGTTTGCCGGTGCGCGCCCGCGCCTCTCGGAAAACGCGCTCAAGATTCGGTGTCCGCCGCGCAGAGATGCAACCGGACGAGACGAACAGCGTTATTGCAACCAGGGCAAGCGCAACGCTGCGCACTTGGTGTCGAATGGGGGAAGTGGGATACAAATGAGGCCCTAGAGAACCAGTTTGTCCGCCCGGCATGGCCACTAAATCTTCCGGCCAATCAGTCGGCAGGCGGCTCCCAGCGCCGGTTGATTAGACTGGCGACAAACCCAGCACCGAAACCGTTATCGATATTCACCGCGGTCACATTAGAGGCGCATGAATTCAGCATCCCCAAGAGGGCCGCAACACCACCAAAAGATGCGCCGTAGCCGATGCTGGTTGGCACCGCAACTACGGGAACAGCGACAAGTCCACCGACAACAGACGGAAGCGCCCCCTCCATGCCGGCCACCACGATAATGACGCGGGCACGCCGTAGCAAATGACGTTCAGCCAGGACCCGGTGAATACCTGCGACTCCGACATCCCAAATGCGTTCAACTCGATTACCCATCGCTTCGGCTGTTAAAGCGGCTTCTTCGGCAACAGGGATGTCGCTGGTGCCGGCTGTAACCACGGCAATGCTGCCAACTCCACGCTCCGTATGGTCTCGCTGTATTTTTATCAGCCGGGCAGTTTCATGCCATTCAGCTTCAGTGACGACGTTTCGGACTTCGCCAAATGTGTCTCTATCCGTATGGGTAACCAGCACATTAGGCGATCGTTGAGCCAGACTTTCTACGATTCCCACTACCTGGGCGCGCGTTTTCCCTTTCCCGAAAACCACTTCGGGAAATCCCTGCCGTGAGCCACGTAGATGGTCCACGCGAGCGTATCCGATATCCTCGTAATGAAGATCGTTTATCCGTCTCGCCGCTTCAGAAGTTTCAATTTCCCTTAACCTGTGCAGCTCGAGAATTTTCCTGAGTTCGTCTGATTCCATTGGTCAATAGCTGACGACTTCCGAGTGAACCGCATTCTAACATCCAACGACAGCCCCGCTAAACGCAGGTACTGTTCGTGTCAGTTGTTTTTCGGTTCGTGTAATGCGCGTGGATCGATTTGTTTACTCGCCAAAAAAACCTGCTCAAGAAAACAAGAAATTGTCACTTTGTTACACAGAGACGGGCCCCGGCGCCAAAGCTACCTGGCTTGCGATACACCCACACGCAAAGTAAGATTTCAATAAATATGACCATCACGAGCAGTGCGAGCAGCGACAATTACCAGTTAATCATACTGAAGGCTTAGACCACCCCGTGCCAACCTTGTTACGCAATATTCGCCTGACGCTCGAGATGATCAAGATCGAGCACACGCTGTTTGCGCTGCCGTTCGCGTTACTCGGCGCGGTGTTGGCGGCAAATGGGCTCCCGTCGCCGCGGCAGATACTTTGGATCTCCGTTGCAATGGTCGGAGCGCGGTCCACAGCAATGGCTTTCAACCGCATCGTCGATCGGAGTTACGATGCAAGAAACCCGCGCACAAAAATGAGAGCTCTGCCGTCGGGCGCCCTTTCCGTTGGCTTTGTCTGGGCCTTTACGCTCGCCTCAGCTGCGGTTTTCTTTGCTGCTACCATGATGTTGAATCGGCTGACGCTAATCCTGGCGCCGCTGGCACTCGCCAGTATTCTTTTCTATTCTTTTACAAAGCGCTGGACAAATCTGTCACACCTTGTACTGGGTTGGTGTCTCTCTATCGCTCCAACAGGCGCGTGGATCGCGGTACGCGGAACGCTCGACAGCCCGGTACCGTTGTTGTTGTCGCTCGTGGTGCTTCTCTGGACCGCCGGGTTCGACGTGCTTTACGCGTGTCAGGACTTTGAATTCGATCGCCGCGAAGGCTTGTTTTCGCTGCCGGCTCGATTCGGGATTCGGCGGGCACTTGCGATCTCGCGTGTATTTCACACCGCAGCCTTCGCGGCTCTCGTCGCTCTCTACGTCGTAACAAAACTGGGGTCGGCTGCACTGGCGGGAGTCATTGCGACCGCCTGTTTGCTGCTCTACCAACATACGCTGGTGCGCGCTGATAATCTAAGCCGGATCAATGCGGCATTCTTTACAACCAATGCGTTTGTTAGCGTAATCCTGCTTATAACATTCGGGGGTGCGGTGTTTCTTCACAGCTGAAGAACACTAATAGATACTCATGAAATTTTCACACGATGAAAAACTCAACAGGATAGCGGACAGAATCCTTGCGAGCGAGCGACTGTCATTCGACGATGGGGTTGCTCTGTACGCAACCACGGATCTGCCGGCGCTGGGAAAACTCGCCGACACGGTGCGACGTCGACTACATGGCAAGACCACATACTTCAACGTCAATCGACACTTCAATCCGACCAACGTTTGCTACGTTGACTGCAAGTTCTGCGGCTTCTATCGCACCCCGAGACAGCCGGATGCCTACACTCATAACATCCAGGACAGTCTCAGGATCGCGGGTCAAGCACTGGCTGAAGGCGCCACCGAACTCCACATCACCGGCGGACTGAACACAAAACTGCCGTTTAGTTACTTCACGGATTTATTGTCATCGTTGAAAAGGGAATATCCGCAACTGCACTTGAAAGCCTTTACCATGGTCGAACTCGACCACTTTGCGCACTTTTATAAGATGGACGATGAAAAGGTGCTCGAAGAATTGATCGAGGCTGGCCTCGATTCGTGCCCTGGTGGCGGAGCAGAGATATTTCGCGAACCGACCCGTTCCATGATTTGTGCGCACAAGTGCGACGGGGACCGCTGGCTGGAACTGAGCGGCAAGGTTCACGCCGCGGGCTTGAAAACAAACGCAACCATGCTGTACGGGCACATTGAATCAATCGAAGATCGAGTTGACCATCTGGTTCGCTTGCGGGGTCAGCAGGAGAAGTCCGGCGGGTTTCAATGTTTTATTCCGCTGGCTTTTTATCCGCCGGAGACTCAGCTGGCTCACTTGCCCGGTCCCTCGGGAGTTGATTCGCTCAAGACTCTTGCAGTGTCGAGGCTGATGCTGGACAACTTTCCGCACCTGAAGGCTTACTGGGTTATGCTTGGCAAACGTCTCGCGCAGGTGGGGCTTCAATTCGGCGCCAATGACATCGACGGCACCATAACCGAAGGTGGCGAGCTGACGGCGAGCTATTCGGTGGAAGCAAACAATGAAGTGCGAATGACTAAACCAGAACTTGTAAGCCTCATCGAAGATGCAGGATACGAGGCGGTTGAGAGGGATACGGTATACAATCGTCTGGAGCGTAACAAAGTTAGCCTGGTCTAAGATGCAAGCTGAAGCCCAACAACAAACAATTACTGTCGCACATTCACCCGATTCGGACGACGCTTTTATGTTCTACGGGCTGGCCACGAACAAGCTCGACACAGGCGGCATCCTTTTCAAGCATGTTCTCAAAGACATCCAGACCCTCAACGAAGAGGCGACGCGCGGCACCTACGATGTAACGGCAATAAGTTTTCATGCTTACGCGTATGTGTCGGACAAGTATGCCTTGCTCCCGCATGGCGCCTCAATTGGCGACAACTACGGGCCCATCGTGGTTGCTGCTCGCCCGCTCAACGCCGCTGACATTGGTAATTTGAAGATCGCCGTGCCCGGAGAGTTGACGAGCGCTTTTCTCGCTTTGCGGATTTTTGATCCCGATTTCCGATATGAAGTGGTCCCCTTCGATAAGATTATTGATCACGTTTTGTCGGGTTCATGCGATGCAGGCTTACTGATTCACGAGGGACAGCTGTTTTACGAATCCATGGGGCTGCACAAAGTGCTCGATTTGGGAGAATGGTGGCACAAGAAAACCGGTTTGCCACTGCCGATGGGCGGCAATGCTATCCGGCGAGGCCTGGGATCGGAACTTACTACCGAAGTCTCGCGACTGCTCCGAGAAAGCATTGGTTACTCATTGGACCATCGGGAAGATGCCCTGGATTATGCGATGCAGTTTGCCAGGGAGATGGATACGGCACTGGCGGACAGATTCGTAGCGATGTGGGTGAATGATTTAACGCTCGATTACACCGAGCGGGGACGCGAGGCCGTTCGAAAGCTCCTCGCCGAGGGATTCGAGCACGGGATCATTCCCAAGGCAATAGATGTAGATTTTGTGGCATGATTCGGCTCTGAACTGCCGCGAGCTCGTAAGGTTACTAAGGCAGCATTCGGAAGATCGATGCTGGGGTGTGCGCGGTAACTTAATTGCCACCCCGCCCAGAAGGAGCAGCAGGTTACCGCGCACATCATCGACTAACAGACGCCCCTATTAAGCCCCTCCCAGGGCCCAACATGGTATCCCTCCCGTGGAAGCAACGCGGCCGCTCGGCGTTGCGCCAACGCTTACGCGCCTTGGAGGTTCACAGGAAAGGGACGATTCGCCTCTTGCCGATGTGAGGACTCTATTTAACTTTTCAAAATTGCCACCGTCGTTTTGTGAGCTGACGGCCGAGATTGGCGTCATTGAGAACGTTTAACACAACGGGAGAAGACGCCTAACTCGTTCTATATGTGGCACCTTACACTAGATGCATGGGACTTTGCAACAGCAAAGTCACCCGGCTCGGGAACAGCGCCCACATTGCTGAGAAGCGGCGTGGCAACACCTAACTTAAGGATTGGCATCTGAGCCCTGCCTGGAGATTATCGCGAGTTCCAAAAATTCGGACTTCCTAGCGGTAGAGTAAAAAAATGAGAAGAAAAGCCCTTTTTACAGTTCCCTGGATCATTTCCGCAGTCATCCTGGGCCTGGGCTCGGCCAGTTCAGCTCTGGGCCAAACCGCTCAACCGGGTGGTATCAGCCAGACGGAAATCGATCGAATCGTGAGGACATTCACAGCCAAGGAGACTCAGTTTCGCAACGCCTTGAACACTTACGCTTTCAAGCGCGATGCTATTGTTCAAAGCCTCGGAATGGGAGGCCAAATCACCGGCGAGTATCACCGGGTGTCCTATTTCACTTTTGACGATTCTGGAAACCGCTTTGAAAAAATCAGTTTCTTTCCGATGCCCTCATTTGGCGGCGTGACGCAGGAAGACATCGATGACCTGGGGGGCATCAATCCTTTTGCGTTGGAACCATCGAAAATTGACAGGTACACCTTTCGCTATGTCGGGAAGGAAAAGATCGACGAATTGAACTTGTTCGTTTTTGACGTCACCCCAAAAGTAATACCCGATCCTAAGAAGACCAAAGAGCGCTTGTTTACCGGTCGCGTATGGGTAGACGATCAGGATTTCATGATTGTCAAAACAAAAGGTAAGGGTGTTCCCGAGACGAAGATAAACAAGTTTCCCATAGTCGAAACCTATCGAGAGCAGATTGATGGGCGCTACTGGTTTCCCACCTATTCTTATGCCGACGAAGAACTTATTTACGATAGCGGCGATGCCTTACATATTCGCCTACAGGTCAAGTATTCCGATTTCGTCAAAGGAAGGGCAACCGTTACTGTTACGGACGTTGGCGAAGCTTCTCCGGGAATAACGGACAGCACAACCAATTCGAGCGATCCCAGCAAAGAGATCGACGGCGGAGTGCTCAACAGCAAGGCCCTGGATTTGCCAAAACCCAAGTATCCAGAAGCCGCCAGGGCTGCCAAAATTACAGGTCGAGTCACAGTAAAGATTCTGCTTGACGAAAAAGGCAATATTGTCTCGGCCGAGGCGATCGACGGCCCCCAGGAACTTCGCGCCGCCGCAGTCGAAGCAGCAAGGAAGGCTCGGTTCACTTTGACTTTAATCGGTACGAGACCAGTCAAAGTCTTTGGCCTTTTGACCTACGACTTTGCACCGGAGCCGGCTAAATAGTCTTTGTTGTCGGAGCCAACACCCAACTCCTCTGCAACCGCACGATGGACGGCTTGGACCAGGGTGCTTATATCCTCTTTGTACTCCGCGGATGTCGTAGCAATCGGGGGCATCAGGACCATTTCGATCACCCCTGATTTGGCCTCGCCGGTTCCCTTGCCCATCAGGACGTCTGTATTCTTGATGGCCACCGGCACAATAGGCACTCCGGCCTGAACGGCCATATAGAAAGCACCTTTCTTGAAAGGCAATAACTCACCGGGCCTGGCCCGCGTGCCTTCGGCAAAGACGCCAAACGAGAGTCCATTGCGAAGACGCGATGTCGCTGCCTCCATCGTCTCCATTGCTAGTTCACGATTCGAGCGATCGATGGCCATCACATTCACGAAACCCATTCCGTAACCGAGTATCGGCACTTTCAACAATTCCTTCTTCGCAAGCAAGCCGATTCTGCGTCCTGTGTATAAGAAGAGCGTCGCAGTGTCGAGATACGATCTGTGATTGGATATGAATACATAAGATTGATTCGGGTCCAACAACTCGTGGCCAGTGACTCGAACCTTTGCGCCGCTCAAGCGGAGCCAGTTGCGTGCTCCAAATTCTGCCCACGGATAAACGACCTCCCTCTTACCCGTCAGCCACGCAGTAAGCAACGCCGGCGGACCAAATATCAGGAGCAGCGCGCCCGCGACAAAAAGAGACCACCAATAGCGAATTCTTCCTGCAAGGCGGGCGCCCGCACCTATGCTAGACTGCGCACTCGACCTTTCGGTCTCAGCACTTTTTTCAATCATTTCTTCCAAAGGACCCGTGAATGACTAGCTGTCGAAATCTGTTGCTGGTGTGTTCTTTTGTTATTTTGCTTCTGCTCAGCAATGTGTCCGTGACACGGGCGCAGCGCCCCCGGGTTGGTACCTTCGCGGTCCCGGCTCCCAGTTCGGTACTTGGATTTACGCCGGGAGAAGATCGCAAGATTGCCGACTGGTCGCAGATTACCGGCTATTTTGCTCGCCTCGATCAATCTTCAAATAGAGTGCTGGTGCAGACGATCGGCCAGTCAACTCTGAAGCGGCCAATAATAGCTGCGTTTATCAGCGCGAGCGAGAATATTCTGGCTCTCAACAAATACAAAGAGATTCAGCGAAAACTGGCCGACCCGCGAATCGTTGTCAATGACCGGGAACGCAATGCACTGATCGCCACCGGGCGGGTTGTGGTGGCAATTTCCTGTTCCATCCATTCGACGGAGATCGTTGCCTCGCAGATGTCGATGCAGTTGGGCTATGAGCTCGCCACAGCGCAAGATGCGGAGACTCAAGACGTTCTTCAAAATACGATACTTATCCTGATTCCCTCTGCCAATCCGGATGGAATTGACATTGTGGCAAACTGGTATCGCAAGACCGTGGGAACGCCTTCCGAAGGTCGCGAGCCGCCTGAGCTTTACCACCATTACGCCGGCCACGACGACAATCGGGATTGGTTCATGCTCAACCTCAATGAGACACAGGCTCTGACACACCTGTTTTGGAAGGAATGGTTTCCGGAAGTTGTTTACGACGTTCACCAACAAGGGTCAGACGGCTCCCGGTTTTTCGTCCCCCCTTTCTATGATCCGCAAAACCCGAACATAGCTCCGTTGCTGCTGCGGCAGGTTGCTCTTTTTGGTCACAAGATGGCTGCCGACCTGCAAGCAGCGGGCTTCAAAGGCGTGATCACAAACTCGCTCTATGACACCTGGTGGCATGGGGGCTTCCGCACCGCCCCGTATTTCCACAATTCAATCGGAATACTTTCCGAAGCCGCAAGCGCGCGTTTAATGAGCCCCGCAACCGTTACACGTGATCAGCTGGCGCGCTCCACTGCTCGGGGAATGCGCAACGCGCTAGAAGCAACCACGAACTTTCCAGATCCCTGGCCGGGAGGAGAATGGAGGGCCCGAGACATTCTCAACATGGAATTAGTCGCCGCGCGTTCATTGTTGTCACTCGCAGCAAAGTATCGACCGAACTACCTGCGCGATTTTTACGAGTTGGGTAAGAAGAACATCAACCAATCGCCCGCCCAGGACGAACCTTTGGCTTATTTGATTCCAGCCGGTCAGGCACGCGATGAGGCAGTAGCTAAGCTTGTGGCCGCTCTCGTAGATCAGGGCGTCGAAGTATTTCGACTAGATCGAGAATTGCACGCGACCTTTGGTCCTCAGCTCTTACAAAGAACGAACTCCGGCGGTGAACGGCTGGGTACCTACCGAAAGATCATCGCATCCACTGCGTCAATGCAGGAAGTACCCGCAGGGAGTTATATAGTTTTTCTGTCGCAGCCACAGCGTTCCAATGTCGTTACTCTATTTGAGCCGCAAATTTACCCGGATCGACTCAATCCACAGGGCGAAGCAGAACGCCCTTATGATGTAGCCGGATGGACCCTGCCTTTGCAGATGGGAGTCGATGCTCCGGCCGTTCTGGGAATTCAGGAGGCCGCCCCTGACAGAAAACTAACTCCCATTCGCGATCCCAACGAAGTTCGGCAGGACCTGGCATTGCCATTAAGAAAAGGCAACGAATCACCGATCGTGAATCCTATCAGGGCGCCTTTGCGAATCGGGATCTACAAGAGCTGGATTGCAAACCTCGACGAGGGTTGGACTCGCTACATCTTTGACACGTTCAATGTTCCGTACAAGTCTGTGCGTGATGCTGACATCCGCCAGGGTGCTTTGTCAGCCGATTACGACGTCATAATCCTGCCTTCACAACGTGAGCGGGAAATCGTATACGGGAACTCAGCGGAAAACTACCCGAAAGAATTTGCCGGTGGCATATCGCCGGGAGGGGTGGCGAATCTTAAAAGCTTTGTTGACAATGGCGGCACGCTGTTGTGCTTTGACGCCTCGTGCGAGTTGGCAATCAAGCAGTTTAATTTGCCCGTCCGGAACGTTATCGATGGCCTGCGATCCTCAGAATTCTATTGTCCCGGTTCCATCGTTGGTCTGGATGTTGACAATACGCAGGCGCTAGCCCGGGGAATGCCTCGAAACTCAGTCGCCTATTTCATCAACAGTTCAGCCTTTGAGTCAGCGGATCCGAAGGTTCGAGTCATCGCTCGTTACGCGAAGGAGAGCCTTCTCCGTTCCGGCTGGCTTCTCGGGGAAGACAAACTCAGGGGTAAGATTGCTCTGGCGGAGGTTCCCCTTGGAAAGGGTCGCATCGTCCTCTTCGCTTTTCGTCCACAACACCGCGGCCAGGCCTGGGCGACGCTGCCCTTTATCTGGAATGCAATTATGGGTGGTACGTAAGCGCACCTTCTGCTAAGGCTTGCTTCGGGCCGTGTCTCGCGCTAATCTTCCTTCGTCACGGGGGATCTCCTCTAGGTGCTGACAAGCATCTATTTCCTGCCGCGCGCATCGAAAGACACTTGGCATGAGCCGTTCAGGCTCGTTGCCCTTCAGGAGCCATGGCCATGAGAAAGTTTTTCGCCTGCTTTACGCTCCTCTCCCTGTTCTTAATCGTAAGCAGTTTGTTACAAGCTCAAACCCGGCCGCGACGCGTCCGCCAGAACCCTCCTGTCGCGAGATCGGCGCCAGTGACAGTTACCCCCCCAGCGACGTCGGGGCAGCGGGCTCCCGGGCGCCCGCCCGTGCTGGGAGGGGCGAACTATCCAAACAATCGCCAACCTGAACAAACCCCCTCTACCCCGAGTGGACCCGAAGAGGTAGACCCCGGCGACGTGATTCGAGTTGATACAACGCTGGTAACTCTTCCAGTAAGTGTTATGGATCGCGACGGCCGCTTTGTCCCAAATCTAAAAAAAGAGGATTTTCGCGTTTGGGAGGATGGTATTGAACAACAGGTCGCGTTCTTCTCGTCAGTAGACAAACCGTTTTCCCTTGTGTTGATGCTCGACACCAGTAACTCAACGCGTTTTCGTCTGGAAGATATTCAAGAGGCTGCAATCACATTCGTTAATCAACTCCGTCCGGACGATCGAGTGATGGTAGTTTCGTTCGATGATGACCTAAAGGTACTTACCGATTTTACTAACGACCGCTCGAGACTGAGCAGGGCCATCCGGCGTACACATACAGGCGATGGCACACGGCTCTACGACGCTGTTGATATGGTTATTAATCAAAAGCTCAGCCAGGTCGAGGGCCGCAAAGCGGTTGTGCTTTTTACCGATGGCGTGGATACGACGAGCAAGCGTGCGTCGTACCAGAGCACTGTGCTCGACTCGGAAGAACTCGACGCACTGATCTATCCCGTGCAGTACGACACGTTCATTGATGTTGCCGGTGGCGGCCCGGCATGGCCAAGTGGTCGCCAGGACGATATTTTTGGGCAGATACTCGGTGGGATATTCGGCGGCGGTCGCGGTGGACGCCGTGGAGGTGGTGCGCCCGTTGGCACAAGCCGACGCGAGTATGAAACTGCTAACCAGTACCTGCATGATTTGAGTGAGCGAACAGGCGCGAGAGAGTACCAGGCAGACTCGCTGGCAAATGTTTCGGTGGCCTTCTCGAACATCGCTGAAGAACTCAGGCGCCAATACAGTATCGGCTATTACCCCAAGCGCTCACCACAACGGGGAGAGCGCCGGCAGATCCGTGTGCGCGTGAATCAACCGAATCTGGCTGTGCGGGCGCGAGATAGTTATGTATTTGATCAGGACGGCGGGGTAGCCGCACAACAGCAGGGCCAAAGACCGGCTCCAGTTCTTAAGAAGCTGGTCGATCCATAGGATTTCGCAATCCTGTTTGGACACAACAATGGCGAGCCATTTAATAACGGCTCGCCTAATGTTTTTACCAGCCCCTGTTCGTTCACGAGCAACTTAAGCAAACAATATGTTCAGGCTGTGTCGACAAGCACACAAGAAATTAGCAACTGCTTGAAAAAAGGGCGCGGCGATTTTCTTGCCGAACCGCCGCGCCAACGAACACCCACAGGAGGACGGGGCGTTTCCAAGGCCGGAATTATATCTGAGCCGGGGTGTTTCCCCAACATTTGGAGCGTACCCTTCCGTACAGACGCATCTTTGGCTCGAGCGTACCATCCCGACTATCCTAACAGGGGGAAAATGAGCCGCAGTGCGGTGCGGATGCACTCCTCCACTCGCGCTGCGGTTTGTTTTTAACTGCTTTATTCAAGTCCCCAGCCACCCGCCGGAAAACTCTCACGTCCGAAAACAATGCCGTCCGCTATTTAGGTTTGATCGGGAATAGCCATCCCAGGATAAATCCAAGAAGCCACAAAACCGTGCTCACGGCGAGTGTCAGTACCAGCCAAAAGTTCAGGTAAGAACTGAAGGTTCGTTGCCATCCCGGATCAATTGCATGCGCTAGATTTACATTTAGGGCCGGCGAGGTTAGAAATCGTGATAACACCTGCACTGCGAAATACCACATAAGCGCATAAAGCCATGCTCGCTTGTCCATCCCCACTTTCCGCAGGGCAATCAGTCCGACTATCATGCCTCCCACGTGAGCCAAAGTTGACGAGAAGAACACTCCCCACGCCCAGACGACATAAATCAACCAAACAACAAGTCCGGGAATCATCCAGAGGACCGACACCCTGATCAGCATTGCGTTTTCAAAAAACATCCCTAGGGCGAGCATTAAGTTGCCGATATTGCACATCCAGAGCATGTTTCCAAACTCGCCAATCTTCCAATAGTGAATGCCCTGAAGGAGAAAAAACACGAGCGGAAGTATTCCCAGCAAGCGGAAATGTATACTTGCTCGGCTATTACGAATTATCGACGAGTAACTATCGAGTCTCTGTTCCATCGATACATCGAGAGAAAAATCTTTTACGCTCGCCCACTCGGCGGTTTCGTTTTAGAATAGCATCCCGTTACGCAATTTCAATGAATCAGGAAGAAAGGGTAGTGGCCTAAATTGGTTTTGCAACGCAAGCTGGCTTGCGTTACGCGTTGAATGCCACCCAACCATCGCAAACTAACAGTTTGCGTTACAAATTAGGGCACTACCGAAGAAAGTAAATCAGTTACTTTGCCATAGTAAAGATATGTCCTCGCTGGAAGAAATCCTAGCTAAGCCAATACTTGAACTGAGAGAGCTTTTTCTTGACCGCCGTCGTCCGGTGCCAAGAGGCTTCCTCGAAGCTTTGGAAGTGGATCCGCGTCAGGGCGCGCAACAGCTTGCGCGCCGTATCCGGCAACGCCAACGCAGCAACCGATCTGAAGGTCAGCGCTTGCACTCGCTGCTGCGCTTTGAAATCGAACTGTGGGCTGAGGGGTTTCGGCTTGTCGCCGGCATCGACGAAGCAGGTATGGCGCCGCTCGCCGGCCCGGTGGTCGCAGGCGCCGTGATCCTGCCGCAGAACTACAAGCTTCGCGGATTGAATGATTCGAAAAAGATTCTTGATGAAGTAAAACGTGATGAGCTGGCAGTCCAAATCAAACAGGACGCCCTCTGTTGGGCGGTCGGGTTCGCCCAAGTCGAGGAAATTGATCGCATCAACATTTATCATGCCGGTCTGCTCGCAATGCAAAGGGCCCTTCAGGGTCTTAGCTTCGTTCCGGATTTCGTACTTGTAGACGCTCGTCGCATACCGAATTGCCCGTCTCCACAACGAGGGATCATTCACGGCGACGCTCTCTCAGCCAGCATCGCCGCCGCTTCGATTATCGCCAAAACCACGCGCGACGCTCATATGCTGGAGCTTGATCGCCTGTATGCCGGATACGGGCTGGCCTCGCACAAGGGTTATCCGACTCCAGAGCACTGCCGCAGTCTGAAAGAATTAGGTGCACTGCCAATACACCGGCGGAGTTTTGCTCGCGTGCGCCAGGTGCTTGGGCTTGATCCAGTGCAGAACGAACTCTTTGAAGAGCCCGGCGATTTGGACAGTTCGCAAACTCTCGCCGTGACCGCAGGCAGCTAAAGTATCACTTTAAGGCTACCAGTTATGGCCTCGCTGAACGAATACAAGAAAAAGCGCAAGTTCGACAAGACTCCTGAACCTGGGCCGACAAAAAAGCGCACAAAGTCTGGACATATTTTTGTCGTTCAAAAGCACCGGGCCACACAACTACATTATGATTTTCGGCTGGAGGCGGATGGGGTGCTCAAGTCGTGGGCTGTTCCTAAAGGTCCATCACTCGACCCGAAGGTTAAGCGACTGGCGATGCAGGTTGAAGACCACCCAGTGGACTATGCTAAGTTCGAGGGTGTAATTCCTGAAGGCGAGTATGGCGGTGGCACGGTGATGGTTTGGGATTACGGAACATACGAGCCTGAAAACACCGACAATGTAAGTGAAGCCCTGCGTAAAGGCGAACTGAAGTTCACTTTGAATGGAGAGAAATTGAAGGGCTCATGGGTTTTGGTGCGAATCAGAGATCGGCAGTGGCTCCTGATGAAGCATCGCGACTACTACACCACGGATGAAGATGTAACTGAGCTTGCGCCTGTTTCAATCCTGACTCGAAGAAGTCTGGCGGAGATTGCGGAAGACGAGGGAGGTAATACAAAGAAGGCGGCCACCGGCGACCCTCGAAAGATACCGCGCCGGACAGGCGTCAAACGACGTAAGAAGGGGCAGCGGGCAAAGGTCTGGCACAGCAGCTAAGAATTTACTTTAGGTACCTCTCATTTGACCTCACGCAGCAACCCACTGTACAACAGCTTCCCCTCCACAATTGAGGCCGCGGATGTGTAAGGGTGAATCTCCGTTTTCTTCTCGTTGAGAATGTGAATCACCTTCCACCCCTGGGACTTTAGATAATCGGCAATCAAGCTGCGATGACAGCGCCACCAAACTGCCTCAGCGCACATGATCGCCGCGCGGTGCATCTGGGAAATCCGCACCAGGGTTTCAATGCCCTGCTGAAATCCGCTTGTCTCCATGTAGTCGGCGTAAGCTCGAAAGGACGGATTAATCCACGCACTATTCCTGGAATCCGGCGAAGGCCGTCTTCTGCCACCCAAACCGGCCAGATGGTGGTATGTCACACCGGCCTGATTCATTGATTCCATCAGAGCATCTCGATTGAAGTGTGGATAACGTCTTGAGACGGGAAAAGCTCGTACATCTACGAGTGCCTCGATGTTCTGAGAGGTGAGAATCAGCTTGAACTGTTCGATTGTGTGAGTTGAGTGACCGACCGTCCAGATGCTGTTCTCGGATGAGTTCGTTTCCACGTTGTCGCTCTGTTCCATCGTCAACCTGTGGCGGTCAAGGACTAATCCACAGATTACGCCGATTACGCAGATTAGACGAAAAATGTAATAGACGAGCCTTAGCTTATTGGCTGTATTTTTTTAATCTGCGTAATCGGCGCAATCTGTGGATTAGTAACCCAAGCAGCCCAAGACTTCATAGACCTGTTGAAGTGTGTGCCTGCCGACTTTTCAAGTACTACGTCACCCACAGATTACGGCGATGCAGATTAGACGAAAATGTAAGAGACGAGCTTTGCCTATGGGCTGTATTTTTTTAATCTGTGTAATCCGCGCGTAATCTGTGGATCACAAACGCCTTGCGAAGCTAAAGAAAAACCTCAAGTCGAAACCTGCCCCGCTTCGCAACCAGCGGCGCCCAGAGATCTCCATACTTGCGAACTCGAGCGGGAACGTTGTCTAACCGAAAATCCTCCATCTGCAGACCTCGCTCAATCTCTTTCCATTTAACGGGCGTGGATACAGTCGCGAGCGGACGAGGCCGCACCGAATAGATCGATGCCAACGTGCGACCCCAGGCGTTCTGGTTGTAGTCCACCAGCACCCTTCCCTTTGGCCGCTTGGAAACCTGATACACAGCCGTTAGTACTTGTGGAGAGTGGGAAGAGACTGCGCGGGCAAACTCTTTTGCAAACGTCCACACCTGTTTTTGCGTCGGGCCGCGTTGGATAGGCACATAGATGTGCACTCCCTTCGAGCCGGTTGTTTTCACGTGGTTGGGAATCTTCAGCGAGTCCAGGGCCTCTCGTACCAGCAGTGCGCCCTCGAGCACGGTCTCAAAAGAAGCTCCGGGAACAGGATCGAGATCGAAGTGCAAGTAATCGGGCCGGTCGACGTCGTCACAGCGCGCGTACCACTGGTTCAAATCGATGCAGCCGAGATTTATCACCCACATTAGTGAGGCAAGGTCCTGAATCATCGGAAAGTCAATGATGTTTCCTGACGAATGCTCGATATTGCAGATCTCAATCCAGTCGGGCCGCGGTTTTGGCGAACGCTTCATAAAGAAGAACTCCCCGGCAGCACCGTTGGGATAGCGCTTCATTACCATTGCCCTGTCTTGCAAATGCGGCAGTAGCGCCGGAGCGACGTCGATGTAGTACTGAATCAGGTCCCGCTTGGTGATTCCCCGCTCAGGCCAGAATAGCTTTTGCAGGTTTGTGAGTTTGACAAGTTTTCCATTCACTTCGACTTCATAGTGACTAGTGTTCTTGGGGATTTCTATTTGTGCCGGCGAGGACTTCCTGGTCTTGCCGCTGGTAGCAGCGCGCTCAACTGTGGCCGGGTGATAGTCACGAGTGGCGCGCTTTGAGGTGCTCATCTCTTCAAGTGAAACCTTAACCCTCTAGATCAATCGTACGAGCTGTAACGCAAGCTGCTAGTTTGCGACTGTTGAGCCCCATTCAAACCCATGCAAGCTAATAGCTTGCGTTACTTATGCAGCTTAAAGTAAAACTTTAAGACCGGCCAGAAGCCGACAACTTGGACATCGCCTCTTCAATACCACGCTCAATTGCCCCAAGCCCTTTGAGTAACACTTCGCGATAAGCCGGCTGACGGGCCTTCTCAAGTTGCTCGAGCAAACGCGCGCGTGAAAGCCTGAGTGATTCGAGTTGCTCTTTGAGATGTCGCTGCTCCGCGGTCGGAGAGGTACTGGGCGGAAGGTTGGGTTGCTTCCCTTCCTCGCTTTGATCTGCGACTGCTTTGCTTTCCCATCCACGTGCCATCGTCATCTCATTTCATTCAAGCGTGGCATACAGGGCCATCTGAAAAGTTAAAGAGAAGCCTCAGCGGCTTTCTACACGATGGTGCCATCCACTATCACTGCACTCTTGGGAACCAGGATGATTCCATCGCGAATGTAGTACGAGCCATCGGGTGCGTCGGCATTCGCCGTGGCCGATTCATTAACCAGGCGAACACTGCTGCCAATGCGTGCATTCTTATCGATAATCGCCCGTCTGATTATGGTGTTTTCCCCAACTCCGACGCGCGGAATTCCTGAGATGTGCTCAGCGCGCATGTCTTCAATAGTCTGATAGTAGTCGGCGCCCATCATGTACGAGGCTTCGATCAAAACCCCTTTCGAGATTCTGCTGCGCAGACCGATGACCGAGTTCACCAACTTCGCGCCATTTAAAATACAACCGTCGCTAATTATGGAATCGCGAATGTCTGATTCGCCGATCTTTGACGGCGGCAGATATCGCGCCCTCGTATAAACCGGTGCTTCCGCATCGAAGAGATTGAATTTCGGAATGGTTGAAGTTAAGTCGAGATTCGCCCGGTAGAACGCGCCGATGGTCCCAATGTCTTCCCAGTAGCCATTAAAACCGAAAGCCTGAACGTTTTGCCGGCTGATGGCGCCCGGAATTACCTCTCTGCCGAAATCGATCCAGCCAGGTTCATCGGCAAGCAATTGTTCAAGCAGATCGTATTTGAAAAGATAGATCCCCATCGACGCGAGGAATGGGCGCTTGGTTGCATCGTCGCTGCTCAGGCCGAGCGTTGTCGTATCCACACGCATCGACTCGAGATCTGCGCCCTTCGGTTTCTCTTTGAACTCAACGATGCGGCCGGTTTCATCGGTCTTGAGCAAACCGAATTCGGAGGCCGCCTGCTGGTCGGACGGAATTACGGAAACCGTGACGCCGGCATCCGTCTCATAGTGGCGTTTGAGAAAGTCTCGATAGTCCATCCGGTAAAGATGATCGCCCGAGAGTATCAACAGAGTATCGATGCCCCAGTCTCGTATGTGCGGCAACACTTGACGTACAGCGTCTGCGGTTCCCTGAAACCACTGAGGGCTCTCGGGCGTTTGTTCCGCTGCCAATATTTCAACGAAACCATTCGAGAACTGCGAGAAGCGATAGGTTTGCGCAATATGCCGGTTCAGCGAGGCCGAGTTGTGTTGTGTGAGTACAAATATCTTCAGAACATCCGAGTTTATGCAATTCGAAATCGCTATATCCACCAGCCTGTACTTTCCGCCAAGCGGTACAGCGGGTTTGGAACGCTGTTGTGTCAAAGGGAAGAGGCGCGTTCCGGCTCCTCCCCCTAGAATCACTGCGAGCAGTTTTTGGCTGGCAGGCATGTTCGTTACCGGCTATTACGGATTTGGGAATTCAGAGAGAGGATAGACGTAAGGCTCGCTACTATCAAGACCTTTGGACCGGTGGGGGAATAGCCTACGGCCAAATGTAGTGCGGCTTATCAAGTTGGTAAGTCACGCCGTCAACAGTTTTATTGGTCGTGATCCTCGGCTGGGGATCAACGTCGGGCCAGAGGTAATGTGCGGCTTGATTGACCTGAGCTGTCAAACAGGCGCCCGTAATGAAGGTCAGAATCGCGATAAGAAAATGTAAAGCGCGATATTGCATGAATCTGCCAATTACCAGCGGTTCGCTGCTTTCCACGAGGGAGATTACTAATACGAAGGAACGTCCCTACGGGCCGGGATTGCGCCCGCAGCCTCCTGAGCAATCTTCACACCGACGCTGGCCCCGATCCTGGTTGCGCCGGCTTCGACCATCTTACGCGCATCGTCCAGGCCCTTTACGCCGCCGGAGGCCTTGACCCCAAGGTCGGAACCGACAGTACGCCGCATGAGGCTCACATCGGCGACCGTTGCCCCGCCTTTGGAGAAGCCGGTGGAGGTTTTTACAAAGTCTGCCCCGGCCCTTTTCGCCGCCAGACAGGCACGAACTTTCTCGTCGTCGGTCAACAACGCAGTTTCAATGATCACCTTGCAAATGGCGTTGTATTCATGCGCCGCTTCAACGACGTTGCGAATGTCGTATTCGACCAGGCAATCATCCCCGCTCTTCAACGCGCCGATATTGATGACCATATCGACTTCGCGAGCTCCATCAAAAATGGCGCGGCGCGCCTCATAAGCTTTGACGTCGGGAAGGTTTGCGCCCAGCGGAAAGCCAATCACGGTGCACACCGGCACTCCCGTACCGCCAAGGTTGCAAGCGGCTGCGCGCACCCACGTCGGGTTCACACAGACAGAGGCAAAGCGATAACGCGCGGCCTCTTCGCATAGTCTCTTGATGTCCTGGTCCGAGGCCTCCGGTTTTAGTAATGTGTGATCGATCAGACTGGTCCAGTCTGACGCGGAGGCGGCCTCGCCAAGCGCGAGACCGATACGGGCTGCCCCCGCATCAACAATTCTATGCATACGCTCCGGACAGCGATTAAAACATTCAGACGTGCAGCCGCACAACGACGCCTGGTCCACGCCATCACCATTCAGCCGCGCGACTATTGCGTCGGTAATCTGTTCGACAAGCTGTTCGAGATCGCCGTTGCGTGAATAAGACATAGCTCAGATTCTGCCTAAGATCGTCAGTTGTTATTGTAGTGCAGGAAGTCGGGTGGAGGAAACACGAATGCTGCGTTGTTGTTCAAGAGGTATGAAGAATAGTCCGTTGTCAGTGGTCAGTAGTCAGTTCTTTCGTGCGTTTCGTGTGATTTCGTGGATCGCCTTTTCCGCTGCATGGACAAATCGATCCACGAAATCACACGAAAGAACTGACTACTGACAACGGACCAATCTTCAGCAAATCAAAATGAAACCGGGTGCGGCCAGGAGGGTAGTCTAGGAAGTGTACTGCCGTTCGACGCTGACAATCTTGTTGACGCGCTTGCGATGACGTTCTTCTTTCAATTCGGCAGCCAGCCAGGCCCTGACGATTTCCCGCATTTCCGCGTCATTGATGGTTTTGCTGCCCAGCGTTAGAACATTTGCGTCGTTGTGTTCGCGCGAGTTGCGGGCGACCGCAACAGAATAACAAGCTGCGGCGCGGACACCCGGAACCTTGTTTGCGGTCATCGCGCTTCCGACTCCCGCGCCATCGATCACTATCCCCACGTCGGCTGAACCATCAGCCACTGCGCGAGCCACTGCGTGCGCAAAATCCGGATAGTCAACCGCATCCTCAGAAGTAGTACCAAAGTCGTGAATCCGGTGTCCCAGCTCCGTCAACAGGTGTTTGAGCTCCTCCTTCATTTTGTAACCACCGTGGTCCGCCCCAACCGCTACCAGTTTTGAAGCTTGTGAACCGCGCCTCGGAACGCGGCGCACGAGTTCAATCCTTTTGTCGTTTATGATGTCAGCGGCCAGTGGTGTGAGGCGCGCACCTTCGGCGATGCGCAATGTAGAGCCCGGTGATAGGCCACGAACGTCGTCTTCGGTAATGATCATTTTCGACGATTCGTCTCGAGTATTTGATGAGTCGGTGGGATCAGGAGATATCGTGTCGACGAATCGAGTTGCAGATGGCGAGGAAGTCGTCACCGGCTGTTCGCTCTTAGGTTCGTCAGCGGCAGGAACTCGGTTCAGTACGTCACGAACCAGGGCCCGAATGCGATCTCGATCGTCCATAAGTTAACCATCATCACGCAAGTGCAGCAATCTTCCCCTTGATGCCATCAGCTTGCCATCTCGGACCGTGAAGTCGATCCGGCCAACGTAAATCCCGCTCTTGCCAACCTGAAAAATCAACGTTTCCTGCCCGCCAGGTTGTTTGACCATGACTGGCTTCTCCATGAACGTGTGAGTGTGACCGCTCGCAATGAAGTCAATCCCATCGACTTGCTCTGCGACCTGCGAATCACCAACTTGCCCTTTATTGGGCTTTTCATAATAACCGAGGTGTGACATCGCGATCACGATCTGGCAGCGCTCTTTCTCGCGCAGGATACGGACGGTGTCGCGCGAGACCTGAACCGGATCATTGTAGGTAACACCTTTGAAGTTATCCGGCGTTATGAGAGCTACAGGGCTAATACCTAATCCAAATAGGCCGACACGTACCCCGCCAACCTCGCGAACCACATACTGTTTAATCCGTCCCTCCAGCGCCGTGCCCCGAACATCGTAATTCGCCGATACGAGATCAAAATTCGCAAACTTCAGAGCCGCAGCAAGGGCTGCCACGCCGTTGTCGAATTCGTGATTGCCGAGAGTGCCGACATCGTAACCGATTGCCGACATGGCCTTGTACTCAACCTCGCCCCTGAAAAAGTTGAAATAAGGTGTTCCCTGAAAAGCGTCGCCGGCGTCAATCAACAGAGTATTTGGATTTTCCTTCCGCACCCGCTTTACCAGTGTCGCCCGTCGCGCAACCCCTCCTTTTCCCGGATAAGATCGATCGTTTAGCGGCAGCGGATCGATCTGCGAGTGAGTATCGTTCGTATGAAGGACCGTGATCAGTATGTCGCCTTCCGGCGGAAATGAGCGGGACGTTGCTTCAGCCCCGGGATTGCGGAAACCGAGTCGCCACGACCCGGTGAACAAAAGGCCGCTCGCCGCCACGGTGGAACCAAGAAATCTTCTGCGCGAGATCATTTCGGTGCAGCCTCGTTTGGGTTTGGGTTTATTTGAGTGAAGCGATTATCGAGTTTTGCGCTAATAGCACGGCCTTGCGCAGTTTCTGATCTCACATAGTTCAGTAATGCGTCGCGCATTGTTGTGCCGAGAGGCGACACACCTGCGCCCTGCCCCAGGATCGAATAGTTACCGCTCTTGAGATTGTACAGGTAGTCGATAGTAACCACGCGGTAAATAGCCTTCGGGTTGATTGCGTATTCCCTGCCCCGGTCGTCAATAAGTTTGGCGTCCACAAACTCAGGTTTGTTATCCGCCGTGACTCGATAGGTAATGCGCGCACCCGATTGCGGGTCGTGGTCTGCCAGCACTACCGCCAGCAGTTTCAGAACCTGCTGGCCCGTCAAATCAACGCGGATGAGCGCATTCTCGAAAGGCAGGAGCTCAAAGATATCGCGAACACGCAGTTCTCCTTCCGCGATCGAGCTTTTGCGCAAGCCGCCACTGTTGCTCACCATCAAGGCTATTGGTTTTTTGAGCTTGCGACCGGCCTCTGCCCTCAGCCCATCCGTAACGAAGTTGCCCAGTGAGCCCGCGCCGATGCGGCCTTTAACTAGCGCTCCCTGAAGCCGGCCGATGACCACGTCGAGTTCATGCACTCGCCTGCTATATGGCTCGAGCATCTTGAGAATGGCTGGATCATCAGGAATACCGCCATCGATCAGCGTCTCAGTAACCTTCGCCCCGACTAGAGCAGCTGGTTCTGTTGCGCTTGACTGTGTTTGAGTGCACCGCTGCGCTAACCCGCTATGCGGAAACAGTACGAGCGTAAGCAGCAGCAGCGAGGCAAGGCAGAAAGGTCTTAGGGCGGAGACACTGTAATAGGTGCCCACTGCCCGATGGTTGCTAGTTGTATTATGCATTGACGTTAAGGGAAGAGCGTGCATAGTATGTCGCACCACGCTGCTCATAGGCAAACGCGTTTTCCGGTGGCAATCCAATTGAAGACGCTTAGAAACTGTCCTTCTGATTTGTTGAAAAGTTGAAGACAAAGCTGGAACGTCAAACGACAGTACCAGCCAATGACACACTGCCAGAGAATTGAGGGAGGGAAAAATTGGCTACGTCGTCGGCTCAAATACCATCAGAGTTTACCAATCCGAATCTCGAAGTACTTATTTCTGAAGTCGAACTTAAAGCACGCATCCGGGAGTTGGGCGCCGAGATTGCACGCGACTATGCAGGCCGCAATCCGCTGCTTATCGGAGTCTTAAAAGGCGCTTGTCTATTCATGAGCGACCTGATGAGGGCGATCGATATTCACCTCGGTATCGAATTCATGGCGATCTCCAGTTACGGGATGTCAACCAGAACATCCGGCGAAGTGCGCATTCTCAAGGACCTGGGAGTTCCTATCGAGTCTCGCGACATCATTGTGGTTGAGGATATCGTGGATACCGGTCTAACGCTTTCTTACTTGCTGGCGAACCTCAAATCGCGCGGCGCCAGCAGCGTAAAACTGGCAGCACTGCTCGACAAATACGAAAGGCGCGAGCGGGAAGTGTCGATCGATTACCTTGGTTTTAAGATTCCGGATCACTTTGTAGTAGGTTACGGTCTCGATTTTGCCGAGCGTTATCGCAATCTTCCGTTTATTGCCGTGTTGAAGAACCCGGAGTAGTTTCTGGCCGGCAACTTAAGACAGCTCTCTTATTGGAAAGGAACAAGTTTAATGGTTCGTCAGAAAGAGTGGGCTCGCTTAGTAACGCAAGCTGTTAGCCCGCGCACGACGTTGAGTTGGCCGGTTGCTGCACTTTTCTTGTTTCTCTTAATCTCACCGATAAGTGCGCAACAGGATTTCTCGAAAGTTTCGATTAAGGCCACGAAGGTGGCCGGCAACGTTTATATGCTCGAGGGTTCGGGCGGCAACATAGGTGTGTCTGTCGGACCGGACGGCATCCTGATTGTCGACGATCAATTTGCGCCTCTCGCGGATAAAATCAAAGCTGCCTTAAAAAGCCTCGGCGAAGGCAAGTTAAAGTTTATTCTGAACACCCATTGGCACGGTGACCACACTGGCGGCAATCCTGTATTTGGGCTCGAGGCCCCGATCATCGCCCAGACAAACGTTCGAAAACGGCTGGCCGAAGGTGCGACTGTGCTGGGACAGGATATCAAGCCGGCGCCTAAAGAGGCTCTGCCGGTGATCACATTCGATCAGTCGCTATCAGTGCACTTTAACGGAGAAGAGATCCGCGTCATCCATTTCCCGCACGGTCACACCGATGGTGACAGCGTAATCTTCTTTACGAATTCAAATGTGGTCCATATGGGAGACGATTTCTTTGCCGGCCGCTTCCCTTTTGTTGACCTGGCCAGTGGTGGTGACGTCGAAGGCGTGACCAAAAACGTCGGCGATATTTTGGCAACGCTTCCCCCGGGAGTTAAGCTCATTCCAGGACATGGTCCAATCTCAGCGATCGATGACTTAAAGCTCTATCATCGAATGCTGCTGGAAACGACTGACGTGGTAAGAAAAAAGATGGCGGCTGGGAAGACCCTGGCTCAAATAAAGTCTGAAGGATTGCCGGATGAGTGGAAATCGTGGGGTACTGGGTTTATAAAAACCGACTTCTGGATTGAAACCATCTATAACAGTTTGAAGGCTAAGACAAGTCGCAGCTAGGCTCGTCCCTCTACAGCTTCCGCATACCTCTCGGGACAGTAAAAAGAGAACCACGAAACAACACGAAGTTCGTGTTAATTCGTGGATCGTTCTCTTAACTCCTGCAAGAAGCTCTTCCCCGCGCTGAGCCTAAGGCCAAAATTCTCCGCTATTGTTTGTCCAATGTCTGAGAGCGAATCCCGCGTGCCCAGATTGACTCCTGGCCTCGCTTGCTTTCCGTAAACCAGTAGCGGCGCATACTCGCGCGTGTGGTCACTGCCGGGGAATGTCGGATCGTTTCCGTGATCGGCGGTAATGATCATCAGATCGTCCTCTCTCATAGCGCTTTCGATCTCTACGACCCGGCGATCAAAGTGCTCGAGAGCCCGGGCATAACCTTCGGTATCGCGCCGGTGACCATAAAGCATGTCAAAATCGACCAGGTTCGAAAAGATCAAGCCCCGCGTGTTTTCGTGCAAGGAACGAATGGTTTGATCAATGGATTGCTCGTTATTCTTTGCCGTGAGGTCTCTCGTCACTCCGACTGAATCATAAATCGAAGCAATCTTTCCAATGCAGACTACTGCGAGGCCTTCATCCGCGAGCGCCGGAAGGAGGTTTTCCCTCGGTGGCGGCACCGCATAATCGTGCCGGTTCTCAGTGCGATAGAACGACCCGGGTTGGCCCAGGAAAGGCCGCGCGATTACTCTGCCCACCTTGTGTGGACCATCAAGAATCCTGCGTGCGGTTTGGCAAATCTCGTACAGTTTCGGTAGTGGGATCACTTCTTCGTGAGCAGCAATTTGAAACACAGAGTCTGCTGATGTGTAAACAATCGGTCTGCCTGTCCTCACATGCTCAGCGCCCAACTGCTTGATTATTTCGGTGCCGGAGGCTGGGATGTTTCCCAGTATTCCAGGCACCCCGGTCTCTGCCACGAAACGGTCGATGACGGCCGCCGGATATCCGTTGGGATAGGTCGGAAATGCCTGTTCGAGGATAATGCCGGCCATCTCCCAGTGGCCGGTAGTCGTGTCTTTCCCATTTGAGCGCAAGGCGCAGCGTCCGTAAGAACCCGCCGTATGGCTCAACGGCGGCAATCCTTGCAAAGGTCGAATGTTGCCGAGGCCGTAACGTTGCAGATTTGGCAGTTGCAGCGAGCGCGATTCCAGAATATGGCCCAGAGTGTCAGAGCCTGCGTCTCCCCACTCAGGCGCATCAGGCATTGCACCAACTCCAGCCCCATCAAGGATGACCAGAAGAATTCTGCTAAAGGGATTGAGATTGGACATAGCGGTGAGTTGGATCTTCGGGTTCGGCCTTATTCGCGGGTCCTTAAACTCGCTCTTCCACTACTGTTTTGGCGCGTAATAACCATCTCGAGCCCGAATCTCGGGCTTGGCTTTTAACCCTATAACTTCCAAACGGATGGCGCGAAATTTCCCGTCGCGCGCTTTATTGGTTGGGTAGTAACCGAGACTGTAGAGAGTGCCGATATCAGCCGCGACTCGCCCGAAGGCCGCTCGAGCATCAGAGAGATTCGCAGCCACAAAACTTCTACCACCGGATACCTTTGCGAGGTCATCCATCTCTTTTCGCGCCAGGTTGTAGAGTTGGCGACTGATCGACATTCGCTCAAAGGGACCCATCTGGCAGAAATTCGTGTAGTCTTCGGGCTTTGCGTTGGGGACGAAGATCCGTTGGTAACGTTGGAGCTGTTTCTGTGAGAGCGACAATCGCCCGTCATCCTCACAGTCTTTCATCAGACGATCCTCGACAAAGTCTTCAGTGTTTACCTGGATGAAGTAACAGGCAATCCCGGCCTTCGACAACTTGAGCTTAGCTGTCGCAAAATCCGAGTTGCTGGTCGAATCAACGCCGTCTGTAAGCGCTACTACAGCACGACGCCCTCTTACTTCGTCACGCGGAGGCTCACGAAAGATCGTATCCGCAACCTTTTCCAGCGCGTCGTAGTACGGCGTCCCATTGCTGGCGCCAAGATTCTCGACTGCCTGCCGCAAAGTTCGACGGTCACTGGATAGCTGTGTGAGTACTTCAACCGTTGCAACCGGGCCCGTCCCTTGTTTTGTGGTATTGAAAGCCACGATCCCCACGCGATCACCTGGTCGTAAAGCTTCAATAAAACTGTTTGCCGCCTGACGAATCAGCACAACGTCGTCGCGCGTGGATCCGGACGTGTCGAGCAAAAGCGCTATCTCGAATGGAGTCTCGGCGGTACCGAAGTTTGAAATTGTCTGTGACTGACCGTCCTCAAAAACCTGAAAGTTCTCGGGATGCAGACCAGCAAGCGGACGACCGGTGCTGTCGGTAACAACCGCCGGAATAGAAACCAATTGCGTGTCGACCCGTACGACGTCGCCTTCGTCAACTTCGTCAGTGTTCGGGTTCGACTTTTTCTGGACAGTCGATGATTTTTCCGGATCAGTCACACGGCGTGGGCGTTGCTGATTTGCCTCCTGCGCTGCGACACGCCTGCTTAACGGGAGGACTGCCATCATGGCCATCATCGCGAGAAGAAGAATCCACGTCCTGTTCAGACTCGACTGAACTGGGTTATGAGTCGATTTCATGGCTGTAATTCGGATGGGCTCTCTCTGGGGGAGAATATAACTGCAAACACTCCTGATGCAAACTGGCCATAGCCCCGCCCAGATCTGATGCAGGCCAAAAGAGTGTGCCCAGGCACCCAGTTCGCTAGGCTTTGCACAAAAAGTCCTGACTACCGCCACGTGGAGCGCGCTCAGTACGGTACCGCGAGCGAAGCGACCGGATGTTGCGCTTCAACTAACTAATTGACTGCCTGCCAATTATGAGAATCAAATCGCGAAGTCGAGTGTAACCTCCGGTCGCTTCGCTTGCGGTACTGTACAGACCATCGCATCTTTTTGTGCAACGCCGAGTCGTTAGCCTTTACGACCGAGAGCGACAGCTCGTTGAAATGCGGCCCAAACTGCCTTAGACAGTACAGTCCTTAACGAGCCTTTTTCCATTTGGTAAATGGCTTCGGCAGATGTTCCGCCGGGCGAAGTGACCATGTTGCGCAACTCCGCGGGATGCTTGGCCGATTCTCTTGCGAATAAGATTGAGCCGAGCATTGTTTGAAGTACCAACTCCTGCGCCACGTGTCTCGAGAATCCCATGTGTACACCAGCATCGACGAGTGCTTCCATCACCATGAAAACATAAGTCGGCCCCGTGGCACTGAGAGCGGTGGCCATATCAATCATGTTTTCGGTTTCGACGCTCATTTCTTTACCCAACGCCCCGAGTAGCGCTCGAATCTTCATCTGCATGTGTTCGCTAACCTGCGGAGTAGTCGTCCAGGCGGTCATGCCCTCACCGATTTGGGCGGGAGTGTTAGGCATTGCCCTTGCGATAGCAGCATGCCCGACTTCATTCGCAATCGCCTCTAATCTCGCGCCGGCAACAATCGAGAGGAGCAGTTGATCTTCCTTTAGCACCCCTTTCATTTCACGGAGCACAACATTCAATCTTTGAGGTTTGACCGTCAAAAGGACAATCGATTTCGGACGCTTGTCAGAATCAGCTGCGGCGGTTTGGATCTCTGCGGCGGCCCGATTGCTTTCCACTATTTTGATGCCGTAACGGGTCCACAATTCTTCTCTGCGAGCTGGTCGGGGATGGCTACCCGTGATCTGATCAGGACCTACCAGACCCTTCCGCAGAAGGCCGGCGATAATGCTTTCCGCCATTACGCCGCAGCCCACGAACGATAGCATAACGTCGTTAAGGTCAGCCTGGCCGCGGTTCTCAACCGTTCCTGGTTCATCATGATGCGTCATAGTTCGGTGATGATTTCACGCGACTCGGCTCAGGGTCAACAGGAAACGTCTGAGGGGTGCACAGTGTCGAGCTTGACACAGGTTGCTGCTTCTCTTAGCATGGCGCTTCGCTATGGTGGAGGTTCTTTGAGGCGAAACGTGCCGCGCAGAGTTTGAGTGGACAGGCACCCATTGCCTGTGCAAAGTTAAAGAAATAGGCACGTACGTCAATGGTAGACGGCTTCCCTTACAAGGAAGAGGTTGGGGGTTCGAGTCCCTCCGTGCCTACCATTTTTGGATTTGAAATGCGGAGTCGTAGTTCAGTTGGTTAGAACGCCGGCCTGTCACGTCGGAGGTCGCGGGTTCGAGTCCCGTCGGCTCCGCCATTTATTTTCAATGAGTTACAGTTTCAGCAATCCATCCGAAAGGTGTGCCAGTCACTTCGTGTAACTGTGAGAAAAACAGTGACTTAAGCCGATTCTCGCACTACAAATTCTCTTTCCTCGAAGGCTATCTCAGCTGTTACCGACATCAATATTCCTAGGCATTTGGTAAGACAACGGCGGTCATTCCAGCGGACTGAACAGTGTGGAAGTCCCTCCATGATGTGAATTCCTCTGTATTGAAAATTGCTCACGCCTCAATACGACTTCAGATGCACGAGAGTCGTTGTTCGCAATTGCAAAATTCAACGCTATCTCGGTTCTTCGAGAGCATAAATCGCCGCAATGTTTGGATGATTCAAAGCTACGGTGCGATCCAACTCGCTTGTGTCCCGCGCCAGATACACCTCACCCATTCCACCGGCGCCAAGTCTGGAGATAATCCGGTAGTGTAAAAGCGTCGTATTGGAGGAGATAGACATTGTCTGTTATGAATTTGCCGATTAGAGATTAGCCGCAGATGAACGCCGATCAGACCAACTCATGGCTGACGGCTTTGCACAAAAAACAATTTGCCACGGCTACTCGGTACTGTACCTGGGGCCATGTAGTTCCTCACTGCAACTTCTCGTATTCCTTCTTCGCCTCGATGAGGATTGGAATGTCTGCGTCCGCATTTTTCCACAACGCGAAGAAGTCGTCGTAAGCCCTGCGCGCCTTCGTCTGATCGCCTTGCAACGCGGCAGCGCGTGCTTGCCCGAGGTGTGCAAGTGGATATAGCGGCGACATCGGAGCGAAACCGCGGTGATCGAGAATCTTCTGAAACTCAACCGACGCTTCCGACGGCTTGCCGAGCTTCAGGTAAGCAAGGCCGCGCACATATTGCGGCCAGAATTCGCCGGCGGCTTCGTAGCGTGCAGCCTGTAGATCAGTTACCGCCTGTGCGGCGTTGTTATGATCTAGTTCCAGCGCCCCGCGGATCGCCGGCATCCAAATGTCGTTAACGATCGTGAATTGCGGATACTGCTTCGTCAGTTCGTCTACGAGCGTCTGCCCTTGAGCGGCTTCACCACACAACGCCAGCGCGAGGCTGCTCCGCGTCAGTGATACTTGATTGCGCTCAAACGAGAGCGACTGTGCCGCCAAAGACCTGGTTTGGGAACACTGACCAAAAACCGCAGCACGCAGCGCTTCCTCAGCTGCATATTGCGCAGCCACTTCTTTAGTGTTGTGTGCTGCGAGATCGATCGAGCGGCGCGAGAACTCCTGCGCTTGCCGCCACTCACCGCCGAAAGCCGATGAGTTAGTTTGCCAGTCGAACGTTATGTACTCATTTGGTTTGCCAGTCAGAGCGTCAACTTCGTGCTTCATCGAAGACGCATCACCGCGAATAAAGGCAAGGTTATAAACCCAGGTGTGTAGATGCTCGCTGTCGAGCTTCAACTGCTTGAACGCTCGATCGAGAACGGCCATCGATTCATCATAACGGTGAAGACGCATCAGCGCGCGGGCGAGGTTCCCATGCGGCGCAACAGTGTTGGGATTTATTCGAATGGCTTCACCGGCTTCTTGAGCCGACTTCTCCCATTGACCAATGCGGTCGTAAGCCACTGAAAGGTTCACGTAGGGTCTGTCGTCGCGCGGGTAAGTCTGCTTATAAAGATCCAGCACTTCGATGTACTTGTCTAGTTGTCCGGTGGTGTAGAAGTAGTAAAACGATGAAATTTTGAGCTTCTCAACTTCGCTCACCCGGTCGCGCAGTGCATACGCTTTCGAGATATTCTCCGCCGCCAGCTTCGGCTGCCCAGTGTTCGCATAGCAAACTGACAGGCCGGTGTAGGCTGAGGCGAAGTTAGGATCTAGCTCCAACGCATGTTTGTAATGTTCCATGGCCTCAAGCCATTTGCCACGGTTCGCCTCGTCAGCCGCCAGGGAATAGGCTTTAAGAGCTTCCAACGATGAGGTTGTAACTTCAAGCGGAGCATCGAATCTTTGTAATGAGTTGAGCGATTCACCTAGCTTCTCGCGCAAGTTGATCGCGACTTGACTGAGTGTCTTGAGGACCTGCTCCTTACTCTCGGCTTCGGCTTGTTCTCTGGCCAACGCTTCGCCACTCTGACTGCTGATGACTTCCAGAGTGAGCACGTAATGGCTGCCAAGCGTCGCAATCGAGCCAGTGATAAGGGCCTTGAGTCCTTGTCGCTGGCAAATCTCACGTCCGATCTCCACGGTGACTCGGTCATCAGGCGAATGGCTCATCAGACGCAACGTCTGTCTTACGCGCGCATCAGAAAAGAGATTCAAAAATGGCGACTGCCCGAGCTGCACGGCAAGCCCCTGTTTGAGCGTGCCATCAAAGACTCCATCTCCGGTAGTGTTGACAAAATCAGTGAGTAGGATCGTGTCTTTGTCGGTTAAGGCAGCTGTGCGGCGAGCGAATAGGAAATAACCGGTAGTCGCCAACAGCAGTGCAAACACTACGGCCCCAGTAACTGCGAAGCCTTTCTTGTGTCGCTTAATTTCGCTGACGATGTACTCGGCGCTCGATATGCGCTGCTGAACTTCGCTGCTCGTCGTGGCCGTCGCACTTTCATGTGAGGCAGTGATCGCGTGAGCGCCAGTGTGCGTCGCCGCGCTGCTGGTTCTGAACTCTGGCGAAACGGTTCGCTCGATTTCCGATTCAAGCTCGATATGCCGTTTGAATCGTCTCAGATCAACCAGGAGATCTTTTGCTGTTTGATAACGCTCTTCGCGATCTTTGGTCAGTGCCTTACTGACAATCCGTTCGAGTTCCGGCGGTGCTTCGCGATCGTAACGCGCCAACGGGAGAGGTTCTTTGTTTAGTATTAAGCCGATCACTTCACTTGGTGTCTCAGCTTCGAAAGGAACGTGGCCGGTCACCATCTCATAGATCACCGTACCTAAAGCCCACACATCAGTGCGACCATCAACCCGTTTTCCTTTTGCTTGCTCTGGCGACATGTAGTTTGCAGTTCCCACCACTGTGCCTGCACCTGTGTCGACGAGAGCTTTGGTGGGTGCTTCCGTGTCAGTCATGGAACCTTCGGGGTGGGTCAGCTTCGCCAGTCCAAAATCCAATACTTTGATATAACCATCGCGCCTCAGCATGATGTTCTCAGGCTTGATGTCTCGATGAATGATGCCCGCCGCATGTGCGGCCGCCAGAGCCGCCGCAGCCTGAGTCGCAATTTCGAGGATATCGTTAAGCCTTATGTGCTGGTGCTTCATCCGCAGCCGCAGCGTCTCTCCGTCAATGAATTCAGTGACGATGAAGTGACGCGAGTCGGTTTCACCAATCTCGTAGATCGTGATGATGTGCGGATGATTGAGCGCGGATGCAGCCTTCGCCTCTTGCACAAAGCGACGCATCCGTTCCTGATTAGACGAAAGGTCCGCAGGAAGGAGTTTCAGCGCTACCTTGCGATCGAGTTTGGTGTCTTGCGCGAGATAAACTTCGCCCATTCCGCCCGCGCCGATCTTGCGGACGATGGTGTAATGCGTGAGCATTGTATTCTGGGGGATAGCTTCGCTCATCCGGCTATTGAGCTCTGTTACTTTAGTGCCTGGCTCGAAGGACAGCCATGTCTGAAGTTGCCGTATATTAACTCAGAAAACTCGAAGTTTCACTTGTTTTGCCTGCCCTGATTCGCGCGCACAGATTGCAGACCATTTTCAGCTCATACCGTGAGCGACTGTTATTGGTGACATAGGCCCTTCCAGTTGTTTGAGCAAAGTTTCAACCGGAATACCTCTCAAGTAATACACCCGGATCGATTTCTACACCGATAGGACTTGCAGCGAATGCTTCACTGTGCATGAAACCGCGCATCTCTTATGGTTTAGCCCGTGTCTATGATTCGTAGTCTATTCTGGCAACTTCAAGCGTTTCAGCATTGCTTTAAATCGCGGGTCGTCTCGTAGATCGTCATACACGGGGTCAACGGCCATGAAAGTAGCATACGATGAGTGCTCAGCTACATCTCTTTCCAGCCAATTCAGCGCTTCGTCTTTTTCATTTAGTCCGATGTAAACAGCCCCAATGACATTGCTCATCACATAACGATCTGAAGATTCCTGCTTGAGTTGATTGAGCAGTTTCACAGCCTCGTCGCGCTGCCCAACTTTCGCCAACGACATTGCCAGATATCCTTTGGTTGTCGGGTCATAGCTTACATTCTAGAGACTTCCGAAGTTCCGCAATTGCCTCTCCATACATTTGCTTTGAATAATAAGCCCAACCTAAAGCGAACCGGGCGAAGGGAAAATCCGGGTCGAACGCGAGGACCTGTTTGTATTCTGAAATTGCGTCGTCAGGCCGACGTATGTAGACGAAAGCATCGCCAAGATTCGTTCCAATAATTGCCGAAAGTGGATCAATTTCCTGATCACGACGTAACTCAATCAGGGCTTCATCAAACCGTTTTGTTGGACCGAGAACGGTAGTACCCAGCCATTGATGTGCGGTTGCGTAGTTCGGGGTTTAATTCAATAGCCCGGCGATACTCCCTTTCTGCTCCTTTCCGATCCCATTCAAAATCTCCGAGATAACGTCCCAGCGCCACGTGCGCTTCCGCCAGTCACAATACTTCTGGATGCTCTGGATCAAAGTTGCCATCAATCAGTGAAAAGTTGACGTAATGGAATCCCTCCCCGGACAGACCGACTTCAAAACGGGCCAAATCTTCAGATTTGCGTGGTCACGCGATGGTCAGTGGCTCGCCCTTGCGCGCGGGACAGTAACCAATGATGTTGTTTTGATAAGCGATTTTTATGACCGCCGAGGGATCCTCCACAATAGCGATTTGTGCATTCGATGGGTTCTCCAACCGGGAATGATATAAAGTCCTTGGTGAATCCGAAAGAGTTCCCGCGTTCGATAGCAGTTGACCGATAGCATTCCTTGCGGAGTATACTTCGCCCGTTCCAAGTAGCAGAATCAACCTGTGCGCTCGCTTTCATTTCTGCCTTCACTTGAGGAGGTTGAGCGATTGTTCGTACTAACACATCCCAACAAAGATACCTCGCCTTGGGCGCCGCCCCGACTTATTTATTGATGTCACGGCGGTAGAAAAAAGGAGGATGACACATGTTCTCACGAAAACTTTTCTCTGCAACGTTACTAGCTGCACTGGTCCTTTCCCCAATGGCAATCGTGTTTGCCCAACTGGGTACTGCAGGCGTTAGCGGCCTGGTATCGGATACGAATGGCGCTGCCATCGCCAACGCACGCGTGATTGTAAAAAACAAGGCTACTGGACAGACGCGGGAAACTACTGCAAGCGGCGAGGGCATCTACACATTTCAGAACCTGCCGCCCGCCAGCTACGAGATTCGAGTCGAAGCGGCCAACTTTGCGCCGGCTGTTGTAGAGCGTGTGACCTTGAATGTCGGAGAGGTGCCGGCGATCAACGTTACCCTAAAACCCGCCGGCGCGCAGGAGACGGTCGTAATCACGCCTGGTGAAGTGCTTAGCGTGGACACGAACACTTCGCAGATCTCCGGCGTTATCAACGAACGGACGCTCACAAACTTGCCGCTCAATGGCCGGAACTTTCTCGATCTGGCATTTCTGATTCCTGGTAACGCGCCGGCACCGAACTACGACCCTACCAAGACAACCACAATTGAAGTCTCGTCAGCTGGACAACTTGGTCGTGGAGGAAACATTGCGGTTGACGGCGCTGACAACAATGATGACGTTGTGGGCGGAACGCTACAGAATTTTCCGCAGGACGGTATCGGCGAGTTTCAGATCGCCACTAATAGGTTCACTGCCGAAATTGGCCGCTCGGCCTCGTCCGCTATCAACATCGTAACCAAGAGCGGAGGAAATGATTTTCACGGCGCGGGCGCGTTCTACTACCGCAACTCGCGCTTATCATCCGTCCTGCCCACGCTCGACCGGAGCCTGGTGGCAGCTCAGGGTAGGCCCCCTTTCGATCGCGAGCAATATGCTCTCTCAATTGGCGGTCCTATCAAACATGACCGCGCGTGGTTCTTCGCCGCGTTTGAATATCGCAATCAGGATGGGGTAGTAATCACGGGTGTGCGCGATCTCGCTGCGCGTCGGGTTGTGACCAGTTTCTCGCCGGCGCCGCTCAATGATCTGCTCTTTACGGGACGCGGGGATTGGCAAGTCGGCAAGAATGATCGAATGGCGTTCCGTTATTCAGATCAACGTGAAGACGACGTTGATCGCGGCAGTCTGCGGCGGCCTATCGGTACGGGAGACAACCGACAACACTCGTTCAACCGGTATCACGCCTTCGTCTACAACTGGACGCATTCCTTCTCACCGACCGTACTCAACGACTTCGTCTTTCACGAAAACAAATTTCTCAATCGCATCCCCTCGTTTGTCGAGAATAAGAATGAGATCCGCTTCCCATCCGTGCAGGACGGTGGCAACTTTCGCATTCCCCAACAGACACCTCAGAACCGTGTGCAGTTTCGCGATAATCTGAGTTGGGCGACGGGCGCGCACGCGCTGAAGTTTGGAGGCGAGTTCCAGCGCATCGACGCCGGCGCGCTCTTTGACCTGTTTGGCTCTGGCACAATCGAAACCACCGACGATTTTGCTACGAGGGATCGCAATGGCGATGGCCAGGTAAACGACAACGACATCGTGATTGCGGACACGATTCGCTCCACCGCACCGGTACGCCCACCGACCGTGGATAATTTGGACAACTATTACTTTGCCTTCTACGCACAAGATGACTGGAAGGTGAGGCCGAACTTCACGCTCAACCTCGGGCTGCGCTGGGAAGTGGACACAGATGTGAAAAACCTGAAGCACTTTAACGAGATCAATCCCATCCTGCTTCCGTTTGTTGGCAGTTCAAGAAGTCGTGAGTACAACAACTTCGCGCCGCGAATCGGCTTCAACTGGGACCCCTGGCGCAATGGTCGCACGTCTGTTCGCGGCGGCTACGGAATCTACTATGACCGCATTGTGCTGGAAGTGCCGTTGCTGGAAAGATTGTTGGATGGCCGTAAGCTCGCCATCCAGGTGCGCCTCGGTTCCCAGCTGGATGCGGCAGGCAACTTTGTGCCGGGAACACCCACGCTGGCAAATCCATTCACGGGTACCGCGCTTACAGGCGTCGGGATCGGTATCAACATTCTGGACCATAACCTCAGCACGCCTTACGTGCAGCAATTCAACCTCGGCTTCCAGCGCGAGCTCACACGCGATTTGATCCTTTCGGCGGATTACATCCATGCTTTCGGGTCGAAGTTCATTATCGGGCGCTTTATAGGTTCGGTCTTCAATCCGTCCATCGGCGGCAATGACGACGTGGTGAATATCGAATCGTCGGTCAAGACCTGGTACGACGGCTTGCTAGTCAACGTACAAAAACGTTTCTCGAATCGCTACAGCTTTAATGCGTCGTACACACTTCAGAAGTCTTTCAATTTCTCTAACGACGATCAGATCCCCTTCCAGGTCCCACCGCTCAATCCGAACAATCTGCGGCTGGACAAGGGACCGCCGCCAAATGAAGAGCGTCATCGCTTCACTTTCCATGCAGTCGTAGATATGCCTTATGGATTCCAGCTCTCGCCGATCTACACGCTGGCGTCGGATGTGCCGTTTGACATTCAGTTGCCGCCCGATATTGGGGGCACGCGCATCCCACAACTTCAGCGCAATGCCGGGGGACGGACGTTCCGCACCGGGGCCGAATTGAACACCTTTATCAACGAGTTCAACACAGGGCGTCCGGTCGCCAGTCGCCTCCCACTCGTACGAGACGATCTGAACCTTGGTGATTCATTCCAGTCGTTGGACCTGCGACTCACCAAGACGTTCCGCTTCAGCGAGCATTTCAACATCCAAGCTATCGCTGAAGTATTCAACCTGTTCAATGTCACGAACATTCGTGGTGTGAATAATGTGAACTTCTCAGGTTTTCAGAACACCCTGCTCCGCGATAGCGCGAATAGTGCCGACCCAGGCTTCTTGCGTTCGTCAAGCTTTGGGTCTGCTATCCAGACTGCAGGAGGAGTGTTCGGCACCGGCGGACCACGTGCGTTTCAATTTGCCGTACGCGTCAATTACTGAGAGTGGGACAGACTTTACTGTCTGACTGTACAGTCATTTATACGAGCTAACATCAGCCGTCGCCGTGCGCACGCGTGAGGGTTTGCCGAATTCCGTTCCAGGCAAAATGCGCTGAAGCCAACAAGACTCAAAAAGAAGGCAAAAGCACTCCGTGTCCTCTGTGTCTCCGTGGTGGAATATGGACGAGGAAACCGCTCACCACGGAGACACGGAGGACACCGCGCAGCAGGGCCGCAACCAAAAACCAAAGACATGATCCACGAAATAACACGAATTAAATCGAGGAGCTTTCGTGTCAGTTGTTTTTCGGTTCGTGTAATTTCGTGGATCGATTTGTTTACTCGCCATAAAAACCTGGTCAGGAAAACAAGACTTTGCGCGTTTGTATTACAGAGAGATAATTTGTAGCACGAACCAACACCAATGATACCAGTCGCAGAAGCAATCAGAATCGTCAAAGCGCAAACTCCAGTCTCCAGGCCGGAAAGGGTGGACCTTCAGAGTGCGCTCGGACGCATTCTGGCAGAAGACATTGTGGCAGATTCGGATTTGCCACCATTCGACCGATCGCAAATGGATGGTTACGCCGTCCGGGCGAATGACGTCCAGGAAACACCGTCGCGATTACACGTCGTGGGTGAGTCGGCGGCTGGTAAGGGCTGGCATCACGAGATGCGCGCGCTCGAGGCAGTCCGAATTATGACGGGCGCGCCTGTTCCATCAGGCGCCGATAGCGTCCAGCAGGTGGAGTTGACTCGCGAAGTTGAGGGCCACGTGGAAATTCTCGAACCCGTCGAGTTGGGCAGATCGATTGTGCAGCGCGGCAGCGAGATAACCGCCGGCGAGACGGTGCTCAAAGCTGGCGTTACGATCAATGCTGCAATGATGGCAGTACTGGCCTCATTCGGCTATGCGCAGGTTACTGTAGGGAAGAAACCGCGCGTTGCCGTGCTCGCAACTGGCAGCGAGCTTGTGTCCGTCGACCAGAAACCGGCCCAGGATCAGATTCGCGATTCCAATAACTTTTCGATCGCGGCTTATGCACAACTTGCCGGTGCGATTGTTCATCGTCTGCCACTCGCAGGTGATGACAGGGCACGTTTGAAAGACCAGATTGCCGAGGCCGCGGCGGTTTCCGATGTTGTGGTGACTTCGGGTGGTGTCTCAATGGGTGTTTATGATTTCACCAAAGACTCACTCAAAGAGCTTGATGCGGAAATCTTTTTTGAGCGGGTCGCTCTCAGGCCCGGCAAGCCCGCAGTGTTTGCTCGTCTGCCTGGTGGACAGCTTGTTTTTGGACTCCCCGGCAATCCAGTCTCCGTTGCTGTTACTTTCAACCTATTCGCGCGCACCGCCCTACAAGTAATGCAGGGAGCAAAAGAACCAGCCCTGGTTGAGGAATCGGCCGTGCTGACAACTAACGTTAAAGGGGCGAAGGAGCGGGAGAGTTATTTGCCGGCGAAACTTAAACCCGGCGAAAAGGGTCTACTGTCGGTGGAACCATTGAAGTGGGGTGGCTCGTCTGACTTTGTTTCTTTCGCGCAAGCAACTGCTTTGATCATCGTTCCGGCAAATGCAAAGGCTCTGGATGCTGGATCAGTGGTGAAGATCCTGCAATTGCCAGGTTAGCAGGTTCCGCGTGGTGAATGGTTGAGTGGCATTCAAGGTTCGTTTACAGAAGACTTTTTCCATTTTCCATTTGTCATTTTTGCTTTTCTTCTTTCGTGTGATTTCCTGGATCAATTCTTCTTGTGAGCCAATTACGATCCACGAAATCATACGAATAAGGGCTCCGCAATCCGCAATGATCTCAAGCCTGCACAATCGGAGCGATTCGCTCAGAGAGAGCCCTGAATCCTGCAAAGCCAGGTAAACGTTCAATTCGGCTGGCCACAGTGCGATTGAAAATCTCCAGCCCTGAGGGTCCATGAAACAGGGTGGACACCACCAAGTTCGTTTCACGTTTCGGCTTGGCTCCTTGTCCGACCGGTGTCCAGAACTTTCCAACAATAAACCGCGCAAGATCTCTGGAAAATTTAGCCTGGCCCAACTTTAATCGCGCAAGGTTCCAGTAGAAGCTGGAGTGGATTGATTCCTCCTGCATGATCGCGCCCAGCAATTTTTGCAGCACTGGATGCTGAGAAAGATGTGAAAGGCGGCGATATCCCTGTAGCGTCGTGATCTCATTTATGGCTCCCCAAACCATGTGTGCCGCGTGAAAGTAATGGCCGAAGGGTTTCACGGCGATATCGAGCAGATAACTTTCAATCATATAACGCCGCGGAATTCTGGCTCGGGCCTCAACTTGCCAGCGTTCATCCGTGGCGACGCCGGCCTCAGCGAGGAATCGATTCAATAAATCCGCGTGTTGGCTTTCTTCGACAGTCCAACGGTCCATGAATTTGCGAATAACGGGATCTTTGCCGGTAGGAGTGCGCAACAGTTCCCGATAATACATATCGGTGAAGTACTCGATGTCACGCATGTAGATGAGAACGGGCACGAACTTCTGGTTCAAAGGGTGGTCCAATACTTCGTCCCAGGCGATGCTGTTAACAAATTCTTTAGTTAAGGCACGCGGTTGGTGCTCATACCAGGTAAGAACATCATTATCCGTCTCGAACAAGGGAAACCTCCGGTGATAATCAATGGTCCGATTCTAAAATCACTTACTTTACGTAGAATGCTGCCTTACTGGATTTCG
>Ga0137403_10000174_pt1 | contig 77597 bp, 85 predicted proteins | sample CZOMad2_1_16fung_FD_122057 | JGI IMG/M metagenome (GOLD analysis project Ga0137403, IMG submission 122057) | Vadose zone soil fungal communities from Angelo Coast Range Reserve, California, USA - CZOMad2_1_16fungal (Hybrid Assembly) | ecosystem: Environmental > Terrestrial > Soil > Vadose zone...
TGTTGGGAGCCCTACTTGAACTCTTGCTTGCGTAGCTCCCCGAAATCCATATTGAGCCTTAATTTTTTACGGCCACTTAACCCATCTTTGCATGTCAGTTGCCGACGGTCCGACATGGCTGTGGGTGGCTGATAGCCCTGCAAAGTGACCCGGTTGAATGCTGCTGGGCAATACACCCGAGATTCGGGGACCGTTCGCCAACCCATGACCGGCAAGCTACTGCGGCACCAGCGCTTGCCGGTCATGGGCTCACGGCTCTGGGGGCGTGGGGAGTATGGAAGGATTATGCTTCCTGAAGCGCCACAGCTTGATGGCCCGGCACGATGGAACGAATTGTCAGGCTTGGGGCGATAGCTACTCCTTCATCGTAGTCGTACATGGCGATCGTTTCCCAGGGGCAGTACTGCACACAAAGCGTGCAGCCAATGCACCGATCCAAATCCACCTCGACGACTTTCAGCAGATCAGGATGCTCCGGTCCCGGTACGATTTCGATACAATCTGGAGGGCAGACAATGATACACGCTTCACACCCCGTACATCCCTGTTGATCGATCACCGCGAGTTGCCGCGGTTTGCGCTTGCGAACCGGCTTACTCGGCATACCCATAATCTAGGACACCTCCTCTGGGATATGATCAGCAGCTGCATACACTTAGCCGCTGCGCTCCGCACCGATTTTGGAGAAGATCTTATGTCGGACCTGCTGATCGTAGACCTGCCACTTTAACTTTGTAAACTCATCCTCGCTCGATCCGGAGAGAAACCCAATCGGAATCTCAAACCCACCCGCATGCTGGCGACCGCCGCCGAAGAAGAGTCCACGCTCATCCTTCCCAAACGTCTCTTTGAGAAACTCATCCGGGTCAACCGTCAGCTTTAAGGTCCGCATCGAGCCATTCAGCACCTCGCGTGAGCCATCAATGATAATGCCGAAGACAATGGCTGTGTGGACATTCTCCTCGGTCAAGAGGAAGTCGGCCCCCTGGGGAATGGCATCGCGATCTTCAGCACGCAAATAGCCGATTCCCGAAACGCTGACGTTGCTGAGCACGGTGCGATTTTCGAGCGCTTTCTTAATCACATCCATCACGCGTGACGAGCGCTGTTGGCGCAGGATCTCGGAGAGCAGTGCCGGATCGTAGAAAAAACTCAGGAATGCCGCAGCCAGGAACTCGTCCTCTTTGGCGCGAATCAGCTCATTGGTCTCGCTACGGATGCCATGCATCAGCGCCGTGGCGCACTTGATGTGATCTGGGTGAGACCGATCCAGAGTCAGCAACCCCTCCTGGATGTACTCGGTGTATATGGTGGCAGTCGCACCGATGCGCCGAATGTCGGTGAATTCCGCATGCAGACGTTCTTGTCGCTCATGATGGTCGATGATCATTAGGGTTGGCACATGCGCCTTTGACAGCGGCTCCAGGAGACCCGTAGTCGTGCCCTGATTGTCGATAAACACCGCCCCTGTATATCGAGACAAGTCAAACCCCTCGCTGTAGCGGATCAGATCGAGATCGAGAAGGCGCACCAAGGCGATGTTCTGTGGGTGACTAATGCGTCTCTCATAGACGATATCCACAGCGATATCAAACTGCGCTGAGATCAACTGATGAGCGAACGCCGATGAAATCGCATCAGGGTCGGGGAAGTCTTGCAGGATCACGATGTGCCGTTGCCCCCGATGTTCAGACAGAAATTGCTCAAGCTCTTTCGCGTTCATACGCGAGCGGGAACGCTCTCCTACTTCGGTGGTTGTGACCTCGTCCATATTACCCCTCCGCCCCGTCGTCGGGGTCGGCGGTTTGTGTGGCGTCATTATCGGTCGATATCGCACAGTACAATATCGACCGAGCCGACGATCGCCACGATGTCGGCGATCATTGTCCTACTATCCAGCATCGCTTCAACGGCGCTGATGTTCGAAAATGAGGGAGCCCGACACTTTAGGCGAAAAGGCTTATCCATGCCATCACTGATGAGATAAAACCCCATCTCGCCGCGGGGAGTCTCCGTCCGGACATAGACCTCTCCCTTGGGCACCCGTACCCGCTTGGGGATCGCCTCCTGGACATCACCAGCGGGCAACTCCGCAAGCGCTTTGCGCAGGATCTTCACCGACTGCTCGATCTCCCACACTCGGACCATGTAGCGGTTCCAGCAGGACCCCAGCGGACCGTGGTTCTCCACGCCGACAGGAATGTCAAAATCGAAGCGATCGTAGATGGAATAGGGATCGTTTCGGCGCAGGTCCCATCTCACGCCGGCTGCCCGTAGATTCGGACCGGTAACCCCGTAACTGATAGCCGTTTCTGCCGTTAATACACCGACCTCGACTGTTCGTTCGAGAAAGATCTTGTTATAGGATAGCAGACTATTCAGATCATCCACCTTGTGCTCGAAGTAATCCAGAAACCCCCTGGCCTTTTCCACCCAGCCCTCGGGCAAATCGCGCGCCACGCCACCAATCCAGATGTAATTATAGAGCATACGTGCCCCACTCACCCATTCGAGCAAGTCGAGAATCATCTCGCGATCGCGGAAACACCAGAGGAAGGGCGTGAACGCGCCAATATCCAACCCGTAAGTGCCGATACTCACCAGATGACTGGCAATGCGATTGAACTCACACATGATCACGCGGATGTACTCAACCCGCTCTGGGACTTGGAGCCCCATAAGCTTCTCGACCGTGAGGGCATAAGTCAGGTTCTGGCTCATAGAGGCCAGATAGTCCACCCGATCAGTATAGGGGATAATCCCCGGGTAATCCACCGCCTCTGCATGCTTCTCGAAGCAGCGATGCATATAACCAATATGTGGAGTCACCTTCTTAACGATTTCGCCATCCGTCACCAGGGCGAGTCGGAGGACGCCATGGGTGCTGGGATGTTGGGGACCCATACTGAGGATCATCTCGCCGCCTTCCCACTCGATATCCTGGGACACACGATACCCTTGTGGCGGCGCTGCAGGCACCTCTTCGATGGCTTCCGTTTCTCCCCAATTCAACCAGGATCGCAGCATATTGCCCCCTTGAGGTCCGTTAGGGATTCGCGTCAATCGTGCTCGGGAACTGACTTGCTGGCGCTGCTCACCCTCAAGACAGTTGACCACCAGCTTTCAGCATATCTGGCGCGACTCAGCTTACTCTGCCGGTTTGGCCACAGGTTCCCTCGCCGTTGGAGTCGCCTTGGCTGCCGACGCTTTGGCTCCGGCTTCTTTCGGCGCGGCTTTGGCGGCAGCCGCTCGAGCGGCTGCCACGGCTTTACGCTTCTCAGCTTCCTCTGCCTCGCGCTTCTCAGCCTCAGTCCGGATACGCGCTGCCTCCACTGCAGGGTAGGTTGAGTAGTGGTAGAGCAAGTTGGCTCGACTATAGACGGAGTTTTCGTACTTGGGCGTCATCTGCAAGCATTCGGTTGGACACGGAATGGTGCAAAGGTTGCAATAGCAACATTTAGCCATGTCGATGTCGAAGCGCAGGACATGCAAGCGCTTCGGGTTCCCGGTGGAAGCTTTCCCTAAGTCTTCGCCCGGCCCAGTTTTGACGGTCTCAATATAGATGCAATCGACCGGACAGACCTTGGCGCAAAAACCGCAGCCGATACAGTCATCGAAGTTGTTGAATAACTGCGCGCGGGCACCGGGCGGTAGCTCCCATTTTTCATCAGGGTACTGCAATGTGACAGAAGGGGTAAACAGGTGCCAAAATGTCAAGCGCATTCCCACCAGTACTGTCCAGATCCCAGCGAACACATTGGTAAAATACTCCTTCAGGGCGTAGGTCACGATTTCTTCCCCTCACCTGGTGAACCAAAGACATAGGTGCCACGGTCTGGGTCGAGGTCCGGGAACGGCACCCGTATGTCGTGATAATACTCTTGCACCACGTAATCCTTGCGGAGTGGATGCCCCTCCCAATCGTCTGGTAAAAAGATCCGCCGTGGGTCTGGATGCCCCTCGAACCGGATGCCGAAGAGGTCGTACGCCTCTCGCTCGTGCCAGTCGGCGGTACGCCAGATCAACGCCACCGAGGGCACGCTAGGGCTCGCGCGCGGCAGCTCCACCTTGAGCACGATCTGGTGTATCAGAGTCATGGACTGGAGGTGATACACCACCCCTAGAGGTTTCCCCGCCCCATAATCCACACCGCTCAGGCACATCAGATAGTTGAACTGCAGCTCGGAATTATCCCTTAAATACCGTCCGACTTCAGCGACGACCTCTGGGACCAGTTTGATGGATGGATTCAGGAGCGACTCTTCAAACTCCAGGACTTGATCCCCAAAGCACTCCTTGATACGTGCATGAATCTCCGCAGGTGTCACGATGGTTCCTTCCCTCCTCGCAGGTCAAAGCCATGCTCCAGACTAGTGATGGTCCTTGGCAAAATCAGGCACCTTAACTTCCGATCTGCCGATGGCGGCCAGCTTGCGCTGCAGGGTCTGCTCCTGTTTGATCTTCTCCTGGAGCTTCAAAATCCCCTCCATGAGGGATTCTGGACGGGGGGGGCAGCCTGGCACGTAGACGTCCACTGGGACGATCTGGTCGACCCCCTTCAGGACATGGTAGCCATGTTTCCAATAAGGGCCGCCACAGGTCGCGCAACTTCCCATCGAAATCACGTATTTGGGAGCTGGCATCTGGGCATAGAGCCGTTTGATACGGCTGGCCATTTTAATAGTTACCGTGCCAGCCACGATCATCAAGTCTGATTGCCGCGGACTTGGCCGGAAGACGCCAGCGCCAAAGCGATCGAGATCGTAACGCGAAGCCCCCGTGGCCATCATCTCGATAGCGCAACAAGCGAGTCCGAAGGTCATGGGCCAGAGCGATGAGAGCCGGGCCCAATTGAGAAATCTATCCACCGAAGTTACCAGGATGTTATCGCCGTAGCGTCCCTCGGGAGGGATCTCCCCCTCCTTGAGCTCCGCGACCTTATCCACGATCAGGGGATTCTGTGGGCGATGACCTGCCTCAGCCATGCGCCTGCCCTCCCTATGCTGGTTGGGGCTCCATATCAGCACCTCTCAGGTGATGAGAGCGGTGAAGACGTATGAGACCGGCAACAAAAACGAACAGATAACCGTGTACATCGTCTATTATATCTAGGCCCTCTGCGCCTGTAAAGGGATGGACCCTATAGCCGCAGGCTCGTGTTCTGGTGGGCTGCACCGGCCACCCCTAGACAACACTGCAGGGATCAGAGGTGCACGGCGCGGCCATCGGCTGCCAGCGCCGCTTCCAAGAGTGCTTCAGCTAGCGTCGGGTGTGCGTGCACCGTCAAGAACAGCTCGTCTAGAGTCGCCTCTAAGGTCTTCAACGCGGCGACCTCAGCAATCATCTCTGTGGCCTCAGGCCCCACAATATGGACGCCGAGAATCTCCCCAAACTTGGCGTCTACGACGAATTTCACCAACCCTTCCGTCTCGGCCATGGCGAGCGCCCGGCCACTGGCGCGGAATGGGAACTTGCCCACTTTGACCTCGCGCCCCGTTTCACGGGCACGTAGCTCGGTCAGACCGATACTGGCCACCTGCGGAGAGCAGTATGTACAATTCGGAATGTTGGTACGTTCGATCGGCTTAGGGGTCCGTCCTACCATGTGCTCAGCGGCGATCACCCCTTCGGCCATGGCCTTATGAGCCAACAGCGGCGGACCTGCGACATCCCCGATGGCATAAATGTTGGGGAGGCTCGTCTGCTGACTGCTATTCACCTGCACAAAACCATGCTCCACAGCCACGCCCACCGCCTCTAAACCCAACGCTTCCGTGTTCGGCGCTCGGCCAACCGCCAGCAGCAGGGCTGCCGCCGACAGCTCCTGCATGCCTTGGGGCGATGCTACGATCACACGCACCTCATGGTTGGAGACCTCGACCTTCTCTACCTTAGTGCCGGTCAGGATCTGCATGCCGCGCTGGCGGAATGAGTGTGCCAACACCTCGGCGATTTCTGGGTCTTCGAGCGGCACAAGCATCGGCAGCATTTCGATCAGCGTGACGCGCGTCCCGTAGGTGGCGAATACCGAGGCGAATTCCACGCCAACTGCCCCCGCCCCGATGATGATCAGGCTCTCTGGGGCGGCTTCAGCCTGCAGCGCCTCGTAGCTGGTCCACACCCGGCGGCCGTCCACGGTAACACCCGGCAGGAGGCGCTCGCGTGAGCCCGTTGCCAGAACGAGATGCTCGGCCTCCAGCACCTGGGCTGTGCCACCATCGGTGGGTTGCACCTCCACATACGTTGGCGTGCGCAGCTGAGCCGTTCCCGCAACTACAGTGATATGATTTTTGCGCATGAGAAAAGCAATGCCCCGCGTCAGCCGATCGGCAACCTGACGACTGCGCACCTGGGCCTTGCGGTAATCGGCGGTCAACCCCTGGATCTGCAGGCCAAATTCCTCTCCACGCTGGGCCAGCGACAGCACCTCCGCATTACGTAACAAGGCCTTCGTGGGGATGCACCCCCAATTAAGGCACACGCCACCGAGACGATCGCGCTCGACGACGGCCACCTTTCGGCCCAGTTGCGCGGCGCGAATGGCTGCCACATATCCGCCAGGTCCTCCACCGATGACGATCACCTGAAACCTCTGATCCGGTGCCGCCATCCAACCTCCTTGCGATTGTACATCGCCTGCTGGACTGACCTACCCACATGGCTCCGGTAGGTATGCAATGGCTGCCGACGGTGTGGTTCGGGGTTACAGCATGAGCGTCAAGGGTTGCTCGATCAGCCGCTTGATGATCTGCAGGAACTGTGCGCCAGTCGCCCCATCGATGGCGCGATGATCGCCGGACAATGTCACTTTCATGCGATGCCCAATGCTGAGCTGTCCATCCACGACCACCGGCTGCTGCTTGATGGTACCCACCGCCAAAATGGCGGCTTCAGGCGGGTTGATGATCGCAGCGAACTCCTCAACATCGAACATCCCCAAATTCGAGACGCTGAACGTGCCTCCAGTATAGTCCTCGGGTTTCAGGCGGCGTGCCCGGGCCAGCTCGGTCAACTCTTTGGCTTCTCGGGCGATTTGTCCCAGGCTCTTGCGGTCGCAATCGCGAATGACTGGCGTAATTAAACCGTCGTCGAGGGCCACCGCCATGCTGAGATGCACGCGCTGGTACGCTCGGAGCTTATCGTCGGCATAGGACACATTCATCTGGGGACATTGCCGTAGGGCATTGGCCACCGCTTTCAAGATCATGTCGTTGAAACTGATCTTGGCTTCGTCGGCTGCCAGCTCGTTCAGCGATTGTCGCAGGGTAATGGCGCGCTCCATATTGATTTCGGTGGTCAGGTAAAAATGTGGGGCGGTGGTCTTACTCAACACCATGCGGCGGGCGATCGTCTTGCGCATCATGCTGAGTTCGCGCTCGGTATGGTCGACGTCTGCGACTCCGATCGGGACCGGCAGTGCCGGAACCTGCAGGTCCGCTTCCAGGGCCGCTGCCGGCGCTGTGACAGGCGATATGGGTGGTCGCGAAGGTTGGCTGCGAAGCTGCGCCAGAAACGCTTCAATATCTCGTTTCACAACTCGGCCCCCAGGGCCGGTGCCAGGGACCTGGGCGATGTCGATCCTCGCTTCCTCAGCCATACGGCGCGCTAACGGAGAGGCATCGATGCGCTCGCGTGTGATAGGTCCCGGTCGGGCGGATTCCCCTGCGCTGGGAACGACAGCGCTCGGAGGGGCAGCGGATGTCACGGATGCAGCTATGGTCACGGGCGACGGCTGGGGGAACGGCGATGATGATCGGCCGATGAGGGATGACACATCCTCGTCCGCGGACCCGATCACGGCGAGGAGTTGCCCGACCGGCACCTTGCTATCCTCCTGGGCGAGAATCTTGCGCAGCACCCCGGCCGTGGTCGCCTCAAGCTCAAGGACGGCCTTATCGGTTTCTATCTCCGCCAGGGCATCGCCAGACGCCACGCGATCGCCTTCGCGCTTCAACCACTTGACTACCACCCCCTCTTCCATCGTCTCGCTCATTTTGGGCATGACAATCTGACTCGCCATCGATCCTTCCTTTCTCGGATCCACCATGGCTTTGCAGAAATCATCGCTAACGACGACCGAGCGCCTCGACGCGCAAGGATCCGATCGACGCAGGCCGACTTGCAATCAACCCGAGAGGGTGAAAAGGCCTGTGTTGGCTTTTTGTTCTCCGGCATGGTACGAACTGCGCACTAATGGCCCCGCTTCCACATGCCTGAAGCCAGAGGTCAGACCGTCCTGGCGCAGGTGCTGGAATTCCTCCGGGGTATAGATGCGTAGCACCGGGAGGTGCCGTCGCGACGGCTGCAAATACTGGCCAATGGTCAAGATATCGCAACGTACCGCACACAGATCATGCATGACCTGGCGGAGCTCCTCCCATTCCTCCCCCAAGCCGACCATGACCCCGCTCTTGGTGACAAATCCCCGTTGCTTGGCGCGCTGCAGCAGCTCCAGCGACCGCGGATACTTGGCCTGGGGCCGCACCGTACGATACAGACGCGGGACCGTCTCGGTATTGTGTGCCAAGGTGGCCGGCTTGGCTTCCAATACCGCCAAGAGCGACGCTTCCATGCCCTCGAAATCGGGAATCAACGCTTCGACGGTGCAATGCGGATTCAGTGCCTTGACTTGCCGGATAGTGTCGGCCCAGATCGCCGCCCCGCCATCGGGGATCTCATCGCGGTTCACCGAGGTAATGACCGCGTGCTTGAGCCCTAGGAGATTGACGGCTTCAGCCACGCGACCCGGCTCCTCCCTATCGAGCTCCGGCGGGCGGCCCGTCTTCACATCGCAGAAGCCGCAGCTACGAGTACAGACGTCCCCCAGGATCATAAAGGTGGCGGTCTTCTGGTTCCAGCATTCGCCGATGTTGGGGCAACTGGCGCTCTCGCATACCGTATGCAAGCGCTTCTCGCGCACGAGTTGTTTAAGTTCGAAATAATTCTCGCCATGTGGCAGCTTCACTTTCAGCCAGGGGTAATGGCGCTTAGACAATACCGGTCGTAGTTCCATTGTTCACCTACTGATGCCTGCGGAGTTTCATCCTGCCGTTGCCTCCCATCCCGGGCAGTTTACACACGTGGCGAGCGCTGGCTGGGAGCATGCCGCTAGCATACAAAGGTCCGCTCTACCATTGCAAGTGAATTCAGAATCGTGCCAGGAAGCCGCTGGTGGCTGTATCATGGCGCTTCAGCATTGCCTTGGTGGTGTGTCACCGTCTCGTGGTCCCTCTGGCCTATCGTCGCCGTCAACGCCTCCAGGTTGTCGATATGGAGCTGCAGGGGAACCATCCCACCTCGCTTCGGTTCGCCCCAGGAGATGGTACGTTGCGGGAAGGGGATTTCGATGCCGCGCGCATCGAACAGCTTTTTCATGCGACGGTTGAACTCGCGACCGACAGTCCACTGCTTGATGGGCTTGGTTTGCAGTCGGGCTCTTAGCACCACCGCAGCATCGGTGAAGCGGTCCACCCCCAAAATCTCGATTGGTGCCAGGATGTCAGCGGCAAAGGCTGCATCGGCACGCATCTCGGCATCGATCTCTTGCAAAGCAGCGATCACCTCATCAGTGTCCTCACGGTAGGCCACGCCAACATCCAGAAGGTAATAGGAATAATCTTTGGTCATATTGGTGATCATCTCCACCTGGCTGTTGGGGATAATATGCACGCTGCCCTGGAGATCGCGCAGCCAAATAGTGCGAAGATTGACAGCCTCAACTAAGCCTCCTGTCCCTCGAATAGTGACCACATCCCCGACGGCGATGCTATCCTCGACCAGGATGAACAAGCCATTGATGATATCCTTGACTAGCGTTTGCGCCCCAAATCCAACTGCCAAGCTGAGAATACCGACGCCAGCCAGAATCGGGGTGATATAGACCCCGACTTGATGCAGGGCGCTCAGACTGCCCACAAACAATGCACCATACTTGATCACGGTAGCCGTGAGCGGCACCAACGTTTTGCGTTTTTTGCTGAGCTCGACGCCTCTCTGCGCGGGCTCGACAAGCTTCTGACTGATGAACGTACTCAGATCGATGACGAACATCACGATGGCCCCCGTCACGAAGAGCATGATGAGACGTGACAGCAGACCGGCCCATAGGGGTGAGGTCATGAGCCAGGCGATGCTGATACCCCACACCTGCAGAATACACAGGAGCATGACCAGAACGATAAGCATTCGGCTGCTCCACCATGCTGCCTTCAGGTACCGCAATGTCCGCCTTTCCAACCCAGGGAGATAGCGTCCGATCCGCTCGTTCCGAGCAACCGCGTGTTTGAACAACAGATCGCTCACCCAGAGCAATGCGATACCAACGCCGAGGATCACTGCCATTTGTAGCGAGGCCACCATCACGTAGCTCACCCCTTGGTGCAAACTGAGTATGGCCAGAAGAGCCGCGCACCAGACATAGGCGATGGCGATGATCGGCCAGATCGACCGCAGCGTTGCCCAGACGCTCGGCAAGAGGCGGCGCTGATCGCCCTTCGGGAATACGGCGACAGTGCGCTGCATCCGCCCCAGACGTGAGATCATGGCCGACAGGACACTAGCCATGACGATGATCATTACTCCCCGCACGACTTGATAGAATTCCTCGGCGACACCAATCGTCAGCAGCGTGCGTGTGATCAAAAAATATACCGCGGCGAGTGTGATCAGTCGCGACACCCAGCTCCAGGTCTGCTGTGCCGTGCTGTCGTCAATCGGCAGCAGCCGAGCATTCGGCGTGTCAGGATCGAGGAGGGCGCACGCCACAGCGCGAAGGACTCGATACAGTAAGAGCGTGGAGATCAGCAAGGCGGCTAAGCCGGCTGGAATAGCACCGACAGGGAGAATACTAAACACGATCCCGCTGAGGCCTAGCAAGGCCACGTATGGCACCACTGCCAACCCCATGAACAGCAGGGCAAGCCAAGCCTTCCGCCACCAAAGCCGCCGCTCGCTCACCGAGGTGCGAGCGCGAAATTTTGCCTCCAAACGGCTGGTGAAAAGCTGCAGGCCAATACCCAGGATCACCAGGATGACCGCGTCCAGGACGATGGCCATCACGAACCAAAGCGTTGCCGAATCCCTGAGACGCGTCGGCAGCTCCACGAGAATGATGGGGATGGTCACCAGACCATGAACTACCCGGCGACCTGACGTGGCCAGATGCTGAGTGAGTTCGCCGAAGGCGAAAAACAGGCCCTGTGAATGATCGGCGAATAGATCGGATTTCTCCTGCAAAGGCGCGCCAGTGCGGCCTTGCTTTGCCACCACGATCAGTGCCTGGAGAGTTTTCAGGAGCTGGTCGCGCTGTTGTGGGTCGGCGATTTGTTGAGCCAGGTGTTCCAGATCGGCAACCGAGACCGTGGGTTCAGCGGTCGTGCCGGCCCCAGCCCATACGGTGGTGGACAAACCCACAGGCGCAAGCAAAATTCCTACAAGCAGACACGCAAGGCGCGGTACATTGAAGGTTCTGGGTGCGATCATGGCCAGGCCCTCATGCATGAGGTTGTCCGCGGCACACCATGCTCTACCGATGTAATGGGGTGGTTTCCGACTCGACACCAACTGTTATACTGTACACGAGATGTGGGTACATCGCATCGACCAACCAGGGAGCCCCAGCGTGGATTTAAGGGTTGCTGATCGACCTTGGCGGTGCCTATAATAAAATTTTTAACGGTTGCGTAACTTGTGTCGAATCTCGCACTTCTCGGCGCCGTGCCTGCTGCAAATAACGAAGATACTGGCGATGATAGGGTAAGCGCAAGTTGATGGAGCCTTACCTGCCGACAATGCTGGAGGGTAGGCCGATTTGCTGGACATCCCTCACGATGCTGAAGGAGAAGATAATGATGCGAGAGGTCTTGCTTGGGTCGCCTTGGGGCGGTCGTTCTTGCCTGGTCTTATTGCTCGTACCTCTGCTCCTCTTCGGTTGTACGCGTGAATTGGAGGAGAAGCTTGCGGGCAAGGAACGCGAACTCTCTGACATCCAGACAGCCTTGAGCGAGGTGCAGGATAAGCTGGCGACTCTTGAGGCCTCGCATGCCAAGCAAAGCGAAGAGTTGGGCCAGGTCGAGCGTCAGCGCAATGATCTGACAGGGCAGATCAAGACACTCGAAGCGACGCGTGCCACACTTGAGCAATCCCTGACGCAGCGTCAGGCGGAACTGGCCGAACGTCTACAAAGCCTCGATCGCCTCCGGCAAGAACAGCAAACGCTCACCAGCCAGGTGGGGGACCGCGAGACCCGCATCCAGGAGATGACGCAACAGGGAGCAGACCTGAGTGATCGGATTCGCACTTTGGAACAAAGCCAGCTCGAACAGGAGCAGGCCTTGGCCAAAACGCAGCAGGAGCTAACCCAACGCCAGCAAGCGTTCACAGCTCTGCAGCAGGAGCATCGGGCCTTAACCGACCAACTGCAGGCACGTGAAGCCGAGGTGCGACAGGCCGCACAAGAAAAAGAAGTGTTACAGACGCACGTGGCCAATCTGGAGGGGCAACTGAGCCAGCAGCGTACCGACCTGACAGCCCAGCTCCAAGCGCTTGAGGAGCAACGGGCGGCGCTTGAAGCGTCGCTTTCGAGTAGTCAAAACGAGCTTAGCGCTCGTCAACAAACGCTCGAACGGCTGGTCCAGGAACAACAAACGCTTGCCGCACAATTGCGTGAGCGCCAAGCGCAGCTAGAGACGCTGACACGTGAGCGCGACGAAACGGCCGCACATCTTAAGACGTTCGAGGCAACTGACGCTGCACGGGACGATGCGACTGCCCAGTTACAACAGACCCTGACTGACCGTGAACAACGGATTGATGCATTGCAGCGCGAGCAGCAAATGTTGAGCAGCCAGCTCGAGGCTCGGCAGCGGGAATGGCAGCAGCTCAAACAATCGAACGAAACACTGGAGGCGAGAGCTGCGGCGCTTGATCAGGCCAAGACCATGGCTGAGGCTGAGGCACAGAAATCGCGCGAGTCGTTGACCGAATCTCAAAGGCAACTCGCCCAGGTGCGAGCGGACCAGCAGGATAGTGAGCAGCAAGTCGCGTCGTTGCGTCCCCAATTGGCCGAGTTACAGCAATCGTTGGGGCAGTTGCAGACGGAACGGGACACACTGTTGGCCGCACGGACCAAAGCTGATGAAACCTCCGCAAGTCTCGCCGGACGACTTGCGGAGCTCACCGCTCAGATCGGTCAATTGCAGACACGTCTGTCTGACGCGGTGGAGGCGCGCGCGCCCGAAGGGCAAAAGCTCGATGCTCTGCTGCAGGAAATGCAACGCCTAAACATCGAGCTGGCCACCGCACAGGCCCAGGCGAAGCGCGCCGATGACGCGCTCAAGGTCACCGAGACGACGCGCGTGCAATTGGTCCAAGCTGAAACTAGCCTGGCGCAGAAGGTGGCCGAATTGACCGTGGCCCAGAGTCGCATTGAAGACCTCCAACAAAACGTTTCCCGCCTTGAGCAGACCCGTCAGGAGTTGGGCCAACGACTTAGTACCTCAGAGTCGACCGTACGTGAAACCCGAGAGGCGCTCATCGCGGCCGAGACGGCCAAATCAGCAGCGGCGCAACAGGCTGTTAGCTTATCGGCACAGGTCCAAGAGCTACAAGCGAGACTGACGGAACGCCTCAAGGAGATCAGCGACCTCTCCGGCCGTGTGGCGCTCATCCCAGGCTTGGAAAACCGACTGACGACGGCTACCCAAGAGCGGGATCAGCTCCAGAAAGACGTGGAAAGGCTCAAGGAGGAATATGCCAGTGCCCGCACGCGTGGCGAGGATGTCAACGCAGAGCTCACGCGCCTACGCACCAATTTCGAGGCTAGTCAACATGAGCTGACGACAGCGCGGCAAGTCATCGCCGATGCCGAGCAACGCGCCAATCAGCTCACAGGTCAGGTCGATGCCATGCAGCAGGAACTGGCACGAGCGGGCACAGAGCGGGAACAGATGCGCCTTCAACTCGCTGATATGAGTGGGCAGCGTGCAACGCTACAGACCCAACTCGCAACGATGACGCGCCTCAAAGACGAGGCTGATGGCCGCATCGCCAAGTTGTCGAACGACCTTACCGGGCTGCAAACCGAGCTCTCGCAGACGATCGAGGCACGGAATGCCGCCCAAAACCAGGCCAAGACCTTGACGGAAAAACTCGGCGCCGCGCAGCAGGAGATTGGCAATCTGACGCTGGCCCGAGCCGAAGTTGAGTCACGCGCGAGCAACCTGCGGCAGCAGCTCTCGAGCACCACCGATCAGGTTCTGAATCTGGGGGAGGAGGTCCGCAGCCTGCGCGATCAAGTCCGTGGTCAGGACCTGACACAACTTTCGACGCTGCCAAAGACTCTGACCAAGGGGGTTACCTTCAACCATCGACGCTCGACGTTGAGCGAAGACACCCGGAAACTCCTCGATGAAGCGGCCACCATTTTGCAGAGGTATCCCGATGTGAAAATCGTCATCGAGGGCTACACCGATAATGTCGGCAGCCCGGACTTCAATCGCCTGCTGTCCGAACATCGCGCCACTGCCGTGCGCAACTATCTCATCGAACGTGGCATCGAGTCACCCCGATTAGTCGCTGTCGGGCGGGGGGCTGAAAATCCCATTGCTTCGAACAACACGCCCGATGGACGGTCCCTGAATCGACGGATCGAATTCCATCTGAGCCAATTGCCAAGGACGGGTGAAGTCAGCAGCTCCTCACCGGCGACGCAACCTTCTGACAAGCCGGTGCAGCTCGATCTTGAGCAACGCCCTGAAGGGCGCTAGAGAAAACTCTCCCATCGTGTCTTCAACCCATGCTGGAGGCGAAGACAGCGATGAAAAAGTGAACCTCGAGGTCCGAGGGCCATCTACGCTTACATCTTTAGATGTGTTTCGTGCTTCCTCCTGACGACGCTGTCGGTTATGACGATGGAGACTGCTTCCACTGTCGCGGCGGTCCTTCCTCGGCGCTGCTGGGGAGCGAATCGAATCCCGCCCTTGGCGCTGAGGAAGCAACCGCTCACATGGAACCGCCGCAGAGTTATGTGCCACGGCTATACATGACTTTGCACCGCCAAGGCTTAGGAGACGCGCGTTCCCGTCCGACATTTCCCTCATAACTGACGGTTTTCATCTCTCTGGGCTGCCATGGGCTCGTAGGCCCGACAATGGCTATAAATGCGGATGTCCTCTGCACTAATCCGCGTCAAGTTCGGAGCGCGAAGTGGTCGCCCATGGCGAGAGGAGCCTGTGGACTAAGGCGCACCGACGGTACTCTTGTCATGTAATGTTGGCTTTTGGCATTTTATGTAAGGGATTGACATATGACTAGAGAAGCTGTATCGTAGGGAAAGTTATTGTAAGATCGATGTGTAATATGGTTACTGGAGAGACGATGGAACCGATATCGAATATTCTCACTGTTAGACAACTGGCAACATACCTCAATATGGCCTCGGTTACGATTTACCGGCTTGCCGCCCGAGGCGAGCTGCCCGGCACCAAGGTTGGGGGGCAATGGCGATTTCACAAGCAGGCCATCGATGAGTGGCTCAGCCGCAAGCCCGATCGCAAGCGCACCAAGATTTTGGTCGTCGATGATGAGGCCCAGGTCGGAGAACTGTTTCGGGAGGTATTACCGGCAACTCAATTCCTTGTACACGTGGCTCAGTCGGGTCGAGAGGCGAACGCCGCCCTCGCCGCGGAAACTTATCAGGTTGCCTTTATCGATCTTGTGCTCCCTGACACGACTGGGGTGCATCTTTTGAAGATCATTCGTGAGTCGCATCCGGCGACCCGCACGGTGATCGTGACCGGTTACCCTTATAGCCAATTGCTCTCGGACGCGTTCGAGCTGGGGTTTTTCATGGTTCTTAAAAAACCCTTCACTGGAGAGCAGATTCGTTCGGTGGTCAACGATTTGGCAGGAGCCAACCGAACGCCGGCATAAGCGACCTCGGTGGGTAGGCCCTATGCTATCTATCTTGCCTCAAACCCTGCTGCGATTCTTGGCAGGGGCGATGGTCGCGTTTGCCTTGTTGTGCCCAGCTCTGTGGGGTGAGCCTCCCTCCTCAAGCCCCAACGTGTTAACCTCCCGATGGCAGAAGCATGTCCATGCGCAACTGACCGGCCTTGACCTCACCAGAGATGGACAGACAGTAGCGTTCACCACAGCCCCCTTGGCTTCTGACGGCGACAGCCGTCTGCATGTTCTAGATCTAATGGGTCGTGAGCAGTGGATGGCTAGTCGTGAGCTGAAGATCCTCGGCGTGTCTCTCTCCGACGACGGACAGTATGTGGCCATCGGCACGATGGATTTTTCGATTGCACTGTTCACCAGGGATGGGAAACTTTTGTGGGAGCGGCAGAGTGTGGGGCTTCCCTATATCACTCCGCAGGGCAAGAGCGTGGTGACACTCAACAGTGGTATCACCGGCCCTATCAATACCTTACTAGAGGTGTTCCATCGCGACGGTCAGAAGGTCTGGAGCTTACGCCGCAAAGGACGAGTTTGGCGGTCGACTGTCTCGGATCAGAGCGATCTGCTCATGGGACTGTGGAACAGTGAGGTCTTGTTCATCGATCGGCAGCATCGCATCGCCTGGCAACAAATGCTGCCACAAGAGATCATGGCGCTGGCGATTTCACCAGGGGACGCCGACTACTTGGCTGTGGCAGCAGGAGTGCTCAATCCAGTCCTCCATCTCTACGAGCGCACGGGACGGCTCATGTGGCAACGGAAACTCCCCCTTGGTGTGACAGAACTGAGCCTAGCACGGCAAGGAGAATTTTTGCTGAGCTATGGCAACACCATTCACGGCCAATACCTGGCGCTCTTTAACCGCACGGGCGAGGTGGAATGGACATACCATCTCGATACACCGGCGACTGAGAGTTCGAAGGCCGTCATTGTCCCTAATTACCCGCTGATCATCGCCGCGATTGAGCGTGATCAGCATTATTATCTGCAGGGATTCGCCCTGACAGGGAGCCCCCTCTGGGTAGCGCCGGTGCCTGAACCGATTTTTGATTTTCGGGTGTCGCACGACGGCCGTTACGTTGCTGCCGCCACAGACACGACACTCTACTTCTTCGACACACGACCGGTCGAAAGCCAGAATGCCGAAATCCCTCGGTAACGCCACGATCCCAGAACTGACTACCTTCCCTGAGCACCTCTCTTGATTGAGCAGGGTTAGGGATTGCCATGCCCAGCGCAACGTCAGGATGACTTCATCCGGACTTGAACCCTGGCGAGATCTTCGAGCAGCAGAATGATGGCTGAGTGGTCGCGATCGCCTTTGCCGGCGACCTGGAGGGCATTGTACATTTCGCGCACGACGGCCGTGACCGGCAGGGGAACGCCGAGGGCATGTCCTGCTTCCAGCGCCAGACGCAGGTCTTTGAGATGCAGGCGGATCATAAAGCCTGGATCGAAGTTGCCTTCAAGCACCGTGGGGGCGCGCACCTCCAGCACACCGCAGCGGGCCAGCCCAGCGCCGATGGCTTCGACCATTAGAGCCGGGTTCACTCCTGCCTTGGCCCCTAGTACCAAGCCCTCGGCCATGGCTTCGAGTTGCAAGGCCACCATGATTTGATTGGCCAGTTTAGTATAGCCCCCGGCACCGATCTCGCCAACGTGGACGATCTTCCTTCCCATGGCCTGGAAGATTTCTAGACATTGAGCGAACGCCTCTTTGTCTCCACCCACCATGATGGACAGCGTGCCGGCGATGGCCCCTTTATCACCGCCGCTGACGGGCGCATCGAGCATCTGCACGCCTTTTTTGGCGGCCTCCTCGGCGATGCGGATGGATACTTGCGGGGCGATAGTACTCATGTCCGCGATGATGCTGCCTGGGCGTGCCCCTTCCAGGACACCGTTGGTGCCAAGGATCACCTGTTCGACATCAGGAGAGTCGGGCAGACAGGCGAGAATCACTTCCGAGTGCTCAGCCACTTCGCGTGCAGACTGGCAGGCATGTGCACCCAGCTTGGCTAGCTCGTCGACGGCAGCCGAGCTACGGTTGTAGACGGCTAACGGGAAGCCCTTGGATAAAACGTTTTTGGCCATAGGGCGTCCCATGATTCCCAGTCCGATAAATCCAATCCGCTTCGGCATGCAGTAGTCCTCCCCTTCGGTCCCTGTGGCTCTATCCGTCAGGTGATGCTTGCGGTTTGGCACCATGGATACCTTAGCGACGGGCTTTCAGGGCCTCCACCTTGTCCGCGAGGTCCAGTGCCCCGGCCCGCGCCGGGAATTGCTCAATGACAGCGGAGTAGGCAACAATGGTGGTCTCCACATCGTGGCTCTGCTCAGCGGCCCGTCCTTTGCCGAGATAGGCCTCCATGATCAACCCCGCGGGCTTGGTGTCGATCACACGCTGGTACGCATCCTGAGCCTGTCTGAAGTCTCCACTTGCCTCCAGCGCGTACGCCGTTCCCAAGGAGGCCAGCGACCACAGTAAGTCGGTCGGCTGTACCTGTGCCATGGCTTGCTGGTAAGCGATAACGGCGGCGGCATAGTCGCCTTGCCGATAGCGCGCATGGCCGAGATAAAGCCAGGCGTAACCCCGTGCTTCCCCGGCACCAAACTGGTGGACGATTTGTTGCAGGCGCTCAATCGATGCCGGCGGGACGGCATCCGTATCCGCAGCGCTGCGGAGCTGTCCTTCAATGGGCCACAGACTGGCAAAGGCATCCTGTTCGATGCCACGAACATACACCAGCAGGCCCCATACGCCGATCACACAGGCAATGACACCCCCAAGAATGAGCCCAATGGTCTGCAGATGCTGAGTCGCGAAGCTAAGAAAGCGCCCCGTGAGCGTAATAAATTCATCAGGAGCCTTCAAGTCTTTACGGGTCAACTTCGCACGATTGTGAGACCGCTGATCGGAAGCTCTCATCTTTTATCCTCGTCATCTCTCCGGCTACCAAATAAATGGGCCGAAAATGGCGAAAAGCACCAAGACGATTGCACTGCCGAACACCATACCACCCATCAACGGCCCGAGCGCTGGAGCATCGACGAGGAGTAACACGCCAGCGAACAGCATCAACACAGCCAGAACAAGGCTGACAATAGACATGGCGGGAATCGTAAAATCTCGGAACAGCGCTTTCAGCATGGTCACGAGCCAGTTGGCCGCTGACGGCGGAGCCTGGTTCATCTCGGCGTCACCAAGGCGATTGACGAAATGGTGCCGGATCTCCCCCTCATTCAGGGTAGGGTTCGTCCCCAATTTGAGGGTCTCCGAGCGAAAGGTCCATACCCCCTCGAGTCCGTCAGTAATCGGTTTAAACTCCTCATCAGCGCGATAGATGGTGATGAATTGCCCTGGGATCACAAATCCCACATAATTTCGACCGTTGATGACTGCTCGTTGCTCAGTCTGCTGCGCCATCGCTTCAACCCCATGTCGATGTCGTCAGAATGCCTTGTAGGAGCCAGCGCATGTGTACGTGCCCCCCATGATGGGAGACAGTAGCCAGAGATACCTGCCTATCAAGGCTGATAATGCACCATATCTGAGCGTAATTGTCAAGCCCAGGCACAACGTCGAGGCGACATCAGGCCGTTTCATCGTCGCCTCGACAGAAATGCTACAATGCATGGAGTCATGGACAGGGTATCAGTGCGACACGAACCCTCTGGCCCAGGCGAGGAGCGTCACATGGCGGGGATGTTGTACGTGGTGGCAACGCCGATTGGCAACCTAGAAGACATCACTTTGCGCGCCCTACGAGTCTTGCAGGAGGTTGAACTGATCGCCACTGAGGATACGCGCCGGACGCGCATCCTCCTCGATCATTATCAGATCGACAAGCCTCTCACTAGCCTCTACGACCACAACGAGGTCCACAAAGCCCCGAGCTTAATCCAGCGTTTGCACGAGGGCATGAGTATCGCCCTCGTCTCCGAGGCTGGGACGCCACTGATCTCCGATCCGGGATACCGCCTGGTGCAACTCGCCATCGCGCAGCGCATCACGGTGATCCCTATTCCCGGCCCTGCAGCGCTGGTTGCCGCAATTGTTGTGGCAGGCCTGCCAACGGATCGTTTTGTCTTTGAAGGCTTTCTCCCCAAAAAACCGGGGAAACGGCGTAAACGCCTCGAAGGCCTGCGAGATGAGCTACGTACGCTGGTTTTTTACGAATCGCCACGACGTGTGTATGATCTCCTTGGCGACATGCAGGCGCTGTGGGGAGACCGTCGCGTGGTCGTGGCCCGCGAGCTGACGAAAAAATTCGAGGAGCTCCTCCGTGGTCGGATCACTGAGGTGAGGGCTCAACTGGAGGAGCGCCCGCCGCAAGGGGAGGTGACGATGATTGTGGAAGGTGCAGTTTCTGAAGCTCGGCCACCAACGTCTCGTGATCCGGACGATCTGACTGACCTCTGCTGATATACATGAAGCGGATGCGTTGCGCACGGTCGATGATAAACGTGGCCGGCCGAGCGATGTTGAACGCCGTGAGCCCAAGCCGATGATAGACCCCGTAGCGCTTGATCACCGAGCGATCTGGATCGACGAGGATCGGCAAGGCGAGACTACGAGCGCGGGAATAATTGGCCACCTTCTCGGCGCGCTGGCCGACGACAACCATGACCTCGGCCCCGAGAGCGTGATATATCGGTAAATGGCTTTGCAACTGCTCCAGTTGCTTGCGGCAGTTCGGTCACCAGGTGCCGCGAATGAACACCAGTATGGCGGCCCGACAACTGAGTACGTCGGTGAGCCGAATTGCTTGGCCGTCGCCGGCCTGCAGCGCGAATGGCGGTGCCGCATCGCCAACGCTGAGGCGTGTTATTTCCTGGGTCATCTGTCCTCCTCAGGCAGTGATACCCAACGAGTGTGCGCACCATTTGCCCTTGATCATCATATGCTCCCACTGGTGCAGACGCCAACACTCTTCTGGCCATCGCCGCCCCGTTGCCCACTACACGTGAGTGTGCTATGTTCGTACCATCGGATGCGGCGGTCATCGGCCAGACAGTGCTGGAAAAGATCGATCTGGTCCTCGACCGCGCCGACCAGCGTCTTGTGCCAAATTCCGTCCATCCGGATCGGCGGGTTTCGCAGGTGAAGTGACGTGTCATCCTGTATGGGCCTGACGGTGGGTCGTTGGCGGTGGGAAGGAAGTGGGAAGGAAAGGGAAACAGCTATGCCAATATACGAATATCATTGTTTGGTATGCAATCGAGACTTTGAAAAGTTGGTCATGACCAGCACTGCGGAGGTGGAGTGCACGAACTGCGGATCTGAGCTGCTGGAGAAAAAATTCTCGCTGTTTGGTTCCAAGGTGGGGGATCGCGTCGGCCCATTCGGCTCTTCGGGAGGAGAGGGCGGCGGCTCCTGCGGCTGTGGCTCCTGCACGTGCCATTAAGTAGATTTGCTCGCTGTGCCCGTGCGCTGTGCGTGTGGGAGTGGCGTTTTCCGCATCCTGCCGGGCGATCACGAGGATCGCTCTGACCATGAAACTTGGTGCTCAACCGTGCCTTATTGACGGTTTCACCTCGTGCCTATGTCCGGCCAGGACGGCGACCGAACGGGCCACGGAGTACGGCATATCCGCGTCACTCAATAGCTCCTTGGGGAGGGTCATGGTGTGATCTCCCGTATGAGTCGTGCGGTATAGGGGTCATCATCCGCGCTGCCGCGGCAAGGTGCGTAAGAAGAGGGTCATCGTCAACGCTAGAAGTGAGCTCAGGGCAATCGCCAGATAGCAGTCACGGTAGGCCAGCACCGCGGCTTCGTCGAGCATCGTCTGGCGCACCATTAGCATGGCCTTGGTCGGCAGTAAATCCCACTCACCAGCGATGGACAAATGCTCCCGCGCCGCGGTCACTGCCTCGGCGGCGCCAATCGGATACAAACTCTGATCTTCCGAGAGCGCTAGGGCGTGGACCGTCTGCTGTTTTTCCACGAAAATCGCCGCCATCGACACGCCGAACGTGCTCCCGAGTCCGTTCATCAAGCCTCGCAATCCGGATCCCATCATCACTTTCTCTTTGGGTAGCATGACCATGAGCACATTGAGCAACGGCGATTGCAGTAAACCGCGTGCGAAGCTCTGGACGACAAACAGCGACAGAATATACGTTGGGCTGGCCCACATGTCGATATGCGAGAAGCGGAAAAAGGCGACGCCGATCATGATCAAGGCGATACTGATGAGCACACGATTATTGACCTTATCCGCCAGCCGTCCGGAGATGAGATTGCTGAATCCCCAGGTCAGCGCGCCCGGCAGCAGCATCTGCCCGGCTTGAAAGGGGGTGAGCGTCATGACGCGCTGCAAGAATAAGGCAATGAGAAAGTTGGAAGCAAACTCTCCCATGGTACCAATGAAGAAGATGACCGACGCCGCGCTGAAGGGGATGATCTTGAACAGCGCCAGTTCCACCAGTGGGTGTTTTTGGCGAGATTCGATCACCACAAAGGCGATGCCAGACACGATGGCGATAGCGAACAGCGTCTGGATATAGCGCGAGTCCCACCCCTCATGGCGCCCCTGGATCAGTGCCAGGAGCAGCGGGACCAGAAAGGCGATCATGGTCAACAAGCCGAATGTATCGAGAGACACATAGCGCGGCCGACCACTCTTCGGCAAAATCAACGCCACCGCTGCGAGCGAAATAATCCCCATCGGCAGGTTCATGTAAAATATCATCCGCCAGTTGAGATGTTCGACCAAATACCCACCGATGGAGGGGCCGATGGCTGGTCCAACCGAGATCCCGGCCATAAAAATACCCATGGCCAAGCCACGCTGATGGGCCGGGAAAACCTCATAGAGCATGCCCATCGACAGCGGAAACAGTGGACCGGCGCCCAGGGCCTGAATCACTCGAAAAAAGACCAGCGAAGAGACGCTCCAGGAGAGGCCACAGAGCACTGAGCCAACGATATAGATGAGAAGTCCCACCAGGTAAAAGGTGCGTGAGCCTGCGACGGCGGCCACCCATCCAATGGTCGGCATGACCACTGTGCGGGTGACCATGAACGATGTGACCACCCACTGGATGGTTTCGACATCGGCTCGCAGATTGGTCATCATGCTGGGAAGAGCGACATTCAGCGTGCCGAAGTTGAGACCCTGAGTGAGGATGCCCAGCATTAGAGCGAGGGTGACCCACCACTTATGCGACGGGTGGTCGGGGGACAACCATGCGGTCTTCTTCCCGTTGCCCTCCTCTGGCATCGCGTGAGATCGCGCTGGCGCTGACTCCTGGGCCAAGGTCTGGGCTCCATTCTAGTATCGATCAGCGCGGGTATCGTTGCCCGCACACTGAGGCAAGAGCGGCCGCCACGCCTTCGCATGCATACTCGCTCTAGCGGTGCACCGGTGAGCCGCTTCGGCGGGTAGAGCGAATCGACCGCCACTGGTTTCGAGGCAGGAGGGAAGGAATGGACTCATAGAAGCTGACTGTCGCCATGATCCAGGGAATTTATCGTGGCGATCATAAGCGATAGCTCCCCAGTAAAGCACAAAAGCTTAGATCGGTAAAGGCAGATCACAGGAGCAAGGCCTTCCCCCACCGCGAGAAACGAGCTAAAATGCTACTTAACATGACGGTGGAGAAGGAACCTGAGACCATGCAGGCACTGACGACACTTCAACAGCACATTCTGCGATGCACGCAGTGTCCGCGCTTGGTTGAGTATCGCACACGCGTGGCACGCGAGAAGCGGCGGCAATATCGGCAGGAAGATTACTGGGGGAAACCATTACCCAGCTTCGGCGATCCCCAGGCGCGACTTCTTATCATCGGTCTGGCGCCCGCGGCGCATGGGGGCAATCGCACGGGCCGGATGTTTACCGGCGACCAGAGTGGTGACTGGGTGTATCGGACCCTCCATCGGTTCGGATTCGCCAATCAACCGACCTCCCAACACCGCGATGATGGCCTCACGCTGCACGATGCCTACATCACGGCGGCAGCTCGGTGCGTGCCGCCCGATAACAAACCATCCGGTGCTGAACTAGCGGCGTGTCGTCCCTATCTGCTACGGGAGATCGAACTGCTACGCCGTGTGCGCGTTGTCGTACCCTTGGGAAAGATCGCCTTCGATGCCTATCTCGCTGCACGGCGCGCGCTGGGGTTACCACTGCCGGACAGACGCCCCCATTTCGGGCATGACACTGTTGCGCTCTTCCCCGATGGCGTGCTCCTGGTGGCCTCCTACCATCCGAGCCGACAGAATACGCAAACCGGCCGTCTCACCCAGGCGATGTTCGATGCTATCTTCGCACACGTACGCCAGGAACTGGACCTAGACGTCCCAAAGCCGAAGCCGCGGGGTACGTCACGGCATTTTGCACCTTGACTTCTCGCCTCGCAAGTCCTACAGTAGGTAATCATTATACCGAGTTCTTCCGCTCCATCTCGCTTCTGCATCGTATGCCGGCTGTGCCCGTGACAGTGCTCGCGAGCAGTTCCCAGAGCGCTCATGGGAGTCGATTCCTGTCGTTGGGAGAAATCAGGTAGGCCAACCGCGTGATAGGATAAGAGGCGTGAGCACAATCCTCATCGCCGAGCAAGACCTTTTCCTACGCCAGCAACTCGCCGATTTCTTCCGCCAGCTCGGACACGATGTGGCCGAGGCCGACGATGGTGTTGAAGCTACTCAGCAGCTCCAAGATCACCTCTTCGAGGTCATTCTCACCACACTTTGTCTCCCAGAGCACGATGGTCTGCAGATTTTACGAGCCTCGCAGGCTAGCGATCACTTCACGCCCGTCTTGATGCTCGTTGATCCCGATGAGCTCTCCGGCGCCGTCGAGGCGTTAAAGCTGGGGGCATACGATTACCTGGTCAAACATCACCCGATCAGGCTCGATGAGGTCCATCTTCGTGTCGAACGGGCGCTTGAATGTCGCCGCATGCTGCAGGCCATCACCTATCTGAAGCGGGTGCAGCCCCATATGTACGATAGCGAACGCATCATCAGCCACAGTGTGCACCTGCAACACCTCCTCAGCGGTCTCCAGCGGGACATCGACACCAGCGCGCATGTGCTGATCACGGGGGAACCCGGGACTGGTAAGGGAGTGCTAGCGGCGGCGATTCATGCCAACAGCCCACGCAGCGACCAGACCCTGGTCGTTGTCAACTGCGGAGCGCTTTCCGAACGAGCACTGGAGAGTGAGCTTTTTGGCCATGAGCCCGCAGCCTTCCCCGGCGCTCAAATGCGCCGCATCGGTGGCCTTGACTATGCCAACCAGGGCACGCTTTTTCTGCATCAAATTGGCAACGTGAGCCCGAGGATTCAGTTGAAACTTCTGCGCGTGCTCCAAGACCATACTTTTGAGCGTCTCGGCTCTTCCAGAACCATCACCGTCGATGTGCGCGTCGTCGCGGCCACTAGCGGCAGCCTTCCAGAGGCTATTCGTGCCAAGCGCTTCAGGGCGGACCTCTACGCGCAGCTTACGACCATCATCGTGGAAATGCCCGCATTGCGGGATTACCCTGAGGACATTCTCCCCCTTGCTCAAGTGTTTCTGACGCGTTATCGTCGCCTGTTCGAGCGGCGTGTCAAGCGCTTTGACGAGATGGTCGAGAGAGCCCTCCTGGAGTATCCCTGGCCAGGGAATCTGCGCGAGTTAGAGAGCACGATTGCGCATGGGGTGGTGCAGGAAGAGGACGAGGTAATGCGGCTCAGTAGTCTGAGCCTGGGTGAGCGGCGCTCCAGTGCAGGTGAGTCGGAGGATAGAATCGTCCGACTGCCTCCCAACGGCGTCTCCCTCAAAGCCATCGAACGGGAAGCCCTGTTACAGGCTCTGCAGCGCACATATTGGGTGCAAAAAGATGCTGCGGCGCATCTGGATATCAGCCCCCGCGTCATGCATTATAAGCTCAAGACCCACGGCATCACCCCTCCCAGGCGATCTCCACGACGCTAGGCGTTCCCCTCTCTCGAGGTATAGCCGCCAGGTAAAGCCCCCGATGGTCTTCCCTCTCCCAGGAGAAGAGGGTGCTGCACTACCGCGGAATCACCGGCAGAACAATGTGCGAAGGCCGTACCGCATCATGGAAAATCGTCTGCGTCGCGGACTGTAGTTCGGCATCACGAAAGAGGGGGTGCCCGGTGTTCGGATTGCGGTCGAAGCGCGGGAAGTTGGCACTAGCGATCTCGACCCGGAGGCGATGGCCCGGATGGAACACCATACTCGTCGACCACAAGTCGATGGTGTATTCGTAGACCATGCCGGGCATGATGAGGCTGGGATTCGCCCGAGATTCACGGTAGCGCGCACGGATGATGCCGTCCGCCAAATTCTGTACATAGCCGTCGGGGCGCACATCGACGAGTTTGGACGCGAAATCCGTATCCGGCGCCGACGATGCGGCATAAAGCTTCACCGTGATCGGTCCGGTGATCTCCAGCGCATGCGTGAGCGGCTCGCTGGTATAGCACAAGACATCGCGACGCTCTTCAAGCGGGCGTTGGTCATACACTCCCATCGGGATCACTAACGTATTGCCGCCACGTGTTGGGACAGGGTTCCTTGGATCATAGACATAGGTATCCGGCGGCTCCTGTGACGGCCCTTCAAGGTTAAGTCGGCCATCTCCGTGGAGGCTATTCGCCGCGCCCTGACTGTGGAAATAGTAGGACGTGTATTGGGTGCGCGCCAACGGCCACTCCTGCTCCTCGCGCCAGACGTTGTCACCCATTACGAAGATGTTGACGGGTGGCTCACGCATGAGGCCAGTGTCGATGCCTTTGAGCCAGTGGTCGAACCAGCGCAGCTCGATCTCATGGATTTCAATGGCAGCGTTGGGGCCGAAGTCGATGTCGCCGGTCCCGCCGGTTGTGGGCGCCGCGTAGGGACGGATATGGCCCCATGGTCCCATGAGTAACTTCTGAGTCGTACGCGCTTCTTGACGGCCATTGCGCACGACGCCGGTGTAGTTGCCGAGGGTCCCTTCTTGAAAGATGTCATACCAGGAGCCAATGTGGTACATCGACGTGCTGATTGCACGGTGATGCCTATAGAGATTCAGCGGCTCCCAATAGGGGCCAGCGTCGGGATGGTTGAGATAGTCGGCGAAGTAGGGAGCAGTCTCCTTCAGCCAATCCGCCCAATCGTTGATGGGGAGGTGTTGGTACCATTCGTCCGTGAGCGGTTGTGCGAAGTTGATCTCCGGGAGTACGAATTGGTCAAGCTTGTTCAGATAAGCATGTCCGAGTCTTTGGCGCTCGGCAGTGTTCCGCGCCATGAAGATGGCATATCCCACCTGCCAGCCGAACTCGAAGACGCCGCCGGTATGGTACACCCATGAGGCGTGGAAATCGGCTGAGGCCGAGATCGGCACTTGACACACCAGATGCGGCGGGCAAGTGTGCGGCAGGAAATATTGGGTGGCTCCGTGATATGATTGGCCTGCGGTGCCGACCTTGGCGCTGGACCAGGGGAGCGTTGCTGCCCACTCCACGGTGTCATAACCATCCACAGCCTCATAGATGAGGGGATAATACTCTCCCTCCGAGGTGTAGCGGCCGCGTGTATCCTGGACGACGACCACGTAACCCCGCGGCACAAAGTAATTGACGTAGTTCAGCGGTGTCGCCGCGGTCTTGTCATATGGCACCCGCATGAGAATGACCGGGAAGGCTCGGGCGGCATCAGGCCGATGGACGTCGGCATAGAGCGTGACCCCATCCCGCATCTGCGCTGGGAGATTGGGCTCGACGACGCTACGATACTGCGGTTGACTCAAGGATAAATGTTCGGCCATTGGCAGAGTTCTCCAAGAAAAGCGCTGAGCGTTGAGGGCAGAGTCATGAGCCTTTTGTTCTCAGTCCTCAGCACTCATGACTCAGTCAGTTCTCCTTGAGACTTTTCACCCTATCACATCCGTTACACAGACTCCACCGCCTCAGCCCATCGATAGCTATCCCGAGGTTGCTCGCCATCTGCAGTCATGCTATAAGAAGGCCGGCGTGGCTGAGCGCCCGTGGGCCAGCCCGCAGGAAATCTGCTGATAAAAGGAGAGATCACGATGCAGTATGGGCTGTTTATGATGCCGATGCATCTGCCGGAAAAACCCCTGGCCCAAGCCTTTGATGAAGATATCGACGTGCTGATCCGCGCTGTTGTCCTGGGATACCACGAAGCCTGGATCGGGGAACATTTCACCAGCGCCTGGGAGAGTATCCCAGCGCCGGACCTGCTCATTGCCCGCGTCATGCCGCATATTCAACAGATGCGGTTAGGAACGGGTGTGGTCTTGTTGCAATTCCATCATCCGGTACTGGTCGCCAATCGTCTGGCCTACCTCGACCATTTGACCAAAGGTCGTCTGTACTTCGGGTTTGGGTCGGGTGGGCTGCCCACCGACGCCAGGCTATTCGGGATCCCGATGGATGGGCGAGCCCGCTCGATGACGCGGGAATCGGTGGAGATCATCCTCAAAGTGTGGACCGCAGACCCGCCTTTTGAATACCATGGCGATTACTGGCACGTGGTGGCGGTCCCGCCAGACCATCGCAGCGGGCTTGGGGTCTATGTCAAACCTTATCAACAGCCCCATCCGCCTATCGCCGTGGCCGGCACCAACGTCGACTCTGGCACTTTGCAGATCGCTGGCGAGCGCGGCTGGATCCCCATGAGCAGCAGCCAGATGCCGATTGAGGGCTTGATCAGTCATTGGCACAGCGTCGAGCTTGGGGCGCAGCGCACTGGCCGCACCCCAGACCGTCGGCAATGGCGGGTAGCGCGGCAGATCCATGTGGCCGAAACCACCGCCGAGGCCCGTCGAGATGTGCTGGAAGGAGTAATGGCGCGGGCGCACCAGGACTATCTGTATCAGGGGATGAAAGCGTCGGGGCGCCTGGCGGTCCTCAAGACCGATCCCCAGATGCCGGATGATGCGGTCAGCGCTGAGTATCTGCTGGAGCGCAACTGGATCGCTGGCGACCCAAACGAGTGAGTCCGGAAGATTCGCCAGGTCTATGAAAAAGTAGGGGGCTTTGGTCATCTGCTGATGCTGGTCTATGACTGGGAACCGCGTCAGAAAATGCTGTCGTCGCTGGAGTTGCTGGCGAAAGAGGTAATGCCGAAGCTGGCCGGTCTGTCATAGACTGTAGCGATGGCCGCTCCCGCCATTCCCTGGTGGTACCGTGTGAGTGATGCGATGTTGATCGAAGCGATCGAGTCGCGCAGCGGGATCACCGCCGACCTGAGCTGCTTGATCGGACGCCTTGATCAGCCCGCGCTCTACCTCAGCATCGGATCTGTTCATGGTGGAGGTGCTGGCGCAGCCCCACCTCATAGCGGAGATCTAGGCTATGCATCCTCAGCTCTCATGATGGCAAGCCCCCCCACCCTCCGAGGTATCTCGTGTGCCCTGTCCTCTTCGGCGGAGTTTTGACCATGCTGATCAGCACACCAAGAGACCCCCGATACAGCTGGCTAGCTTCCTGTTGGCACCGCCTATGCGGTCTGGACCGGCGTTATGGTCCGTGAACGCGGGTACGTCCATTTTACTCCTGAGGAGTACCAGGCACTCGCTGCGCAGAATGGCCTTCGGGTGATCGCCCTGCAGGTGAAGGCAGAAGCATGGGATTTCAAGACTCGCAATGCCTTCAGGGCGTTTTGCCTGGCGACGTGCGTGGCATGGACGCGCTTACTACCAGAGGACAAGCGGCGGGCGTTCATCATCGAGGTCCTGGACCGCTATCGGACGGTGGCGGCTGACAACCCGCCAGAGGAGAACACCTTCAAGTTCTATCAGCTAGAGGTCGTGCTGGCGCCCAAAGGGTAGGCATAGGCTTGCTGAAAGGAGGTACGCCCAGAGTGTGATCAACATCCGTGGGATACCAGAGGAACAGTCATCGAGCGCAAACGGGGAGTTGAAAGCCACCGCACCTCAGGCGATACTTGGGAGGACGACTCACCCATTCGCCGATCGAGGGCTGCGCGTAGGTGGTAATCCATGCCCCTGTGGGGCATGACAGCATCAACCGCAGCTGACGCGCTATAGTGTGCTTTCCGTGGAGGCGTATACCCCGTCGCAAAACTGGAATCAGGAGGTCGTCATGGCATACCGATGGCTCTTGGTGCACCTCGTCTGGACATCAATAGCCCTGCTACCAGTCCTGGCCCAAGCCGCAGCGTCGACGCCAGCCCCTGGACTGATCACACCCCCTACCTCTCGAGGGGCAGATGGCGCGCCGCTCGACGCCGTGTTGCTCGCCTTCGAGGACGATGCGGAACGTGCTCAGACCATGTGGGGGGCGCCGGGCATGGCCATCGCGGTGGTCCACCGCAACCAGGTGGTCGATACGACAGGCGTCGGGGTGAAGAACTTGGGTGGCACCGACCCGCTTGATCCTCACACCCTTTTCCCGATCGGCTCTCCCTCGAAGGCCTTCACCTCCGCACTCGTGGCAGTGCTGGCGGATGCGGGGACGCTCCGCTGGGAGGACCCGGTGATCGATCATCTGCCGGCCTTCGAGATGTACGACCCCTGGGTCACCCGCGCCTTCATGATCGAAGACCTGATGGCGCAGCGCCGCGGCATGTCACCCTCTGCGGGGGACCTGCTGGCGGTGATCGGCTTTGATGCTTCCTACATTCGTGCATAGCCTGAGAGGACTGATTCAACGATCAGTGGAGGAGCTGTTAGATCGCGTGCAGGATCAAGGTCACATAGATGCTAGCGGGGACTTTGCCTTCTTGCTGCCTGCCCACCTTCGTGCCGGCGTAGGAACGGCACACGTGGTCTTCGTTCTCGCGTTGTTGTCGGCTGCTGCCACGCTGCCAGCTGCGGCGGCCGACTCTGTGCAAACACAGCATCACTACCCGGTCCTGCGGAAGTTCTGGCGCTTCTTCGATGTCGCACTCCAGCAGAAATACTTGACTGGAAACTGGGGAGGCCTGCGCGGCGAACTTGAGAGCGCAGGGGTGACGTCGATAGCGACCCGTCTCTCATCCATACCAAGCCGCCAGTGAGAGCATGCTGCGTAATTGTGAGAAGCGTTTGAGGCGCGTTCACGTCGAATGCACGTGCAGGCCTGTTGGCTGCTGACAGGTGCAATTTTCTGTTCCACTCCTCGGCGGTCCTGATATACTTGTCGCGCTCTTCCCCCAGCTGAGCGATCCTTTAATATAGAAGAAGAATTTTTGATGCTGTCGAAAAAGATTCTTGGTGTTTGGGAAATGCGAAGCTGGGAAACTGTGGCCGAGGACAGGGTTGTCGGCTATCCTCTGGGAGAAAAGGCGTCTGGCTTCATTGCCTATTATCCCATTGGCTTTATGTCTGTCAAGATTTCAGCACCCAATCGTGCTTGCCTTGCAGCTGATGCCCCCTTCGAAGGTGATCCAACGCTCTTGATATTAAACGCTAAGAAGGATCTTTCCTCGTGTGGTCCGTTCTCGATGATGCCGGAGAACGAACTCATCCATCACCTGAAGGTCTGGTCCTTCGAGAATTCAGTGGGAATCGATCAGCCTCACTATATCCAACTAGATCAAAACACACGAACTATTTCGACCCTGCCCAGGGTCTGGGAGTGCGTAGGGCCTACCAGTACAATGGAGAGGGTATGAATCAGCCACTCACCAATCCCCCTCATGAGGTTCAGAGAGTCTTGATGTCTTTGATCGCAGGCCTTCCGAAAGTTGAATTACATATGCACATCGAGGGCTCGCTCGAGCCGGAGCTGATGTTTATCATCGCTGAGCGGAATGGCGTCGCACTCAAGTATGACAGCGTCGATGCTGTGCGCGAAGCGTATCATTTCGGCAATCTGCAATCATTTCTGGATATCTACTACGAAGCGTGCAGCGTCTTGTTATATGAGCAGGACTTTTATGATTTAACGATGGCGTATCTACAGCGTGCCCACTCACAATACGTCCTGCACACGGAGATCTTCTTCGACCCACAAAGCCATAGCCAACGCGGCGTCACGTTTGCAACGGTTCTCTCCGGCATCCGACGGGCCTTAGTCGATGGCGAGCGGGCATTCGGGATCACGTCACGCCTGATCATGTGCTTTTTGAGACATCTGAGTGCGGAGTCGGCCTTCGACACCCTGGAGCAGGCCCTGCCCTATCGGGAGCACATCATCGCCGTAGGGCTAGACTCATACGAAATCGGCCATCCACCAGCGCAATTCGTCAATGTTTTCGAGCGCGCCCGCCGACACGGCTTCTTGACCGTCGCTCACGCGGGAGAGGAAGGACCAGCAGACTACATCTGGCAGGCGCTGCATCTGCTGCATGTCTCGCGTATCGACCATGGCGTCCGCTGTATGGACGATGAGGCCTTAGTAGCTGAGTTAGTGAAAAGACAGGTGCCGCTCACCGTCTGCCCGCTCTCCAACGTCAAACTCGGGGTGTTTCCTCGACTGGAGGAGCATAATCTCAGGGAGATGCTGCATAGAGGGCTCTGTGTGACGGTGAACTCCGATGACCCGGCGTATTTCGGGGGGTATATAGCGGAGAATTTTGTCGCGGTGCAGCAAGCATTGCATCTGACGGCGAGCGAGATCTATCACTTGGCCATGAATGCCATTCAAGCCGCTTTTCTGCCTGCCGCCGAGAAGCAGGCATTGTTGGACCAAGCTGCCGCCGTCTATCATCAGGAAATTGGCTCGTAATATACCCAGCGACAGGCGGTCAGGCGAACGCGGCCATCGGCAAAGGAGGGACGCCACGAAGCTCAGATTCACATGACTTATGGGTTTGGGGCCGCTATGGCCAAGGAGGATACCGATGGCACGACGACGGACAGCAAGCATTAGTCTATATGTGAGTGCATTCTTGGTGGCGGCTCTGTCGACTGGAAAGGTCTGGGCCGCCGAGCTGTGGGTCACCAGCATGAAGTCCGCCAATGTGCAAGTCTTCGGTCCGACAACGCTCAAGCTTGTGGCGACCATCCCGGCCGATAAGGGAGCGCACAACGTTACCTTCAGCCCGGATGAAAAGTTGGCCTTTATCGCCAACGTCGGGGCCAACAATGTCACCATCATCGATGCCCAGCGCAAAGAAGCTCTAGGCAATGTCGAGGCCGGGACACGAGCCCATCAGGTGGCCGTATCGCCGGACGGCAAGATCGCTCTGGTCAGCAATCCAGGCTCGGGCGATATCACACTGATCGACGTCGGGCAACGCAAAGTCATCCATACAATGCCAACCGGCAAGGGTGCCATGATGGCGGTGTTCTCCGGTGATGGCAAACGTGCCTTTGTGGCCAATGCAGGGGACGCGAATGTCTCCATCGTGGATGTCAGCGCTCACAAGGAGCTTCAAAAGTTGCCCGCTGGCAAAGGTGTCATGGCCTTCGAGCCGACCAAGGACTGGAAGCAGGCGTGGCTCACCGGCCCCGATGAGGACAAGGTGATTATTCTAGACCTGGCCACGGGCGAACAGGTGGCCACCATTGACGTCCCCGGAGAGCCGCATGGGTTGGCCATCAGTCCCGATGGCAAGTTGGCGTATGTCGTGCAGCGTAAACTGAATCAGTTGGCGATCATCGACACCGCCACGCGCAACATCACGAAAACCTCGCCTGTGGGGAACCGTCCGGACATGATTGCTGTCAGTCCCGATGGCAAGACCCTCTATGTGACGAGCCGGGATGAAAATCAGCTTCTGGCGGTGTCGGCGGCCGGTCTCAAAGTCACAGCCGAGGTGCCGACCGGCGACGAACCCCACGGTGTCGCGTATCGCGCAAATAGCCGGTGAGAGGCATTCTGCGTGGAGGGGCTCACGCCCGGCCCCTCCTCCGCATGAGTACACCTCCAACTGGCCTGCCGCGTTGACACTCCCTCGCTTCTTCGCTATCATCCGATCCAGCTTTCGCCTGCTCACACGTCATCATAGCCGAAGCATGAGGGTTGCCCTATGGATGTAGGACGGTATCGCGCCGGTGTCGATATCGGCGGCACGTTCACCGATCTTCTACTGTTGGATGAACAGACCGGGGAGATGATCATCGGTAAGATTCTCACGACTCCCGGCGATCCCTCAGCGGCGGTCATCCACGGCCTGCAGGCGCTCCTGGCGGAACGACAATTGGACCCAGCGACGGTGTCGGCCACCATCCACGGCACCACATTGATCACCAACGCCATCATCGAGCGCAAAGGGGCGAAGACCGGCTTGATCACCACGCAGGGGTTTCGCGATGCCCTGGAAATCGGCCGGGAGAAGCGCTACGACATCTATGATATCTTCCTCGAAAACCCGCCGCCTCTGGTGCCGCGTGCCCTGCGTCGCGAAGTCGACGAACGCCTCGATGAGACCGGTCGCGTGCTGATCCCTCTCAACCGTATGGAAGTGCTCGATGTCGTCCAGGAGTTGTTGCACGACGGCGTGGAAGCGCTGGCTGTGGTCCTGTTGCACTCGTTCCGCAATCCGACCCATGAGCGCATCATCCGCGAGGTGGTGGAGTCCGAGTTTCCGGCGCTGACGTTGTCCCTATCATCGGATGTGATGCCGGAGATCCGAGAGTTCGAGCGGACCTCCACCACCGTCGCCAATGTTTACGTCAAGCCCATCGCCCGTCGTTATCTGAATAAACTTCGCACCGAGGTGCAGCAACTCGGCTTCCAGGGTGACCTATACATCATGCTCTCTAACGGCGGCATCACCACGTGCGAGACCGCCAGCGATTATCCCATTCGCCTGATCGAATCCGGTCCCGCCGCCGGCGCCCTGGCTGCTAGTTTCTACAGTCAGCTCAAGGGCCTCGACCACGTGATCTCCTTCGATATGGGGGGCACCACCGCGAAGATTTGTGTGATCGACCAGGGACAACCCCTGGTGACCACCGAGTTCGAGGTGGCGCGGATGTACCGCTTCAAAAAGGGCAGCGGCTTGCCGGTGAAGGTGCCGGTCATCGAGATGATCGAGATCGGCGCCGGTGGCGGCAGTATCGCCCGTATCGACGACCTCGGCCTGCTAAAAGTCGGGCCGGATAGCGCCGGCGCCGACCCCGGACCTGCCTGCTATGGGCTTGGTGGCAGCGAACCGACGGTCACCGATGCCGACCTGGTCCTGGGGTATCTCGACCCGAATTACTTTCTCGGGGGCAAGATGACGTTGGAGCGCGCCAAGGCGGAGGAAGCCATTCGCCAGCGGGTGGCCGAGCCGCTCGGGGTGGACCTAACGCGTGCCGCCTGGGGCATCCATCATGTGGTCAATGAAAATATGGCCAATGCCGCCCGCATTCATCTGGTCGAACGCGGTCGCGACCAACGGCGCTATAGTTTAATCGCCTTCGGCGGTGCTGGGCCGGTACATGCCTATCGGGTGGCCGAGAGGCTAAAGCTCCAGCACATCATCTGCCCTCCGGCGGCTGGCGTCACCTCAGCGTTTGGGTTCCTGGTCGCGCCGATGGCCTTTGATTTCGTCCAGACCTACCTGAGCACCCTGCGCGGCCTCGATTTCGCCCATCTCAATACCATCTTCACGGAGATGGAGGCGCGCGGCCGGGCGCTGTTGCGACAGGCAGGCGTGCCGGAAGACGCCACGACAGTAACACGCTCGGCTGACATGCGCTACCTGCAGCAGGGATTTGAAATCAATGTGCCCGTATCCAATGGACGCTTGAGCCCTGATGACATCCCGCGCCTGCAGGCCAATTTCGATCGGGAATACGAACGGATGTACAAGCGACTGAACCCGGATGTCGACGTGGAGGCGCTCAATTGGCGGGTAATCGTCGCTGGTCCACGTCCCACCATCACGGTGCAACCCCCGGACGGGCAGCCAACCCCCATGGAGGCGACGCGCAAAGGTGAACGCCCAGCTTATTTTCCGGAGACCGCAGGCTATATCACCTGTCCGGTCTACGACCGCTATCAGCTCGGACCAGGGACCGCGCTGCGTGGCCCAGCCATCATAGAGGAGCGGGAATCGACTGTCGTCGTCGGTCCCAGCGCGGGTGTAGAGGTGGATGCGCATCGAAACGTCGTCATATGGCTACCGACGTAAGAAGGCAACCACACATGGGCACAGATGAACACAGATGTCTGTGTCTATCTGTGTTCATCTGCGATTTCGGTTCATTTGTGGAGAGACGCTATGAGATTCGGCCTCTCATTGCCGCACTTTCGGCAGGTGGCCTCCCCTGAGGTAATTCAGCGGGTTGCCCAACGCGCCGAGCACTTGGGGTACGATGGCATTTGGGTGAGCGATCACATCGTGATTCCGGATTCCGCGGTCGATCGCTTTGGGAGCATGTTTTATGAACCATTGACGGTGCTGGGGTTCGTAGCTGCTTGCACCGCCAAGGTGCGACTGGGGACCACGGTACTCATCCTGCCGTATCGCAATCCTGTGGTGACGGCTAAAGTGCTCGCCACTCTCGATGTCTTGTCGGGTGGACGGGTGACGGCGGGGATGGCGGTGGGCTGGACGGAGGACGAGTTCAAAGCGCTAGGTGTGCCGTTTCAGGAGCGGGGGGCGCTCAGCGACGAGTATATCGCTGCCTTCAAAGCGCTGTGGATGCAGGACAAGCCGGTATTTCAGGGACACTACGTGCGCTTTGAGCACATTGCGTTCGAGCCGAAGCCCGTGCAGAAGCCGCACATTCCGATCTGGATTGGCGGCAACAGCAGGCGCGCCATTCGCCGTGCGGTTGCCCTGGGCGATTGCTGGCATCCGACGCGCCCGCTGGTGGAGGATGTCAAGGCCGGTGTGGCGTATTTGCGCGAGGTCTGTGCCCAGCGTGGACGAGACCCACACGCACTGATGATCGCGGTGCGCCAACCACTCAAATTCTACAACGGCGCCGAGGCTTCGGTGAGGCGTCGGCCGCTCCTCGGCAGCACGCAAAAGATCATCGACGATATTGGCCACTACCGCGGTGCCGGCGTGCACTACATGATGCTGGATACCTTTTATAGTGTCCCCGAGCTCGAGCACGAAACCGTCGAAGGTATGTTTGAGACCATCGAACGTTTCGCTGCCGATGTCATGCCGAAATGCCAGTCCTGAGTGCTGAGTGCTGAGGCATGAGTATGAACAACTCAGCACTCAGCACTCAGGACTCAGCACTCTCTTTTGGAGGTTCTCTATGTCCGGCATCGACCCCATCCTTCTCGAAGTTTTTTGGAATCGCCTGATTTCCATCGTCAACGAGCAGGCAACCGCGTTGATGAATGCCTCGTTCACGACCGTGGTGCGCGAGGCCGGCGATCTTTCCGCCGGAATTTTCGATCCTGAGGGCAATATGCTGGCGCAAGCGGTGACCGGCACGCCAGGCCATATCAATACCATGGCGCTGGCGGTGCGGCATTTCCTGAAGGAATACCCGATCCACACGTTGCAGGAGGGGGATAGTCTGATCAGCAACGATCCCTGGCTGACCTCCGGCCATCTCAACGACTTCACCGTAGTCACCCCGATCTTCCGTAGCGGTGAGTTGGTCGCACTATTTGCCAATACCTGCCATGCCATGGACGTCGGCGGCCGCACGCTCGGGGCTGACGCCCGTGAAGTGTTTGAAGAAGGGCTGTATGTGCCGATGTTGAAGCTGTTCGAGCGTGGCCAGCCGAACCGTGATCTCTTCAAACTCATCAAGCAAAACGTGCGCACGCCCGAGTTGGTCGAGGGCGACTTAATGGCCCAGGTGGGTGGCAACGAAGTCGGCGGGGCGAAGCTGATCGAGTTCATGGAAGAGTATCACATGACCAGTCTGGCCGACCTCTCAAAGGCCATCATCACCACCTCCGAAGACGCCATGCGCAAGGCCATCGGCGAGATTCCAGACGGCACATACCGGCACGAAATTTTCATCGATGGCTTCGATGAACCGATCACAGTCGCCATTGCTATCACCATTGGCGGCCCCGAGCTCTGCGTTGATTTCACTGGGACCTCCCCCCAGATCGATCGCGGCATCAATGTGCCCTTCGCCTACTGCGTGGCCTATACCACTTACCCTCTGAAATGTGCCATCTCTCCTCACCTCCCCAATAACGAGGGGAGTTTCCGCCCAGTGAAAATCTATGCGCCGGAGGGTTGCATTCTCAACTGCAAATTTCCCGCGCCTGTGGGCGGCCGCCACATCATCGGCCACTTCCTGTCCACCGCCGTCTTTGGGGCCCTGGCCAAGGTGATGCCGGATCGCGTCATGGCCGATGGCAGTGCCAACATCTGGATCACACAAATCATCGGCGAGCACGATCTTGGGCGGCAGTTCGCTTACGTCTTTTTCTCCTCCGGCGGTACCGGGGCACGTTCCAATAAGGACGGCATCTCGGCGACGGCATTCCCGAGTGGCATCCGTGGCGTGCCAGCTGAGATCATCGAAAACGTCTCGCCGCTGTTCATGCGCAAGCGCGAGTTGATTCAGGACTCTGGCGGGGCGGGGAAGTATCGTGGTGGACTCGGGCAGGAAATGATCCTACGGGTGCGCACACGCAAGCCAGCCGTGCATTCGCCGATGTATGACCGCCTGAAATTCCCGGCTAAGGGCTATGCTGGGGGGGAAGATGGACGCCGCGGCGATTTCCTCCTCTCGGATGGCACGCATCCCCACCCGAAAACCAAGTACGTCGTGCCGACCGATCAGGAAATCATCCTGCGCTTGCCCGGCGGCGGCGGTTTCTATCCGCCATTCGAGCGTGACCCCGAGCTGGTCCGGCAGGATGTGCTCAACGGCTATGTCTCGGTGCTGGAGGCGCGGAGCGCATATGGCGTGTGGATCGAGGACGGGACATACGCCATCGACTGGGCAAAGACCGCGGAGCTGCGGTCTCCACAGACGTAATCTTCTCTCGTCGTGTATACCTTTGAAATGCCTTGTAAGGATCGACACCCCAGGGTGGGATGCACGCGCAATACGACACCCTTGTCATCTGGCCTGCGCCAGCCGCTTCGCACCCTGGAACGTGCCATCAGAATCCCTGCCAGTAGCGACGTCCCTCCAGCCGTACCAACCGCCCAAAGCCCGGTGCCGGAAAGTGGCAGGCAACCAGGGTAGAGTTCTCGGCCTCGATGCGGTCGAAGACTTGGCGGCGCATCTGCGCTGCCAATGCCTGGTCCATCTCGAAAATCACTGCCCAATCGGTCTCGGTCACCTGCGCCGGATGGAGGGCGACATCACCCAGGATCAGGGCACGCTGGCTGCCCGACACAATGGCCAGGCTCATGTGACCCGGCGTATGGCCCGGCGTCGGGATGGCAGTGATTTCGCCGGTCAGGGTTCGCTCACCCGAGATCAGGTCGAGTACCCCCAAGTTCTCCAGCGGGCTGAGGGTCTCTTCCCAGTATTGGAACGGGAACGAAGCGCGGACTTCTGGGCGCTTAAAGGTTTCCCAATCGGCCTGGTGCACGACATACCTGGCCCGAGGGAAAGTCGGTCTGGGGTTGGCACCCCCTTGTACAAGGTTCCAACCTACATGGTCTGGGTGCAAATGGGTGAAGAACACTGTATCTACATCTTCCGGAGGGACTCCCGCAGCCTGCAATTCTGCCATAAGACGGCCATCCACGCCACCGGCGAGCATGTTGACCATCCCAGGATCGGTCGCCTTACTACCGATGCCGGTATCTACCAGGATAGTGCGCCCCTGCGAACGCAGAAGGTAACAGCCGTAATGATTGCGCCAGGTGTCGGGGCCGCCAAAAAGCTCTGGGTAGCGTTGGCGGAAGGGTGTCCACGCCTCGGCCGGGACACTTGGAAAGAGTTGACTTAACGGGAAGGGAAAATCTCCCTCACCATCGGTAAGGGCTAAAATGTCCACATTGCCTACGGTCAGCTTTCCTTCGGCCATGGTGCACCTCCTGCTTTGCATTGAACGCCGATTTTCTCGTACCTGCTCACGCTTCCTATCCTGTGTTTCGGCTGCTCCATCCACTATCCTAGGATCATACTGCATATCAGCAGGACGCCGAAGGCCAGATACGCCTGTGCCATCTGCCGATCAAGGCCAGCGAGCAGCTGTATCTGGTCCGCTGTCGCACGCCACAACAATAGGATGCTTCGCCCTGCCAAAGGAACGCTCAGAAATGTCAACCAGGCCCAAACCGGCAGCGCCCTCGCGAGGATCAGCAGCGCTACCAGAACATAGGGCATACCGGCCAGAGCGTAGAAGAGCAGCCGTGCTCTCTCCCATCCCAACACCACCGCCAGGGTGTGGACTTTTGCGGTGACGTCTGCAGAAAACGTTTGCAGATGGCTGGCATGGAGGATTGACTCGGCGAGGAACCCAAGGGGGAGCGACACCAGGAAGGGCACTACATGAAGGCGGCCCGTCAGCGTATCGAAGGCGCCAAGGACGAGCAGCGGTCCGAGACCGACGAATACAGCAGCATCTTCGAGTAGTCGAGACGACAGATACAGCGGCCAACCCGCATAGAACAATCCTCCCACCACACCGATCACACCGATGAGCAGCAGGGGTGTACCTCGCAGCCCCACCAGAAAAAGGCCAAGGACAGACCCAAGCGCCAAGCAAAGGATCCCTGCCTCCCAGACTTGATGTGTCGACAGCAGCCCCTCATGCAGCAAACGGGTGCCACCCAGTGCTTCACTACGATAGATATGGCGACGAAAACCCGTATAGGTGGCTAGGAGGGCCGTCCCCGTATGCACGAGAATGGCCACAAGACACACCGACGCCAGCAGCCACCACGTGACGTCCAGCGCTGCATTCCTCGCCATCAGGGCAGCGATGAGCACGGGGATAAGCACGAGCGGCCATGATGCCAGCCCCATCGCCTGTATCCAGCAACGGCGTCGATCAGGTAAGGCTTTGGCAGCTGTCGGGATGTATACCGGACGCGGTCCGAGGCCTAAATTGGTGTCATCAGTCACGGCAATCTGATCGGGCAGAATCTTTACGACACCCAGGTTGCGGATAGTGGTCAGGAAGGCTGTCGCATCTGGGATCTTCGCCAGGGTCTGCTCGCGGATCTGGGGGTGAAGGTCCAGGCCGCCGAGGAAAAAGGCCCGCCCTACCCCTTGCAACATCTGCGTCGGAAATCCTTGATTGACGGTAAACGCCACGTGTGCATCATCTCGCACGGCTTCGACGATCGCCGGATTCGGCTTCACAATGCAATGCAGCTCATCGCTATTGCCCACGACGTAACAGGTCTCGATGGCGAACGTGCGCCCACGTCCCATCGCCACGGTGATCGTCGGGGTGTTTTGCAGGATCTCCGAGGCTTTGTCGCGAAACCTCGCTTGTAGCGCATCCATAGCGTGTGACCTCAGCATCCGCCCGGTGGGAGGTCGCGTCGGAAGCAGTCCTTGCGTACGGGAGCCATCCCAGTCCGCTCGGCCGAGGTTTGCCGCCGGCCAAACGCTTGCCAAGCCCCGCAAAGCGCTGTGAGTATAACGAATGGGGGGGGCGATTGCAATCGACGGCGACATTTCTCTTGCGGCAGCACGTCGGTTTCGTATACCATCATGGCTGGTGTGGAAATGTAGGACGCAATGTAGCATGTCCTGGCGAGGTGCGACGCCAAGCTCACCTTGATCGATCATCGCCGCCAGTCCAGGGAACTTCTCTCGCGATGGTGTGTCTCAACCGACGGGATTGCACGTCAGTGGCATGGCACATGCGTCTCACGACGTCGAGTATGATGTCGCTGGTGTGGCGGCGTCATGGACTCTCTCCGCATGCAGCAGAGGAAGGAATTTCCACGACATCGTGAGCAAGGGTGGAACTGGGTGCCAGGTAGTGATCGAAGGGAGTACGGTGAGCGCCACGACACCTGCGGAGCAGTCCCCTGCTGTCGAGCCCGACGCCGATCAGGAGATCGTTGCGCGATGCCGCAACGGCGATTGGGAAGCATTTGCCAAACTGGTGCAGAAATACCAAAGCCGGGTGTTGACCCTGGCCGCACGTATCCTGGACAATCGGAGCGAGGCCGAGGATATCGCACAGGATATCTTCGTGAAGGTCTTCCAATCTCTGCACGACTTCCGCGGCGCGTCACGGTTCTCGACGTGGCTCTACCGGATTACGGTTAACCATTGCCTCAATCACCTCCGGCGCCGGACTCGCCAGCAACAAACACTGATGGTGACAGAGCCAGAGGAGTGGATGCAGGATTCTCCCACGACGAATCCACACAAGACGTTGGAACAAAAAGAGCGCTGGGCACTCGTGCAAGCGAAACTCCAGTTGCTCTCCCCTGAACATCGCACGATCATCCTCCTGCGGGATTTCGAGGGCTTATCATACGACGAGATCGCCGATGTCCTGCAGCTCGAAAGCGGGACCGTCAAGTCTCGCCTCCATCGGGCTCGGATGGAGTTGAAAGCCCTCCTCGAACCGTATTGGGCAGGCGAAGGCTAACGCTATGGATTGCCAAACTGTACACGACCATCTTTCGATCTATCTCGACCATGGTGTACCGCTGCGGACGCGTCTGGTGCTCGACCAACACCTGGAGTCGTGCCCCCAGTGTTGCCATGAGCTCGCCCGGTTACACACGATCACCGCCTGGGTACGCGACTTTCCGCTCATTGAACCCTCTCCGATGTTCCTCCAACACGTACGTGAGCAGGTCGAACGCTTGCCGCATCGCTCCAAGCTGTCGTTTTTTCGGCGTCTGGCTGGGGCACTGCCCCTACAGGTGGCTGCAGCCCTACTCGTAGTCGTGAGTGCTGCGCTGGTCTGGCAGATGACGCCGCATGTGCAGCAAGGGCAAGTACAGGAGGCCAATCCTCCAGCCCACATCGAGCCATGGTTGTCCCGTGAGCGCAGTGTGGCGCCCATGCTTGACGCGCCGTCTTTCGAACCAGCGATCGAGGAGTTTTTGCCGACCCCGGCGCCCCTGGTACAGGCTCCACCCAGATGGGCGGGATTCATGGTGCAGGAGGAGGTCGTGCGCGTCGGGCACGAGTTTCCAGCGATACCGCGGCTCACCGGCATGCTCGCTGGGGGGCGGATCAGCGAGGTTACATTCTTCTCGAGCCTCACGCTGCGAGCCGCCGACCCAATTCAGGCCGCTCAACAGATCTGGGAACTTGTGCCACGGACAGGGGGGGAGTTGCTGCAGTCACAGGGGATGATTACCCCTGCGGATCGGACCTCACGGGGGGTTGTGAGGCTCACTTTATCCATCACGGCCGACCGCTATCAGACGTTCCTAGAGGCTATCCGCCAGCTCTCAGGCACCACAGTCACCGAAGAACGCATGGCCAGCATCGGCCGTGAGCCGCTGCAGGCATCATCCGGCTCCCTGTGGCGCATCGAACATTCACAGGTGGCCAAGACCTCGCAGATGCCCCTAGTCATTACCATCCTCCGCCGTTAAGCAGACGATAGCCTTGCGTCTGACATCGGAGTTCAATGCCGCGATCAGCCATTGTCGGGAACTAGATCCTGGAACATGTCGATAAATATCTTGGCCACCTGTGGATCCCAGGAGCCGGCCTCGGTCTCCTGCCACAGGATACCGACGGCCTCTTCATGGCTGAGGGCAAATTTATACGGGCGCTCGGTGCGGAGTGCATCATAGACGTCGACGACGGCCATAATTCTGGCACCGAGCGGAATCTCCTCCCCGGCGAGGCCGTCTGGGTAGCCAGAACCATCGAACCGCTCATGATGATGACGGATGATCGGACGCACGCCATCGAGGGTGTGCAACGCCTGGACGAGATCGGCTCCGATGACCGGATGTGTCTGAATGACCGCCCGCTCTTCCACATTCAGCGGACCGTTTTTCAGGAGAATGCGGTCGGGCACCGCGATTTTCCCCAGATCATGCAGAAATCCCCCTAACCACAACACCTTGAGCATCGCCTGGTCAATGCCCAAAGCATTGCCAAGGTTCACCGCATAACGCGCCAAACGCTCGCAGTGGCCAGCCGTATATGGATCTCGCGCCTCGATCGTCAAGCCCAACGTGGTGATGACGCTTTCAGCACGCTCTAACTGGTCGAGGAGGAACTTCACTCGCAGGAGAGCCGCCACGCGGGTACGGATCTCGACGAGGTCGAACGGCTTGGCGAAAAAATCGTCGGCGCCTGCTGCAAGTCCGGCGACGCGGGACCTGAGATCAGACTGACCTGTCAGAATGATGACGGGCGTTAGCTGAAAGCGCTGATCGTGCTTGAGCCTTGTACACAGATCAATGCCGCTCATTCCCCCCATGTGGACATCGGTAAGGACCAGATCAGGCGTGGTTTCCTCCAATCGCTGCAAAGCTTCTTCAGCCGAAGCGGTGTTGAGAATGCCGTAACCGAGATTGGTGAGGTGTTCGGTCAACACTGCCCGGATCTGCGCATCATCCTCCACCACCATGATCGTTGCCTGCTCCATCGCAAACGTCCCCCCTCTGATATCGGGCGTCATGGCCCGCCGGAGGCAAACCTTGTCTGCACCACGCCATCTCCTTTCCTACAGAACAGGCAGACGCCGCATTGGCTAGATCGCAACCCAGGGTCCAGAGCAGAGTCTCAACGCTATTCGAGGACAACTAGCTGGGTGCCGACATGGGGCGGATGGAGATGGCAGATGATCGGGAAAATCCCCGCCTTGTCTGCCTTGAATTCGATGATCTCCGGCTTCCCCACATTGATCAAGGCTTGAATGCCATATGCCTCAATGGCTAAACCGTGGACCGGCGGATCAGACTTCACATTATTAATGGCCTTGATTCTGACGGTATCCCCCTTCTTCACCACCACTGGCCCGGGAACCCAGATCTTCGTGCCCTCGAATTCGACGTTCACTAAGGTCACTTCCGTCGTCGACTGGGCTTCTACGATGCCCCAAGAACCCATTCGGATGCCAGCTCCCATGACGACCGCCAACACCAGCCAAAAGTAGCTATTGCACCCCTTCCGCATGAGTCAGTCGCTCCTTGCCGAGTGCTGAGGACTGACTCCTCTCAGCGCTCAGCACTTGTCTTAATATGCCATGAACGAGAGCCCGTGCCCATGCCAGTTACCCCCATCAACGGCAATTGTTTCGCCCGTGATGTAGGCTGCGGCATCCGACACCAGGAAGGTCACCACATGGGCGATGTCCTCAGGGGTGCCGAGGCGTTTTAAGGGAATCGCCTGTTCGATGGTCTCGATGGCATCCGGGCGAATCAACATCTCTGCCAAGGCCGCCTCCGTCATGACCACTCCCGGCGCTACCGCATTGACACGGATATTATGCTTCGCCCACTCGAGGGCCAACGTTCGGGTCAGGTTAATCACTCCGGCGCGTGCCGCGGCCGAATGTGCCAGCCCCGGCGTCGCGCGCAGGCCAAAGTTGGCGACGATGTTGACGATCACGCCCCCGTCCGCCCGCATCATCTGGCGTGCCATCACCTGCGAACAATAAAACGTGCCACTGAGGTTGAGGTCAATCACGCTACGCCAGCCTTCGACTGAGAGATCTGCAGCTGGGGCGGGATATTGTCCGCCAGCGTTATTGATCTGGATGTCGATTTTGCCCAACTGGGCTACTGTCTGCTCGGCCAGGGCCTCAATTTGAGCCGGGATGCGGATATCGGTCTGAATTGCCAGCGCGCGGCGACCGAGGGCCCGGATGTCCGCAGCGGTAGGTTCGAGGTGCTGGAGATCACGACTGGCGACGACGACGTCGGCGCCAAGCTCGGCCAGCTCTATGGCGATGGCGCGCCCGATGCCTGTGCCGCCACCGGTGACGATGGCCACACGCTCCTTTAGGATACCTGGGAGAAAGATCACGAGTCCCTCATCCCTATTTCTTCATCACCATATCCTGGCCACAGCAGACGACCGTCCCGCCGCCCGCCTTGGTGATGATCACTTCCACCCCACATTTGCCGCACATATATCGCTTACCCATCTGGTTTGGCATACACAGCTCCTTCACAAGGCAGTGACGAGTCATGAGTGCTGAGTGCTGAGTAAAGACAGATTAAGGGTCACTCATCACTCAGTCCTCATTACTCATAACTCCGTTCTCACCTCCCCTGAAACTCGGGATTCCGTCGCTCATGGAAAGATCGAATCCCCTCCGCCCGATCGGCCGTCGTCTGCAGCAGGAGACAAAGGTCAGCCTCCAAACGTGCCCCTTCGGCAAAGGGAAGATCGATCCCCTGACGCATCGCTTCCTTACCATACCGGACTGCTAGCGGTGCGCCTTTGAGAATCGACGCCGCCAGTTCTGCCGCGACTTTCTGGAGCTCATTCGGCAGCACCACACGGCTGACAAGACCGATCCGGCGGGCTTCATCGGCATCGATCGGTTCCCCAGTCATGATCAGCTCCAGGGCTTTGGCTAGGCCAATGATGCGCGGCAACCGTTGGGTGCCACCCGACATGGGAATCATTCCCTCGCGCACTTGCGGAAAGCCGAAGCGGGCGTCCTCGCGACTGACACGAATGTCACAAGCCAACGCCACCTCCAGTCCTGCGCCGAGGGCATCGCCGTTCAGGGCAGCAATTACCGGTTTGCTCAGGCTGGCGACCGCTTCGACCCCATACAACGCCCAGTGGCGGTGCCGCACCGACTCCACAGGGGTTTCGATCAGTTCCCGCCATTCCTCTGGCGAGACCGAGCGTGCATCCAGACCAAGCGAGAACACTGGGCCTGCCCCGGTGAGAATCGCCACCCCGATGTCGGCGTCATCCTCAATGACACCACATATTTCTGCCAAACAATCTGCCATCTGTCGAGTCAGACGATTCAATCGATCCGCCCGATTCAACGTGACAGTCGCGATGCGGTCCTTCTTTTCAAATAGGATGGGTTCGGTCACATCACCCTCCATAAGTTTCGCTGACCGGCGTCAAACAGCGCAGGCATTATCGAGAGGCAACATCCGAGACGATCTCAGTCAGAAGATAATGCCACACGAAAGCCGTAGTCGGTGAACGTCCGATCCGGCGGTAGGCTGCTGCGCGCCGCACAGCGGGTCACCTTGATGCGATGCCGCCAGGAGCCACCACGCGAGGTACGACGCACGCCAGTGGCTGGGCCTTGAGGGTTAGCGGCAGGAGACCACCGGTAATAGTCGGCGGCATACCAATCGTTACACCAGACATGCACCAGATCTCCCATGTTATGCAGACCATAACCGTTTGGGGGATCTTGGCCGACCAGATCCGGTTGCTCAACGGCCTCACCGCGGCCATATGGGTTCATCCAGTGCGGTAGGTCGTCCCCCCAGGGATAACGCTGACCTTCGACGCTGCCCCGCGCCGCCCGTTCCCATTCGGCCTCCGTGGGCAGGCGATAGGGTTTCCCGTAGACGTTCTGTAGCCAGTGACAGTATGCCACCGCGTCGAACCAACTGACGGCGACCACTGGCTGATCAGGATGGTTCAATCGAGGCGCATTCCAGGTGTGGGGGACGCCATGACCTGTCGCCCGCAGGAAACAGGCATATTCCCGATTCGTCACCGGAAATTTGCCCATCGCTATGGCACTGACCCAGACCCGGTGCACCGGCTGCTCATTCTCCTGTGCAAAGTCACCGCCCATGAGAAAATCGCCGGCTGGGATGGGAAGCAGTTCGGGTTCAAGCACCATGGGTGAGTGCTGAGTGCTGAGTGCTGAGTGCTGAGTGCTGAGTGCTGAGGACCAAATCATGATGAACTCCTCCGCTCATCCCTCAGCTTCTCTACAGAAGCTCGAAGGCCACCGACGACCCTACCAACCTCCTCGGCTTGTGCGAGCAGCCTCTGGAAATCGGACTTCATGAGATAACCGATGTCGAATGCTACATAGAGTTGAGAGCGGACCTCTGCACAAGAACCCTTGGCTGTGGAAAGGAACCGATGAAACTCGCGTCGACCGCAGCGTTCGAAGCCCTCGGCGATATTCGACATAATCGATACGGCAGCTCTTTGGATCTGCCTGGCAAGCCCAAAATCTTTTGCAAAGGCTCCTTGTTGAGTCACTTGATAAATTGCTCGAGTCAGCTCTCGGGCCTTTTGCCAGGCAATCAAATCCTCAAACCGATCTATCTTACTCAGCACTCATCCCGCAGCATCCAGCACTATCTGTTAAACTGTTCCCGCAACTCTTTCCGTAACACCTTCCCCAGCGCGTTACGCGGTAACGCAGGCACAAATTTCACAATTGCCGGCTTTTTAAAGCTCGCCAGGCGTTGGTGACACCAGTCGATCACCTCCTCAGCAGTGAGGGGACTATCAGCTTTGGGCACTACGATGGCCACCACCTGTTCTCCCCAGTCCATATCTGGGAGGCCAATGATGGCTGCCTCCTCGATCGCCGGATGGGTATGCAAGACTGCCTCTACCTCGGCGGGTGAGATATTTTCTCCGCCCCGGATAATGAGATCATCCTTTCGTCCCGCCAGATACAGGTAGCCGTCAGCATCCATCCAACCCATGTCACGCGTGTGAAGCCAACCATTCACCATGGTTGGCGCGGTGGCATGGTCTTGTGAAACATACCCTTTCATGAGGCGGGGCGTGCGCACCGCGATTTCGCCGATCTCACCCGGCGCCACTTCGGCCCCCTCGGTATCGACGATGCGCACCTCGACATCCGGTAGCGGTCGTCCAATCGACGCCAGCCGTTGAAGCTTGTGCGCAATCTCCGGCGCAGAGCCCTCCAAGCGGTGATCCTCCGGCAGCAACATGGTGACAGTCGCCGTGGTTTCCGTTTGCCCGAAGGCGTTGACAAAACCCACCGTCGGTGGGAACATGGCGATGGCCCGGCGAATCACTGGCACGGGCATGGGGGCTGCGCCATAGGCCAGGATCTCCAGACTCGAGCAGGCCTCGTCACCGAAAGCGGGGTCGTCCAGGACGCGCTTCAGCATGGTTGGCACCAAAAAGGTATGCGTAATGCGCTCCCGTTGCACCGTTGCCAGCCACTCAGCCGCGTCAAATTGGCGCAGGATGACCAGCCTGCGGCCGGTGAAGACGTTGGTCAGCATGGATGTGATCCCAGCGATATGATAGAGCGGTACACATAGCAGTGCTGCCCCGCGCGGCGTGCCATCAGCCAGCTCAGTATGACCGCAGACATAGGTGACAAAATCACCGTAGGTCAGCATGACCCCCTTGGGACGTCCCGTTGTGCCGCTGGTGTACATCAGCATGTTGATGTCCGCTTCGTCCACCTCAGCCTCGCTGGCCTCCCCGGGGCTCTGGGCAATCAGTTCTTCGAAGAGCACCATCTCCGGTTGCGGTGACTCGATGGCCACATAGTGGCTCACACAAAGTAAGCGGTCGCGGATACCCGAGACCAGCGCACCATAGCGGTCCCCGACCATGAGCACGCGCACGCCGGCCGTGAGGATCATATACGCCAGCTCCTCCGCTTGGGCGCGGTAGTTCAGCGGCACGAACACGGCCCCTAGCATCGAGGTGGCGAAATAGGTCTCGAGATAGCGCGATGAGTTGGTGTCGAGCACCGCCACGGCGTCGCCCGGCGTGATTCCCAGGTCGGCTAATGCAGCCGTAAGCCGCTGGACCCGCATGGTAGTATCCTGGTAGGTCTGGCGGCAGTCACCAAAGACGACGATCTCTTGGTCGGGGACGATGGTTGCGGGGATGGTCAGGAAATGCGCGGTGTTCACGAACGTCTCCGGTGCTTGAAGCGATTGACGCGGGGGCGTGGAGTGGTCTGGACCTGCGCCAACAGGCGTTGAGCGAAACGGCTTTCGATCTGTAGTCCCTCGTTGAGCGGCAGTTCACTGCCGCGCCGAATGGCAGCTTTGGCCAGTCGGATCGCCAGGGGATTGCGCGACATCATCGTGAACGCCAGTGTTTCCGCCGCAGACAGCAGGCGATCCGGAGGGACGACGCGGTTGACCAATCCACTCTGCAGCCCGGCCTCATGATCAAACCACGCACCACTCAACAGCATCTCCAGAGAGAACCCCAAGCGGGTCAAGCGCGGCATGGTCTGAGTGCCAGCCGCCGCCGGGATAAAGCCCAAGCTCAGCTCGGGGAAACGGAATTGCGTGCCCTCGGCTACCACGCGGACATCGCACAGCAACGCCATCTCTAGCCCAGAACCGATGACGTAGCCATGCAACGCTGCGATGGTGGGGATCTCCAGATCGTGTAACAACCCCCAGATATCGCGGCTCCAACGCACCGTGCGAGCGACTGCTACCGATGGGGCGGTGCCAAACTCGGTCAAATCGGCCCCGGCGCAGAACGTGCGCCCTGCCCCATTGAGGAGCATGGCACGTACCGTAGGATCATCGCGGATCGCACAGAAAACCTCCCAGATCTCATCGCGCATCCGCATATTATACACGTTGAGGACTTCAGGGCGGTTCAGGGTCACCCGCGCCAGGCCATTTTGCTTCTCATAGATTAGTGTGTCAAAGGGCACTGTCAGCTCCCCTTTTCGCATCCTCTCCCGCCGGGAGAGGGCTGGGGTGAGGGAAGCCTAGCCATGCGATCATGCCTTGATTTCCCTCACCCTACCTCTCTCCCAGAGGGAGAGGGAATTAGCAAAGTTGCTCATCTTACGCCAGCGGCGAGGTGCGTTGCGGCAGAGACTTCGTCTCTAAGAGCGTTTGCTGTTGCTCTCCAGGGGCGCGCTCGACCATAGGAATCTCGCGCAGGAAGCGCTGCGCTCTGGCGTACTGCGACGCTTTCATGACGGCCTCCATGGCATGCCGAAAATGGTGAGCCGAGAGCAACACCCCTTGCGGTTCGCCCCCCTGTTGTTCGACATGGTCGCGAATGGCGTGCATCGTGGCCCGCCGACAAATGGAAGCGATATCCCCACCCATCAGCCCCTCGCTGAACTCCGCCAGTGTGTTGAGATCCACATCCGGCGCCAGCGGCTTGCCCTGGGTATGTACGGCAAAAATCGCCCGGCGGGTGTCACGGTCCGGCACTGGGAGGTCGACCACCAGGTCAAAACGTCCCGGGCTCAGCAGCGCGGGATCGACCATGTCCAACCGATTCGTTGCCCCCAGCACGACCACCCCCTTCAACTCCTCAATGCCGTCCATCTCGGTGAGAAATTGGCTGACGATGCGGTCGCCCACCCCAGAATCGCTACTCCCCGAGCCACGTACTGGGCAGAGGGCATCGATCTCGTCGAAGAAGATGATGCAGGGGGCCGCTAAGCGCGCCTTGCGAAAGACTTCCCGGACCGATTGCTCCGACTCCCCGACCCATTTGGACAGGAGCTCTGGCCCCTTGACGGCGATGAAGTTGACGCCACTCTCTTTGGCTACGGCTTTGGCGAGCAACGTTTTACCGCTGCCGGGAGACCCCGAGAGCAGTATGCCCTTGGGAGGCGTGGTGCCAATCTGCAGGAACAGATCGCCATGCCGGAGCGGCCATTCGATGGCCTCGCGCAGCACTTGCTTGGCTTCGTCCAACCCCCCCACGTCGCTCCAGCGCACGTCGGCGACGTCGCGAAACACCTCTCGGCCCGTCGACGGTTTGATGCGTTTCATCGCCTCGGCGAAGGACACATTGCCCACCTCCAGCCCTTCAAGCATCTCCTCGGTGATGCCATGCTCGGTGTCGAAGTCGGGCACCAACCGCCTCAGGGTGATCATGGCCGCTTCCTGGCAGAGTGCTTTCAGGTCGGCCCCGACGTATCCGTGGGTGGCCTCGGCGATCTTGACTAAATCGACATCCTTGGCCAGAGGCATTGTCTGGGTGTGAATCCGCAGGATCTCCAGACGTCCCTCCCGGTCGGGCACCCGCACGGAGATCTCGCGATCAAAGCGCCCTGGCCGCCGTAGCGCCGGGTCGACGGAGTCGGGAATATTCGTCGCCGCCACCACGATCACCTGGCCGCGCGATTCCAGGCCATCAAGCAGCGCCATCAACTGGGCCACAATGCGTTTCTCGACGTCGCCGCTGACATCCTCGCGCTTGCTGGCGATGGCATCGATTTCATCGAAGAAGATGATCGTCGGGGCGCGGTCGCGTGCCTCCTTAAACACCTCGCGCAGGTGGGCCTCACTATCGCCGTAATAACGGTGCACGATTTCAGGGCCGCTGATGTGAATGAAGTGGGCCGAGGTTTCACTAGCCACGGCGCGCGCGGTCATGGTTTTCCCACAGCCAGGAGGACCGAAGAGCAACACCCCTTTGGGGGCATCGATGCCGAGGCGATCGAAGAGTTGGGGGTACTTGAGAGGAAGTTCGACCACCTCGCGCACCTGTTGCAATTCGACGTTCATGCCTCCGATATCTTTGTAGGTCACCTTGCGTGGCCCCTGCGCCGCCCCTGGAGCCGGTTTGATCATCAAGGCGGTGCCGGTACGGATGATCACTACGCCCTCGGGGGCTGTTTCAGTGACTGAAAACTCCCAGTTCTTATATCCCGCCGTGTTTGGCCGGACCCTGTCGGCTCCGACCACTGGCAGCCCTTCCAGAAGACGCAATAGCTCTTTCAGTTCCTCATCGGTGACCTTGGCAGGCACCGCACTGACCGGCGATAGGACGACGCGCTGTGCCGTCTGCACGTCGATCTTCTGCACCGTCACCTGCTCGGCCAGGGCGGTCTGCGCATTGGCACGCAACACCTGATCCAGCGCGATGAACCCTTTATTGGTATCCTTCACATAGGTCCGCATGGCCTTCGCCACCGTCCGCCGCTTGCCCATCAGACTGATCATGTCACCGATGGCCAGACCCAATGTCTCCAGATCTTCCGGCGCGAGCTTGGCGATGCCACGTCCGATATCCTCAGGCCGCGCATCGATCACACGCAGCATCAGAGATTTCCGTCCCTCCTCCTGGATTGCCACGCCGCTTTCCCTCCACTTTCAGACGTATTCAAGACGACATCAGAGAGCGCCGCGCAGGCCCCTTCACTGCGTGCTGCACGCGTGAAGCCCTTCCCCCCTGAGGGGGAGAATGCAGATAGGGGGCCATCAGATTCTCTACCCAGCACTCCGCAAATATTGCATGGCAAAACACGCCGCCGTCGCCCCATCGCCAGCGCATGAGATCACCTGTCGAGCCGAATGCTGACGCAGATCACCGGCGGCATACAGCCCGGGGAGCGGCGTTTCCATGCGCTGGTTGACCGGCACATGCCCGCCAGCATCCAACGGCAGCACACCTTGCAAAAATCCAGTGTTAGGCTGCAGGCCAACATAGATAAACACCCCGGCCACCGGCAGGAGCGAAGTCTCGCCCGTGTGCACATCGGTGAGCCGCAGCCGCTCCACCTGCTCGCTGCCCTCGATCCCTTCGACCACAGTATGCCAGCGCCAGGCGATCTTAGGCTGGGCCATGGCCCGCTCCTGCAAGACCCGTGTGGCCCGCAGCTGGTCGCTGCGGTGCACGATGGTCACTTTCGCGGCCAGTTCGGTGAGGTAGAGCGCTTCGTCCATAGCAGAATCCCCACCCCCGACCACAGCGACCTCCTGGTTGTGGAACATGCCGCCATCGCACGTGGCACAATAAGAGACACCGCGCCCTTCAAAGGCCGATTCGCCCGGGACATCGAGGCGCTTCAGCGAGCTCCCACAGGCCAGGATGATGACTTTGCCGGTATAGGAGCCCAGGCCAGTGACCACGACGAACGGCCGTCGGTCGACGTGCAACGCTTCCACCTCGGTAAACGCCGTTTGCAGGCCATAGGGTTTGATCTGATCGAGCATATTGACGGCCAGGTCGATGCCACGAATGCTGGCGGGGAGGCCAGGGTAATTCTCGATCGTTTCGGCGTTGGCGATCTGACCGCCAAAGGTCATGCGCTCAATCATCAGGGTCTTCAGCTTCTCGCGGGTGGTGAAGAGTGCCGCCGACAGACCGGCGGTGCCGGCGCCGATGACGATCACATCGAAGTCTCGATCCGTTGCCATCATACATAGTCTCCAGACGATCTGGCCGTCTCGTAAACATGCTCAATCATACACTGGTCGCGGCTTCAAATCCAGTCCGATGCCCAGGGCTCGTCATGATTCTGGTGCCGGCTGTGCACCCTTGCCTGTCCCCTCCTGCATCGCCGACGTGTCCACACCATTCGCCACCGTCTGGGCTCCCCCAGGCGTCTCGCAGAGCTCTTCGCGAAAGGGAGTGGCCGCATCCCAGGCCGCTTGATACGCCTCGGGAGTGAGGCGTCCACGCATGAGTTCGATGCGCAGGAACAGGCCGTAGGTTTGGATGACGTCTTGGCGGCAGTAGGTATGGATCATGCTCAGCTGACCCGCTTCCCAGAGCCCTTGAATCATCGATCCATCGACCCAGGTCTTCCCCGGCAGGCCGATGAGCCGGGCGAGCAGGTTAAATCCGCCACGAATGCGGTGCACCCCAACATTGGAGAGAAAATCGAACAGATCGTAGTGCCGCTCTTCTGAATAGCGGTAGCGGTGGCCATACTTCTCGTTGAAGTACCGGGGGGCCTGGCATCCATAGCGCAGAGCCTGCATCTCCAGGACCGGGAGATCAAAGGCGCGCCCGTTGAAGGACACCAAGGTGCCTGGAAAGATTTCGACCCGCCGCCAGAACTCGCAGACAATCCCCTCCTCGCTATAATCCTGGGCGCACAGCACTTCCACGGCAGTCAGGGCATGGTCGCCCGTGACGTTGCCGACGACGATGGAGATCGGGACATGAAACGCGATGGGCAGAAAATCGCTCCGGCTGTCGCGCTCTTCCCTGATCTGCTGCCGAAAGCGTTGGTAGGCTTCCTCCTCGGTGACATCTTCGTGCGGATACATCACCGACTGGATCAGCGCTTTATCGATGCGGGTTTCGATGTCAAAGATCGCAAAGTTCATGAGCTAGCATGCGCCCTCTCCATTGCACCACCCCATCCACCATCGTCATGCACACTGGGATATGTGGAATGTCGGCCACAGGCACGCGCGTCGGATCAGCCGCCAAGAACACCAGGTCAGCCCGCTTGCCGCGCCTGATCGACCCCAGCTCCGACTCCAGGCTGCAGACCCAGGCCGCGCCTTGGGTATACAGCCACAATGCCTCTTCCACGCTGACGCGCTCGTCTGCTCCAATGATATGACCATCGGGTGTCTGGCGAGCCACCGCGGCATGCACCCCTTCCAACGGCAGGGGCGGCACCACAGGCGCATCCGAGCTGCCCGCCACGGGCACACCGCGAGCCAGCAGGCTCTTGACGCGATACAGCCACGGCTGCTGCTCAGCGTCGATCTCAGCCGCATAGCGTCGGCCATGATACCAGAGAAAAGCTGGCTGGGTGACGACTGCGACGTGGAGGTCTGCTAATTCATCGATACAGACCTCGGGACAGAGCGCGGCATGCTCGATGCGGTGGCGCAGGTCGGTGCTGGGCAGACGCGCCTGGGCCAGTCGGATGGCATGCAAGGCCGATACTAACGCCGGCAATTCGACGGCGTGAATGGCCACCGGGAAGCCCTGGCAGTGAGCGCTCCACACCTGGGCATTGACCATCTCTGGCAGCGGATAGAGCGCACCACTGGCTTCATCGAGACGAATCTTGACGCCCTGAACGCGCAGGAATGGTGAGCCCTTGCCTGGTTTGAGGCCAGCGGCAATCACCTCTGGGAGCGACGGCACCCCCATCAGGAGCATCACCCGCAGGGGCATATCACCGTCGGCGATCCAGGTGCGAAAGGCCTCATAGGCTGCCAGGTCATTCGTCACGCTGGCATCCTGAATCGTCGTCACACCGGCGGACAACAAGGTCTGGCTGCTTTGCCTGAGGCCGCTCCGAAACCGCTCTGGAGTCGTCAGAGGCGGCAGATGTTGACGCATGTAGGCATCCATATCGATTAGCAAGCCGGTAGGCTCACCGCTGGCGGCATCGCGTTCCACCCAGCCCCCGGCTGGCGCCGTGAAATCCCTGGAAATACCGAGCTGTTCCAGCCCCAAACTGTTCAGAACCCAAGCATGGCGCGAACGGTGCGCGAGGCGCACGGGATGGTTCGGTATCGCAACATCGAGGTCCCATCGCGTCGGATGGCGCCGCTCGGCTAGCTCAAACTCGTCATAGCCGTATCCCATCAACCATTGCCCAGGTGGCAGGCGATGGCTATGTTGCCGCAAGATTGCCTGCAGATCTAGGAGGCTTCGCACTGTCTGCGGCCGGCAATCGATCCCCAGGAAGGTTCCTGCATAGGCCCGCACATGCAAGTGGGCATCGATGAAGCCTGGCAAGATGACAGCACCTCGGCAGTCGATGAGCTGGGTGGCGCGGCCACGCAGCGCCAGCACCTCGGCGGTGGCGCCCACGGCGACGATGCGCCCCACCCGCAGCGCGATGGCCTCAGCCCGAGGCCGTCTGGGGTCCATGGTCAGCACCGTGGCGTGGCAGAGGATCAGGGTTGGCGGCTGGCATGACATGCAGGGTTACCTCGGACGTGGGTTCCCCACGGAGCCCTCCCCGTCGAGGGAGGAGGGCTCGGGAAGGGGATGAAATGGCGGCATATGCAATTTAGTCCGAGGAGGGAAGTGGTTTGGCCTGCTTCAGTCCCATCTCTTTGCCGCAACATTGTAGGCCTCCTGGCCCAGGCTTTGTACACAGCACCTCGGTGCCGCAGACCTCACACAGATACCGACGCCCTAACTCCATCGTCATGACCACCGCGCTCCTCTGTTTACGACTCTGCTTGCAGATCATGGCTGCCACCGCTTTGATACATGAACTGCAGCCGATCACGCTCGATGTCGAGGATCTGAATGCGGCGGTCATAATCCTCGATCGCGGCTTCCTTGGCTGCTAGCTCCCGATCCGAATAACAGCCTGTTGCCTCGACTTGCTGGCGTTCCTTGCGGAGGGTTTTGAGCTCACCAGCGAGGCGTTTGATTTGACGTCTGAGCGAATCATGTTCCGACAGTGACATGCGTGCGACCCTCGTCGTCCCTTCTCCCCCGCTCCGCCCTTCCACTCGATGGGGAAGGGTTCGGGAGGGGGTGAAATGCTGGTGCCTAGTACTTAGTCTCTGAAAATGACGATCTGGCGTCCGGGGGTGATATGTGAGGCACTCGCGAGGTTGTTCCATTTCATGATCTCGCCCACGGAGGCATCGTATTTGGCGGCGATTTTGGCGAGCGTGTCCCCCTTCTTCACCTCATACCGCATGCTCTTTCGCGTGGGGGGTGCTTCTTGGACCGCCGGGGGTGGAGGTTTATAGCTGACGGGTCGGCTGGGTGGGCTCGCCACCAATGGCTCTGGGTCGTAGGGTTCCTGGAAGTTGGCGGCAAAGCTGGCCGCACTACCCTTGGGGACAAACACCTGGTGGACGCCCCGCGGCAGGTAGCGCTGGCGCAATTGCGGATTGAGCTGTTTGATCATGGCGAAATGGGTGCCTGATGCCTCCGCCACACTCCGCAAGTGCAGGCGACTGCCGCTGACGCGCACGGTGACGATGTCAACCTCCGGCGGTCGATAATATTCCTGGGCGTCGATATAGATCCCATAACGTTCGGGATTCGACAGGATGATCTTCACAGCGACGATCTTATAGACGAAACGCTCGGTTTCGGCCGGCAGCGCCAGATCGTAATAGCTACTGACCCGTTGCTCCTGGAGCTCATCCAGAACGCGCTGCTCACCAGCGTTATAGCCCGCCAGCGCCAGTGGCCAATCGTTAAAGAGAAGGTACAACCGCCGCAGATATTGCATCGCCCCGTCGGTTGCCTTACCGACATCCATGCGCTCATCCACCAGAGCATTGCTGTCCATATCGAAGCGCCGGCCGGTCCCCTCGATGAACTGCCACAACCCGCCAGCGCCGGCCGAGGACACCGCCGTTGGGCGCAGGGAGCTTTCCACCACGGCGAGATATTTCAGATCATCAGGCAGCCCATATTCTTTGAGGCGTTGTTCGATCAGGGGCATAAATTTTCCCATGCGCTTGAGCCACAGCATGATCTGTCCTGGACGCCCGATGTAGAATAGAAATTCCTGATCGAGACGTTCCCAAACGTCGCGCCGTCCAACCGGGACGGATTGGCCGGCAAATTCCACCTGGGGTGGTAGCCGATAACTGACGGCGGTGAGGCCTCCCGCTGCCAGCGTCTGCAGTTGCCGACGTAAGTCCTCCACCTGTGCCAGCGCCTCTGCCTGGGACTTCTTCACCGCGCGTAATTCTTCCATAATGAGCTTCATCCCACCGGTGAGCTCCTGGCTCCACGCCGCTGGCAGACACCATCCCGCAAGCAAGCATCCCATCATGAGGACCACCACCCATCGCCACGATGCACGGTGCACGCTTCTCCCCACTATGGTTATCTGCCCCTGACATCGCCGATGCAGCATACACTTGCCTCCCCTATCTGGAACACCTGTGGGACAATGCCTCCACCACTGCCAGACGATTCCCCCAATTATCTCTGCCGCCGGGACATAGGCGCCAGGATAAGGGGCTAAGTCGACTCAGAAGAAGCCTCCCGGACCCTCTCTCGCCGGGAGAAAGTTCGGGTGAGGGTGGCTGAACGCATAGGGTTGTAGCAAAACTTCCGCTGCAAGGCAACTGTTTTCCTGGGAAAGTCCTTGCTAAGCCGGGTACCTTCCGCTACAGTCTAGTCTGGCAGCGCATGAGGTTTGTTCCCCAGAGTGCGCATGATCCGGGGCCATCATCTATGCCAAAGAAATTACTCGGCGGCCTGGTATTGGTCGTGGTATTGGGATTCGCTGGCTACTGGTTGTATGCCCAGCGAGAGTCAAATGGTCCTGCGATCGCAACACTCCCGCCAGCGCAAGCGCTCGGATTTTTCGCCATGCCTGGGCTGCCACACGCCTGGGCAGATGTCCGACAGTCAAAGTTCTACCAGCATGTTTCGTCACCCACCTTCTGGCAACGAGCCCTGGGACCTCAGGGCTATCGGCGCGTCATCGCAGAGAAAGAGAGGCTCGAGCAACACCTGGGACTGGCGCTGACCGAGCCGACCCTCAACCTGCTGCTCGGCCGGGAGTTTGGCTTGGCCCTCGTCCCGAGTCAGAGCAACATCGTCGATGTCATCGTCTACGCGCGCGTCTCCGGCGCCGAGAAGATCGCCGAAACCCTGAGCCGTACCTTTTCAAGGACGATGCAGGATGCCGTGCGGCAGACCCAAACGGTGGACGGCTTTGAGATCGTGACGCTGCTCCTGAAGGATGCACCGACCAGCGTGTCGTACGCCTTTCTCGGCACGCTGGCTGTGCTTTCCACCGACCAGGCCTGGGTCATCGATGCCATCAAGGCCTACCAGGGGATAGCGCCTGAGCGTCTGCACACCACCCCTGCCTTAAAAGCCCTGCAACTCGAGGCGGCGTCGTTAATGGCCTATGGATACTATGACGTCGAGCGCTTCCAGGCCAACACGCTGGCCGAGTTTCCCTGGGCCTCCCACGCGACGTCGGTGGCCGCGCTGCAAATGCTGCAGAGCACTGGGAAAGTGACGCTGAGAGCCAGGCGTGCCGGCGCTGGCCTTATGGTTGATACGATGGCGTGGTATCCCCCTCACGGCGTGACCCCGGCGTTTCGGCAGGTCGACCGCGATGGCGCCGTACCGCCGTTTCGAGGCGTACCAGCCGAGACCTTTTATCTCACCCACGTTGACCTGCTCAATCTCCAGGGCCTATGGCAACTGCTGACACAGCTTGCGGCTGTGGGGCATCAGGATGGCTTGCAGCAGATGCTAGCCCAGTTCCGCGCCTGGGCAGGGGTTGATTTTGAACGCGATGTCCTTCCCCTCTTCACTGGCGTGGCTGGCCTCGGTATCACCGCACCGTCCGGCACATCCCATGGCAGCCCGATCGCCCTGCCGGGCCTGTTTCTCACCCTCGGCCTCACCGACGAAGCAAAAGGGTTGCAACTCATCCAGACCATCGGGGCGCACGCCGGTGGCCCACTCTTTTCGGCGTTACTGCAGCGCCAGCTGCACGACGGCCAAACCATCTATTACCTGAGTAACCCCATGCTCTTTGCCAATCCGGGCTACGTGATCAGCCGCCAACAACTCATTCTGGGGTCTGATGTCAGCCTGCTGCAACATATGTTGGATGCCGCCTCCGGCAAGACCACTTCCCTCACTGACACCAATGCCTACCAGGATGTCCGCAAGCATTTTCGCATCACCGGGGGTAGCATCGCGTTCGTCGATGTCAATACGGCTGTGAAGGAAGTCCGCGACATGTGGGCGCCGCTCAACATCTGGATTCGAGCCCTGACGCGACTCGACCAGGAGGCCCCTGCCATGGGGTCGATGCCGGCTGAGCCCGGGGCCCTGGTGGAACTGCTCCGCCCGATCCGTTTCATTGGTGTGGCTAGCCAGGCCGAGCCCCAGGGCGTGCGGACAGAAGCGTTCGTGGCCATTCAGGATCTGCAGTAGGAAGCCACCTGATATTAATTTCCCTTGAGAATTTTTATTCACTAATATATCAAACTGTCTATTACTGTCATATGGTACACCAACATATGCGTCAACCATTTTTGGTCTCTTCCGATCGGCTGCCTCTCTCGGAGGGGCGGCTGATAGAGACAGGTAGGCAGTAGGAGGGAGGCGTATGGCTGAGCAGGAAACCACCCGGCGCGAGGTCATTCAGAGGGCGGTGTATGTGGCTCCGGCAATCTTAACCTTGGTGGCCATTCCGACGTTTGCCTCAGCAGGGTCCGGGGCAGAGTCTCGTCACCGGGGTGAGCGGCTACGGGAGCTTATGGAACAGCTGCAAGATCGCCGACACTAGTATGCCGGTTGAGCCTATACATCGGACCTAGGCAGATGAACGAGCCTCCTGATCACCCGAAACGCAGGGTTGATGTCAACGTTCGTATGGTAGATGGTGAGGTCGTGGTCCTCGATCGTCAGTCCGACCTCATTCATCAACTGAACCACACCGCCAGCTACATCTGGGACCGGTGTGACGGCCAATCCACAGTAGCTGAGATCGCCAATCAGCTTGCCGCGGCGTTCCATGTCGATGCCCACACGGCAGTACAAGATGTCGCGACAACCATTAGGCAACTGCATAGCCTAGGGCTGCTGGAATCCTGGAGCAACTTGCCAGAGGGCCCATAAGCCTCATGTTGGACACACTCTCACTACAGGTCTTGGGGTGTCATGTTCGAGTGCAGTGCCAGGACGCCGAAATCCGGGCCCTCCTTGTGGCCAACTATGGGCATATGCAAGGCAGCCGAGGGCCGGCAACGTTGCAATATACCGTCGCCAGGCAAGCACGGTCGGGCGGCTTTTTGGTCAGCAGAGCGGGACGGGAACCGTTGAGCGCAGCGGATCCTGGGAAGTTGCTCTTTCTCTTCGAGAAAGAGATGACGGTCGAGCTCGAGAAACTGCGACCTGATCTTTATTTCGTCCATGCGGCGGTGCTTGCGCTCGAACACGCAGCCGTGATGCTTGTGGGGGAATCGGGGAGTGGCAAATCGACCACCACCTGGGCCTTGTTGCATCACGGCTGCCGCTACGTCAGCGACGAATTAGGGCCGGTGGACCTGCAGACTGGCGAAGTCTACCCCTACCCACACGCGCTTTGTTTGAAGGACGTACCACCAGGGCCATATCCACTGCCCAAAAACACGCTCTACACGGCGCGCACACTCCATATCCCGACAGCAGCCCTCCCGAGCACGGTTGGCGAGGGCCCAGCACCGCTCGCGGCGATTTTCTTCTTGCAATACCGACCGGAGGCAGCTGCACCTGTCGTTGAGCCCCTCAGCAAGGCTGAGGCCGCAGCCCGCCTCTTTGCTAACGCGCTCAATCCCCTGGCGCATGCGGGGCACGGCCTCGACGGGGCGATCAAGGTATCCGCCAGAGTCGCCTCCGTCAAACTGTTCTCGGCCGATCTCATGGCAACCTGTGCCCTCGTAAGAGCCACGTTGAAAAGGCTTTTCTAGAACGAGGAAACCAAGAGGTGCCTCCAAGGACAATGGTCCCACCCATGATTGGTCTCCTTCAGGCTGCATCCGAGGGACGCAGGGATGTGCGATTGTCGGCCTTCGATGAAGCTCAGGTGTGCTGGGCAGTCGAGAGAGGGTTAGGCCCTCTACTCCTCTATACCACGACATGTGACGCCGCCGCAGCGACCGCACCGTCTTGGCCACTCCTGCAAGCAACACACCTCACGGCTCAGATACTCGGCGGTGAGCAGTTCGATGCGATGGTTGAAATCATCGACGCTTGTGTCGGCCATACCCCCCTGCTGACCCTTCTTAAGGGTATTTCCATCTGCGATCAGCATTACCCTCAACCGTACCTCAGGCCGATGCGGGATATCGACTTTTTGGTGGAAGAGGTGGACCGTCCCGTGGTCGAATCCATCCTCTTCAAGCTCGGCTATCGCCAGCAGTCTACAAACCCTCCCGAGCTTTTCGAAAGGCTTCACCACAGCATGCCATTCTACCATCCGCAGCGCGGCGTGTGGGTTGAGGTGCACCGGCGGTTGGTTTCGGGCAATCGCGGTGCCGCCGCAGATACGGTCTTCAGCCTAGAGCATGTCAAACGTCAACTCCAGCTTTCAGAATTTCAGGGGCGCAAGGTATACCGTTTGAGTAATGAGTTTCAAATCGTCTACATCAGCGCGCATTGGTGCTGGGGTCTCACGATTGTCGACGGCTTGATCGCCATGCTAGACATCATCTACCTTCTGAGGAATACGAAGGAGCAGTTTCGCTGGGAGCTCATTCTTCATTGGCTGCACGGCTCTCTGGCCGCTCTCCATCTATCGCTCATACTGACGTATCTTCAGAAATACCAACTGATCGATATCGCCCCTGAAATTCCCCAAAAATTATTTTCAAGTCAACGATGTGTGGCAGGCTTCAACCTCAAAATTTTGCAGATCATCATTGATCGTTATGTCGTTGAAGGGAAAGATTTTGGCCCACATTGCACCTCAGAAGACTTTAATCATGTATGGGTGACGCTCCTTTCACCAGGAGCGCCGATTCACAACCTGATATTGGTGCTGCGGCATTTCTTGCGCCTACGAACGCGATTATACAGCCTAAGAAGAATCTTTGAACTAAGGCGGTAAGGATGCTCTACGGTGATTTAGCCCAATGCCGGCATAGCATCGCTGCGGTCATCAGGCCCGCACAGGGCATGACGAGGCGCGGGGCGACCTGGCAATCTGAAGCTTGGCTTATGCATTTTGTGGAACAGTATTAGAGACTAAATAGCGTGCGGACCCCTAGTCCGCCAAGGGGCAAACGCTTCCGCAGTTCGACGATCAGCTCGCGGTGCCAGTCGAAGTTGGCCTTGTGTCGAATCAGGTCTTTGAGCCCATCGCGGGCGATGTAGCGTAAGATCCCATCCATCCGGCGGTCACTAATCCAACTATATAGCTTACGAAACGACAGCCCCAGCGCCAATTCGTCGGCCAGGAGGGAGCGCCAGGCGCGTTCGTACCCCTGCAATGTCGGTGCGGCGAAACATCCTGTGGCAAAGGCCTGACTGATCGTGTCAGCGGCCAGGCGTGCCGCTAACAACCCATAATAAATGCCGCCGCCGGTGGTGGCTTTCACCTGCCCCGCTGCCTCTCCGATAACCAGGACCCGCTCGGCATAGCTCTGACGGAGGGGCATCTGCGCAATCGGCTTAGTGGCAATCTGAATATCCCCCCATTCCCGCCACTGCGGTGCGATCGTGTCGAGAAAGCGTTGCAGCGCTCCCCGAGCATTGCGTGCACACATGAGGCCGACCCGCGTATAGCCACTCTGCAGGGGCACGAGCCAGGCGAAGGCTTCCCGTGAGAACGTTTTATTGAGGTGCACTTCAGTCCATTCGGTCAGCGTCTGCGGCACCTCAGCCTGGGCGCCCTGCAAGAACTCACATGGGATCCCCAGGCCCAGGGCCTTGGTTAAGTGATAGTGCACCCCGCACGCCAAGACGGCCAGCTGCGCATGCACTCTGAGTGGTTGCTCGCCACCCACCAATGCTTGCAGGTGCACACCGGCATCATCGATGACGAGGTCGTAGGCGCGTGTCGACGTGTGCAGCAGGGCGCCGGCGTCTCTGGCCTGGGTCGCCAGCGCTGAGTTAAAGACCCCTTTATCGACGATGTAGGCAATCGGCTGAGGCGGCGTGTAGGGAAGCTCGGTGCCATACCGGGAGATCGCTTTCATGCGTCCTAGAGTGCCCACTACGCTCTCCCACGGCAGCGGGAACTCTTCGAAGGCGTTGATGCCGATGATGCCCGTACAGAGGACCTTCGATGCCACGGTTTCATGTTCTTCCAGCAAAAGCGTGTGAAACCCTCGTAAAGCCAATTCCCTGGCGCAGCATGAGCCTGCCGGCCCCCCCCGACAACAACCACATCCGCATAGGCGTCCACGCTCATATCTCGCTCCCAGACTGGCGATCCAATGAGGCAGTCATCGCACGGTGCCCACAGTTGAGCACCGTAGCTAAATTCTTCGAGAGTGCTAGCGTGAAATGATCTAATATGATCTATATAGGTTGGCGATGTCAATTATCTGAGATCTTCGACAAGGGGAGAGAGCAGAAAAGTGCCAATGCAGGCAGGGGATTTCAGAGGCATGAGCCATGATCCAGACGATGGTAGGCCAATGGGGAGGCAACAAGTGGGGGTATGGGAAGGAGGCAAGATGGGATGTCTGGAAGGTACAGCCTGAGGGTCAAGACGTGGATCAGAGGCGCCATCCTGCCGATGCGCCTCGATCACGTCTTTGTGGAGCGCAATCATCGATGCCACGGCGGCATCGCGACCGCCGATGGCGCGGAGCTGTTGCGAGACCAGTGCCGCATCCTGGGGATCATCGCGCCCAAGCTCACGGGCGATGGCGTCGGGAGTTACCCGCTCCTGAAGCTTCCGTAAACCAAGGTTCAAACGCTGCAGCCGATCCAGCTCGGCGCTGGTTACCATGGGACCGACCCCTGCAGCATCGCACAGGCTGGCTTATACCCATGCGGGATGCCGTGGGTTCCTTCTAGAACTTTTCTCCTCGCGCCTCCTACTTGCCCCGGATAGTAATCCAAAATGACAGCACTATTAGCTTCAGGTCGAACCAGAAGCTTTGCTCCTTGAGGTAGAGAAGGTCATATTTGAACTTGTGTCGGCGTGGAATATCACGCTGTGCCCAGATCTGTGCGATCCCTGTTAATCCCGGCCTAACCCGCAGACGTTCCTCAAAACCGGGGATCTGTGCATCCGGAATTTCTTCGCTGTGCTCGCGTATCTGCCGTTCATTCATAGGCAGAGCACGGGGGCCGACAAAACTCATTTCCCCATTCCAGATATTGAGCAGTTGCGGGATTTCATCGAATGCTGTTGCCCTGAGAATCTTCCCGACCAGGGTAATCCTGGGGTCGTCTGCCGTCGCTTGGACGGTCACTCCGTCTGGGTTAGCGTTCGGGACCATGGTACGGAACTTATACACGCGTATCGGGCGCCTCCCCCGCCCCCAGCGCTCCTGACGGAAGAACACAGGTCCCCCATCCTCCAGTTTGATCGCCAGAGAAGCGACTGCCCAAAGTGGTGCTGAAAGCAAAAGACCAAGTCCGGCAAGGCCCATATCGAAGGGACGCTTGAGGGAAGGCTCCTTGATCTCTGGGATGACGACTGCGCGCCCTTCAATTCGGGAGGACTGAGCGAAGCCAAGCGCCGTCAGCTGTGCTTCCTCCATAAGGTATCCCTCTCTCTGATGTCACAAGCGGCTATAATGGTTCTGTCTTCAGCTCCTCAACGCTTTTCCAATGACCCTCTCTGACGCGTGATCCGACGCACCCTAGTCTAGATCAGCACAAGACCCGTTTACGTCCCAACAGCTCCAGGTAGAGCTGCTCCATATCGGTGATAAGCCGTTGCGCCGAAAAACGCTCCCGGGCAGCTTTTCTCGCAGTCTCACCCATGCACCGAGCCATTTCCGGCTGGTGCAACACACGCAACAAGGCGGTCGCCACCGCAGGTGCATCACCCGGCGGCACCAGATACCCCGTCTCTCCCTCACGGATAAGGTTGGGTAGCCCCCCAACATTGGTTGCCACCACGGGACAGCCAGCTGCCATGGCTTCAATAGCCGAGACCGGTGTCCCCTTGTTATTCAAAGTTACGGCCAGAACATCCAGATCAGCATAAATGCCAGGCAGATCTCGACGCCAACCGGTAAAGATCACTCGGTCGGCGATCCCCGTCTCCTGTGCCTGGCGCTCCAACGCCGGTCGTAATGTGCCGTCGCCGACGATGACAAAACGAGCTGCCGGGTCTTCTCGCGCTACCAGTGCGGCAGCTTCCAAGAAGAGATGATGGTTTTTGATTGGGAAGATTCTCCCCACAATTCCTACCAACCGTTCAGCCCCATTGAGCTGCAATTCACGGCGAAACGCCCCTCGATACGGACCACAATCCAGGAAGGGATCTAACTCCAGGCCAAGAGAGATCACCTGGATGCGGTCGGCGGCAGCAACGCCATAGGTCACCAAATCACGCTTCACATGCTCGCTGACGGTAATGATGCAATCGGTGAGACAAGCCAGCCCACGCTCCATGCGACGCAACAGCTGAGTTTTGCGTAGGCCGTAATAGCCGTGCAAGACATGGCCATGAAAGGTATGGACGACGACCGGCACACGGGCCAGGCGTGCCGCCAGACGGCCGACAAAGCCAGCTTTAGCCGTGTGCGTGTGCACGACGTGTGGACGTTCCTGCCGCATCAAACGATAGAGGCGCACCAGCGCTCTCATCTCCCGCGGTCCCAGACTGAACTCGCCGACGATCTCAGGGATAATGGCCGGCTGCACCCCGTGGGACAGGGCATAGTCCAGCATCGATCCCTCGCCTGGATTCTCGCTGCCGGAGACCAGTAAGGACTCGAACCGCACCCGGTCCATGCCGGCCGACAGTAAGACCACATGGATAGCTGGCCCGCCGATGTTCAGCCGAGCGATGACGCGCAGGATTTTGATTTTGGGGTCAGAGACTCGAAGGGGGTTCATGCAGATATAAGGGAGGGTTGCATCGAGGCTAGTATGGTGGCAGACATCGTCTTATGCGTAACTGTGCCGTGTCACGGTCGCGACATCGACGCCGTCATCCATTGCTGCTCGCCGTGGTGTCCACAGAGCTTCATCCTCAAGCATCCGCAGCCACACCTCAAGGGTCAATAGTAGCCAGAGTCGATCCCAATGTTGTCGCACCCCGTCGACGTGCTCCTGGAACAACGTGCGGATGCACTCATGGTTGCAGTAGGCGCGTAGACGGGCCTGCGGGCTTAGCAGCGTGTCTTCGACATAGCCCCGGAGCTGATGGCGAAACCAACTTCCGAGGGGGACTCCAAACCCATGCTTTTTACGGTTGCGCAATGCTGGTGGCAATACATCGCGACAGGCCAGCCTCAAGACATATTTCATCCGAGTGCGATGGATCTTGAGGTGCGACGGCAGGGAAGCTACGTACTCGACCAAGGCGGTGTCGAGCATTGGCGAGCGGGTTTCCAGCGCATTGGCCATACTGAGGCGATCCATCTTTACATGCAGGTCGTCTGGCAGATAGGTCATGAAGTTGACCTGTAGCAATTGATGCAGCAGCGGCAATCCCTCGGCTGCTGCATAACAGTGCCTGAAACTTGTTTGTAGCGATTCTGGCTCTAGCGAGGCCGTCAGGTCTGGTCGCAGCAACCCCTTGAGGTTGGACCACTGAAAGTAGGTAATCCAGCCGAGAAAACGCTCTTCCGGAGACGCAGCGGCATTTTCGAGGAAACGTTCCAGACGACGACGCACGCTGTAATAGCCCTGCTGTCGGGGCAAGCAATGCGTGAGCGCCCGTCCCATCGGGGCCATCCAGCCGGGGACCCGCTGCGCTATGAGCGCCCCCAGGAAACGGTCATAGCCGGCAAAGACCTCATCGCCGCCATCGCCGTTGAGCACCACCGTGACCTGCTGACGTGCGAGCTTGCTGACCAGATAGGTGGGAATGGCAGACGAATCACCGTATGGTTGGTCATGGTGCCAGATGAGCCGCTCCATGAGTGCTACGGCATCGGCTTTGACGACGAACTCCGTATGGTCGGTCTTGAAATGACGGGCAGCCATCTCAGCGTACGGCCGTTCATCGAACGAAGGATCATCTGCCATACCGATCGTAAACGTACGCACGGGCTCACGTATCAGTTGCGACATCAGTCCCACGACGATTGACGAATCGAGACCGCCACTCAGGAGGGCTCCTAAAGGGACATCGCTGATCAGGCGGCGTTGCACTGCCTCCGTCAGCAGCTCCCGCACGTGCTGGGCCGCTTGTGGAGCCGATGGACCATGCCCGTTTGACGCCGGGGAGAAGGCGAGTCGCCAGTACCAGAAGAGGCCCTTGAGGCCATCTGGATCGACCACCACGTATGACGCGGGAGGTACCTGGACAATACCGTGATACAGCGTCCTGGGTGCAGGGACATAGCCGAACGTGAGCAACTCGGGCAAATGGTCCACCGCCATGCGGCGTTCCACCCAGGGGCACGCGAGGATCGCCTTGATCTCTGACGCGAAGGTCAATTGCGTACCATCGAAGGCATAGAACAACGGCTTTTTCCCTGACCGATCGCGGGCCAGGATCAGCCGCTGGCGCCGTCCATCCCACAGCGCGAAGGCGAACATGCCGTCGAGATGGGCCAGAAAGTCATCGCCGAACGCTTCATAGGCATGAACAATGGTCTCGGTGTCCGACCGCGAGCGAAAGATATGTCCGCGTTGCTCCAACTCATGCCGCAGGTCGAGGAAGTTATAGATTTCCCCGTTGAAGATGACCCAGATCGTTTCATCCTCGTTGGCCAGGGGCTGTCGAGCCGCCTCTGAGAGGTCGATGATCTTCAAGCGACAATGGCCCAAGAAGATCGACGGCGACGTCTGCGACGCTGGCGCCTGTAGGACCAGGCTGCCGCTGTCATCTGGGCCCCGATGCCAGAGCAAGTGCATCATGCGCTGGCCCACGGCCATTTCCACTGGCTGTCCATGCAGATTGAGCACACCGCAGATACCGCACATGGTCAGAGGTTTCCCATCACGGGTATTTTTACCCGAGCACCCTTATGCTTTCCGGCCTGCATTGAAGATGACTAGCCTGGCAGACCAGTATCCTGTACACTGAGCAAGCTGAAATATATAGCGACCTTGGAACATCAGGGCACTACTCTTCAGCAGGGAGGACCAATGACGAGTAATCCCCAGGAAGCGGCTTTCGTTCAACCAACTGAACATCCTTACATTGTTCGCGTAGCCGGTATCTGTGGTGGTCGGCCAACTATCAAGGACAGTCGTATTGCCGTCTCGCATATCGCTCAGCTTTACAAGGCTGGGGACACCGTGGAAGAGGTCTTGCAGGCACACCCTCACCTGCAGGCGGCAGCGGTCTACGACGCGATAAGTTACTATCTAGACCATCAACAGGAAATCGAGCAGGAAATCGCAGAAAATCGCCTCGAAGCGTTGATGAAAAAAGATGGCCTCAGAATGGATGAGCGAGGCTTCATCCATTTCACTGGCACTGCTCCGGCGCAATGATGGTTGCAGAAGCCCCACGGCTTTTTGTTGCCATCTATACGGATGAGGATGTTACTGCAGATCTTGCTCCCGCCCTTCGCCGGCGGGGATATACGGCTCAAACCTAGTCCATTCGAAGACGAAGATGCACACATCCTTGTGTATCCACCAGAAGGCACCAGTAATACAGACATGGATAGGCTCGGTGACGCGTTGACCGAGCGGAGCGTTGAGATCTTGTTGGACACAGGCCTACTCATTCTTATCGGGGTTTATGAAGCTCCCCAGCGACGGCAAGGCACTGAAGAGCCCCCAGCCATCCCCTAGGTAAAGGACTAGGAAGCTTCATCCTGGACAGGCGAGGTCGGCACCCGCAGGACCAGAGTGCCGCTGTCATTCGGTCCCCGATGCCAGGGCAGGTCCATCAGCGCTGGCCCACGGCTGCATCCACTGGCTGGCCCTGCAGATTGAGCACACCGCAGATGCGGCACATGGTCAGGGATTCCCTGATGCTCGGCTGATTACTGTTGACCTCAGTGACCACCTCCCGCGTCGGACAGATCGGATTACCAATCCAGTATTTCTCTCGAAGAAGCTCCTGCGCAATCCCACCGCTGCCCCCCACCACTGGGATATTATCTCGGTCACTCGGATGCTTTCTGGCCTGGATTCAAGCATGCTAGCCGGGGGCACCAACATTCGATATACTATGGACGCTCTGACATTTGGCGGTTTGTCAGCATCAGGACACAGGCCCTCAAAAAGGCAGTTAGGTGCCCGAAAGAGGAGGGCAACATCGAACAAGATCTTGCGGGTCAGAAGGTAGACGATATCATCAAGCGCAAGAAAGCGAGCATCAGGCAGGCGCATTTACCCCAAGGGTTGCCAGATTGGGACACATTCATGCAGATGACGTGGGAGCAAGTTGAAGCAGGGGCACGTGCGAACAGACCCGGCTTTAAAGTCGTTCGCAAGTTATTAACCGATAAGAGGTTTGATAAATGAGCGAGTACCACTTTCGCAAACTAACGACATTTTTGAAAAAACTCGATCGAGCGCATATTCACTATACATTGGCTTCCCATCGTGAGGACGCAATCATGGTGCTGGCCACGGTGCCGGGCGAACGATGGGAGATCGAATTTTTGGGCGATGGGTCTGTCGAGATCGAGCGCTTTCTCAGCAATGGCGAGATCTGTGGCGAAGAGGCCTTACACGAGTTGTTGAGCAAGTATGCTGATCCCGCACACGCAGAGGCCATGTAAGGAGTTCGGTCCGGGAATGCGGAGGCGTGCAATCCATCGAGTCTTGCACCGAACCAGCGCCTGCCGCTGACGCCCAACAAGGCGTGCGAGGTTGCGGTGCCACTGATCTAGGACCACTGAAGATCAGCTTCGATTTTGGCAACAGTCCCAAGAGCAAGGTATTCCTCCGGGGTCAGGGCGGTACAACGGCGTTTGCACAGTATCGCGTCCTTCCCGGCGCTTGAGGTCGTGCCCGAAGTCCATACACTGGCCACGGCCTATTCCGCGGCCATTCCGCTGCCAGACAAGACGCAAGCAGACGCCTATCAATTGGCCCTCGCTGCCTGGCATGGGCTCGATTATCTTGTATCTGGGAATAGTATGCACGTCGTCAGCGGCCGAGTCCGCATGATCATTGAAGAGGTCAATGCCCAGTTTGGGATACGGACCCCAATCATTTGCACCCCAGAAGAACTTATGGAGGTTGCCTAATGGTGGATGACCCTCTCGAAGAACTACGTCATATCCGTCGCACCATAAAGCAAGCCTGCGCAGAGAGTGGGCAAACCTATGCACAATTCCTCTCACAGGTACAAAGAAAATATACCCATCGTCTCGTGCATCGAAGGCCAAAACCACGTCTCAAGATGCAGGAGGGCCGTATGGTGCCAGAGGTTGCAAATAGGCCATAGGTGCCAAGCCTGACCCGTATGAGGCCTCCTCTTCTCAACGGGCACACTTTCCCCACCAGCGATTTCTGATTTTTCCGCTTAGCGGGCCTGGCGCAGTCTGCGATAGGTTGAGGTGTACCCCACAATCTACGATATCTGACTATCCCCTCACTCCGCGTCACAGACCACATCGACATTCACGGTAAAGCCTGGCAGTAGCGCAGATGTAGCTGTCTCACCGCGGCGGAATACTCCGTGCGCAATGTACACGCCATTCTCGAGCTTCAGCACCGTGATTGTTTCCTCTTGAGGGTTGACAATCCAGTACTCGGGAATACGCGCTTCAGCATTGTCGGCGCGCTTGATCACTGTGTCGCGCTCGACATCGTCCGGGCTCACGATCTCTACCACGAGGTCCGCACCGAGCCAGAAGGCGTTTTGATTACGCGGGTCATTGACTTCGAGGAGTAAGACCAAGTCCGGCTCGCGAAAGCAGCCTGGCGCCACACGCACCCGTAACGGCGCATAGAACACCGTGCCGCCGAGACGGTGAACAGAGGCCTAGAAGGCGAGGAAGAGGAAGCGTGAGATCGCCTGGTGTTTGCGCGTCGGCATCGGCAGGACCTCCACGGCGCCCTCAGTGAATTCAATGAAACGATTCGTCTGATCCGTGAGTCGGAGGTACTGCTCCTCAGTCCAAAGGCCTTGCAGTGGCAACAGATCGAGCTCCAGCCCGTCATCTTCCCATACCAGTTTTAGCGCTGGGGTGCGCATACCGGTAGCCGTCCTCTCTTCCCTCGGTAAAAGGCTTCGTGCGGCCTCACAATCGTAGTATTTCCGCAGACATCGAGTCTTTCGCAGGCCTGCATGGGACTAACACGCGTCACTCTCAGCGAGGGTCTTCCACTCGTCATCGCTCAGGCAGCCGCGCTCTTTGATGTGATGGCACAGGCGGCGATTCTCCGTCACGAGGGACTAGAGGCGCCTCAGGAGTTCTTGGTCCACTGATCACGTGATGTACCCCAACAACCTTTCCCAAGCCATTGCCCTTTCCTCACCTGCAATATCTGCTCGGACTGGGAGGAAGTATGGCGGATCATGGAGCAGAAGGCAAGCCAAAGGGCAGGATATAACAGGATATAAACGGACGTCTAACCGCTGGGAAAAAGATGTGTTCGGATTTTTCACTACATGGGTTCTTCATCCTGAGTAAGCGATGATAGGTCGTATAGGGACTCGAGGCACTGCGGAGCAAAACCTGCAGCATGTTCCTAATGTATTGAACCCTTCTTGATAGGATCGTGACTTCTTGTGAGGCTGTACATCGATCACGATGTCGACATGGGTATAGCGAATCTTTCTCACGCATAACCGCCGAGATTTCCGCCGACTGCATCATCTCTGGATCGAAGGTGGGCGCATGCATTATGGCTCCATCATCTCAACTCACATTCCTCTTCCGGAGCTGGAACGTCGAATGCTACGCCTTCTCTCCACCTATACATCCGAGTACCTGCAAGATCGCCGGCTTGAGAAGAGGGCCGCGTACCACAGTCATGTAATCGCTAATGGTTTTCAGCCGAAGCGTCGACCAGCTCCAGTCGTAACCGTTTGCCGACTACTTGCGCCGCTTTTTGCAGTGTATGGAGCGTAACGGAAGGGTTGGTAGGATCCAACAGACGGTTCAAGGCTGCACGGCTTGTTTGCATGCGAGCTGCCATAGCGGTCCGGGTCAAACTCTGTTCCTGCATAGCACGTTCGATCTGTTCGGCCAATAGCTCCTTGATCGCTTGCTCTTCACAAGTTTCCAGCATGCCTTCCTCGGACAAAAACTCATCAAAAGATGATCCGATATGGGGATTGGGTTGCTTGCTCATGACTCGACATTCTCCGTATGCTATTCCGTTTCAGCTTGACGCTCTCGGGCAATATCAAGATCACGCTTTGGCGTCTCCCGGGTTTTCTTGATGAACCCGTGGAGTAAGATCATCTGTCCTTGGACGATGCAGAAGATGACCCGAGCCGTACGACGCGACGGCAGATCGCTCCGGACTTCCCACAATCCATCCCCGAGAGCGCGACAGACGGGCAACCCAAGGGGCCAACCGAACTCAACTTTTTGAATGTCTTTGCCAATCACCTGGCGCTCGTCGGGTGTCAGGCGTTTCAACCACTGGCGGACAGGCTCATTGCCGTTCGCATGACGATAAAACCGCGCAGGAAGTTTCTTGACGGGTGACATAGGGGTAGTGCATCAAAAATGATACACTCACGTAATACGAGACAATTCACCGACATCCGGCCCTGCCCGACAGAGGGGCGCGATGTGACCAGTCTCACCGTCGATGAGTTTCAGCCCTTGGTCCGATCCTTTGAGGCGGCATTTCAGGCTCATATGGCCCCGTGGCGCCTCGATGAGCGACCCGGCACTGCCCGCCGGTATCCCACATACCAGAACGGCCCGCTGCCCACGCCCGAGGATCAACTGTTGTGCATCCTGGCTTCCCCTAAGACTTACCCCCTTCAAGTCGTGCAGGGGCGGCTGTTTGGGATGGCTCAGAGCACAGCCCATCAGTGGCTTCCTCTCCTCTTTCTCACGCATAACCGCCGAGATTTCCGCCGACCGCATCATCTCTGGAGCGAAGGTGGGTGCATGCATTATGGCATCATTATCTCAATCTCAGCTCACATTCCTCTTCCGGAGCTGGAACGTCGAATGCTACGCCTTCTCTCCACCTATACGTCGGAAAACCTGTAAGATCGTTTGGTTCCCCTGCATGAATCTCGTTAGAAATCTTCGAGGAAATGTATAGCCACAGCGTTTTCCTGGGAGCCCCCCCTCGAAGTGGCTTTCAACCTTGTGGTCAGCCATGATGCCGGCCATCGTGACGCTCTTCTTGCTCTCCCATAGCTAGGACCTATAGGGCTAACAACCGGGGTTGAGCGCGCTGGCGACCCGAGGTAATTTTCGCTTCGATTTCAGTGGCATACTGATAACGAGAGGGTCGGGTGCGGATGCTTTAGTAGGTCGAGGTGACTTCGTCCTGATGGGCATCCAGGTAGTCCAATGCGCCTTGAATGTCACGAGATGACAGGTGAAACAACGCCGCCATGCGGTCCCGATGCCACCCTTGTTGGGCATAGTCCATGACATCATAGACGGTGATATAAGTTCCCTCGATTTCAGGGCCACGTCCAAGATTGATGATTTTTGCACTCATGAGATACCTCGTCGATGCGGATCTTCATGCAGCCTTACGATTGTCATCAGCCAACAGGCAGCTCAGCTTTTCGCGACACCACATGGCACTTTCAGGTCGTATACCTCACCGGATGAAGGCATGAACACCATAGACCCTTGTCTTGGTGGGGACACGCCCTGGAGGAGGCATAAATACTACCAGGCGCAACACAATGGAAAAATCAGCCCTGAAGAGCCGGCAGCCATGCCCTAGTCACGCGACTAGGGTTCTTCATCCTGAGTATGCAATGACAACCCGTGTAAGGACTCGAGGCGCTGAGGATCCGTCCGTTCCGTGTACGTCAGGGTCGGGCCGAAGACTGCTCGCACGCGGGCGGAAAAGTTCAGGACATCAACGCTGACGACTTTTCGGGTGTCTGGATCGAAGCGCACCCATACTTCATCAGCCGCCTCCTCCGCCACTGCCGGTTGAGGTGTTTCGGTGAAGGCGAAGGTGAGGATATCAGACTGGTTATCGTAGTGCACCGTAATTATTGACGGGCTATCTCTGTTCTCGGCCATAGCAAGAGTCCTCGTGAGTATACCGCTCGACTGAGATATATCGTGCTGACATAGCCACGCCGACTTTCGGCGCGTCCCAGATATTTTATGACAACCACGAGATGCTTGCCAGCAAAGTCGCCTTGCTCTACCCGAAGTCGATAGAAAATACGTGACAGCTCATCCCGCGTGCTCTGAAACACGAGATCCGGAGACCCGATAGCGGCTTTCACATCATCCAAGTAACCACTGATTTCTGGGTGGCTTCCTATCTCGCCGTCACCGGCTTTGGCTTGCCATGTTTCTCGGCTGAGTATAACCGGCACGCCTTCATGGTCGAGGACCTCGAATACGACATCGCCTTCAGCCCTCATCTAGGATGGCTCTTCCTCTGGTTGGATGGAAGTTTCCAATCGATCTTTTACAGATTATGCGAGTTATCCTGATATCTTCTTACATCTTGGAGACATGAATATACAATCCCATGAAAAGATGCTTGATGCACCCTGAGACCATATCAATCTCATTGAGGAACTCTTCCAGGTCGAACCAAAGTTTTAAAAAGGCGTTTTTCCGATCGTTTGGAACGACATGATTATGAATAAATTTAATTGGATGCAAGTTATAGTAACGACAGTCGACAACCTTCAACCCCACATGCTCGCATATTCTCACGACTTCATGGTCCAACCTACGACACGGCTTGACCGACGCGTAGCACCACTCTGGCACATGTGATGAATCCGCCTCCGCCATCGTGCACACCTCCTACGGAAAGCGTGCGCAAGATAGCCGAGGGTGTCAACAGCGCCGGATACTGACCGCTGAGCACTTTTCGGGAGATAGACACAGGGCACGTCAGTTGCGGACGCCTGGATGGTTGCCCCCACCCATTCCAGACGGAGGTGCTCCCGATGTACCCCATACGCACGATACCCCATGTTACAGACTGCGGTCAGTCCCTTTCGGTGCTCGCCGCAGAAGACGCTGGCTCTGGTGATCGCGACCATTCCTGAGGTGGTCTAAACAAGCTCCTTACCATTCAGCACAAATCTCCCCACTACAAGGGCGCTTGCTCCCATCTTACTCCTCATCAGATGGCACAATCCTCCATCAAAAATGGTCCCTTCCTCCGATGTGAGCGTTTGTCCTTTAGTCTACAGTATTACCAGCATAATTCCCATTTTGTCAGCACAATCAGTGGTCACCTCGTCGCACTGATGATCAGACAAGCTTTCTCAGGGTCATCTCCGACCTGGAAAATCTATGAAGCAAGGTGCATCGACCCAAAGAGAAACGGAGCAGAAACGCTCGCGTGCAGTATGAGCTTGCTTACAGGTCCGCGTCGTTTCCTAACTCTCCTAGCTCAAAAGCAAAAGAGTACCTACGGACAGTTCTATGATCGCCGTCCATACCGTTAACCTTCACGAGGAGTATATGTATGGAATCGAAGATAGCATTTTACGCCTGCATGCTTATGGTAGTGTCGTGTTCCACGCCATACGCCGAGGCGCCATGGTGTCGCCCCAGCCTGGTACATTACGGCTGGGACATCAAAGACACTTCGTATCTGCGTGACCACTGGCAAGAGATTGATGCCACGTCGCCGTTTGATGGTATGGGCATTATTGTGACGACCAACCCCGAGGTATGGGCGTCCGGGAAGCTGTATACGTCTTATCAGCTCGGATGGATGCTCTTCAGCAAGGAAAAACTCCGCATTGAGCAGTTCTCCGCGCAAATAGCTGATTTACAATCAACATCATTCGCGAACGTCACCGATAATCTATTTCCAGTGATCCTCGCCGCAGAATATAACGAGGGGCTCGGATGGTTTGACGACAATCGATGGAGTGCTGCACTATCGAATGTTGACGTGATGGCTCAGATCATGGCAGCAACTAGCATCAAGAATATCCTAATGGACCCGGAGCACTATGCATACCTCATGTTCGACTATGACACGCAAAGTGCCACCTATCCGGCTTCTCGTGAAGACTACTACTGGCGAGTGCGCACCATTGGTCAGCGATTCGCCTCCACAATTCAAAATCGCGTTGGGCCGTTCCATATCCTCTCGCTCCTTGGATATACCGTGGCCGCAAAGAATGGACAATATGATCTCCTTCCAGCCTTTATTGATGGGATCCTAGATGTCCTCGTGCTTCAGCCAGGCTCAACCTTCACCGATGGCTACGAAGATGCGTATGGGTACAAAAAGCTCAACCAATTCGTCAAAGCTGCGGACGATATCCATGGCGTGGCACAGATCAGTGGAAATCCTGGTGCCTATGCCATGCTCGTCAATGTGGGCTTCGGATTATGGGTCGATTACTGGGGGGATACCGCATACTTCACCCCGACCCAGTTTGGGATGGCTGCCTTTTATGCCAAGCTCTTGGCTTCGAGGTTTGTTTGGATCTATTCAGAGCGTATGGGTATGATGCAAGATGACACGGTGAATGAGCCGTATTTGCAAGTATTAACTCACGGTTCGCTCAAATTTTGAGGGGGTTCAGAAATTATGGTAGGGTCTCGGGCGCAAAGGAGGTGCACCATGCCCGAGACCCTGACCATTCGCAGTGAACGCGTCGATGACATTCCTTTACTGGTGGCCCAACTCGACCGCATGGGGGTGCCACCCCTGCTGGACGAACACTTTCCCACCCATGGCAACTGGGTGGGCCTCAGCCTCGGCTG